>ERZ795055.1319-NODE-1319-length-20181-cov-4.981864_pt1 | contig 20181 bp, 18 predicted proteins | sample MGYA00375139_ERZ795055 | MGnify/ENA primary metagenome ERZ795055 (study PRJEB30184, sample SAMN05720283) | anaerobic digester metagenome | isolation source: active sludge of municipal wastewater-treating anaerobic digesters | place: USA | collected 2015-01-23 ... | reverse complement strand
TGCGACCCAAACCCGGTGTACTTCTGCCCGACTACATCGAGCGCTTTTGTGCCGAGCTGGGTGGTGCCGCCAACAGCGGGGCCGATGATGGCGCCCATCGTCGCGCTTGACGCCACGCCTTCCCACGGGTTGATGTTCAACCCCGCAGAGGCAACCGCTTGGTTGCTTTGGTACTGCGTGGTGCCCTCGACCACGGCTTCCTTGGCCGCGTCAACGCCGAGCGCGCCTACTGTGCGGGCCACGCCTTTCGTGCCCTTGGTGCCTAGGTCAGCTGCCACGCGCGATATGGCATCGTCGACAGGGGCCAGGCCGATACTCTGGCGGATGGAGTTGATGATGCCTTTTTTGGACATGCCGAGCGCGGTGGACCCCATCGCTTCTGCGGCTTTGCCCGCGAGCTTACCGGAGCCCAAATACATATCGGCCAAAGCGGACGCCCCGCCGACCAGCTGCCCCCGGGTGTCGGCTTCACGCGCCACGTGTTCCATCAGCGCGCCCTTGGCGCGTGCGAAGTCGCCGCCGTTGGCTTTCATTTCGGCCTGCATCATAGGCGATTTAATCAGCTCCGCGTCGGGCGTATCGCGGATGTTCGCCAGTGCGCCGTCCATCGCGTCCTGCGCTGTGAACGGCACCTCGACTGCTGCCGCAGCCGCGGTGCCCAACAAGTGCTGCCCCGCCGCCGCGCCCGCCACGGTGCCCGCTCCGGGTAACGCTAGTGTGCCTAGCGCGCCCCCACCGAGGGCGCCCACTATGCGCCCGCCCGTCGCAGCCAGCGGACCCGCAATCATTGACAGGCCCGTTGAGCTTAGTGCCGTGCGGACGGGCGCTGCCCGGAAATCATCCCAGGCGTTGCTGGTTTCTTGCGCCAGTGTTAGGTCTGTATTGCTCGGGTCGGCCTTAGCGTTGGCGACTTGCTGCAGGTAGTTGCGCCGAGCGGATGCTTTTTCCTCGTCCAATGTGAGCGCGGACTTCTTGGATTGAAAGGAGTCGTCTGCGGCTTTGGCTGCTTCGGAATACGCAACCGCGCTACCACCGGCTTTGTAGTCTCCGTAAGCGCCCAGCTTCTGCGCCATGTTCGTGATGCCGTCAACCCAATCGCTGTCTGTGATGCTGAACGTCGGCTTGGCACCAAGCAGCTCGGGGCGCTTGGCGGTGAACGTAGAGTCAAAACGTTTGAGTTGTTCCTTGAGGTCCTTGTCCTTGAACCCCGCGTCGCCCAGCATACGCGCAAACGCATCGCGCTGGTTCTTTTGGTACAGGGTCAGGTACTCGTCTTTATCAGCGTAGGGTAGCGACGTCCACGACTTAGACGCCGTGACGTCAGACAGTTTCTGGTCGAGCGGTAAGTCAAAGAACTTATCGGGGGGCGCTGCGGGCGCTGCGGCCACAGGCTCCCCGAAGATATTAGACATCGCTTGGTCTGCGATGCTGGATTCGGCGCGGGCTTCAGCTGCGCGTTTAGCCATGCCCTTGAGCGCCGCCGTGGTCGGGTCCTTGCTCTCCTCGACCTTGGACAATCCGGCGGACAGTTTTAATAGGGCGGCGGCGTCGCCGAATTCGGGGCCAATCCCCGCAGGGCCAACGTCGATAGTGGCGGGTGCGCCGATGCTGGTGCTGTCAAACCCTGTGGCCTTCTGGCCTGCGGGGGCGCCGCCCGTGTTGAACGCATCGGTCTCTTTGGAGAACCGCTGAATCGTCGCCGCTATGTCTTTGAAATCGAATGGGTTTGCCATGTCTGAGTGTCCTCTTTATGGCCTCCATTCTAACTCGTCGTCAGCTTCTGCTCCAAGTACCGGTCTACCGCGGAGGGTATCTCAAAGTTGGGTTGTTCTGTCTTCTGCTGACCCAGCAGATACGCCAGCGTGGTGTCTTGTTGGCGCGCCAGTTCATCGTCTGGTGCGGACTGTAACCCGGCTAAAACATCCCGGCCCTCTACGTCGGTCATGGTGGCCGTAGAGGTCGGCTCCGCCGGTGGGGTCTGGCGCAGCTGGTCCAGGATGCTCGTCGTACGCTCGGCGCCCATCGGCGTGAGCCCGGCGTCCATTGCACGTTGAACCTCGTACAACGCGCCGACGGACACCACATCAACCCCGGGTTGAATCCGCAAGCCGTCGATTCCGTTGCCTGCGTTCGCGCGTTCGGCTTTCGCTAAGGCGTCGCCCACGTCTGCGGTCGAGGATGCACCGGCGGTCGCAGCCGGGTTCGCCTTGTACGCGCCCCCTGCGGTCTGCACCCCCTTCTTGGGGTTGAACGCGGAAAGCCCCGCTGTGAACTGCGCGGCGCTGACAGGGTTGTCCTTGAGGCCGTACGAAGCCGCGTGGCGGTTATATGCGTCGGCTATGTACTGCGCACTGCGGCGCGGCTGGCCGTATTCGCTTGACGGCATACTCGCCCACTCTTGTCGAACCTTGTGCGCAGCGGTCGCGAGGTCGCCCTTCAGCACTGCGTCCAGCGCTCCGCGGCCACGGATTAACTCGACCGCACCCGCTAGCTGGTTCTCTGGGCTCATGCTGCCCTTGAGTTCGGGCATCGTCTTGGTGAGGCCGTCCCAGGTTTTCGCCATGAACTGAAACCGCCCTGACGCAGAAGAGTTAATATCCTGCCCGTTACTCTTGATGGTCAGGCTGTTGCCTGGGTGAGGCTTATTCACATCGTACGCGCCTCCGCCGACGCGCATATCGTATCGCGCGCCGGTGCCCTCCGCGTCGGCAATAGTGTCGAGGAACGCCTTAACCCGGGGGTCTCGGGCGTACTGCAGGTTTTCGAGGTAGCGTTTAGATTGAGTTGCCATAGGTCAGTTATTTGAGAATCACCGAAGGGGCGCTGGGAGCCAAACCCTCTTGCAACGCGGCTTGAAGCTGGCGGAGGTACGGGTTTTCAGCCACCTCGCGCGGGAGACGACCCGGCTCAAACATCACGCGCGACCCTGGGTTCGCGCGGGCGCCCGCTTGAAGTCGCTGCGCGAAGTCGTACACAGCTTGTTGTTCGGCCCGCGCTTTGACTTGCTCTGCGGCAATCTGCGTGCGCAGCTGTTCTGCTTGCGCCGCGTAGTTAGCGCGGGCGGCGCTGTTCAAGTTGGTGTTAGCGCTTAGGTCCGCCACACGCAACTGATTCATCAGCGCATTGGTCTTGGCTCCGTTTGACGTTGTGATAGCCGCAGTAGGGTCGGCGTCCGGCCACGCGGCTTCCGCCGCCAAGCGCAGTGGCAGGCCCCCGGGTAGCGCGTCGACAGCGGTGAGCGGCCCACCCGTGCGGAAAGGATTGCCCACGCTATCGCCAGTGAGCACCGCTAAGGGCGCGCTGAATGTCCCCCATGTGCCAGGGTCGTTCAGCGCGGCAGGCCGCATTGTTGAAGTATCTAGCCCCGTGGGAGTCAACCAGGAGTCTGGGATGAAGGGTGCGGATTTATTGGACAACACCCCGAATGGCGTATTGGGGAACGGCACCGCGTACCCGCTCGGGCCCGCAGCCGCCCCGGGCTGTGCTGCAGCCGCCCCGGGCGGCTGCGCCGGTGTCGTCGCGGCTGCCGCGGCAGCTGCAGCTGCCGCGTCGGTATTGACCTTATTCGCCACGGCGCTACCCTGCGCCACCTGTTCTGGTGTGGCCCCTGTCTTCGGCACCGCGATGTAGTTACCGTTAACCCCGCGATGGAATTCGATGTTCGCAACACTCGCGTTGGCAATCATGATGTCCGCTATGTTGCGCATGATGTTCAGGTCAAGGTTGGTCTTCGCCGCTTTGCCTTCCGTCGCAAGCGAATCAATCGCGCCGTTCGCGCCCGCCATCGCGCGGTTGACCATGTAAGTCTTGAAGTCCGCGTCTGAGCCGAACACCATGCCGTTGTAGTTGACATAAGTGCCGTTCAGGTCGCGCGTTGCGCCCAGCGATTCAAGCGCGCCGGGGGCTTGCAGATTCAAGGATGCGATGTTACGCGCGCGCTGCTGCTCCTCGGGCGCGGTCAAGGCGGTGCCCACCCCCGTGTTAGCGGCTATCGCAGCGGCTACACGGTCGTTGCCAAAGTATTTCTGCGCCAGCGCTTTTTGCCCGTCCAAGTTCGCACGCATCGTGAGCGCATCGACCAGTGCGCTTCCGCCCGGTTTGTATTGGTCGAATGTCTGGCCGATGGATTGCTGAAACGCCTGCGCCCCCGCCGCGACACGCGGGTCTGTGCCAGGGGCTTGCAGTTGCGACATCAGGACTTGCCCCTGTGTGGGTACAGCCTGAACGCGCTGCAGGTCTGACATCGCGGCGCTGTACGGCTGTTGCGTTTGTGCAACACCCTGTTGCGTTTGTGCAACACCCTGCCCTGCCAGTGCATCGAAGGACTGATACGCGGGGTTCAAGGACTGGTTTTGCAATGCGTCGAATGGCTGGTACGCGGGGTTCGTAGACTGTTGCCCCGCCAGTGCATCGAAGGGCGGGCCTTGGGTCTGCCCGCTCGCCTGTAGCTGCTGCATTAGCTGCGCGGTGGCGTCAGCCCCGGAGGGCACGCCAGCCTGTCCAGCTCGGCGTGAAAGCATCAGTGCGTCCATTGTGGCTAGTGCGGACTTCTGCTCCGCCGCCATCCGCACCATGTTCTGCTCGGCCTCCATCTGGGCCTGCGGGTATTTCAAGTCCCAGTCTTGGCGCCCTTGGGCGAGCGCGTCTTGGCGTGTGGCTTGTTCCACGTCAAAGCGCGCGCGAGCCATGTTGTCCGCCTCGGCTTGGCGGGCGCCTTGTATCAGTGCAAATTGGTCAATCGCCATCCTAGGCTCCGTTTGGTTTCTGGTATTGTACGTCGCCGTCCGAGGTGCCGGGGAGTTCGTGCGGCCCGGACTGCTCGTACGCGACGTCGTACCCCGCCACAGACGCGAGGGGGAGTTTATCCATGTCTATGGTCGCGGTCCACGGTGGTATATCCACGTATCCCCCGTGTTGCGTCATTAGGTTGAACGTTCCGCCGGGGTACCGCAGTGTGACTTTGCCGCTGCGAGCTTGGTCAGACCCGGTACCGGCTACGAGCGTATTACCAAAATCGCCAGGCCCGAGCGTCCGCTGTGCCCGCCCGTTTACATCGGAGGACGTCGCGGCCTTGAACACCGCCGGGGTTATAGCGCCGGTGCTCTGTTCATATTCTGCACGGGCTGCAGTGCGCGCTTGAAACTCCTCGCGCCCCGCTTCTTGCCCCGCGCGGCCATTCTGGTACATCAGGGTGTTAATCCCAGAGATAGCGTCCTTGGCTGCACGCGCGCCCACCTCGGAGTAGCCCTGCCCCGCAGATGCGTAGTACCCTGCCGCCTGCGCGACCAGCCCTTTGTACAAACCGTACGCCGATTTGCGTCGGTCGAAGTTGCGCTCGGCGATGCCCTCTACCTCAGCGAATGCGAGTTGGCCCGCCAGCGTCTGCACGGACGTTCGTGTCGCGGCCATCGTTACCTCGATTTCCTGCATCGCACGGATGTAGGCATTGGTGCAATACCGCGGTTTGTTGCAGCGCAGTGCTGAAATCTTCTTGGCGAACTGCGCTGCGATGGGGGGCCACAACCGGCCCTCGTAGCGGCGCGCTAAAGTCTCGGCATTCTCCCACGGCTCCGCCGTGAAGAACTCGTCGAAGAACATGTCTTCGGCTTTCCAGTACACCTTTTTGTTGAACGCGAATTCGGCCTCTTCAATTCGCAGCGTCTCGTCGGATACGTCATGTAGCCTCTTGTAGGCGCTCACGGCGTCCGCCACGGCCTGTAACGTAGCGAAGCCCGCAAATACGTTCTTCGCTATCGTGACGTTTTTCATGGCGTCAGCGCGAATCTCCTCCGCCTTTTTATATCCTTCTTGGTCCACGCACGTAGCCATGTTTAACTCCCTATGCCGGTATTACGTCGAGGTGAGAGGGTGTAGTCGGCTCCTGCCGCGTAGGGGTCCGCTGCGCTCTGAGCGCTAACCGCGCGTTGCGCATCGCCTTGTGTTGCGATGTTGCTCTGCTCGTACGCGCGATATGCGTTTTCGGACATCACGTTGTACGTCAGCCCGCCCGAGCGGGGGTCGGTAGTCTCCGCCAGAACTTGCCCGAGCTGAACAACACGCGGCGCCTGGCTCGTCACAGCATCGTACCCCGGGGACTTGCGCCACGTGTGGTTGACGTAGGTGAAGAGCGTGCCCGCGGCGTTCAGAGACTCTAGTATGGTCCCTGCAACGATGGCGTTGGCCTTCTCGCCAACCTGCCCTATGCGCAGTGCGTCTATGAGTAGACCTTTACCCATGCCGATGACCGACAGCTGGCGTGATACGCGGCGCTCGGATAGTTTATTCGCGCGTGCCTCTTCCGTGCGCATGGTGTATGCGGCCACATCCAATTTAGCCAGGGCTAGACTGCGTACCGTGCGATTATCAAAACACGCGCCTCGGTCCCCCGCGCCCAAGCGGGTCAGCTCTGCATCTATGCGTCGCCGCGCGTTTGTCGCAAACCTATCCGCCTCCGTGGATACTTCCACCGCCCGGTTGTACATAGGCTCTGGTTTTGGGGCGTTCATAATTTCCATCACGAACGCTTCTTCTGTAGGCCGGGCGTGTTGCTGATGCGCAACCACGTCTCGTGCCATCGCCAGACGGCGGTCCGCCAGATTCTTCTTCAGGTCTGTGATGTTTCCGAAGATTGTCCGCTCCGCGACGTACAGCGCGACCTGAATGGCTAGGTCGGCCAACGCCTCGCTGCGCATCGCCCCCGCTTGCCGCGTGGCCGCGGCTTCGTAGGCAGCGTTGTCGATGCACTGAATCCTCTTGACGGTCATGTCACGCTTTCATCTTCAGCATGGTGACTTCTTCCCCCTCGTAATCGTCGCCTGGTTCTTTCTGCATGTAGATGGAGTGAACCCCGAGGATGCCGCAGGCGTCTCGGATGTAGCGTATAAGCTCTCGGCGCGCAGCGCCTTCAATGAGAATGAGCGACCCCGTTGTCTCGGAGTCATACCAGCGCCGCCCGAAACACAGAACGGCCACGCCGAGGCACTTACCGGCCTCGTCTTTCGCCACGGCCACGCGGGTGTTCTCTGCGGCCCACGTCATCGCGAAGCCGTCCATGTCGACCTCTAGGTCGATGTCCTTGAAGCACTGCAGCATTTCTGTGAACTGCGCGTGGATGTTTTCCTGGCTTGCTATATTGGGGATTACGAATTTAATCTGCATCACAAGTCTTTCATGCTGGGGGCTATGGCTACGGTCTTAATACGCGCAGTGCCCTCTAGGATAACCTGAAACTCGGACCCGTACGCCCACATGGGCAACCGATATTCCGTAGTGGTTAGCGCGGCCTCGTCCAGCGCAGTATGGCCGTCAACTTTGACCTTGACATTAACACTCCCGGGCGACATGCGCAAGTGCGCCGCCCCCATCTGAATGGCCGTGTTCAGCGTCTGTATCCCTGTTTCGTACCTGTAGGGCATGAGCTGAGCGCCCCGATTCCACTCTAGTAACTCGTTCGCCACTCGCAAGACCAACTGGCCTTTACGGGTGACTAGCGTTTCATCCGGGCGTAGCGACAGCTCGGTGTGCGAATCGAGTTCGCCGGTGTACCCCGCGCCAACTTTAAGGCCAACGACGAAAGCTCCTTTGCGGCAAAAGCAAAAGAGCATCCCCTCGAAGTATTCAACGCGAGCCGTATCTGGGTGTAGCGCTTGCCAATCGTCTGGTGCGTAGAGCGCTGAGGTCAAGAGCTGCGGCGTGCTTTTACCAGAGATAACCACGATACCGTTATGCGACGCATACGCAGCCCCGTTCGGTAGCTCTGTCATGCCGTGAAATCGGTTGACGATGGGCAGCGCTTCGGGGAATCGTACAACCTTACGGCACGCCGCGGTATCACAATCTGCCGAACCCTCTACTACGTACGGCGGGCCGTCCGTGGCGACGTAGATAGCGTCGTTGCTTTCGACGATAGCGCGTACGTTGTCGTCGAGTGAAACGCCCTCCGACCAGTCGTTGTAATTGTTGTTGCGGGAGAAGTACAGTTTGTTGCCGCTGAACCCCGCGAGGCAGTTCATGGATTGAACCCAGGTCATGCCTTGCAGTCCCGCGGGCGGCGGGTACACGTCGTCTTCAATCAGCGCTTCGAACAACTCGGCGGCGTATTTCGAGTCCACGTACGACCCCTGCGCCACCGGGATTGTGTCGACGACCATCCACGCGGCGTCCAGTGCGTTCTTCTCTTCGGCAAACGAATTATCGAAACCGGGTGACGACCGCAGGATGATGATGTTTTGGATGTCCCACCCCGCCGCGAGGGGTGGCACCCACCCAGACAGCAGAACCGCGTCGCCCTCCGCCACGTAAATCATTTGGCTGGGGTTGGAGCCCGCTGAACGATTGCCGTACGAATCCTCCCACTGCACCATGTACTGCCGTGGGGCAGCCGAGCGGCTCTTCTTGTCGGTGTGGGTCAACGTAAAGTCCAACTCTGGGCACGGTAGGCCCAGGCGCCGAACAAAGACTTCGCAATCGTCGCAGCCCTCGCCTACTTCAATCCGCACGGGGTAAGGCAGCCCGTTGTACCCGGTAGCAAATACGTGCTTCTGCTCTATGGAGCCCTCTGCGAAATTCGCACAGGTCGTACTTGATAGCCAGCAGCCCGCGTAGGATTGGTACACGCTCTTCGTATCGGGGGGCGTGGTGTGCAGTAAGCGCGGCTCGCGCCATGCTTCCAGCGTGCCGTGCCACAGCTTGCAGTCGACCGCTTTGACCGCCTGGCTGAAAGCCGCTAGGTGGTCCGCTCGGCGGGGAACGCTCCCCGCGAATGTACTGGTCGTTATGCTGCGCGTAGCCATGTCTTATGGCAACTGTGGGGGTTGCGGCACGGTGTTGCCCATTTGACCACCGACCGATTTAGGCAGCGTGCCTGGGGTTTCGATGGCGTTAATCACGGCGTTCATTTTGCCGATAAGCGCGTTCATCAGCCCTGTGATTTGCATGTCGTAGTTGTACATGTCGGCCATCCATGCGCGGATGTCGGCGATGTCGTTCGTAATGGCGCTGGTGTCCCCCGCTTGCGTGGCCTCCACCGCGGACAGCCGCGTGTCTAGGGGTGAGTACAGGCCGTCAAAGTTAAACTTCAGCTCGAACACCGCGTCGTTGTCCGTGACCCCCGGGTCCCACCCCGCGAGAATCGTCACCATGTTGGCGGTTATACCCCCGGGTTGTGTAAGCGCGCGGATACTGCGCACATGCTTTTGGATGTTCTGCACTACGCCTTGGGTTAGCGTGAAGCCGTAGATGTCGCCTGGATTCTTGGTGAGCCCGCCGAGTGGGTCTAGCACCGCGTCCGCCCCCGGCGGGACCGGGGGGAAGAATTTAATTGTCCGGTGCGCCGATGTGCCCCCGGTGTTCATAGTCCAGTTTAGACCCGCTGGCGAACCAAGAGGCTCAATGTCCAGCGTCGCCGCGTCGCCCGCAGGCCCTGGGAAACCCCGCGGACCGGGTGTACCCTCGCCTCCGCCCCCACCGTCGCAGCAGAGGTCAGGGGTGTACGCCTCGGGTTCACCCGTTTCGATAGTAGTGATGCAGCCGTTGACGACAGTGACAGTGGCGCGGCTGTACACCCCGTCCACGAGCAGTACGTCGTTGCAGCGGGGCAGTGGTACGACAGGGGGCGTTTCGCCCCCACCGCCGCAACCCGCACACCCTCCTGTGCAATCGCCGTTCGGTTTGTTGCAAGCCATCAGGTCGCCTCCAGTTCTTTCGCAAATTTGTATTCAATGCCAAGCAGCGTAATGGCGTTCTTAAACTCGATGGTCGATTGGTTCGTGGCCCCCGTAGCGTGGATGTCCCCCGCCAACGCCCGCCACAACACGAGACTGCGGATGGAGGGCAAGAATTTGCAATCCCCCGTCGAGGCTGGCGAATCCGTAGCCAGCACCTGCGCCTCAGAGATAGAGGGCGGCGCGTGTACGCATTTAACTTTAACCCACACGTCTTCCCCCGGGAGCACCGGCGGGTTGACAGTGAAGCGCCCGGGCATCCCGGGTACCATCGTGTACGACATGAGCATCGTGCCCCCACTGGGGCTGCGGCACACCGGGCGGTACCATCGCTCAATCTTGGTGGACTTCGACCCGTTCTCACTCAGGTCGCGGACGATATTGCCGTCCGCGTCGATTTGTGCGGTCACGCCGACGATGGTCGTGCATCCGCAGCAGCGGGCATCTTGGTCAGGGCCTGGCTGCAGCTTCATCACCAGGAAGTCTGTGAACAGGTCTGGCCGGTGGGTAGACACGAAGCACATAGCTTCGTTGTAAAAATGCAACAGATTCGTCAGCGTGTAGCGGCGGAAAGGGGCGCCGGGTTTAGCGTCCCCCATCTGCTCCGCGATGCTGCGCAAGAACTCATAGACTAGCATTGACGGCCCCCGAACAAGATAGGCGCGGGCCGCATCTGCAGGTCGCCGTTGGTATTAACTGCGGCTTTAACGCGCAGCATGTCCGCCTCGAACTGTTTGGCAAGCGCCATCGCGCGGTTGACCATAAGGCTGTCCCCGCGGAAGTTGGCATTGCCTCGCGTGGTCTTGTACGCTCCGAATGAGTACGCCTCGTCAATCATCATGGCGCGGGCGCCCCGCGCAATCTCGCTGCGGTACTCGTCCCACAACAGCGTGTCGTGCGCGCACGAATCCTCACTGGGCGCCACCCAGACTTTAAGCAGCAAGTGCTTGAGCTTATGGCCGTGCCCGTGTACGTGGACGCCCTCGCAGTGCTTGCCCAGTCGGGCGAAGCGAATCTCCTGCGAGCTGGCATGAACGTAGGGGCTGCCCACGTCATAGGATGTGGTCTTAGAGATTCGCCCGTCGTGTGCGCAAGGCCCACACGCGGATTCGGCGGATACAACGCCCTTGGCTCGCTCTTGCTCGAACGGGTTGATGGGGTAGCGTTCAACGCCGTGCTCTAGTATGACTGGAACATAACGCTCCAGGCATCGTGTTTTTGTAGCGAATTCGATAGCCGCTCGGCGGGCATAGCTGGCCGCCATGTCCTCGGACGCTTCGGCGATACCGACAATAATCTCGGGCACCCAGCGGTACCAATCGTAGGTGTCGACTGGCTCGACCACAGGGGTCGAGCACATCGGCACTTCAGGCTTGACAACCGGGTGGCGCTCTTCGCAGGCACGGGGCAAACCGCACAGCGCGAACGGAACGCCGTCGTGCCCCCAGTCGACAACCATGCCGTTGACTGGGCTGTAGCGTAGAGTCGGGGTCCACCCGGGTGTTGTTTGCATAGCTTACAGAACGGGCGGTGTGTCCAGCGCAGCGTTCATGCCCTGCACGGATGCTTGGTCTGCCGCCTGCTCTTCAGCTGTGCTGGCATTGAGCGGCGAGTCCATCACCATACGGCGGCGGTCATCGGGCGCGGTTGCGTTCGCGATGCGGTCCACCACAGGGGTGTTGCCCGGCAGCTTAAAGCGGTGCAGGATGCCGCCCTGGTGGGGCAGCAGAGGGATGACCATACCGTTGACTGAACTCGTGATATACGGAGCGTCATCGGTAGCGACCTTAGATGCCGGGCCTGTAGGGGCGGGGCGTACGGCGTCAGCGATATTTGACATAGGGTTCTCCTGTTAAAGACGTAGGTATTGTACCTGCTCCCCTGAAATGCGAAAAGCCCCTTGCGGGGCTTCTCTCACTTCCGCGGGGGTTAACCCGCGAAAGAGCGCACAGGCGCGGTGTAGCTCAGGTCGACAGCGATGTCGAAGCTACCAATTACGTCCGTGGCGGGAACGGCGGTTACGCGCAAGGCCAACACGTCGGCCTCCAGCGCAAACTCACCGCCCGTGTCGCTCACAGCCACGTCGTAGGCACGAGTGCCGCCGCCGGTGTCGCCCACGGCGCCAAGGTCGCCAGCTGTTTGCGTGCGGGTTGGCTCGCCGCAACTGCCTGCGTCTTGCTCAACTACACGAATCACCTGGCCCGCTGGCAGGGCAGTGCCGTTGCGAGTGGCGACTTCAAAGGTCAAACCGGCTTCAGACTTGAACGTGGTGACGGCTACGCCTTGCACGAACGAGAATGTGGGGATGGCTTGGACTTCGATGATGGCGCCAACACCGTGGGTGTTGATGTGGTCAACGATTGCGTCACGGTCGCCGCTTTGCAATTCGCTAAAGCGCCACGTGGGGTTGCGACCACCCAAAGGGTTGGTGTGGATGTTGGCATTCTCCCACTGCACCGTAGCGGGCAAGCGGTCGATGTCCAACGCCACGCCAGGTTCGCAGCAAGCGCCTTCCGCGAATTTGGACCACACGCCGAGGCGATTGCGACCGCCGCGGAAGGATTGGTAGGTAGCGGCTGTTTTTGGATTACGGGCCATTTTGGTTCTCCTCTTGGCGGCGTTGATTAGGTGCGACGAACGTGTGCGACAGACACTGCTTCGGGGCGAACGACGTGTGTATCCCACACGAATTCACCCACGAGTGACCACTCGAACGGATGCTCGTACCATTTGGTGTCGATAACCTCAAATGCGTGGAGCACCTGTGAAGGGTCAATCATCGCGATTTGAGAGATTGGCGCTGTTGCACCGTAGCGCACTGCTGGCAGCTGCATGGTCGTGTAGACGTCGAAGTCCAAGATGCGACCGATGCGACCGTTGCGCATTGGTGTATCGCCGCAGCAGGACTGGTCGTAATCCTGCGCCAGTTTCAACGCATAGCGTTGGTACTGTTGGGGCAGCACGATTACAGGGCGGCCACCTACACCGGAGATAACTTCGTCAGCGGTACCGCAAGACATGCCCGCTTCCAGTGCGATTTGCTGGAAGTCAAACAGCAGGGCTTCTAAGGCCGCAGGCGTGTTGATAACGCGCGCAGTGCCGTCTTGCCAGCCCAAGTCGATGTCACGGCTGATTTTACCAGCGCGATTGCCGACGTTGTAGCGGGCTGCTGAGGCCATGATTTTGGCGATTGAGTATGCGTCAATCAGTTTACGCACGCCACCGTCCAAGCGACGGCGTACAGATTCTTCCCACAAGGAGAAGTTGTTGCACATGATGCGGCGGTCCATATTGGACAGCTTCCACTCGAACTTGCGGCCTTGGCAAATTGTCATGGAGTTGGTATCAATGCCTGGGCCCTCGAACACTTCAGGGTGCTCGTTGTTCTGGCGGTCAGAGCCGAACAGGTCCAGTGGGTTTTCGGTGCCGTAGATGACCTTGCCGCCGCACATCAACTCTTCAGTTGACATGAAATCGGATTTAGCCAGCGCTGGCAGCAAGGCGCATTCTTGATACGCTTGCACAATCTTCGCGCTAATGCGGTCTGGGGCAAAAATCGAGCCTCGGATGTCACCACCGTAGCCCGCTGAGTTGATGTTGCTCATAGGTACTCCTATTAGTTAAGCTGTTGCATGAGGCGATTTGCCTCGTCTTTGCGGCCTGCCCGTATCGCAGCAGTGGCTTTCAGACGGATGTCTTTGGCTTGTGCGGGGGACAACTGGGCACCACGGGTGCCACCAGCGCTATCCGAGGGTCGATTAGAGCCTCGGCGCGAGTGGGCAGCCAGCGCATCAGCGGGGTCTGGGTTACGCGGGTCGGGGGTTTTAGCGTTGGACTGGTACCGCTTAACCATCGCGCGAACGCGAGGGATTAGTATCTCAGCCGAGCGCGCGTCGGGGGCATTGATGTAATTCTGCAGGAGTAAACCCGCGGAATCATCTTCATTGATAAATGCCTCGAACTTGGGGTCACGACTCAGGTCTACTAAACCTAAGTCTTGATTTGTGGTTTGGACCAGGGCATCGCGGCGCAGCTTATCTTGCGCGGCCATTGTCTGACGCACAACTTCTTCGGGGTCGCGGAAGCGGCTGCCAAAGGCTTTCATCGTCGCACGTGTAGACGCGAGGATGGTGTTGCGCACGATGGGGTCCATCAGCTCTAAGTCCTCTGGCGGGATACCCGCGAAAGGGTCGAATTCATCAGCCGCGCGACGGGCGATGGCCTCGCGCTCAGCCTGTTCGTATTTACTTGCCGCGGCGCGGGCCTCTGCCAGCTGGTGCTGCACTGCAACCAGCGCGGCCTCGCGGTCAGCGAGCTGCTGCTGCAGTGGTTGCAGTCGGCCTATCGCCGCGTTCAATTGGTTCTGGGTGTCGTTGGGCTGGGGTTGACGAGGCGTGTGGTCCACGCCGTCGTCGTTGTCGACAGAGGGGTCGGCCTCGAAACCGTCCAGCGGGGAGCGGCTCTCATTGTCCTGCCCAGGGTGGCGCTGGTTAGAAACGCCTGTTTGGTCCAGCGGTACGCCGGTGTTTTTACGGCCCGTGCGTTTCGCGCGGGCGGCTAGCAATTCTTCATCCGATGCCATAGTGTGCTCCTAGTCGTTCGTTAGAGGTCGGTGTATTACAGCGACCCTGCGGATACGTGTTTGGTGATTCTTTTGAGCGCGAGATTAACCCCCTCACCACGCCCGACTACTTTGCCGGTGAGGAAGGGGTCCGCCACTGTCGTGCTCTGGCGGTACAACTCTAGCTCGAACTGCTCCATGAACGTCAGAAAGGCTACCCCCGTGTGGGAGTTAGCCCGTATCTCCGCCGCCAGTATCAGTTCAGCTTCGTGTTGATTCATATCACTTACCGCGCTTACCGCCGGGGCAGGTGGCGCAAGTGCCGGTCTTGCTCAAAGAGCGAAGCGCTTGCGTGGGTTTTGGCATGGCTGGTACAGCAGGCACACGAGGCGCCTTCTTAGCTGCACCGCCGAACGCTGGGCTTTTTGCGCCGTGGGTTACGGACTTGATTTTTCCGAACATAGTGTTCTCCTGTTAAATCTGTTGCTATTGTACGACAGTCGTGGCTCGCGTCAAGATGCTAGTTTGGTTGTGTTACCAAGACGTGCAATGTGTTTGACGTCACACCCGTGATTGCGTCGGGCACCACCCCGGGGGAGACGTCGGGGCTGGTGGATAGCACCGCGCGCATCGGAAGGTAGTCCAACTCTGTGGGTATGGACGCCTCTGGGATGTTGTTCACTCGGACTATCCCTGCGAACGTGTGTACCCCTGCGGGGAGTGGTTGGTCGATGGAGTACACGGAATCCCAAACACGCTCGTACCCAGAGAGTGCGGGCAAATACTCTACGCTGCGGATATACGTTAAGGTTGGGTTCGAATCTAGGTCGAGGTATAAGCCGAGGCCGCCCGCGCCGTCTAAGCCCCCAAGCGCGCGCTGTACGACTAGATACGTTCCAGCAGGGACGCCGGTTTGAAGTTCCAGCGTTAGTGTCACCGTGGTGTCGCTCCCGGGGGCCTCTTCGACATACGGGGCGTTCGACGCGGCTGGGCGGTTATCGTCGGCCTGCCAGCCATCTAGCAGTAGCCACATTTCCCCCGTGGGGCCTCCACCGAACTCCAGTGCTGCGTATCCCCCCGTGATACCACACGGGCCGGATAAAGCAAAAACTATCTCCGCCTCTGTATCAACGCTACGCCGAACAATGCGTACATAGTACACCGCGGTCGCTCCGAGTTGGAGCGCGTGCTTCAACGCTACAGAGTACCCATACGGCTGAACGACCGGGGGTTTCCAATCTGTGTTGGTCACTACTAAACCCGAATCCGCGTCCCACACCGGGGTGGTGATAGGGCGGACTTCGTAGCCTTGGACATCCCCAAAAAGCACGGACACGGCTTGTAAGGCTGCCGTACCTGTGTTTGTCACGCGTACAGCGGCCACGTAAGTGCGACCTATCGTTAGGTCCGTGTCGGGGGAACTCAACTCCGCTTCGACGTGGCACTCAACAGCCGGTTGTAACGCCACATCCACGACCACTTGGTTGTTCGCGGGCGTGCTGTCGTTCGTGTTAACAAGGGTGAATGTAACTGCCATGCCTGCGCCTTATGCGAAACGCCCTTGGACCGCGATGCGGTAAGAAGCGAACGCGGGTATCGTACCGGGGAAAGTAAGCGTGAGCGTACCGTCGGGATTCACGACGCCAGCCCACTGTGTATTATCGACAGGGGTGTTGTCTAGGCTAGTTGTCGTCGTCAGGTTGTCGTAGTACAACTCGAAGTTCTCGCTGCCTGCCTGAGTCCACTCCACTGTGATTTCAGTTGGGCCATCCGTCGGAGCACCATTAACCTCGCGCACCTCTACCACGAACAAGTCCATAAAGTCCTGCGTGGTCGGGTCGCCCTCGTACATGCACATCTGGTGCTCGTCGTACCGCACGTAAATCGCAAGGTCTGGCACCAAAATGGGGGCAGGTTGTGGGTCGTTGGGGTGGACGTGGCAGTTGTCGCACTCCTCTACTGGATGCACCTGTGGCGCACAGTCGGAGGTGTTCACTGCGTAACCGAGTAGCGTGCCCTCCCCGTCGTACACGGGTTTAGTGGCGAGCGGATACCCGACGCCGTTCGTAGTGGGCGCGGCCATGAGGTATACATCTGGGCCGTTGCTGTCGCAAGCGGCGATAGCCAGCACTGCGCCCGGGGGCATAGCCGCCGGGTCGACAAAACCATAACCCCCACCGGGGAGCGGGTAGCTGGCGCAATACCCGCAGAGTTCTGCGGTCGGCGCCCAGCTGACAACACCACACCGGTTTGTGCGCTTCACTTCGACGAAGTGTGTTGTTTTATTACAACGGGTTTCGCCGGTGTCGAATACCGCGTTCGCCTGTGACAGCACGCTTGTGCGGCGCCCACAGTCGTCGACTTGGACTAGGTGGTAGTCATCGCCCAGACAGAAACTGTGCCCATCATACGCGCGGGTCAGCGGGCCGTCGTCGACCCAGCGGGGTTCGCAGTCACAGCATGAGCTGATTTCTTCGTGGTACACATTGGTGGCGTCACATCGGGTGGCGCCCGTCGGGGCCCACGTTATCGCGCTGTGCTCGACCCAACGTGTGTGGCCGCAGTCGTTCTTCTCCTCGTGCATGAGGAAATCGCCCTGGCAGGTTTTGTTGCCAGTCTCAATCCACACGACGGGGCGGTCTATTACCCAGCGCGGCTCGTTGCAGTCATTACGCTCTTCGCGCCACACATTTGTGTCGTCGCAACGCTCGTTGCCCGTGGGGGTCCAGGTCAACGGCTCGCCCGTAACCCAACGGGTCTGACCGCAGTCGTTGACCTGCTGCACCTCGACGTTGGTGTCCGTACAGCGCGTAACGCCTGTATCTGCCCACGCAATTAGGCGCAAGTCCACCCAGCGGTAGGTGTTGCAGTTTGACAACTCTCGCTGCTGGTACTGGCCTGTGGCTTCATCGCAACGGTATTCACCGGTGGGCAGCCACTCCACGATTTCACAAGGGTAGTCGCAAAGGCAACGGTCGCACCCTTCGGATTCAGTATCCGTAGCGTAAACCGTGACGACCGACATGGGGTCGGCTTCCACGACGAGGCGCATGTAGATACCCTGTGGGCCATCCATAACCCCAGCGGGGAGCAACTCCGTCAGGCGCATAGCACGCCCGTCTGGGCAGTTGAGGGGCTGCGTGCTGACGACCTCTATCGTCGGTGGGATAGCGCAACAAAACGAATCGGGCTGGGGCGGAGCCTCGCTCAACTCCAGCAACTCAAAGCGCACAAAGTCATCGCCCACCAACCCAGTGGCGTGGAACGTCAACTGCGCGCCGGGGACCAGATACAGGATGTCCGATTCGCGGTTTGGTTCAGCGATAATCTTCATTGTGCGCAGGTGTTAAGGTTGAGCCGTAGGTGCGGCGGGGCCTATCGAATTATAGCCTCGTGAGTTCGTGTGCTCCAAGAACAATTCGATTTGAGCGGCAGGGTCGGCGTGCTTAACGGCCACCAGTTGCAGCATCTGCGGGGTGTCGAGCACCAGGTAAGGGCGCCCTGCTGTAAGCTGCACCGCGACCTCTTCGCAGCAACGATTCTGCGTTGTCAGCGGCACGTGCCAGCCGATTTCGGCGAGGCTTACTGGGCCTGGGCAACACAGGTCGCCCCCTGGCCCTACCTGCGTGGTACGCACCAATTCCAACTCGATGTAGTCGGAGCCCTCAAGCCCCGTGGCCTGCAGTGTTACCTGCCCGCCAACAGGGATGATGAAGATGGACGAAGCTGAATCGTCAATACCTAGGATTTTCATTACAGCTCCAGTGCGTCAATTACGACCGCGTTGATGATAGCTTGGATGGAATTGTAGTCGAGGCTGAGGACACCATCGCCGTCCGTGAACACGACGTAGCCGAAGCCGTGCAGTTGCGCAACAGTTTGAACTTCTTGCGCGATAAGCCCTGCCTCTTTGCGCCCAGCACCCTTCGCTTCGACTTCGTTAAAGGCCGCCAAGTCTGCGCTGCGTTTAGCAATGTCTTTGGCGTCCCCATCCGCTTCTGCAAGCGCCAAGCGTTGCGTGAGCTGTGAATGCTTTGCAATGTAGTTTGCGTGTTTCGTGTACTCCACAAAGCGTAGCGCTTTGACAAAGGCGCGGGCGCGAGTCAGGTCTAGCTCCTCGACCTCGGACTTCAAACGCGCATCCGATGTCAGCGCCACTCCCGCCGCGTAGAACGTCCCCTGCGAACGGACTGCCTGGGTTGCGGCATTGCCTAGTTGAACGGTGTCACTCGCCGTGATAAGCGCGTCGTAACCAACCGCAGTGCTGTTGTCGTAGAAACTCAAACGTGAAAGTTGCACGCTTTGGATGCCAACTGGGTCATAAGGTACCGAGCCGGGAGGGGCGTCGTCGTTGCGCCGGGGGAGATAGATGCGGTCGTTGCTTGCTACTCCAGTGTAGGTACCAGCCATCGGATTGCCACCTGCGGCAGGGGCTGTGAAGAAGCGCACCACGTACGGCCACCCGTCGATGGTACTGCCGCTTGGTAGGTCGATGTACTCCCCCAATTGGTCTCGCGCTATTGCGAATGTGGTGTCCACCGTCACTACGTCCACCACGGTTGAATCTCCACGTGTTTGCGCGCCTAGATAGGTGCAATGCGAGGAGACGTTGTTCTTCGCGGCCATTTTACCCACCGCCGTCACTTCATACCCCAGGCCGCCTCGGTAAGCGCCATTGCCAATCGCTACGGACGCTCCCCCTAGCGATGTTGTCCCAGCGCCCGCGCCGATGAACACATTGTCTGTATTAGCACGCTGCGCATAGGCTGCCTGACCTGCGTTGAAGCCGATGTAAACTGCCGAGTCACTGGCGTCGCTGGGTCCGAGTTGGCGTTGTCCTGCGAGTCGGCCAATACAAACATCGCCTATAGCGGTCACGCTAGGAGTAACGCCTGCGACGCCGTATCGCCCCGCGCCTGCGCCGATGTGTACCGTATCTATGAGCGTGGTATTTGGGTTGCTAAGCCCTGGCCCCGCCCCTCCTAAGAGCACCGCGCGCTCCCCGCCGACAACGCGAAGGCCGGTTTGAAAACCGATTGCCGTCATGCTCCCGTCTAGCGTGGGTGTATCGGCATTTGTGTAATTGAGGAGCGCCTCTGCACCGAAGATAGTATTCGCGCCTTGGGGTACCGTCATAACCGCGCCGTCGTAGTTCCGTAGCGCGTTGTGCCCAACCACTGTATCGAAGTTGGGTACCGTGTTGCTCCCACCCGCGTTGGCCCCGACTGCTACACCACTGTGCGCGGTTGGGTTAGGGCGGGACGCTGCCGCTCCGGTGCCCATAACCGCAATATCCAATCGGTTGTGCAGTACCTGGGGGTTAACGACCTTGGCAGCCTCCGTCCCTGTTAGGACCTCTGCTAGCGTCGCGTAAGGCATCGCCGTCTGCGTAGCGGCCACAGCATCGTTCAGTAGCGTGGTCAGTACAATGTCGACTGTCGTGGCGTCGTTCATGACGAGGGTTAGCGTGTCAGTGCCTGCGCTATACGCACCACTGACCACATGCACTTCCGCTGGGACTGCGGCCACGGCGGAAGCTACCGCGTCGTTGACTAGAGCGGTCAGCGGGATGTTGACCGCAGGGCCGGTGTTCATCGTTAGTACCAGCATGTCGGTAGTCGCGTTGTACGCGCCACTGACCACGTGTACCTCAGCGGGCACCGCAGCCAGCGCATTACCAATCGCAATGTTCATCTGCGCGCACGTCGGAATTGCCGTGTCGAGCGGAATCAATGCGTTATTGCAGTCGCGCAAGCGGGCCTGCAGGTTAGTCACAGCCGCAGTCACTGCAGCGTTGATAGCGCTATTGGTCTGCACCGTGCTGTACACCTGGGTCCCGCCTGGTAGGTCGGAAGAGCGTCGTGTAGGGAAAGAGTGTTGTGCGTTGTGTAGATCTCG
>ERZ795055.1318-NODE-1318-length-20188-cov-6.689266_pt1 | contig 20188 bp, 16 predicted proteins | sample MGYA00375139_ERZ795055 | MGnify/ENA primary metagenome ERZ795055 (study PRJEB30184, sample SAMN05720283) | anaerobic digester metagenome | isolation source: active sludge of municipal wastewater-treating anaerobic digesters | place: USA | collected 2015-01-23 ... | reverse complement strand
CCTTGCTCTTTTGTAGCAGCTTTTCGGACTGTCCACAATATCGGGATAGGTTCATCATTTAAAAAACGTTTAGCATCTCCCGCCGATTTACTCGGCTCTCTCTTTCCATTAGTAATCCTCGATCCTAACAACTTTCCAGCATTGAAGAATTGTAGGTGACTTCAGCGCTTAACGATGCCTTCCTGAAAGTGAGTGTGTTTCAATCGCAAAATCTATTGAATCTTTCAATCGTTAAAGAAACAAATAGGCTTGGTTCTAATTAAACTTGTTGATGAGTTCCAGGTAATAAGATGGCGAAATAAATCTAAGGGTGCGGCGATATCCCATTATTCATTGCGATCCCCATGTGGTTGGTAGGAAGCCAGGCGCACACCTAGTGGTAAATCAAATCAAGCATAGGAAAAGTTAAACAAACAGATTGAATTGATATTTAATGAGCTCAATCTGTCTGTCCTCACAATAGACTTATTGCTTAGTTCGCCCACTGACTACGATAAGAAGAATCAAAAGAACGTCTTTGGAGTCTGCTGTTGGCTTGCGCTTTGGAAGAAAATTTCTTTCGGCCAATGTTGGGTTTCGTTCCCTTTCCTTTGCCGTTCCGACGCGCGGAAATCATATCATCAACGGGCATATTCATGGTTAATCCGTTGACGCTTTGGTATTCGAGCTTCCCCCCCAACACTTTTTTCAGGGAATGAGCAATTCCCATATCCTCGCCGGTTACAAAAGTAAAGGCATCGCCTGTTTTGGAGGCGCGTCCCGTTCGGCCGATGCGATGAGTGTAGGCATCAGTGGTCGAGGGCATATCATAATTAATAACATGGGAGATTTTTGTCACATCAATGCCACGGGCGGCTATATCGGTTGCAACCATTATTTCGTAACGACCTTCACGAAAACCATTGAGAGCGTGCTGTCGTTTCTGCTGCGTCAGATTGCCGTGCAGCGATGTAACTTTATATCCCGATCTATCCAGTTGCAGGGCCACGCTCTTGGCGCGCGATTTTGTCCGCGTAAAAACCAGAACGGATTCCATTTCAGTTTTATTAAGAATATCTTTCAGCAGCGCTGTTTTGGCGTCCATTTGCACCGGATAAAAACGATGGGTTACGGTTTCGACCGGTGCCGTGTGGCCGATGTTAATGTTCACCGGATTAACCAGCAGATCATTGGCCAGTGAGCGAATATCTTCCGGCATCGTCGCGGAAAAGAGCAATGTTTGGCGCTTTGCGGGAAGATGTTTTACGATTTTTCTTACGTCCGGTAGAAAGCCCATATCAAACATATGGTCGGCCTCATCTAGGACTAGCACCTCTATCTGGGATAAATCCACTGTGCCTCGGTTGATGTGATCCAGCAGACGGCCAGGGCAGGCGGAGATGATTTCAACCTTATTCTGCAGCTTGTTAATCTGACCATTGATATTCACGCCACCATAAATGGATGCGCTTTTAAGACCTGTCTTACGCCCCAGTTGCCCAATGGTGCTATGAGTCTGCTCGCTTAATTCGCGTGTCGGCGCGATAACCAGCGCGCGGACATGACCGCGCGAACCATGCATCAGCCGCTGCAATATGGGCAGCACAAACGCTGCTGTTTTTCCCGTTCCGGTCTGGGCAAGTCCCATAACATCGCGACCTTCCATAATCGGCGGGATGGATTGTACTTGGATTGGTGTCGGTACTCTATAACCGCACGCTTGCACGCCAGCAAATATTTTCGCGTTTAACTCAAACTTCTCAAAACTCATTTTTTCTTTTTCCTTCTTTTTTCAGTATTTGTGACATTTGAACCCGGCTCTATTTGTTACGGTTGTTGAGAACACACCGCTCTGTACCGTGATTGGGAGCCTTAAAACAAGCCGCAAACATGGCGCTAAAGTTGGATTCGGTTACGATTAGCCGGATTTTCCTGCCGAAATTTCTGAATTAGAAAGGATGGGAGGTAAATAACTATCGCGATCACTGGCACAGCTTGTACAGATATTATTCATAAATAACAAGGATTATCTTTAAATAGTTATTTTTTACGCTTTATCTTAATAAGTTAGAGAAAAAGGTTTCGTTTTGTTTACGCATGAAATATTGAGCTATGTTAAAAGCAAAGACTTAAAGGGGGGCATCCTCAATGTATAGAAACAATCCAAGGCAAAAATATTTTTTTAGTCAATACAGATTGATATTCAAGGCATATTTTCCAGCAGTTTAGCTGTAGCCATCCACAAAGTAAAAAGGCAAACGATTTAGTGAATGATTTTCGTGCTTCTAAAACAGATAACCGACTATTCCTGAGGCAACGATATATTTTTTCAATCATTAAAAAAAGTTTCTTTCTGTTGGTTAACCTAATATAATTCTCTCCTCCCAAAGACCTCACCGAACAAAGAACGGGAGGTGCAGTATGATTACAAAAGAAGCAATAACGTTGTTCAAATACTATCTTCAATCCAACCATAAACGAAGAACCATTGAGAGTTATCGTCTCCTGCTGGAAAGATTTGAGGCGATTTACGCGCAAAAAGACCTGGAGACCATTGCCTCTGATGAAATCTTTCATTTTCTGGAAAACCTGACCGGAAACATGGCGAAATCAACCCGAAGATTGAGGTATGCCCAGCTGAAAGCCTTTTACAATTTCATCATTGATCGCTGTTCCCTGAATATGAGAAATCCCTGCAGCACATCGCTACTGAGCAAATCCTTCAAGGCGCCTAAACAACAGCCGCATAAGATTCTGGATCGGGAAACGGTGGATGAGATGATCTATAACACAAAGAGACAGAGGGATCGTTTAATACTGGAACTTCAGGCCCGCTGCGGACTGCGTATTGGCGAATTACTGAAAATCAAAGGATCCGATGTTTCTGACAGAACCATTACCCTTCGGGAGCCTAAATCAGGTAAAGAAACGGAAAGAGCCTATATGCCGGAGCACGTATCAAGAAAACTGGCAGAGTATGTCAAAGAGAAAGCCATAAACGGAGAAGATCGGATATTTCCCATTTGTTATTCAACGGCAAGGTTGCTCATCAAAAGACTCGGGACAAAATTAAATGTTCGCGTTGCTCCTCATGATCTCCGGAGATATTCGGCAACCTATGCCAGCAGAAATGGAGTTCCAATCGAAGTAGTATCGAAAGTAATCCTGAGGCATCAGGACTTGAAGACAACACAGGTTTATCTTGGGAAAATCAGTGATTCGGAAGCGATCCGATGGATGGACGTTCTGCATGGGAAATAGCATCATTGTTTATAACCAACTGAAACCTTGAGGTCTTTGGGGAAATGATGTTTTTAATGTTTTAGTAATCGTGGCATTTGATAAGGAAAAAGCACGCCGTTGCTTCCTGTACTGTTGTTTTTCTTTTTTCGCTAATTCATACAACATTTCAATCCGTAATAATCGAAATACCACTAGATTCTAAGTTAACATGCGTTGCCTGTATTGAAGTCAGGTCAGTTGGACAATGCCAGCCAATTGTAGTTCGAGACAATCTGTATATAATGACATCTGGTATTGTTAAAAGAGTTACTTCATGACGGATTTATGATTATCCCTTCATAGAAGATGGTCATCAAACTTTGCCTGATTGTTTCTTCTGAATAATTCTCATGCATCACCAACCATGCTCCATATTCAGACATTCCCATTAAGATATATCCTGTCAGTTTGCTATCTACATCTTTTCGGATGCGTCCCTCTTGTTGCAGGTGCTCGATTTCCCGCACCATTGGATTAACCATTTGCTGGATCAGTTGATTGAACTTCGCACGGAACAAAGGATTGTCGCCCACCGAGAGATTTTTTACAAGATTCATCATAGATATCCATTGGGGATATGAAGAGAAGAATGCCTTGCCTCTTTTTGTCAGTCTCAGGGCCATGTCTTTTTCTTCCTTGATCTCATTCCAGACATCATTATACATGTCATGGAATATCCTGTCTGCGCAGGCCATGAAGATTTCTTCCTTATTGCTGAAATTCTGGTAGATGGTCCCTTTACTTATTTTTGCATGATGTGCGATATCGGATGTGCTTGTTTCAGCATATCCCTTTTCCAGGAACAGCGCGATAGAGGATGAGAGGATGGCATCACGTTTGTCAGATGATAGATCCGTCGGCTTAGGGTTACACTGGTGAAAAGCAACTTTATTTTTGATCTCTTCTTTGATGATGTTAAGCGGTTTACCCTCTTCAATCTGCTTATATCTGATAAGATTGAGAACCTTCAAATGGACACTGGAATAGTATGCACGTGTCTTCCCTGTTTTTAATGGCGAAGGAATAAGCCCTTCGAGGATGTAATATCTTATAGTGGAGATAGGGATCTTTGACCTTCTGGATAACTCTGATATCTTCATAAGATCTTTTTCTTTTATTTGTTGCTGTGCTGATGTCCCGCTTACCGTTGCTAATATCTCATCCTTTATTGAATGTTTTGATGCCTCGTATTTTGCTGCGGGGTAATTCTTTAAACCATCTCCTTTAAGTTGGGTTTGCTGACTAAGGGGATTGAAAATAATATCCCAGCCTCTCATTAAGAAACTTTCGACGTCGCTCGCGGGATGAATCTGTAGATAATAGTAAGCATACTCCACTACACCCATAAGCAGATAAGCAAGGACGTGGAGATTTTTAAAGTGGATGGATCCCTGTTTGGATGCCAAAATGAGATCTGCCTCAATTGGATCGATAATATTGTTCATGGCAATTTCGAGCATTTTCTCAGAACGAGAACTGCCTTTAATGGAGGAGCCGCGCGCGAGATTGAGCATGTCTATCATATGGAGATGGGTATGGATGAATGATTCAGCCCTTTTCCAGAGACGCATCAATCCATTATCTTCATTGCTGATAGTGGGATCATCCCTAGCTATGTCATAGAACACATGATCCGAGCATTCGTAGAACAATTCTTCCTTGCTCCTGAAATACTGATAGAAGGTGCTTTTCCCGATGCCCGCATAAGCAACGATATTATCGATGTTTGTGGCGTCATAGCCTTTATCACGGAAGAGATAGACTGCGGCTTTGAGGATAACGCTGCGCTTACTCGTATAAACCATCTCTGGTTTCGGGTTAGGATGATTTCTCCCTGAGGTTTGATTTACTATATGGCCTATTGCATCAAGTGAATGCCCCTTTTTCTGCAAGGCTTTAATATTTTTAATTCTCTCTAAATGCTCGACAGTATAATAGGCCATAGTCTTTCCTGTTCTGACCGGCTCAGGCAACAGTCCCTGTCGTGCATAATTGCGGATGGTAGCAGCCGTAATTTTTGCGCGATCGCTCAACTCGGACATCTTCATATGTTTTGGATATTGCTTCATTGTTTGGTTTCGTTTCGTGACGAACAATTTTCTGCTTTATATCAAAACAGAATAATAAGTAAAGTAAAAATTCACTATAATCATTTTAAAGCCATATGTTTTATCACCCGTTAATTGTATAATACTATAAAAATTAATATATTAGATATAATATAAAAATAATTTAAATTAATTCTTGACAGCTCATCACAGCTTTGTTAAGCGTAACATACGAACGATACGGTACTGTATCATAACAAGTCATAATTAATGATTGGTTGAATATAATGAAAGGAGGACAATCTTTTGAGCAAAGGAAAAATCGCTATTATTGGTATCGGTGAGGTCCCTACGCGTAACATGCCAGAGCGTACGCATTGGGATATTATTTATGACACGTGTATGGAGGCGGTCAAGGATTCGGGTCTCCACAAGAATGACATTGAGGGTGTGATCAGTGTTACGCCTCAGGCCCAGCCGAAGATCGCCGCGGAGCTTTCCTTCGGCAAGCTGCCCGAAGAACTCGGTCTCAAAGGGTGCAAGGATGCGGTCAGTGTCAATGCCGGCGGGGCCTCCACCTCGAACGCCATACGGTTGGCCGAAGAGTGGGTAACGAGCGGTGTTGCCAAGGCAGTTATTGTCCAGCATGTCACTCTCCATTCCACGATTCCCTTGGTGGATCAGATCAATTTCTTTGCCAAAGCGGGCGTTGATCTTCAGTGGGAGTACCCCTTTGGAACCACCTATAACATCATCATGGGCCTGATGGCCAACCGCTTCATGTACGATTCGGGCTGCACGCCTGAACAAATGGCATCGGTGGTTACCGCACTGCGTAGCTGGGCCGCAAAGGACCCGAACTCCTTCTTCTATGGCAAGGATGTCCCTTCGGTGGAAAAGGTTTTGGCGTCCGATATGCTCAATACGCCCCTGCACAAGAGAGAGAGCAATGTTTTAGGGGACGGCGGCTGCGCCATGGTGATCGTCTCGGCCAAAGATGCGAAGAAGATGAAGCGGCCGGCCGCCTACAAACTGGGTGATTCCGTCCGCTATTTCAGCGGCACCTGCGTCATGCGCGATTTCAAAAAGGTAGAAGAAGGCTTCCGAGTAGGCGCCAAAGAGGCCATGGACCAGGCAGGAATCACCAAAGAAGATGTCAGCCTCTGGAACCTATATCTCGCTTATCCCTTAGCCCATCCTCTCATTGCAGAAATGCTTGAAGTAGCACCCCCAGGTCAGGGCGGAAAATATTTCCTTGACGGCCGCATGTCCTTTGGCGGGGATATTCCTTGGTCGACCATCGGCGACGCGCCGGGCAGAGGTCATACCGGATCGGGCGTAAGCGCGGCCACGTATGTAGAAACGGCAAGGCAGCTTATGGGCAAGGCCGGTGAGCGTCAGGTGAAAAACTGCAAATACGTTTATCAGAATGCCGCCGGCGGATCGGGATTCAACAACATCGCCACTATCTGGGGAAAGGAGATTTAACCATGGACTTCGATATGACAAAACCTGTTCCGGAAACACAACCGTGGTCGGAAAAATTTTGGGAAGGTGCCAAACAGGGGAAACTCCTGATTCAAGTCTGCAAGGACTGTAAATCAAAAATATTTTATCCGAGGAAATTCTGTCCCGAGTGCTGGTCCGGCAACCTGGACTGGATCGAGGCTTCCGGTAAAGCAAAGATTTTTACCTTTTCCACAGCTTACAGCATGGTTGAGCCCAAGTTCATGGATGAGCTTCCCTATACGATTGCCTATGTCGATCTTGAAGAGGGGATAAGAATGATGACTCGGATCGTCGAGTGCAAGCCGGAGGATATTCATTTCGACATGAAAGTGGAAGTCGTCTTCCATGAACGCGGCGGTTACTTCCTGCCTTACTTCCGTCCTGCGGGCAAAAAGTAAAGGAGATCAGCTATGTCTGAATATACAACTCTGATTTATGAAATCAAGGGATCGGTATGCAACATTACTCTGAACAGACCGGACAAGTACAACGCCATCAACCGGGAAATGGCCGCCGAATTGCTCGACGCTTTTCGGAAGGTCAGAGATATTCCTGAAGTCGCCGTTGTTGTCCTGGCCGGAAACGGAAAGGCGTTTTGCACGGGAGGCGACCTGAGTGTTTTCCCATCGCTGGCAGAACATCAGGAATCCTTAAACTGGCTGGCTCATGACGGTTATGGGATTGGTAAGGCCATTGAGCTTTGTGAAAAAGTGGTCATTGCCAAAGTGACTGGTCACTGCCTCGCCGGAGGATTGGAACTGGCCCTGATGTGCGACCTCATCTACGCCAAGGAGTCGGCCAAGTTTGGCACGACAGAGATCAATATGGGAATCCTGCCCGGCTGGGGAGGCACCGTGCGCATTGCCCGGGCCATGCCCATTTATCGGGCGAGGGAAATCATCTACAGCGGCCGCAAGGATTTTCTGGCTAAGGATATGTACGAGATGGGCTTTCTGACCCGCGTCTTCAAGGATGACGAGTTTGAAGCAAAATTCAGTGAAGTCGTTGCTAATATCAGCTCAAAAAAAGCTATTGCCCTGAGAATGGGCAAGGAAGTCATGGGACGTTCCCTGGAATGCGGCAGTCTCGACACCGCGCTGGCGCTGGAGCGCAACGCAATCCAGTGGCTGACCTATGCGCCGGACATCCAGTCGGTCATGGACACGTTCAGAAAGAAACCCGAGGATCTGGTAGCGCAACAGAAGAAAGCAAATATCGATTCGGATGTAAAAAAATAAAGGAGGAGCCCATGGATTTCAGCTTCAATGAAAATCAGCTTCTGATCCAGCAGACGTTTAAGAAGTTCTGCGAGAAGGAGCTGAATTACGAATATGTAAAATGGATGGATGAAAATGTAGATTTTCCTCCGGACGAACTCTGGCAGAAGTTTGTCGATCTGGGTATGTTTTCGGCCGCCATTCCGGAAGAGTATGGAGGGCAGAATCTGGGAATGATTGATAACATGGTTGCGTTCGAGCAGATCTGCAAGGCCTCCATGTCTGTGGCCTTGGCCGTCGGTACCACAACTGGTTTCGGAGTCCGTTTTATCCACGAACTGGGGACAAAGGAGCAAAAAGACAAATATCTGCCGCTCATTGCCGAAGGCAAGTTCAAAACCTGTATGGCACTGACCGAACCGGGCGGGGGGACGGACATCCTGGGCGCTCTTTCGACCTTTGCCGAAGACAAGGGTGATCGCTGGGTCATCAACGGCCAGAAAATATTTATCACCGGTGCGCACGTGTCGGACTCTCTTATTACCGTTTGCAAGACAGAAAAGAATGCCAAAAAGAGTCAATCCTGGACCACCATCATGGTTCCCCGCGAAACCCCTGGTATTACCATTCGTAAAATCGGGAAAATCAGCTGCCATCATTGTGAAAGCGTGGAGATATTCTATGATAATGTAGAAGTTCCCAAAGAGAACATGCTGGGTAGCCGAGGTGGCGCTTTCTACGAGATCATGACCGTTCTGAACCCGGAACGTATCGGTGTGGCTATGATGGGCGTGGGGATTATCGAGGCCATTTATGAACAGTGTTTCAAATATGTTCAGGAGCGTAAAGCCTTTGGCGGTCCTATCGGCCGTTTCCAGATACTCCAGAATTACCTGGCGGACATGTACATCAACCTTGAAAACTCCCGGAACCTTACCTACAAGGCCGCATGGCTGTGTGATCACGGCAAGCCCTATCACCTGGAAGCTACCATGGCAAAACTGGTTGCGGCGGAAGGCGCGCGGCATGCGGCAACCTTTGGATCGGAAATCTTCGGCGGCTACGGCATCTGTAATGAATACCCCGTTTCGATGTTTGTCCGGGATGCATATCAGATACAATTTTCACCCATTTCCAATGAGATGAGTCGGAACATGCTGATGCAGTTCCAGGGGCTGCCGAAATCCTGGGCATAAGATGAAAGTTTGATCAGTTCGAGCAAGGAGTCAGGCATGTACACATTAGGAGACATTCCACGTTGCGGTGCCATCATCTGGCCAGATAACATTGCCGTCGTTTTTGAGGGGAAGAATTATACCTATAAACAATTTAATGAGCGAATCAATCGGTTTGCTAATTATCTCATCCAATCAGGACTCAAGAAGGGCGAAGGCCTGGCCGTCATGGCGGATAATTGCTCCAAATATCTTGAGGTCTATTTTGCTGCGGCAAAGATAGGCTTGCGCGTTACGCCAATCAATGTGCGGTTGGGCGACGACGAGATTGTTTTCATTGCCAATGACAGTGGTACGACTCTTTTTGTCGTCGGCGACGGGTATGAAGGGAAAGTTACAAAGATAAAAGATAGCTTAAAAAAAATTAAGACGTGGGTCACCCTGGATAATTCCATATCCGGTTTTCTCGATTATGAAAAGTTGCTGGAAGAATCATCCCTTACGGAACCTGATATTGATAAATACGACGTGCAGGAAGATGACCTGGCCATTCTCATGTATACGGGCGGGACCACAGGGCTTCCCAAGGGGGTGATGCTTTCCCATCGAAGCGCGATGCTGGCCGGGATATCGGCTGCTCTCCTTTCTGGATTCAGGGATGATGACTCCACTTGTTTTGTATTGCCCATCTTTCACGTGTCATGGTGGCCGATCCTAGCGATCCTGCTGGTCGGTGGAAAAGTTTGCATCAATCGGAAGCCTGATCTGGATATGATCTTCAAGCTGATCGAAGATGAGAAATGCACCCACATGAATCTCGTGCCGACCATCTATGGATGGATGGTGGACTATCCCAATGTCGAGAAGTACGACCTCTCCAGCCTAAGGCTCCTGTCCTATGCAGGCAGTCCCTTCCCGGTAGAGGTCTTGAAAAAATGCATTAAAAAATTCGGGAATAAATTTGGCCAGGGATATGGAGCGACAGAGACAGCCGGTGCAGCCATAGCCGCACTTGGATGGTACGACCATCACCTGGAAGGGCCAAGATCGAAGTACCTTGCCAGCGCCGGGAAACCTGCGCCAAATGGGCGGGTCAAGATCGTGGATGAGAATGATCAGGCCCTGGGACCTGGCCAGTATGGCGAGATCTGCGCCAAGGGTGAACATATCATGCAGGGATACTGGAAGAATCCCAAGCTGACTGCGGAGGTCTTGAAAGGTGGCTGGTACCACACAGGTGACATGGGCTACATGGATGAAGAGGGATTCATTTTTATGACCGACCGCAAGGCCGACATGATTATTTCCGGAGGCGAGAATGTTTATCCCAAGGAAGTGGAAGACATTATTTATGCGCATCCCGCAGTGAAGGAATGCACGGTCGTTTCAGCGCCTGATGCGAAATGGGGTGAAGTGGTTCAGGCTGTGGTGGTGCTTCATCCCGGTAAGCAGGCTACCGAACAGCAAATCATTGAACACTGCAAGAAGACTCTGGCGGGATACAAGTGCCCCAAGGCGGTGGCCTTCTGGTCCGATATCCCAAAAACTGTAGTCGGTAAGATCGTCAAGAAAGACATCAAAAAGAAGTTCTGGGAAGGCAAGGACAGGATGATTAGTTGATATTACTCAGTAACCATTAAAATAATAAAAGGGGGATTGTGGCATGTCAGGGAAAAAAGAATTTGCGCATATTTTATCACCTATCAAAATCGGACCGGTCGAACTGAAGAACCGGATCGCGCTGGCCCCGATGAACGAAACCATGTCGGGGGTAAACGGTGAATCAACAGAGCAGATGATTTCATACTTTGCTGCGCGGGCTAAGGGTGGGGCTGGCCTGGTCAGCACAGGCGCGGTCATGGGCACCCGCCTGGCCTCGGAATTTGTCTGGGGCCGGAACCTGTATCTCTTCCATCCCGGACATCTGCAGGGGCTTGGCATGCTCACCGAATACATACATTACTTCGGATCCAAGGCCGCCATCCAGATGACGATTGGATTTGGCCGGCAAGGACATTCCTATGATCATCATAAACTGGCGCCCGCGCCGACCGCTGGGTTGCCCTATGAGATAGCTGCTGAAAAATCGCCCAACCATTGCTCGGATCTCTATGCAGCCATTGAATATACAAGATACTTCATGACCGGGCAGATGACGCGCGAGATGACCATAGAAGAGATCCGAAGCGAGCAGAAGGAATTTGCCCAGAGCAGCCAACTGGCTGTGATCGCCGGTTTTGATGTCATAGAGATCCATGCCCCGCATGGTTATATTGAGCATCAGTTCCTGTCCCCGCTTTCCAACAAACGCACGGACCTTTACGGAGGCGAATGGCGCAACCGCAAGCGCTTCCTCATAGAAGTCGCCGAGCAGATCCGTTTTGCCTGTCCGGGCGTTGCCGTTGGATGCCGGATCAGCGCGGAAGAGCACATGCAGGGCGGACTTACTGAGGAGGAGATGATCGATGTGGCCAAGGACCTCGAAGCCGCCGGCCTGGATTACATCAGCCTGTCCGACGGCGCCGGCTACGAGGAAAGTGGTCATCTCATCACCGATATGGACCGCTCAAAGCACATCCCCGAGCATGGGCAGGCCTTCAAGAAGGCCCTCAAGATTCCGGTGATCGTGGCCTCCCAGCATGACCCTGTCAAGATTGACAAGAACATTGAGGAAGGTAGATATGACATACAAGCACTGGGCCGACAGCTCTTCTGCGACCCAGAGTATGCCAATAAGCTTGCGGCAGGAAAACACAAGGATATCGTCCGATGCTCACGCTGCAACACCTGTCTCATGCGCTGCCTGGCTGGAATTACGCCGGCCTGTCCCAACAACCCTAACCTCGGACGGGAATACACCATGGATGAATACAAAATCGGCCCGTGGCAGAAACATGAGTCCATTCTCCCTGAGGGCATGATGAGAGCCCTGATGCCGTCACTTGATCGTCCGTGGTGGAAGAATCAATTGGGCTATATCGAAAAGAGCTGGCGGCCTCTGCAGGGTCGTACACCAAGATAATCAGTCTCTGAAGAATCTTATTTCAATGCTAATAGGTTTACAGTAGGTTTACAGGCGGAAGGGTATTTCTCCTTCCGCCAAATAAAGAAAAAGTGAGGAGGAAATATGGCAGAAGAATTTAAGAAGGACAACTATTTTAAGATCGATCCGGAATGCCACCTGGTTGGTGATATGGAGCACCTGAAATATTTCCCCGGTGTGCAGATGTGGTGGCGGGCAATAGATAATATCAAAAGACCGCTCATGACCGGATGCCTGTTCTCCATGCTTGCACCGTTCATAGACGGCATGGAAGAACGAGAGATGCTCAAAGACGCAACCGCCGAAAACATCATCTGGGCCATGGACAAATACGGAGTTGATATTGCCTGCCTGTTGCCAGAATCTATGATGGATTCAACGGGATATACGGCCCGTTGGGTAACCAATGGCCAGATGGCCAAAATTGTGGAGACCAACCCGGAGCGTTTCATGTATCAGCCTAATGTTTCTCCCATCAAATACAAGGGCGTACAGAACACCATTAAGGAAATGACCTACTGGGTCAAGGAGAAAGGCGCCAAGATATTCAAGTTCTACCCGCCGGAAGACACCTATATGAACGATCCTGATATCTGGCCGTTCTATGAAAAGGCACAGGAATTGGGCATCGTACTTGATATCCATACTGGTTTCTGCTGGGTGCCTCCGGGCAAGAGCAAATACGCCCTGCCGGTGCAGCTCGATGACGTGGCGCGCGATTTCCCGGAGCTCAAGATCAATGCCTTCCATATGGGTTACCCCTATAGTGACGACCTGAACATGATCGCCATGCAGCATCCCAATGTCTACATTTGCATGAGCCTGCTCGTACCATGGGCCGCCACTGCACCGCGCAAATTTGCCAAGTTGCTGGGCGAAGCATTGCGATGGGTCGGTCCGGACAAGATCACCTGGGGCACGGACTATGCGGGCTATGCTGCGCAGATACGCGGTGCCGTAATGGGCTTCAGAGATTTTCAAATCCCCGAGGATTTGCAGGCCCAATATGGTTATCAGCCCATTACTGACGAGGACAAGGCCAAGATATTCGGCGGGAACCTCGGACGTCTGTTGGGTATCGATATGACCAAGAGGAGGATTAAAACCAAATAAAGAAAATTTTTCTATCGGGATAGGTTCCCAGATTGGTCCAGTCGATTCGGACTGTTGCGCCTTTTATCAGCAGGGGAATCTTTATCGTTCAAGAACTTTTTATCAGGGGAGGCAATGCCAGGAGAGAGGCGTATATTGAGACAAAAATCGATACAACCAAAATTGCTTGAGGAAAAAGTCGCTCTAATAACCGGTGCTTCGCGCGGTCTCGGCCGTGCCATTGCCCTTGCGCTAGGTGCGGCCGGGGCGTCAGTTGCAGTAACGGATCTCCTTATTGAGGACACCCAGTATAATACAGAAGCATTAAGTCAATACAGCCCGCTCGCCGGACATTTCGCACAGGCCGGAGAAGTGAAAACATTGCAAACAGCTCAGGAGATCCAATCAATGGGGTCAAAGAGCTGCGCCATGAAGCTGGATGTGACTAACCTCGAAGAAGTCAGGAGGGTCGTGCAAACCATTGAAACCGAGCTTGGGCCTATTGATATCCTCGTCAATAATGCAGCCGTCATGGATAATCTGGGAAAATTTGAGGAGCAGAGGTCTGAGCGTTGGGAACGCGATCTGAAGGTGAATCTCACTGGCGCTTACAACTGCTGCAAGGCATTGTGGCCAGGCATGATACATAAAGGCTGGGGCCGGATCATCAATATCTCCTCTGTGGCAGCACTGATGGGGGCTTCGCTACAGCCGTCCTATGGTGCGACAAAGGCCGGATTAATCGGGTTGAGCAAATCACTGGCCATTGAGGCAGGGAGGTACGGCATAACAGTCAATGCGGTCTGCCCGGGTTTCATCGCCACCGAGGCCGTGAAGCTCTATGATGCACGCATGACGGAAAGGATCGAGAAAAAAACCGTTCTCAGGCGCTTGGGCCGGCCGGAAGAGGTGGCCCAGGTCGTGACATTTTTAGCTTCGGATGGAGCCTCATATGTTACAGGGGCAGTTATCCCGGTTACCGGGGGAATCGATCTGCTTACCCTCTAGGACAGCAAGACCTGGAAAACATCAGATAGAATATAGAGAGAATATGATCAGGTTACTTAACTATTTCATGTCTGAGAAGAGGTAAGCATGGATCAAAACAATGGATTGAGTGAACTTGGAAGAGCAATAGCGGAGCTTGATGAGGCTGGAGTGAAGACGCTGGTCCAAAAGAGACTGGACCAAAAAATACAGCCCGAACAGATTATCCGTGAACTTTCTGCAGGCATAACCGAGGTGGGCGAACGTTTCCGCCGGGAGGAATATTTTCTAAGCGAACTGATTTATTCCGGTGAGATTTTCAAGAACACCATGGCCATACTGCAGCCACTCTGTAAAGCCTCAGTAGATGCGAAGCACAAGGCTGTGGTCGTAATGGGTACGGTGCAGGGCGACATCCACGATCTAGGCAAGAACATCGTCATTACCATGCTGGGGTGCGCCGGGTTTTCGGTGGTAGATATCGGCGTGGACGCTCCGGCGCAGCGCTTCGTGGAGGCCGTGGTCGACTCTAAGGCTAGTCTCGTTGGTATGAGCATGTTGTTAACGACCGTTTTTGATGCCGCACGTGAAACGGTTGTCGCGATCACCCAGGCAAACCTGCGCGATAAGGTGAAAATCATGATCGGCGGCAGTGTCACCAATGAGAATGTGCGGCGTGACATAGGTGCCGATTTCTGGGGCAGTGACGCGGCAGCGGCCGTGGATATTGCCCGGGAGGTTTATCCATGAACGCCAAGCAGCGCATTGCAGCCGTGGTGGCGCTTCAGATGCCCGATCGGGTGCCGGTGGGCCCCCTGCTGGACCACTACGCAGCCACCTATTCGGGCTATACCAATGCCGAGATCATGATGGATGGGAACAAACGCATTGCTGCGGTCATCAAGACCGCTATAGAGCTCGGACCATGGGATATCACCTTTTTGGCTGATACGGCTAACGCTGTCCTGCTGCAGTTGGGTGTTCCCATACTCCTCAAACTCCCGGGACGGGATCTGCCCGTTAACTCGACGCATCAATTCCAAGAAACAGAGTTCCTGACCCCTGAGGATTATGCGCTCTTGGAACGCAAAGGGGTGCTGCCCTTCATGTTTACCATCATGGGCAGGCTCAATCCCAAATGGAAAGGTTTGAGAGGGCTCCCACCTCTGCTGAAAACATTATGGGAGTATCGGCGCCATGTCAGTATGGTGCGCGCCAAGGGCATTGAGGTGGCTGTCGGCTTTATCCACCCAGGAGCTCTCTACGATTATTTTTCCCTCGGGAGAGGGATCACCGCCATGAGCGCCGATACATTTAAACGTCGGAACGCGATCCTTGCCGCCAGTAAGATCTGGTCTAAGGGCATGACGGATATGGCGATCATGTCGGCACGCTTGATAGGTGTACCACGGGTCTTCATCGGTATGTCGCGTTCATCGCCGGAATTTATCTCGCGCCGGAATTTTGAAGAACTGGTTCTGCCCGAACTGGAATATACCGTAAACAGGTTTGTTGCCGCGAATATTATCCCGGTCCTACACTGCGACACAAACTGGACCAAGTTCTTCGATCTTTTCAAGCGCTTTCCTGCCCGGCGCTGTATCCTAGAGCTGGATGGCAGATCCGATATCTTCACGGCCAAGGAGATTCTTAGAGAGCATATGTGTATCATGGGTGATGTTCCAGCCACGTTATTGGCAACGGGAACCCATGATGAGGTTCTGGCGTATTGCCGGCGTCTAATCGAAACCGTGGGTAAGGGCGGTGGGTTTATCCTGTCCTCGGGTTGTTCGCTGCCGAACAATGCGAAAATGGAGAATGTAAGGGCGCTCTATGAAGCCGTTCAGGAGTGGGGCTGGTATTCATAATGACTGAATGCGTCATGACTCTTGCGCCATCAGGGGAAAGCAGAGTTTTTCCTCAGCGCACTTTGATTGCCGATGCCCTGCTCGACATGGGCGATGCCTTTGATACCCCTTGCGACGGTCATGCATACTATTGTGTCGCTTTCCAGGTCTTAGCGCATTTGCCACAGACAATATCGCAGCGGATATCATCCTGATTGAAGTCTGTGTCGAAAATGAAGTTTTCTTTGCCGCCGTTTACGCAGCGCCAAACATTGGAAGTGTGGGCATACGGCGATGATGATTTCCCCCAATCCCGGATCATTGTGGTGCATGTATAGATCGTAATATCCTCATTTGGCGTTGTTTCACAGACAATCTTTACCCTGTTATTGTCTGCCGCATGCGTTTTACAGGATGTCCATTCGGATTTTGACAAAGATGAACAAGAAGAACAGAGCATGTCCTGAAATGCAAAGACTGCTGAAGCAAAATACAAGAATGATAAGAAACTGATGATAAAAACTAAATGACCCGTGATTTTCAATTTCACGATGTTATCCTCCTGAAATCGTGCTTTATTGATCACCATCATTATTGCTAAATGGCAAGATTTTTTTGCCGACACATTCCGCCATTCCTGTAACAGTTGCGTTTCACTCAAAAGTTATTCCACCCTCGTCACAGATCGGGATCAGGGCCCGAGATAAAAGTATGGGCAAAGAATTAACGGCCGAATAGAAAGATGCGACTGACCTCGGAAGACGGCATGAGACTATTTTCATCAATGCCGCCGCGAGGTATCGTGGATTGAAACGTCCGTGCAACTATGATAGAAATAGCATAAAAGAATGAAGATTCTTTTTGCATGCAACTGTGTTTTCATCGGTTTCGGTATTACAGGCAAACCAGAACATAATCCCCATAATCACCTATCAGAAGGATACCTCTTGACGATCATAAAAAAACACCAAACCCGAACCATTCTATGCGGCACGGCATTTCTTGGGTCGTTTCTTTTGTTTTGCTTGGAGCCTTACATCGGTCGTAAGCTTACACCGCTTTTTGGCGGGTCAGCCCATGTCTGGCTGGTCTGCCTTACCGCCTATCAACTGCTGATTCTTGCCGGGTATTGTTACGCACATGTTGCATCGGCAAAAACGGATCGTATGCATCTTTACCTGCTGACCATACCTTTCATGGTCCTGCCGGTCGGGATGCTCATGACTTTTCCGATACCTGATCATTCTTTCTTGTGGACCACATTGTTCGCATTGGGACTTGCCCTGCCTTTCGTTTTGCTGGCGTCGACAACAGTGATTCTTCAGAAATGGTTTGGGGATTTCGGGGAACCGTATGTTATTTACGGCGCTTCCAACGCGGGTGCCCTGACGGCGCTGATCAGTTATCCTTTCGTCATCGAGCCGCTGGCGGGTTTGAGATATCAGGGCATCCTCTGGATGACAGGCTATGTTTTATATGTCCTGATGGTTGTCTTTTCATTCTATATTTCGCGTCCGTCAGGATCAGAAAATTCCATGGCAACGAAACTGTTTGATGCTGGGAAGGCTGGAAATAAACCGTCCATGAGAAGATTTCTTTATTGGACGCTCTTGAGTGGCTCTACGTCGGCTTTTCTGGTCACAATCACGAACATAACCATCTCGGAAATCGGATCGTTTCCGCTTGTCTGGATGATGCCGCTTGCGCTTTACCTGATCAGTTTCATTGTTACCTTCCGCCCGACGTGTCAAGCGGCGTTTGCGTTCAGTCGTTTCTGGCCGGAGACACTGCTTTTGGGTGTTGTCCTTTTTCTGATTGGTTCGGGCCGCTTGTGGGTTCATCCGGGGCATTGGGTTGTTTTTTTTGCCGTCTGTGTGATGCTCCACCGTGTTCTGTATGAACAACGTCCGCATCCGAATTATCTTTCCGTTTTTTACATGGGAATCGCACTGGGCGGATCGGCTGGCGGCATGATCGCCAGCCTGGCAGCACCGCTTATTTTCCCGGGATTTTGGGAATATCCCCTTTTGGCGGTCATCATGTCGATATTATTTATCCACCGATATGGCAGAGAAATGGTGTCGTTTTGGCGGTGTTCGTCGCGCCGGGTTTGCATGATACGTTTTATTCCGGTATTGTTCCTGACCGGATTGGCCATTATCATGGGCATCACCGCAGGTTTCGAAGACACCAGGAGCACGCGACGTAATTATTACGGTGTCAGCCGGGTCGTTGATTCGACTGTCGCCGGCAAACAAGGGGAAATTGTCCGCAGCCTGATTTCCGGGTCAACCGTTCACGGCGTCCAATTTCTTGATAAAAGCAAGGAAAAAATACCAACACTTTACTACCACCCCGAAAGCGGTCTGGCTGATATCTTTAAAATCATGCCTTCCCCTGCGCGCATCGCAGTTATAGGTCTCGGCGTTGGCACTGTCGGAGCTTACACCCGTCCGAATGATATACTGCATATTTATGAACTCAGCCCTGAGATCGTCGCTCTGGCCAGTCAGTGGTTTACCTATCTTGCTTTCGCCCCTGCCAGTCGCATGGTGATGATCGGTGATGGCCGGCTAGCCCTGCAAAACCAGGATATTTTCTATGACCTCATTTTTGTGGACGCATTCAGCGGCGAAGGGATACCATCACACCTGTTGACCCGAGAAGCCATCGAAATCTATCGTGACAGACTCAAAGAACACGGAGTTATTCTTTTTCATGTTACCAACCGCTATTACGATCTCCGTCCTGTTCTCAAAGTTACAGCGAAAAGTCTGAAATTGCATGTTGCAACGAAAAGTACTGAAGCGATACTCGGGGAAGCTACAAAACCCGTCCGTGCCGACTACCTCGCCTTGACCTCAGACAACCTAATATCGCAACGTCTTACTAACCTCTGCTGGGTCAATGCGGATCGGATGGATACTGCGATCAACTGCCGGGTTTGGACGGATGACTATATCAACATGCTTGTACCTCTGGCAGCGAAATGGAATATGTTGTTCCGAAAATAAATAAAATGAATTAATATTAAAAATATTAAGCTCTTAGGAAACCAGAATGTCCGTATCCTGAGATAGCAAAACTTCCAGAGACGCTGAAGCAGCCTTTCAATAACCCTTGACAAAAGCCACTGGCCCCCCTATATATATAGCCGTGTTAGCAAACTTTATATGAAGAAACAGATTATAGTAATTTGCCTGCTTGCCCTGCTCACGTATCTTCCTCTGGAAAGTGGTCTTCAGGCCGCCCCACTCGCACCTCTTGATAAGACATCCGACCGGGTCTGTTTTAGTCCCAACGGCGGATGTAACGATCTGGCACTGAAAGCAATCACTCAGGCGCGTCTTGAAATTCTGATTATGGCTTATTCGTTTCGTTCGATACCTGTCGCGCAGGCGCTCATCGCTGCGCATAAGGAAGGGGTAAAGGTTGAAGTCATTATGGATAAGTCTGAACGTCAGGAAGGTTTTACGCCTGCAACGATGATGGCTAATGCCGGTATTCCCGTCTATCTGGACGGAACACACGCCGTGATGAATAATCGTATAGTGATCATCGATGCAAAAATAGTAATGACCGGCTCATTTAATTTCAATTCCGCTTCAGAAGAGATGAACGCCGAAAATCTCCTCTTCCTGCAATCAAATGAATTGGCGAAACTTTACCGCGATAACTGGTTTAATCATCGGAAGCATTCAGAAAAATATTAACATCAACCTTGGCCCGGGAAAGTTGCCATGTCCGTAAATAAAGTTTTTTCTTTTTTGGCGCTTGCTTTCTTTTTCTTGATCTTTTCCACCACAGTTCCCGTGGGAACGGTCGCGGACACTACAGAGAGTCATGATGATAAACTTTTTTTACAGCAAGCGGCAAACAGTGTCTCCTGGATGATCACTTTAGGGGAGCTTGCCAGGAAACAGGCGGGCAGCAGTGATATCGGGAAGTATGGCGACCAAATGGCGGATGACTATCGAAAACATCTTGATGCATTGAATCTTCTGGCCAG
>ERZ795055.1317-NODE-1317-length-20219-cov-71.815662_pt1 | contig 20219 bp, 16 predicted proteins | sample MGYA00375139_ERZ795055 | MGnify/ENA primary metagenome ERZ795055 (study PRJEB30184, sample SAMN05720283) | anaerobic digester metagenome | isolation source: active sludge of municipal wastewater-treating anaerobic digesters | place: USA | collected 2015-01-23 ... | reverse complement strand
GAATTTGAAAAGGACATTGTTGCTTATTCGAGGTTTTAAGCGATCTTTATATTTAGTCTTCGGAGCAAAAAAGTGTGGTGGAAAACTTTTCTGGATCGCCTTGTAAAAGGCTCAACGAAAAACGTATTACCCGATTACCAGGAAAAACAAAAGCTCCTTTACAAGGGAAACATCTCACATGACGAACTTATCTCTTATGGTGACAGATACAGAAAGGCAAATCGTTTTTTCGACGCCCTTGAATTTTACCAGAAGGCGAAACATGGCCCAGGGTTAAGGGAGATCATGGCGGAATCAATTTCCTTAGGAGACGCGATGCTTTACGAGCAGGCCGCCAAAGCGCTTGGGGCTGCGCCCTCCACAGAGGAGTGGAATCGGATCGGCAGACGGGCCTTTGCCTTGAAAAAATACCTTTTTGCCCGGTATGCCTTCGAAAAGGGCGGGGATGGAAACATGATGGATAAGATCAATAAAATCGTCGCGGGAGGAAACGTTCAAAAGTCTGATGATCACAAGGCGTGACTATTATGAGATCCTGGGCGTAGAGAAAAACGCCTCGATTGAGGAAATAAAAAAGAGCTATCGACGGCTCGCCATGCAGCACCACCCTGACCGGAATCCGGGTGACAGGGAGGCTGAGGAGCGATTCAAGGAGGCAGCCGAGGCCTACGAGGTACTGAGCGATCCCGAGAAAAGGGACATCTACGACCGGTACGGCCATTCGGGGTTAAACGGGGCCGGCTACCGGGGGTTCACGGATTTCGAAGACATCTTTGCCAGTTTCGGAGACATCTTCGGGGACTTCTTCGGCGGCCGTGTGGGGCGAACCCGCGCCCGATCAAGCGTCAGGGCGGGCGCGGACCTGCGGTATGATTTACGGGTGTCCTTCCTGGACGCCGCGCTTGGGACCAGGGTCGAGATCGAGGTGGAAAGGTCGGTCGTCTGTCCTGACTGTGGCGGATCCCGTTGCGCGCCGGGTACGTCGCCGCAGACCTGCGATCTTTGCGGGGGCCGCGGTCAGGTGACTCAGACCAGCGGCTTCTTCAGCATCCGCACCACCTGTCCCCATTGCCGGGGGCGAGGCAGCATGATCACCAGTCCCTGCCGCCGCTGTTCCGGCCTGGGAAAGGTCCAATCGAGCAAGACCGTCCAGCTCAAGATACCCGCGGGCGTGGAAACGGGGTCCAGGCTCAGGGTGCGGGAGGAAGGCGAAGAAGGATCGTCCGGCGGCCCCAGCGGCGATCTCTACGTCTTCATCACCGTGGAGCCGCACAATCTGTTTGAAAGAAACGGGAACGACATCCACTGCCGCGTTCCCATCACCTTCGTCCAGGCAGCCCTGGGAGATGTTGTGGAGGTGCCGACCCTGCGCGGCAGGGAGTCTTTGAAGATCCCTCCGGGAACGCAGTCGGGAAGCCGCTTTTGCCTGCGAGGCAAGGGAATTGCGAGCCTGCATGGAGATGGATACGGCGACCAGGTGATCGAAACCGTGGTGACCGTGCCGACGAACCTGACGAGGCGACAGGAGGAACTGCTTAAGGAATTTGAGAGGTTGGAAAACGAAAAAAGGGGGCCTTGACAAGGCCGAATCTGTGATTATTTTATGCCCAAAAAGTCAATAAACGTAACACTATCATAGTGTTGCAAACAAATATTCCGAAAGGGAAAGGAGGAAAAGCATATGATTAAAAACCTGTTGCCCACCGTATGGCGGAGAAGCGAAACGCCCCTGCGACGCGCAGAGGAACACCCCTTCCTCGCCCTGCATCGGGAGATGGATCGGATCTTCGACGACTTTTTCCGGGGCTTTAACCTGTCGCCCTTCGACGGCGGACGGAGCTGGGGGGTCTTTACCCCCTCGGTCGACGTCCGGGAGGACGAAAAAGAGGTTACCGTGAAGGCCGAGCTGCCGGGCATGGAGGAGAAGGACATCGAGGTGAATCTTGCCGACAATGGCCTCACGATTAAGGGGGAGAAGAAGGCCGAGAAGGAAGAGCAGGGAAAGGACAACTGGTATCGGGAGACGAGCTACGGTGCCTTCCATAGGTTCATCCCGCTTCCCGAAGGCCTCGACAAGGAGAAAGTTGATGCTCACTTCAAGAATGGCGTCTTGACCGTTACCCTTCGCCGGTTGGAAGAGGCCAAGGGAAAGAAGATCGCTATCAAAGCGGAATAGCCGTGCTAACGGCGTCATTCGAATTAGTGAGTCCCCCCCGGCCATCGGGCGGGGGGGGACTCCTTTTGGCCGGTCCCGGTCCCCTCCGGTCCGGAATCCACCGAATCATTCAAATCGCGGTTGCAGTGGAATCCCTGCCCGCTTATCTATTTTTATTAACAGGAGGTTTTGGAAATGAAATTTAAACCATTACATGATCGGATCGTGGTGTCGCGCGTCGACGCGGAAGAGAAGACTGCTGGCGGGATCATCATCCCGGATACGGCCAAGGAGAAACCACAGGAGGGGAAAATTATCGCCGTCGGTCCTGGCGGACGGGACAAGGATGGGAATCTCATCCCCTTGGACGTGAAAGCAGGCGACCGGGTTTTGTTTTCCAAATGGGCCGGCACGGAGTTCAAGCTTGACGGTCAGGAGCATATGATCATGAAAGAGGACGATATCCTCGGCATTATTGAATCGTAATACAAGGAGGTAGGAACTATGCCTGCAAAGGAAATCAGATATGACATGCAAGCCCGCGAAAAAATAATGAAGGGCGTTGATACATTGGCCAATGCGGTAAAAGTCACCCTGGGACCCAAAGGGAGGAATGTGGCTATCGCCAAATCCTGGGGCGCCCCTCAGGTCACCAAGGACGGCGTTACCGTGGCCAAAGAGATTGAGTTGGAAGACAAATTCGAAAACATGGGGGCGCAGATGGTCAAGGAAGTTGCCTCCAAGACTTCGGACAAGGCAGGGGACGGAACCACGACGGCTACCGTGCTCGCCCAGGCGATATATCGCGAAGGATCCAAGCTTGTCGTCTCCGGTATGAACCCCATGTCGCTGAAGCGAGGAATCGACAAGGGAGTGGCTCTCGTTGTGGATGAACTGAAGAAGCGCAGTAAGACCATCAGCGACAAGAAGGAGATTGCCCAGATCGGCACCATTTCTGCAAACAACGATGCGACTATTGGAGACATCATCTCTGAAGCAATGGAGAAAGTCGGCAAGGATGGGGTGATCACCGTTGAAGAAGCCAAAGGAATGGAAACCGAACTGGAGATCGTTGAAGGGATGCAGTTCGATCGGGGCTATGTCTCGCCCTACTTTGTCACCGATGCGGAGAAAATGGAGGTCCGCCTGGATGATCCCTATATCCTGCTCCATGAAAAGAAGATCAGCGCCATGAAAGACATGGTTCCTCTTCTGGAGCAGATCGCCAAGACGGGCAAGCCGCTCCTGCTCGTCGCGGAAGATATTGAGGGAGAGGCTTTGGCCACCCTGGTCGTCAACAAGATGCGCGGGACCCTCAAATGCGTGGCAGTCAAGGCACCTGGCTTCGGAGACCGCCGCAAGGCCATGCTCCAGGATATCGCCGTTCTGACGGGAGGAAATCTTATTTCCGAGGACGTGGGGATAAAGTTAGAGAACGTCACGCTTCAGGATCTGGGCACTTGCAAGAAGGTCACTGTTGACAAGGACAATACCACCATCGTGGACGGCGCCGGCAACCGCGCTGACATCGAAGGGCGCGTGAAGCAGATCCGGGCGGAGATCGAGGAGACAAAATCGGACTATGACCGGGAGAAGCTCCAGGAGCGGCTGGCCAAGATCGTCGGGGGCGTGGCGGTTATCAGAGTTGGCGCCGCCACGGAGATCGAGATGAAAGAGAAGAAAGCGCGGGTCGAGGATGCCTTGCATGCCACGCGAGCCGCTGTTGAAGAGGGCATTGTTCCGGGCGGCGGCGTGGCATTCATCCGCTCCATCGGTGCATTGGCGGATGCAAAATTGCCCGATGAGGAGCAACAGGGATTGAACATCGTCCGGCGCGCCTTGGAAGAGCCGTTACGTCAGATCGCCGCCAACGCAGGCTGCGAAGGCTCCATTGTAGTGGAAAAGGTGAAGGAGTCAAACGGGACTCATGGTTTCGACGCCGAAACTGAGCAGTACGTTGACATGCTGAAGGCCGGGATCATCGATCCCACGAAGGTCGCCCGCTTTGCCCTCCAGAACGCCGCGTCGGTTGCTTCGCTCCTATTGACCACCGAGGCGATGATCGCGGAAAAGCCGAAGAAGAAAGAACCGCCCATGCCTGCCATGCCGTCGGACATGGGGGATTATGACTAACCCCTCCTGAAGCCGCCCTCCCGCTTCCGGGAAACCGGGGCGGGGGCGGTCCCTCCCTTTGTTCGCGCAATGAGAAGTTCATATCAAACCATACCGAAATCCACGGCCGTTCCATCTGCACTGGCAGCTAAGGAACTCCTGAAACTTTCCGGCAGCGCCCTGCTCAACCGCATCCTGGACGAGGAGAGTCCCAAGGTCTTTATCCGCTGCCTTCCGGAAGAGGACTTCTTCTGGATCGTCAAGAGGATCGGCGAGGCGGACTGCCTTCCCCTCCTGAGGCTCGCTTCGGAGGATCAGTGGGAATACCTTCTTGATCTGGAGACCTGGGAGAAGGACCGGCTTGATGCGGACAGGGTGCTGTCGTGGCTTTCGCGGCTGAGCGATGCCGATCCGGCGCGATTCGCCGTCTGGCTATTCAGCCAAGGTGATGCCCTGTTTTCCTTGCTCATCAACGGGAAAGCGGAAGTCATCATCAGGGACGGCGAAGAGGAAGCCGATCTTTCAGCGGGATATTTCACGCTGGATGGTCGGTTCTATATCCGGCCAATCAGGGAAGAGGATCGCGAGGCCATCGAAGGGCTTCTGCGGACCCTGGCCAGTAAGGATCATCATGCCTACCAGGCTCTTCTTTACGGCCTCGCTGCCCTCATTCCTACCGAGGTCGAGGAGGAACTCTACCGTTTTAGGAACGGCCGTCTCGCCGAACACGGATTTCTTCCCTACGAGGAGGCAGTTGCCGTATACGCTCCCCTTGACCCGGCGGTACTTCGCGCCGAGAAGCCGCCGCTCCTTCTTCCTGGACGGCTCTGCTCCATCGAGGAAGGCGCGCTTATCCCTGTCTCTCCGCTCATGCATGTCGGAGAGGACCTCCTGTTTGCCGAGGCACTTTCGCGTATCGGCGATCCCCTTCTCCAGGACCGCATCCGCCTGGAATTCGCCGGCCTGTGCAACCGAATCGTTGCCGCCGACACCCCTGCCGGGGAGATCGATTCCGAACGGCTGTCCGCATCCTGTCGGCGAGCGGCTTCCTATCTGAATGTCGCCCTGGAACGGCTCTGCGACAAGGACGGCGAGGCGGCGGCAACCCTGCTCAAGGACAACCCCTTGCTGGCGATATTCCGGGTGGGGTACGGCCTGGCCCTGAAGCTTCGCTGGGAGGCGGATCGGTGGCTAAAGAAGAGCCTCTTTCTCCAGCAGGGGAAGACGAATGCCTTTTGGGGAACACCCTGGGAGGAGACCTTGGAGGGGCTTTGCGCCCCCCGTCCCCTTTATTTCGCAGGCAGGGAGGCGCAGAATCCGCACCGGGATTTCAGAATGGTCGCGGAACTGGAAGAAACCCGTTGCCGGGTCGAGCAAGTCAAGGCGATCGACCGCTTGTTGATGGACCTCGCCGTAAGGCACGGAGAAAGCTCGCGATTGCCAGCCTGGGCGGAGACGTTTCATCCGCTTATCTTCAACCGGTGGGTGCGCGCCATCCTGGGAAGCGTGATGTCGGCGGAGCCCCTCGCGGGGGAAGAAGCGAGGCGCTTCTTCCGTCTGGTCCGCCGGAACGACAAGGGACCGCCCTACCGTATGGCGGGATTCAAGGAGGCTTTTATCCGCGACCTCTCCCGGGCGTCCTTCGATGTTGACGAGAAAGCAACGCAAGCCCTTCGTGAAGCCCTCTCCGGAATCTGGGATTCATTCCGCAGGGAATACGAAAATATCGAAGAAGGAAATCTGGAGAGGCGTTATCTTAGGTTTCTTCGTGTGACCCTATTAGATGGTCCCGAGCAGAAAGACCGGTTCAATGAAAGTCCAAAAATTTGACGAAGCTGCCACAAGCAAGCATGATGATGTTTTTGTTGGAGTAAACGACCTTCTAAGGTAACCTGATGGTCAGTCTCGTTTTCGAAAGCCATCGGCTTTTCCTATCCAAAGCTTATTAAATTATCACAATCCGTTGCGGCTCGTCCACGAACAGCAGATAGCACTCGACCGGACGCCCTGCGAACAGCCCCTGGAGAATCATCCGGTAGCGGAGCATCTGGGGCCGATACTTGTCAGCCAAATGGCCGACGCGACCCGTCTTGAAGTCGATGAGGGTGATGCGGTCGGGGGCGATGATGAGCCGGTCCACGATGCCGAAGGTGCGGGTGTCGGAGATGTGCTGTTCGACGAGGACCTTCCCGGGTCGGAAGAGGATCTCTCGCACCTTCTCTTCGTGCAGGAACCGCTCGACCACGGCCTGCTCTTCTGCGGCGAGGCTGTCAGGGGCAATCGTTTGGCGATCGCATGTGAGGCGGGCGAGGATCGCGTGGATGCGAAGACCGCGCTCAATTCCCGCCTCGATGGCGGCGGAGCGCAGGGCCGCGTCCATTTCGTCGCTGTCGGCTGGCACGGCGGGGAGATCGCCCAGATCAGGCTCGATCAGATCCTCATGGTCCGCGGGGCGCGGCTTTTCGAGGCCGTAGTCATGCCGCCAGCCGAATTCGGTGCGCTCGGCGTCCGCTATAGGTTCCTGGGCCGTTGTAAACATTCGCTCACTGTAGCCCTTCAAGGCGCCCTCCCGGTCCGCCCGCAGGAGGATCGTCAGACTCTTGGCGGCGCGGGTCGCGGCGACGTAGATGATATTGGCCGTCTCTTCGGCCCTTTCTTCCTTCACAACAGTTACCGCCTCGGCAATGGCTGCAGCTCCTTCTATCGGGTCGGTAGCGAGAAAAGCCAGTTCGTCTTTGCTCAGGCTGAGCGGACAGCCATCTTCGGGGTGCGGAATTTCGGGCGCCCTGTCGTGCTCCTCTTTCCAGAAAAGAAAGACATGGGGAAATTCAAGGCCCTTGGTACCGTGGATCGTGGCCAGCTTCACCCGGTCAGCATGCTCTCCCTCGGGTATGGTGATAAGGTGCGACATGGTGAGCAGGTAACGCAGGAAGGCGGCGGCATCGACGGCATCGGGCCGGACGAAGTATCGCTCCGCCTCATCCCAGAGCGTCTCGATGAGGATGCGCGGAAAATGAGGCGCAAGGTCGCGCAGGGCGGATGCGAAGGCCGCGAACCGGTGCGGCCGGGGCGCGTTGCCGACAGTTTCGGCGAGCTGCGCGACGGCGGACATCAATGTCGCGCCCTGGGCCTCGCCATAGTCCAAAGACTTGAGGGCGCGAGGAATGAAGCGGCCGTCGTGGGCCGTGAAAAGCGCGATGAGCGAAAGATAGAGCGCCGTTCCCTCCCGGAGTGACAGCATCTCGCGGCCGCGGATCCCCGAGGTGGGGATTCCGGCTCTGGCCAGCGCCGCGGCGGCCCTATCCATATGCCTGTTGGTGCGGCACAGCACTGCGATATCGCCCCAGGGGCGACCGCACTCCGCCTTTTTTTTGACAATTGCTTCGATGAGCCGCTCGTACACCGGCTCGTCTCCCGCTCCGCAGGCGACCGGGATAACCGCCACCTCGGAGATGCCGCCGTAGGGGTGCTTCGGCTTTTCCGGCGGCGCCTGCATGTTGACTTTGTCGGTTCCGGCGAAGAGGTCGGCGACCAGATGGTTGAAAAATTCGATAAGAAGCGGTGTCGAACGGTAGTTGTAAGGAAGAGTCTCGGCAGCAATCTGTCCGCTCGCGAGGGCTGGGGTGAGCGAGGCCCGGAGCATATCGGGCGCCGCCCCCCGCCACTGATAGATCGACTGTTTCCAGTCTCCCACGAGGAAGATCGACCGGTCTCCCTCGGCATTGCTCCCCACGGAGCCGAGGATATCTTCGATCAAAGGCCGAAGCAGGGTAAACTGGATTTGCGACGTGTCCTGAAACTCGTCGAGGAGCAGATGGGCCGTTCGGTGGAAGCCCATTTCATAGAGGCGTGCAGCAAAAAGCGGTCGGTCGGGGCTGTCCGGTCCATCAAGGGCGATGAGCTTCCGTGGGACGTCGTCGAAGAAGAGCCGTCCGAGTTTTTCCTTCTCCTCGGCAATGACGTCGGCACGCAGGGCGATGAAACGCTTGAGAAGGGCGCTTCGCAACCGTTTCGTGTTGATGAGGTGTTCGGAGATCAGAACGCGCATTCGCGGATAGAGGTCCTCCAAGGCCGCGTAGGCGGGCGTGGCGCGATCGGCTGCAGCTACGCGAACATCAGCGAGGTTGTCTTTGAGGAAAAGCGCCCGTTTGAGGTCCACCCCGGCGAGCGGTTCAAGCAAGGGGGCGGCCACCTGGCTGCGCAGGGCTCCCCGCGTCGCTTCCGCGACGACTTGCACCTTGGCACGCAGCTGATCGTACTCGGCGACAAGCCGCGACTGTTCGCCCTTGAGTGCATCGAGCAGACGCTCGGGGCAGTCCCATGCCTCCAGTGACTCTCTGCCCTTATCCAGCTCCGCAATCAGGGAATCGGGTTGCAGATGGAGGATTCGGGCCGCGATCACGATGCTTTCGATGTCGGCCAGAACGCGCGGATGCTGGAAAAAACGCGTGTCGGCGAGCGTGGCGATGATCGCCTTCTCATGGTCGTCTGCCAACTGCGGAACATAGGCTTCAGTGGAAAGAAACTGGTGAAAGAGCGCATCGATCGTGGAGAAGTGGACCCTAGCGGCCCGCATGATGAACCGCAGCTTGTCGACGGGGCTCTCCTTCCCTTCGTCGATAGCATCGAGGATCCTTTTTTCCATTTCTGCCGCCGCGGCGCGGGTGAAGGTGGCGGCGACAACGAATTCTCCCTCCCGGTCGAGGTGGCTGCGGACCTCACGGGTCAGGCGGAAGGTCTTCCCCGAACCGGCCGAGGCGGTGACGAAAAGGCTCTTCACCATGGGTGGCCTCCTGGTCGTCCTATCGTCTGATAGAGGTCTGGTTTGAGGCAGAGAGCCTTGTAGGGGCAATAGGAACAGCCGTCGGCGCGGAAGTTCGGAGTGAAGCGTTCCAGGGCCAGCAGCGCATCAAGTCGCCCGGCGATGCCCTCCATCGTGGCATCACAGGCGTCCAGGTCTTCCTTGGCAAGATGGCCCTCATAATCGCCGCGCATTCTCGGACGCAAAAAGAGATGGGCTGCATCGAGCAGGCCGGGCGTCGCCCTTTTGTTCTGCAGGGCGAGATAGGCATAAATGAGGAGCTGGAAACGATCGTCGAAGACGTCGGTCTTCTCCAGCCGATCTACGAGGCGATCCTTTTCAGCGTAGGTTTTCTTCTCTTTGTATTTGAGATCGGTGATGAGTGTTTGGTCTCCATCGCGCTGTAGGCGGTCGATGCGCCCTTTAAGTCGGTAGCGGCCGCCGCCAAAGGGAGCACTCAGTTCGAGTTCGGCTTCCGTAACCTCATCGGAAAAGAGAATCGGCCGGCCCGTTTCCTTTTCCCAGGCGGCAATATCGGCCAGATGGCTCTGGACGATAGCTTTGCGCACAGCCTGGTCCGGGAGTTTCATACGCAGATCCTCGTCGCTCTCCCATCTCGTGTCGAACAGTTCCTGCCAATGTAGGACGGCGGGGCGATGTTCTTTCAGCTCTGCAAAGAAGCGGTGGAGGAACTCTCCGATGAGGAGATTGGTGCTGTCTTTGTCTTCAAAGCAGGAGGGAGGTTTCACGGCCTCCATATCTTCCAGGATGAAGCGGCAGGGGCAGGTGAAAAAGTTCTTCAGCGAGCTGAAGGACCATGTATGCCGCCGGAGCCGCTCTTTCAGTTCATCCGTGTTCTCGATAACGAGGCTGCCGGCCGGTCCGCGCAACGCTGCCGGAACCATCCGCCGCTTCACCATTCTTTGGCCGAATTCGGTGGCAAGGAAAGAGAAGTGGGCTGATGGCGCATCGCCGTTTGCCTGATCGTACAGGGCGGCGATGTGGGCCGTCCGGCCGAAGGAAAGGAACTGCCTCAGCGCGAGATCGTCCGCCTCGTACTGCGTCCGGTAGATGCGCGGCAGATGGATCAGGTTGAGGTAGGGACCGCTGAAGGGCCTGCGCGGGAAGATGTCGCTGTTCATGGGCAGAATGACGGTGCGCGCATAGGGGACGCCGGTTGCGTCGCCCAGCCCCACAACCTGTATGGGTGCGTCACGCCTGCCGCGCAGTCGCAGCTTCTTTACGGCGATGAAGTGCTCGGCTAGAGGCAGCCACTCGTTTTCTGTAAACGGCATCAGTGCCCGGAGCCGATCCAACTCGTCGCACAGCGTGATCCCTCCCTCGAACGCGGAATGATCGGCCTCGTCGAGTTCGTTCCACCGGGTGGTAAGCTCGGAGACGAGATCCCGCCGCATGGCTGCCAGTCCCTTTCCGTCGCGGATTCCCTCGCGAAGCCGTTGCGCAGCCGCGAAGTGGGTGAAGGGAAGCCACGGCGCAAAGTTGACTTGTCCGCCGAGGGGCCGGAAGAGGAATTCCCAGAGATAGAATGACAGTTTCTCGTCCAGAGGCACGATGAAGAGCTGTTCCCTATCGCTACCGTAATTCCGTAAGAAGGTGTCGATCTCCCGGGCGAGAAGCGTCGGTAGGGCGGCCCGTTCGGCAAGTTCGGTGAACCCGGGCAACTCGCCGTCATGGCGCCGTTCGGCGATACCGATCCGTCTGACGAGCGACAGGGCCGTCTCGTAATCGGGCGGCTCAATTGGCATGTTGGGGCCGAAAAGGGGCGCATCCACAAAGAGCCGATCTTTCGGGATGCGGCTGAAAAAGCGCTCGTTCCCGGGGGTCATGAGGGGAAGGCCGATGAAGAATTCACCGTCGCCCGGTGTGAGGTCGGCAAACCGTGTCGCTTCGAACGGCGGATAGAAAAGCCCCCCGGTGGCAAGACGGGCGCGGAAGGCCTCCATCGTCGCAAAGAACCAGTCGATCCGTTCGAATTGTTCTGGGCCGATCCGGTCCAGCGCGCGCAATTCGTCGATGGTCACGGAAAACTCGGCGAGCGTGGTCAAAAACGAGAGCAGACGCTGGGTGTCGGCTGGGGGAAGAGAGCGGCCCTCTTCACGGCAGCGAAGGGCATGAAAGTGGAGGAAGGCTTCATCCTCCGGCACGGCCGTGCGGCCTGTCGCTTCGGCGATGCGGTGGGATCTGTAGTCGTTGAAGGAAAGGACGGCGGGGAGGAGACCGCCGATCCGGGTATGCACGAGGTGATGCAAAAAATCGCGGCCGCGGCCCGTCATCGAAACGGCGGTGAATCCGCTCATGTCCGGGTAATAGGCACGGAGCCGCCTGATGAGCGCGTCTACGGCGAGAGCATTGGCAGCCGAATGGAGGTCATCCGGCAGAGAGTTGAGATGGGCGGCCCGATCGGACATATGACAAATTCCTTCCCAGGTTGCATCACAGGAAACTTAATCTTCAGGGGATGGCGTTTCAATTCACGCTTAATAAAACATCGCCTCTCTCCTGCGGGGAAATACCACGTCTCGGCCCATAGTCAATAAAATGCTGTGGCGATTTCAGTAAAAAAACTTGTATTCGCCATCGAGCATTTCAGCCAAGGACTTCTGCGCTTGACATTTATAAACGAAACCCATAATGAAATTATGGGTATTGATCGATATTGTCAATAAATCCCATTCACGATCCAATATAATACTTGACATGCAATATCAAAACACCTAAATATATTACGTGTTACGTTAATAAACATCAAGAGCAATCTGATGAAACTCGGACTTTTTTTCAACAGACATCCTGTCTTTACGGGCGATGAGCTTGCTGCCTTCCTTGCCTCCGAAGGCCCGCGCAATCCCCGGACGCAGGAGGCTTTACTCCTCTATCACGTGAAGATGAGCCGGTTGGTCCGGGTGCGCCGCGGTCTCTATGCCGTCGTCCCTACCGGGGCGTCTGCCGCATCCTATCCCGTCGATCCCTTCCTGCTGGCCTCTCGGATGACAAAGGATGCCGTGCTGGCCTACCACACGGCCATGGAGTTCCACGGCAAGGCCTATTCGGTCTACGAGCACTTCGTCTATCTTTCCGCCGCACCTGCGCGGCCCATCAGCTTCCGGTCCTACCAGTTCAAGGGAGTTCGCTTTCCCGGGGCTCTGCCTCCCGAGGTCGCTGTCTCCTTCGACGTAGTCAAGGCTGATCGCGCGGGTCTGGAGGTCCGAGTGACGGGCCTGGAAAGGACCTTCGTGGACGTACTCCACCGGCCCGGCCTGACTGGGAGTTGGGAGGAGATATGGCGCTCCCTTGAGTCCGTGGAGTTTTTCGATCTCGACAAGGTGACTGCCTACGTGCAACATCTCGGCAACGCCACGACCGCGGCCAAGGTCGGCTTCTTCCTGGAGCAGCACCGGGAAGGCCTGATGGTCGACGAGGCGCACCTGAGTGCCCTCCGTGACCTCCGGCCACAACACCCTCACTACCTGGAACGCAGCCGGCGGAAAGCGGGACACTTCGTGGCCGCCTGGAACCTCGTCGTTCCCCAAGAGATCTACGAGAGATCGTGGGAGGAACCTTCATGAAGATCTCCCCTGAAACGCTCGCCGTCCAGTCGGAGGCCGCCGGTTTTCGCCCGGACATGCTGGAAAAGGTCGCGCTGTTGCTCCAACTGCTCGATGCCATCCGTAGCCATCCCTTCCTCAAGGACAAGTTGGTCCTCAAGGGCGGCACGGCCCTGAACCTCTTCATCTTCGCCGTTCCCCGCCTCTCGGTGGACATCGATCTCAATTACATGGGAGCGGTGGACCGGGAGACGATGCTGTTGGAACGGCCCAAGGTCGAGGAAGCCCTGCAGGCGGTCTTTGCCCGGGAGGGATTCATGGTCCGGCGCGTGCCGACAGAGCATGCGGGCGGCAAATGGCAGCTCCGTTATCCCAGCGCCGGCGGCCAGGGAGGCAACCTGGAGGTGGATGTCAATTTCATGTTCCGGGTCCCACTGTGGCCGGTGCAGCGGATTGATTCACGGCAGGTCGGCATCTGGCAGGCCACAGGCATCTCGGTGGTGGACGTCCACGAACTCGCGGCTGGCAAGCTCTCGGCGCTGCTCTCGCGGCGGCAGGCGCGGGATCTGTTCGATTGCAGCAACCTCTTCCGTCTGGGTGGCCTCGATCGGGAAAGGTTGCGTTTGGCCTTTGTCGTCTACGGCGCCATGAGTCGCACCGACTGGCGAACCATTGCACTGAAGGATGTGGATGTCGATACCGCCGATCTGGAACAAAAACTCATCCCCACGCTAAGGTCCGCAGGGAGCGAATATATCCGGAAGGATCAGTTTGGGAAGGGGCTTGTCGAGGACTGCCGTAATCTTCTTGCCAGCTTGCTGCCGTTCACCGCACCGGAGCAGGAATTTCTCGATCGGATTTTGGACATGGGCGAGATAGCCCCCGAGCTGCTGACCGGTGACGAGGCCCTGCAGAACCGCATCCGGCGCCATCCGCTTCTGGAATGGAAAGCTGTGAATGTAAGAAGCCACCAGAAGGGTAGTTGAAAATCGATTCCTTTCCAATGAGGCATAAAAAGTCCTCAGGAGTGATGCCCAGCTTTCATTACCCAATTACCTTGGTCATTACTTGGTCATTACTTTACAAAAAATATCCCCTGTTTTCCTTGCATTTCCCTGGGTCCCTCTGAATGAGAAAAACGGGATAACTACTCGAATATTCACTTTCTTTCGTTATCCCGTCTTATCCCTCGTTGTCCCTGATCGTGCGTTCAGGGTCTAGTGGGTGTACGCCCGTGATGGTTCAAGTCCATTCTTCGGCACCATTTGAAAAAACGGGGGGTTAGCTGATTTCATCAGTTAGCCCTTTTTTGCTTTTGGTTGGACATTCACTTTAGCTTCGGGGCTGCACCGAAAAGGGGCAGCAGACTCCTCTCCCTGAGGACGGAGATCACTTTTAAAGCCTCGTCCGTGCTGTAAAATTTCCCGACAACAATTCGATACCATGTCTCGTTCGGGGCCGCCTTTCTGGCGACAACCTCGATTTTTTTTCCTTTCAATGACGGTTCGGCTCTGTAGAGTCTGGCGAATTCAGGACTGCTGAACGTTCCGACAATGATTTTATAGGTGTGATCGGAGGAGGGGATGATCAGACTTCTTTCCGTAATTTTCGGTATCCGGATTTTCTGGTTCACAGAAACGACATGGGCATTGATAATCTCGGGGTTGGAATCCAAGATGAGATCGGCACGGGTTGTATTTGACGTTCCGTAGTGATCTGCCGCCAAGCGGGAAATGCTCTGTCCTTTTTTTACGATGACGACTTCTGTCGGCCCGCTCATGCGCAGCGAAGCTGCAGGCAGCGCAACAGCGGGCTGGGGCGATTCAACGGGTAGCATCCTCCTTTCAACAGGCGGATTCTGCGCGTCAACTTGAGAAGTCCGGGTGGTTGCTGTTTGAGGAGCTGTGACAAGAGGTTGTTCATGATGGAAAATTGAAGTCCACAGAGATGCGATATCCTGTCGCTCTGAAGGTCCGTATCGAAGGAATCCTTTCGCGACAAAAATTATTCCTCCCGCAACAAGCAGGAACAGGAGGATAGCGGCAATCTGTTTGGAAGTAAGAGGACGGATTGGCGGGATTCTTTTCATGAAACTGAAGGCTCTCATGGGCTTGAATTGCCTCTGTGACGGGCCTTGCAGATTATTGATAACGTCGAGAATAATCTTTGCGTCTATTTTTTTCTTGGATTCGCTGAAACCGACGAGGAAGGCGTTGTCGCACACAATATTGATGACACGCGGAATGCCCTTCGCATACTTGGTGATTTCGGAGATCGCCTGGGGGGTGAAAGTGTCCGAAGTGCTGCCCCCGACGAGTTTAAGGCGATACTCAATATAGTCTCGCGTCTCTTCAACGGTCAGGGCCTTGATTTCACGCCTGATCCCTATCCTCTGTCTGAGGATTTTCAGATTCGGTGAATCAAGGATATTTTTAAACTCCGGTTGTCCCACGAAAACTATCTGAAGCCGCTCGGATACCAGGGGTCCCAGATCGGGTAATTTCCCCAGTTCTTGTAGTGTTTCTGTTGCAAGAAGATGTGCCTCGTCGATGATCACTGCCACCATCTCGTCGTTGTCGAGATGCGACAGATATTCAACAAGCTGATTCAGGAGGGTCTTTTTGTCCTTTCCGGTAACCTCAAGATATAGCTCCCGGAGAACGCTTCCCAGTAATTCTTCAAAGGTGATTAATGTATGAAAAATGAAAGCTGTTTTCACTTTCTCATCGAGATTCGTTAAGACAGAGTGAATAAGGGTCGTTTTGCCTGTCCCCACTTCCCCCGTAATGCTAATGAAGCCCTGCCGCGTTTTTATACCCTTCATCATCGCATCGAGAGCATCCCAGTGACTTGATGTAAAATAAAGAAATTTGGGATCTGGTGCAACTTCAAAGGGCTTTTGAGAAAATCCGTAAAATTCATTATACATGTATTGCCTCGTTCACTTCATGTCACGGTGTCAGTGAGTTTACACCATGCATGCAGGATCCAGTTTCAAAGATGAGTTTTGGCCGGACGGGATAATCTCATTTTCTATACGTGGTAGTCAAGGACTACTCTTCTTCCGAGCAAAATTGGCGCTAGAATAATGCGATGACATCCAAAACACCATCTGCGCATTTGATTTCAATCTGATCGGAAATCTGTTTAATCAAGGAGATCATTTTGTCGTTTTCCGCTAATATCTGAGCCGTGAATCCCCTCAGCCCTTTTGAACGGGCGTATTCGGAAAGGCGGCCCTGCAGCGCTCGCCCCAGGCCAACGCTTTGCCATTCCGGCCGGATCATGAAAGCCACTTCCGCCAGATTAGTCGCATGATCCATCACGTACATGGAACTGCCTATAATTTGTTCATTTTCCCGTACGCCGGTGACGGCGATAAAGGCCATCACCTTGTTTCTCTCACTGACTACGGCAGAGGCGGAGCCGGAGCGGTGGGGTCAAGTTCGGCCGGTTCGAGACTGGGGCCGCCGTGTTTTTCGCAGGGCTTTGTTGGCTGGGTATCCATAACATAAAATTCTTCCCGCTGAACAGGGCAGAGAGGTGTTGCCAGTTCGTTCGTTGTCGGGTCAATCAGAACAGATACAACCGTGTCAGGCTTTGGGAAGTCCACGACGGGTTTCCCGGTCAGTGCCCCGCGCATGAAACGTCCCCAGATAGGAGCGCAGACGGCCCCGCCCGTAAAGCCCGGTCCTCCCGGTCTGGGCTTGTCATAGCCAACCCAGACACCCGTGATGATCTGGGGGGTGTAGCCGATGAACCAGGCATCGCGGTAATCATCGGTGGTACCGGTCTTCCCGGCGGCCTGCTGTTGAAGCATGAAACTTTTCAATGTTTTGGCGGTACCGTAAGTGAGGACGTCCTTTAGCATCTGGGTCGTCACAAAGGCTGTGGCCGGAGCGAGGACCGGAGCGATGGTCGGGGGTGTTTCTGTCCAGGACTGGCGTTGGCGATCATAGATACGGAGGATAGTCCTGGATTGGGGCCGCAAGCCGCCATTTGCAAGGGGGGCATAAGCTGAGACAAGATCGTGCAGGGTGACTTCCCCGGAACCGAGGGCCAGGGTGAGATCATTGGTTGTCTGTAAAGTCAATCCAAGCTGAGCGGCAAAATCGATAAAATACGGAACGCCGATGGCCTCTAGGAGTTTCACGGAAATAATGTTGTTCGAATAAGCCAGAGCCTGTCTGAGGCTCAGGTCCCCGTAAAGTTTCCGATCATAGTTGTGGGGTGTCCACTTTTCATTATTGCCGCGGTTGTAGGCCACGGGAGCATCGTTGAAGATCGTGCCTGCCGTATATCCTTTTTCCAGGGCCGCCGCATAGATGAGAGGTTTGATGGCCGATCCGGGCTGCCGCTTGGCGAAGAAGGCACGATCATAGGGATTCTGAGCAAAATCAATTCCTCCCACGGCCGCCAGAACGTCACCCGTATTCGGATCAAGGGCCAACAAGGCTCCTTGAAGTTGAGGTGAAATGCGCCGGACCCCTTCCTGCAAGGCCTTTTCGGCCAATCGCTGCATTGGCAAATTCATGGCCGTGATGACGTCCAGTCCGCCCTGGTCAACAATCTCCGGACCATAGTGTTCAATCAGTTTGTAGCGCACGTGGGCCAGGTAAGACGGAGCCTCTCCTGATTTTATGACGGAGATGGGACGGGACCGCAGCTTTTTTTCCTGGCGGGCGGTGATCATTTTTAGCGTCACCATACGCTTCAGGATAAGGTTCTTCCTTTTATCAATCATGGCCTTGTCCCCGGAAGGATTATAGCGGTTCGGAGCCTTGGGCACGGCGGCTAAAAGGACGCATTCAATTTGATTCAATTCGAGGGGGGACTTGTCAAAATAGAGACGGGCAGCTTGGGCAATGCCCCATGCCCCATTTCCGAAATAGACCTCGTTAAAATACATTTCTAAAATCTGTTTCTTTGTATATTTCTGCTCGTATTCCATGGCCAGGATTCCTTCCCGGACCTTTCGCTCGATAGTCTTCTCTCCGTGGAAATATTTGTTTTTGATGAGCTGTTGGGTGATGGTCGAACCTCCTTCGGCCAGTCGCCCCTTGATCACGTCCTTCACCACGGCGCGGGCAATGCCGCGCATATCAATTCCGCCATGCTCGTAGAAACGGGCGTCCTCGATGGCGATGAGCGCTTTTTGCAGGAAGACTGGAACCTGATCAATCCTGACCCAGTAACGCTTTGCCGTCAGGATCCGGCCAGCGAACTGTCCCTGGCTGTCGAAGACCCTGATGGATGTGTAGCCTGTCGGTAAGGGAGGATAAGTCGCGATGCTCTCCTGGGCAAAGGCCGTAGTGGTAATGACCAAGGTCAGCAGAAGTCCGAAGACGGATATGATCCGCCAGCGGTTACTCAAGAAGACTGAATGGGAAACCAACATGCTCTTCTGCTCCTTTGATCAGTTAAGTAGCCCGTCAAGAAATCGATCCACAATCTCCATGTAGAGAGATGAATATTCATTCTCGGCCAGAATAGTTTTTTGAAGTTTTTTCAACTGGATCATGCCATTGAAAGCACTCCAGAGGATGATCGCCTGGCGTCTGGGATCAACCGCTTTGAACTGTCCACAGTCCATGCCTTCACGGATGGCTTGTGTGAGTGTGTTAATGCTGGCATTGCCATGTTCATCGATTTCTTTCTTCAATTTTTCAGAAAAAATCGTTTCCGGTGATGTCAGAAAATAATTGATAATATCGAAATAATTTTTATGCTCTTCACTGAACTGGAGATAGGCCGAAGCAATCGAGCGGATCTTCTTTTCCGGCGACATTTTGCTATCCACCGCTTGACTGATTTTTTGGCGAAGCAGTTCCAGCCCTTCAACCTGGAGAGCCGCAAAGAGTTCTTCTTTGTCTTTAAAGTAAAAATAAATTGCGCCGACGCTTAATTCGGAACGTTTCGCAATCTGATTGATCGACGTGCCGTTCATTCCCTTCTCCAGAAGAAGCGCTCTCGCCGTATCCAGGATTTGGCTTTTGCGTTGCTCTCTTTCTCTTTCCCGTCTTTCCTTGGCTCCCATATCTTTCATCCTTGATCTTTTTTCATCTTTGCTGCTTCTTTGTCCCCTTTGGGTCTCATGTCAAACCAGGGTTGCTGCTTTTTAAAAGGGCACCAGGCCGCCCGGCAGTATCGAATTGGATCCTCGGTCGGTATTATGATCTTCGGCAGCAGACCTTCCCGGTGGTTTTTCACCCAGGCTTCGGCTTTCTCTTTTGAATCGACTTCTCCGGCGCTGTATTCGGTCCTTCCCCGGCAATGCACAAATCCGTAAATCAGTTCATAGGATTCGGCCATGAGAATCCGCCTCCTAAAATTCCTCGCCGATTTTCAACAGCACTTTGACGGCCAGGCCGGTGTCGATTCTTTCCCGATAGATGTCGGGCAGGCGCGAAAGCGGCTCGTAGTCGGAGATCAGCGGCCGGGCGTCCAGTTTGCCCTGGGCCATCCAGTCCAGGCACTGGATGTTTTCTTCGTGCGTGTTGGAATTGGAAGCTGTCAGACGGATTTCCTTGAGATTGATCAGGAAAGGCGCCTCCAGGCTGACCGGGGAAAAGATCATGCTCACGATGCAGATTTCCCCCGCGTCCTCGGCCAGGAGCACGGCGCGGTTGATGTTGGCCTTGACGCCGGAGCACTCGAATATTTTCCGGTAGCCTCCGGGCGCAGCCGCCATCGCCTGCTGATCCGCGTCTTGCTCCAGCGGATCGACGACCTGATCGGCTCCGTACAAAACGGCGATGTCTCGCTTGGACGCGACCGGCTCGAAAAGAACGATCGGGCCGTAACCGAGGATTTTAAGCAACCGCACGGCGCAAAGGCCGATCGGGCCGCCGCCCATGACCAGCGCCGACCCTTTCCGGTCGCTGGTGCAGCCGATGCCGTGCAGCGCGGCGGCAAAGGTTTCCGCCAGCGCGGCGTTTCGGGAATCGACGCCGTCCGGAATGGGAATCAACATTTGCGGAAAGACTCTGACATACTCCGCGAAGCCGCCCGGTAAATCGCCGATTCCCGCGGTCCGCCGGTGAACCCGGCAGAGGTGCGGTTTGCCGGAAAGGCAGTTAGCGCATTTTCCGCAGTAGGTGGGGCGGATGCAGACTTTCGTTCCCACCGGGGGGCCTTCGGTCGCCGCCCCTTTTTCCACGACGACGGCGCTGATTTCATGGCCCAGGATATAGCCGTCGGCTAAATGACCGCCGGCGACCAGGGAGTGATCGGAACCGCAAAATCCCGTGTTGGCCACTTTGACCAGCACTTCATCTTCAGCAACCGTATAGTCGGGAACGTCTTCATAGACGAGACCTTTGTCCTTACGATACACAACGGCTTTCATGATTTCCTCTCAACAGAACAAGGGGGCTTGCCACCCGAAGGTGTGGTTGCAACCCCTTGTTCTAATCTTCACATACCAGCGCAATCTTTTCCACTTTATCCAGATCCTTCTTGTAGAAAAAAGAGCCGGTAAAAAACAACAGGGCCGAAATCACCAGAAAGACAGGCACGATCGACATGGCCACCTTGATGCCATGAAGATCGGACATCTTCCCGATCACAATGGGCGCCAGGGAGG
>ERZ795055.1314-NODE-1314-length-20275-cov-6.326459_pt1 | contig 20275 bp, 15 predicted proteins | sample MGYA00375139_ERZ795055 | MGnify/ENA primary metagenome ERZ795055 (study PRJEB30184, sample SAMN05720283) | anaerobic digester metagenome | isolation source: active sludge of municipal wastewater-treating anaerobic digesters | place: USA | collected 2015-01-23 ... | reverse complement strand
TACTTCATTTACTGTATCTGGCAACTTTTATGTAAGAGAGCGGGGAAAAGGTATTCTGACACTTGGCACAGATGGTCTTCTGAAAGTGCCGGGAAGTGAGGTATTCGATACCACTGGTATCTTCCTGATGGAGGCGTTCAGAAAGGACAGGATAATCATCGGAACACGGGACAAGGGGTTCTGGCTGTTTGATCCGGCAGCAGAAAATGCTCCTTTTACAGCTTTCAGAATCAGGCAGGACCTCCTTATTGAGAAGTCAGTTATCACTGGAGGAACCGTAACTGTAGATGGCTCACTGGCCCTTGGAACAATGATGAACGGAATCATTATTGTCGATTCAACAGGAACTGTCCGGTCAATTGTTAACAACAATAATGGTCTCGGAGATAATGATATTAAGCAGCTTATAACTGACAGGGCAGGAGACTTGTGGGCTGCAATGAATAACGGATTGGCAAGAATTGCTGTTGCTTCACCGGTTTCGGTCTATATTGAAAAAGCAGGAATTGAAGGTCAGGTTAATGCTGTATTGAGGTTTCAGGGGCTTTTGTATTCAGGAACCTCAACCGGACTTGTTGTTCAGACTGAAAAAGATATTACAGGAACTGCATTCAGACAGGTTGCCGGAATCAAAGCTCCTGTCAGGTGCCTGGCTTCTGCCTGTGGTAAGCTTTATGCAGGTACTGATGAAGGCCTTTTCATGATTTACGGAGACAGATCCACGAAAATAGGGGGGGAAGCAGTTTATAGCATGTTTCTCCTCGAAGACAGGAAAATCCTTCTGACAGGCGGTCCCTCAGGGTTGGATGCTTTCAATTGTGAAAAAAATAACAGCAGGATCAGTTCGCTCAGCCTTGCCGGAGAAGATATTATAGCTATATCCGGGAGTTCATCCGGTAGTAATGTAAATCATGTAATATGGCTTGGAACACGTTATAACGGAGTCCTCAGGCTTAATTTCGGGAACGATAATTCAATTTCATACGATCACTATGGTACTGCTGACGGTCTCCCTGACGGACCGGTGATCCCATCCTTTATAAATGGTGAGTTTCTTTTTGGCACAATCCGCGGTCTGTACTCCTTCACTGACGAAAACGCAGTGAAACAGTCTCTTCCTGATTCACTTAAAAACAATAGCGAATTTGTAAAGGGATTCTTTTCATCAGCAGGCAACAAGTATAAATTTCCCGGAGAATCGGTGTCTGTACTTGCAGAGGTTAATGACAAGATATGGATCTGCAGCGATAATAATGCAGGCTGGCTCGATAAGAGTGCCGGAAATGAATATAATTCAAAACCTTTCAGTGGCATCGATGCCGGAAAAATAAACTGTATCTATCCCGAGGAAAACGGTATATGCTGGGTAGGCGCTACAGAAGGACTTATCCGTTTTGACGGTAATATCATCAAGGATTATTCCAGGGAATACCCTGCATTGATCAGGAAAGTAACGCTGATTGAAAAAGATACATCAATCTATCATGGCAGCGGCTATATGAGCAGGGCTGGTGGAAATATCATAACACCAGGTCAGGGACCGGATCAGCTTCCCGTTCTGAAATTCAGTCACAACTCTTTAAGATTTGATTTTGCAGCAACTGACTTTGCCGCTCCTGACAAGCTGCTTTTTTCATACAGGCTGGGAAAAAAATCCGGATGGAGCCAGTGGAGCAGAGCTGCGTACCAGGAACTGACAAATATCAGAGAAGGAGAATATGTATTCAGTGTCAGGGCGAAAAATGTTTTTGGCACAGTGAGTGTTCCGGGGGAATTCAGGTTTACAATTCTTCCTCCATGGTACAGGTCATGGCCTGCTTATATTTTATATCTGCTGCTGTCAGCTTTTCTGCTATGGACTTTCGCAAGGATATATTCATATCGCCTTAAAAAAGAGAATATCAGGCTTGAAGGTATAATTACTGAAAGAACTGCAGAGATTGTGAGGCAGAAAGATGAAATTGTAGACAAGAACATAATTCTTGAGCATCAGAAGAAAGAAATTGAGGACAGCATAAAGTATGCCAGCCGTATTCAGTCAGCAGTTATTCCTTCAGAGAAGGCATGCAGGGAACTATATCCTGAAACTTTTGTGCTTTTCCGTCCTCTTAACATTGTGAGTGGTGATTTCTACTGGATAAGCAGGGTGGGGCAAAAAATTGTTTATACTGCTGCCGACTGTACCGGTCACGGTGTCCCCGGAGCCTTTATGAGCATGCTCGGAGTCGCATTTCTTAATGAGATAGTAAACAAGGATCACATCACCTCGCCCGAACTTATACTCAATAATGTGAGGGAAAAGGTTATTCATGCTCTTCAGCAGCAAGGCATTACGGGTGAGGCCAGGGACGGGATGGATATTGCAATAGTATCTGTTGATACAGCTTCAGGAATTCTTGAATATGCCGGAGCATATAATCCTCTGATAATGATCAGGGATGGTGTGCTAACGGAATTCCCGGGTGAGAAAATGCCAATAGGTTATTATGAGAACATGCATGGCTTTTCAAAACATCAGATAAAAATTGAGGCAGGAGATATGTATTATATGTATTCCGATGGTTATGAGGACCAGTTTGGTGGCGCTGACGGGAAAAAATTCAAATCAAAAAGACTTAAAAACCTTTTGCTGGAGATATCAGGTAATCCTGTTGAAAAACAAAAGGAGATTCTGGCGAAGCAATTTGATGAATGGAAAGGTGATAATCCCCAGATTGATGATGTTGTAATGGTGGGAATGAGAATCAGTGAAGGTTTTATTGCATAAGAACAAAAGCGCCCCAGAAATAGGGATCGTACTTTAACCTCATCTGTGTCTGGGCCTTATAGAAGGCAGTCCTGATATCCTTTGTACCAAGAAGGTTATTGTAAAAATGATCCATAAACTCAACTGTTTCCCTGTCGGGAATTTCCCAGAGGCTCATTATAATATATTTAACACCTGCCATCTTAAGGGCTCTCTGCAAGCCATAAACCCCTTCAGTTCCTTTTATGTCACCAAGTCCGGTTTCACAGGCAGACAGGACAACAAGGTCGTTTTTCCTCATATCGATTTGTGTAACCTCCTGGGCAGTGAGGACTCCATCGTCCGTCTTCCCCTGCTCCGTATTTACCCACACATCATTTGCACCGGCAAGCACCAGGCCAGATCGCATTAGCGGATTTTCATTATTTACAAAACTAACAACACCATAGGCCCGCGATGATCCTCTGAAGGCAATATCGCCATATTCAATATCTTCCTTTTTCTCATCAAACCTTACCTTGTTCGGATCATCGAAAAAGAATCCGTGTGTGGCAAGGTGCAGTATATTATAATTGCCGGCATTCTGCTTGAAAAAAGTCTCGGTGGCCTTGTCTTCTGTAAGATAACTGACTTTTATCTGCGATTTCTCAAGAATCCCGTTTACCGCATCACCTTCGTCCCTGGTTCCGCTCAGGTACGACCAGACCTCAGTTCCTGAATTTGACTCACTGTATTTTATACCTCCAAAGACAAGGGCGTCAGGCGCCGTCTCTTTTGAAAAAAGAGTCTGGCTTGCAAGATTTCCGGTGCTTCCCTTTACCTGTATCTGGTAGGCATCGCACAGGTAGGCATCCTTGCCGTTGCTTATTGCGGGGAAGGATATTTTATACAACAGGCCTGAGGGTGAGAGATATACTTTACTGGCGCCCGCAAGGTATTTTTCAATCGGTTCCCAGAGTAACTTGTAAAGCCTTTCTTCATTTTCTGTTCTTGTTCCATACAGGCTGTTTATCTCGGAGGCATTGTTCACACCGGCCGGATTTATCAGCTCCTTAAGCTGCGATTCTTCACACAGCTTAACCATTTCGGGGTAATCGGAATTGTTTCTCAGGATGAGAGCACAGTAGATAACTGCATCACCGCCATCTCTTTCCTTTTTCCTGAAATCCGTAAATTCAATCGCTGCTTCATCAGCATTCAGATTTTTCTTTACATCTTCCCAGGTTATCTGCATCCCCTTCCTGTAATCGCTGAAGTCCTGAGAGCGCTCAACAAGGGATCTTTCAAGATCTTTTGCCTTGTTCTCAAGAGCTGTGACATCCTTTGTCCTTAGTTCAACAGGCGTTGAATAGAGGTCAGAAATTTCTTTCTGCAGGCTTATCCAGTCATCATACGACTTAAGCAATTCAGGATTATTGCTGTTCAATATTGCAAGGCGCATTGCAGTGCTCGATTTGAGCATGAGCCCTTTGTTAAGCAGTATATTATTATATGTATGCCTTGTTATGAGAGGATTTGTCCGTTTTCTTGTAAGCGAATATGAAGTAAAAGAATTCATATCGGGCAACCTGGTCTGATAATACATCTCTTTCTCACTTTCTGACAGGAATGAAAAATCCTGGAGTGTTTTATGATTTATTACATTCATGTATTCGAGAGTGAGTTCCTCTTCAGTTTTGACATCATCAAAAGAAGCATAAGATACAATAAGTGATTTCAGCACCTCAGAGTATGCAGGATGATATGGACCGACTGCTTTCCTGATGTTTGTTGCTTTCCCGAGGATCATACGCAGAAGGGCATTTGTGAAAGCATCGCCATCAGCCTGGGACTTCATCTGCATATTTGAGGCTATTATCTCGTCAAGCAGGTTGACATTTACGGGGATTATTACCGGTTCATGTCCGTTAAAATTCTCTTCCTCAGCTGGGAGTTTTTGTGAAAAGCCCATTTTTTTCATCAGAGCAACAACCCTCATAGACATGTTAGACTCGTATGCCATTTCGTCAACCATCTGGCCTGATTTCTTCCTGTTACCCGATAAGTTATACCAGATAGCAAGATTGTTATAGATCGATTGATAGTAAGGGTGCGGCTTTTTGCAGTTAAGCCTGAATATGGAATCAGCTTTGATAAGTGTGTTTCCGGCAGATAGTATAAGCTCCTGTTTCTTGTTTTCAGGACTTGCATAGTATTCCTCTGAAATTGTTATTGAAGCTATGTTGTTGAGGATGACTGAATAATCAGGGTTTTCAGAGAGAAGACTTTTTTCCATCAATGCCTGAGCTTGTCTGATATGTTCTTCAGCTACTTTGTAATTGCCCATCTCATAAAACAAAGCTCCCAGGTTATTAAGGCATACTGCGGTATTTGCTGTGTATCTGGCAGACTGTTTTTTGTAAATTGAAACAGCTTCAACAAAGAGACGCTCAGCCTGTTTGTAAATAGCTGTATTGTAATATAATACACCAAGATTGTTCAGTGCAGAGGCATAATCCGGGCTGTCTGCACCAAACTCTTTTTTGCATAGTTCAATAGCTTCAAGGAAGTAAAGCTCGGCCTGAGGCGAGTTGCCTATGTTATTGTTCAGTGCAGCGAGGTTTGTAATATTTATTATAAGGTCAGATGTAAGGTCTGAACCATGTTTGCGATATATTGCCTCGGCCTTTTTCAGGTATCTTTCCTCCTGTTTCAGATATACCATATCATTTAATGCACAACCGAAATCGTGAGATACTCCTGCATAAGCCATCATGATATCAGCATATCCGGGAGAGTCGCTGTCGAGAATTTGTGCCGCTCTCTTTTCAGCCTTGCTGATCTGAACAAGCGCTTCCTCATAATCCCCTGACTTGCGGCAAATCAATGCTGCAGCAGCAAGGCAGTTCAGATAGTCGGGATTATTTGTTTTTTTCAGGACTTCCCTGAGGCTTACCTCCTGAAGTATAAAATATTTTGCTTTTTTATAGCTCCCTGTTAAATAGTATGTAACAGCCATTTTGTGTAGCATGGAAGCATAAAGGATATTTTTTTCACCACTGCTTCCTCTGAGCATGGCTATAGCTTCATCAGCATAGTATATGGCTGAATCAGGCCGGCCTTCATTTAAATATTTGTTTCTCAGATAATCAGCTGCTTCCCAGGTCTGAGAAAATCCGCCCAGGCAGAAGAATATGAAAATACAAGCTGTTAATAATCTTTTTTTCACCCGTTTCCCTGATCATGAATATTTAAAATTAAGAAAAAAAATAATATTATCTTTAAATTCAGACGGGATGGGAAAAACAATAAATCATCTACTTGTCTTGCAAGAATTTATTATCCCCGGATCGGGAGATTGCAGGTCGTTGATCTTTTGGCTGTAAATTGGAGGACGATGTCTCTATCCTGCAAATGCCAGACAGTCTGACCACTTTCGGCCAGTCAAATCATTCTTAGCGTAAAAAGTTAAATATCAATTTGTTATGTCTGGCCAGCAATCGTCAATCCACTCAAACCAGAAATTTTCAATGACACCGGCCTTTGCAATATACTCCTGATCACAAAAAGATCATTGTCTCCAAAAGAAAAATTACCCCTAAAGACTAAGATTAGAAAAGCACTATTACTTGTAGGAGTAAGGTCCGATATATTGATTCAAAGCAAATCTGAGATAGATCAGAAGAAAAGGCTTCCTGGTCATATTGTCAGAAGAATCATAAGTGAAGCAATCACTCTATGAATACGGGGCACGATTCTATGACCCACAGTTAGGCTGCCAATACCGGATAGACTGACCTCATTTCGCCAGTCAAGTGATACTGATTGTAATATGCTAAAATTCAATTTATTATATACGGCCAGTGATGGTCAATACAATTTGGTTGTAGCTGATCAATGAGATCGGCCTTTCCATATTAAGTACCTAGTAGAATCAAATATACTAATGGCTTTTATACTAAAAAGTGAAGGAGTCAATTTTGTTCCTCCAAACTTGATGTTCCAAATTGGAACATCAAGTTTAAATAGGTAAATTTACAACTATCAAACGTAAATAAAATGGCAGAAGGAACCAGGAAGCTTGCTTTACCTGATGAGATAATAGCCAGTAAGATCTATTTCATAAGAGATAAGAAAGTGATGCTGGATGAAGATCTGGCAGAGCTTTACGGAGTCACTACCGGTAACCTTAATAAAGCTGTGAAGAGAAATATATCACGCTTCCCTGATGACTTTATGTTCCAGTTCACAAAAGCTGAGTTCGAAATCTTGATATACCAAATTGGAACATCAAGTTGGGGTGGTCGCCGTAAGCTTCCATATGCCTTTACCGAGCAAGGGGTCGCAATGTTATCAGGTGTGCTAAACAGTGAGAGAGCCATTATGGTTAACATCCAGATCATGCGTGTATTTACAAAGATCCGGGAGATCCTGATGGATAATATGAGCATACGGCTTGAAATAGAAGAGATAAAAAGGAAGCTTACTAACCAGGACAAGAACATAGAACTTGTGTTCAGTTATCTCGATGAGTTGATCGAAAAGCATGACACCAGGATACCTGTTAAGGTAAAAGGATTTAAGTCATCCGGAAATGACAAGCATTAATCCCATGCAGATTCAAAAAATACTGCTGCTTTTTAATTCCGGAGCAAAAATCATCATAAGATCGCCTGAAATCCCCTATTTCCATACTGAAAAGTAAGCATTTAAGAACATTTTGATACCAAAGATTCATCAAAAACACTTTAAAAATTGGCCGGTAGCTCCCGTAACATATTGAACACCAACACTCATAATATTCACCTATACGATTACGGGGCAAGATTCTATGATCCGCAAATCGGGAGATGGAATGTGATTGATCTTGCTGCTGACTTAGGTGCAAATACCTGACAGTCTGCCCACATTTAGCCAGTCGGAAGCTTCTAAGTGTAAAATGATAAAAATCAAATTATTATGTAAGAATAGCAATGTTCAGTCCACTCCGGCCAGAAATTGTCAATGACACCGGCATTTGCATCTTATACAATTTTCAGAGCAAAATCACTCATATATCATCCAAAATTCCCTATTTTCATACATAAAAGAAACACTAAGGCTTATTTTGACAACAAAATTTTATAAAGAAACATTGACAAATTGGATCAAAACAATTGTAACATATTAAAAATCAGTTCATGTAATTCTATGTAATATGATTATGAGAAAAGTATTTCTTGCAGCTTTGTTTATCTCATTAACAGTTAATTTAACAGCACAGGATACTCTTTTTGTCAGGAACGGGCAGAAGATACCCGCTGTGATTGTTGAAAAAAATGATACCGAGATCCGTTACAGGAAGTATGGCCCGCCTGCATCTGAAGCTGTTTATTCAGTTTTTGTCAGCGATGTCCTGAGCATTCACTACAGTGACGGCATAATAGCCGATTACTCCCAGGCCGGGCAGAATACTGCCGGAAATGTACCGGAAAAGCCAATTGACAATGCCTTTACAATGAAATCAATACGGTGGAGCTTCGGTGCAGGAATGGATCATTTTAACAGGAAAATGGAAGATGACCTTTTATTGTTCTGGCGAAATGTAACTGCTAATCCAAAGGCAGTTATTGAAGGTAATCCTGTTTCGATTCCGATTTTCCTCAGGATGAATATGGTAATCGGGAATTCAGGCAGAAACCGCATAGGTGACGAACTGCAGCTTATGTTTACACCTGTTGATGCTATTAATGCCTCTGCCCTGAATGGCAGTTATGAGCTTCGACTTAAAAACTTCTATTATAATATAATTATATACTATGGTCATACTCTCAATCATAAGCAGAATCTTATAGCAATTTTCGAACCCGGAGTTGATCTGGCAATGATGAGCGGTTATATTAAGCTTAATAATGTAAAGTATGATCTTTCAGCAAACCTGGGCGTTGGTTTCCACCAGGCTGCAGGTATTGACTGGCTGTTGTCAAAAAGGATTATGCTCAGCGGCAGGGCCGGCTATCGCTTTCTTAAGACCAAGGAATCACATGAAGACAGCAGGAGTTCAACAGGATTTTCGTCCTTCCGCGTCGGGCCTGGTGCTACAGGCGATCTTCTGAAGGTCAGGTGGAACGGAGCCTTTTACAGTATAGGATTGAGTTATTCTTTCTATACCAAAATGATGAAGTGATTAAATTAATTTTCAGAAAGTTATTTCAATACCAAGCCCATTTTCCTGCAATCCGATGTTGAAGTTGTATGAAACAGGCTTGCCTGATGATGAGTTATAAAGTTCAACAGCCTTCCTGATATTTTTCTTTCCCGATGAGGACAGAATAATTGCAGTGATGATGAAGGCTCCGTCGATTGATAAAGCTATTGTACCTGTCTTGATCCTGTCATCATGGTTTTCCATTTTATTCATTTTTGACGAGGCTGCAAAGCTTGTAGCCAGGACACCAATCGCGCATGCATTGCTCAGATCAGCCATTGTTTTTCCCGATTCATATAACCTTATTGCTTCAGGATTATCCTCCATGAGAGTTTTTATGCTCCTTGAATTCTGCTTTATGTCATTCAGGTAAACATATCTTTTCTTTACAACAAGCTGGTCGCTGGCATTCAGTACCTGTTCTTCCTGCTGCTGTTCTTTAACAGCAGGTTTTTCAATGTCGTTTTTCTGTACCGGTTTTGATCCTTTCCTGTAAGTTAACGATTCAACCTTGTCCTTTGCTATTGTATACACCGGTCCGGACTGGTTCTCAAATTCCCGGTATTTAACGAGATCATCATTTTCTTCAACAACAGAAATCCTGATTTCCCTGCCGCTTTTCAGCCGGAGAATGTCCTGTGCATTTATTTGCTGGAAAATGCCGGTTAAAATTATTGTTAAAGCAAAAGGCAGAATGATACTTTTTAACCCCGAAGTAATATTCATGGTATATTTGTTTTTAAAGTGATTACTGCATGTGAATTAGAAAACTCAGGAATCAGTCCGGATGATTACATTATCCCCGTTCCTGAACGTGATTCCTTACATAAATATATAATAAGTTCTTCTTATTTCAATCCTGGTTGAAAAATTTTAAAAACTGATATTTGACACAGTTTTTTTCGGGGATGTTTTTTCAGTTATTTTTAATCTTTATATTTATGCTTTACTTATTTAGGTATTTTAAAAAACTGATAATCTGAATTAATATGAAGAATCACTCTTTCAGGAAACTCGCAATTACTGCATCTGCAGCTTTTATTGCAATTACTCTTAACGCCCAGACAAGGGATGATGTTGTTAAGGCATATAATGACGGGGCAAAGGCTTCACAGACAGATGTAAAGGCAGCAATCGCATCATTTGAATCAGCTATTCAGCTGGCAGATAAAGTAGGGGAATCGGCTAACGATATGAAACAGAAGGCAAGCCAGGTATTGCCAGGGCTCTATTTCAAAGTTGCCTATGCTTCATTGAATGAGAAAAAACCTGCATCTGAGATTATTCAGAACGCAAAGACTGCTCTGGCAGTTGCTGAAAAGTATGGCAACGAGTCAAATAAAGGTAATTCACTCAAAGTGCTTACACAGGGTTATAACCTTAAAGCAGGAGAATATTTCACCAAAAGCGATTATGATAATGCACTGTTAACCTATGACAGCCTCCTTGCTGTCAACCCGGGTTTTGTAAATGCCCTGTTCAACAAAGCATCAATTTATATGAAGCAAAATAATTCAGCAGCTGCGGAAGAAGCAATGGATGCTTATCTTGGAAAGCTGAAACCCGGTGCTGATGATGCTAAAATAAAACAGGCTTCAACTTCTGCACTCGAATATTTCCGCGCTTCAGGATCAAAGGCTTCACAGGCAGAGAAACTTGATGATGCTCTTGCTCTTCTGAACAAGGCAGCTAAATATGGTGAAGACAAGGATCTGTATTATTATTTTGCTGATGTATACAACAAGCAGAAAAACTTCGACAGCGGCCTTGAATCAGCTCAGAAAGGTCTTGCCCTTGAAACCGGTGCCGATGATGCAAAAGCAAAATTCTATTTCCAGATAGGTCTGGCGCAGGAGGGAAAGGGTCAGAAAGCAGAGGCTTGTGCCTCCTTCAAAAGCGCTCTCTTCGGACCGTTTGCTGAACCTTCAAAAGCAAAACGCACAAATCTTAAGTGTCAGTAGGCAGCTAATAATCAATATTTTGGCTTAAAGACTGATCAGTTTTTGCAAAAAAGCTTGCAGAGTAATAAAATATATTATAACTTTGTATCTCAAAGTACTTTTAATTATGGAGAAAAATTCTACATCAGCAGAGGAACTAAAAACAATAAGGTCAATTATGGAGGAGTCGACAAGATTCCTGTCGTTAAGCGGACTTGCAGGCGTATTCATGGGACTTGCAGCGATACTGGGTGCAGTGCTTGTTCATATAATTGTTTTGGAAAATGGCAGTTTAAGGCTTGATGCATATTTCTCATATCTTGCCATAAGCGAGGTTGACAGAATTCCATGGGGTATAATATCCATCGCCCTGGCAGTGCTCTTGTTTTCAGCTGCAGTTGCATTTTATTTTTCTCGCCGGAATGCTGCAAAGTCGGGTAGAAGCATAATGACACCTGTTGCAAAACGTCTTCTGATAAGCCTCCTGATACCCCTTGTAACAGGTGGTATTTTTTCCTTTATTCTCATGTTCCAGGATCTGTACCAGCTTATTGTACCGGTGTTACTCATCTTTTATGGTCTTGGTCTTGTAAATGCAGGCAAGTTTACTTACAGTGAAGTGTTCTATCTGGGACTTTGCGAGATAGTTACTGGTCTGGTTGCCATCTTTTTCCCGCCTCTCGGACTTATATTCTGGAGTATCGGATTTGGTCTGATGCACATTGGATATGGGATATACATGTTCAGAAAGTACGAATCATGAAAGATCTAATCGCAGGATTAAATAAAGTTTTCGAGAGCCGCATCAGGCTTGGCATAATGTCGATACTGATCGTGAATGATTCCTATGATTTCAATAATCTGAAGGAAACCCTGAATGTAACTGACGGAAATCTGGCAAGTCACCTTAAAGCCCTTGAAGAGAAAGGATTGATAAGGGTTGAAAAACATTTTGTCGGCCGGAAGCCGAATACAAGTTACATTATAACAGAAAATGGAAACCTCTTATTCCGGCAGCATCTGAAAGCCCTTGAGGATCTGATTAATGCAAAATAAATTTTTTTATAAATTCACTTTGAAATGCAAAGTAACACCTTAACAATCGATAGTATGAGAAATGAGATTCTTAAAAATACCGGAGATGCTGAAGCTCTTGAAAAGCTCTACAATAGCAATAAAAAGGCATTCAGGGCAGCTTTTTATGAGGTATTTCCTGAAATTGGCAACACTGAAACTGCAAGAGTCTGGAAAGCCAGGCTGGAGTATGAATCCGGGACTGACATTCTTAAGACCTTCCCCCTTTCCGAGTTGCTAATTGTAATTGCAGTCTGTCTTATCCCGGCATTTCTTATAAAGATCCCGGCGATATTTCCCTCACTTGTTTCAGAAGATATTTTCCTTCAGAGGAATATTTCACTGATTGTTTTCCTGGGACTGGCTGTTTATACAATGTGGAGGAACAATGTTACTGATCTGAATAAAATAATACTTACAGGTGTGGCCTTCCTGATACCTGCGGTATATATAAATCTTCTTCCCGGCGGAGATCCCGGAGATTCGATTATCCTTGCCTTTATTCACCTGCCGGTTCTGATGCTCTATTTATTCGGGTTTATTTTTGCGAACTATGATTACAGGAATACTGAAATCCGGATAGAATTTATACGGCATGCTGCTGAGCTTGTGATTGTTTTTGGCCTTATTGCAATTGCAGGCGGGATACTCACAGCAATAACGATAAATCTTTTCAGTTCAATAGGCCTTGATATCGAAAACATTTATACCGAATATATCGTTGCAACCGGAGCGGCTGCAGCACCTGTTTTTGCTTCCTGGCTTTTAGAAAAATACCCGAATATGGTAAGCAGAATCGCACCTGTTATAGCAGGAATTTTCAGTCCTCTTGTCCTCTTAACCCTTATAATCTTCCTGTTGACCTTTGTAATAAGCGGTAAGGATCCTTATAATGACAGGGATTTCCTGATAATATTCAATGTTATGCTTTTGGGTGTTATGGCTATTATTATCTTTTCAGTATCCGAAACTTCTGTTATAAGGAAGCAGAAATTCAATGCAGCTGTTCTTTTTGCACTGTCAATATTCACAATTGTAATTGACTTAATTGCCCTGTCTGCAATATTTTACAGGCTGGGAGAATACGGAATGACTCCAAACAGACTTGCTGTGCTCGTTTCAAATATACTGGTGCTTGGCAATCTGATACTTATTATGACAGACCTGTTCAGGATAAACTTCAGGTCGGGTCAGTTCAGTAAGGTTGAAACAACTGTGGCAAGATACCTGCCTGTTTATCTGATCTGGGTGCTTATAGTTACATTCGGTTTCCCTCTCTTCTTCGGAATGAAATAAACATATCCATTAAGTGATTTAACCGGGAGCTTGTCAATGCTGATGAAGCTCCCGGTTTTATTTTAACCAACCCCAGCATAACTTCTGATTCAGTGTGCGGATATGTTTTTTGCCTGAAATTACTTACTTTTAGCTGAGCTTATTTATGATTTCCTGCCTTGTAATTCCGTTTTCAGGCTAAAGGTGATTATATTTTTTGCTTCTGAGAGTACACGCCTATGGATGACAGGAACAACCTGAATATTATTATTCCCTTATATAATCCTCATGAAGGATGGGAAAATAATTTCATTGAATCTGTGACTGCCGTCAGGGAACAGCTGAACGGGACAAAACTTTCCGTTATACTTGTAAATGACGGCTCAACAATAAAAATATCAGGCATTGAGGAAATTACAGGCCGTTTTGATTTTCTGAAGTATTGTTCCTATCCTGTAAACCGTGGCAAAGGTTATGCAATCAGGTATGGGCTGAATGTATCAGATGCAGATTACTACATCTATACTGATATAGATTTTCCTTTTGGTCATCATGTCATTTCCGATACTTATCAGCTCCTTAAATCTGATAATACAAATATAGTTGTGGGCACCAGGGACTTGTCGTATTTCAGCAAGCTTCCGGTAAAGAGAAGGATCTATTCTTTATTGCTTAAGGAACTGAATTATTTTGTTACCGGTTTTAAGATAAAGGACACTCAGGCTGGCCTTAAAGGTCTTGATAATAAGGCAAAGAAGATCCTTGCAGCAACTAAAACCAATACCTTCCTCTTCGAACTGGAATTTCTCAAGATGAGTATAAGGAGAGGGCTGAACTACAGGTTTATACATGTCAGCTGCAGACCAGGCATCAGGTTTACCGATTTCAGATTCCGGGTACTTTATAATGAAACAATCTGCTTATTAAAACTGTTCTTCAGGTGAAACCGCAGGTGCTTTTGACTTTCGATCTTGAGGAATTTGATCTTCCGCTTGAATTTTCCTGTCCTGTTTCCGTGGATGACCAGATTGAGATCTCAAATGAAGGTCTGAAGAGACTTACAGGAATACTGACTGCCCGGAATATCCCGGCAACATTTTTCACAACTTCATTTTATGCCGGCAAGAACCAGGTGCTGATGAAGGAACTGAGTGCGAATCATGAAATTGCCTCACATTCAAAGTATCATTCCTCATTCAGTGAAGGTGATATGGCAGAATCAAGGATAGAACTGCAGAAGATTACCGGGCAGGAAATCAGGGGATTCCGCATGCCCCGTTTCAGTGCTGCCAGTCTGCTGAATATTAAGGAAGCAGGATACAGCTACGATTCATCATTAAATCCCACTTTTATACCCGGCCGCTACAATAAGCTGTCGTCACCAAGGTTGTATTACACCGATAATGAAAGCCGACTTGCAGAACTACCAGTTTCTGTCAGCCCTGTAATGCGTTTTCCTCTTTTCTGGCTGAGTTTCAAGAACCTGCCTTTTGCAATATACCTGAATATGTGCAGGAGGGTTATGAGAAAGGATTCCTATCTGCACCTGTATTTTCATCCATGGGAGTTTGCTGATTTGGCTTCGCTCGATATTCCGCGTTATATAAAAAGACTCTCAGGAAATGCACTTGCTGAAAGGTTTGAGAAACTGCTTGCAGCGCTTGAAGAGGAGGGAGAGTTTTCAACAGTATCTGACTTCCTCAGAAAATCAGGTCTTGTAATATAATAAAGGATTCAGAAAGCAACGGAATTAATTAATCTTTGTTCTTCCTTCTGAACAGCTCGTATTCGCTTGTATTAAGTTCGATCTTTTCATAACTCTTAACGAGAGTGTCTGAAAATAATGATTTGTTTATAAGCAGATATTCATGCCTGTTGTCTGCCACAGTATCCAGACTGACATTTCCATATCTTGCGTAATAAGTATAGAGACTATAGTTTTCCTTCATTTGCGGGAGTATGCTTATTGTGCTGTTGGCACTCAGCTCAGGAAGTATAAGCCTCAAATCCCTGATCATGTTTTTATCGCGGTTGATCTCCTTTGAAAAATAAACCGAAAGGGAAAGGCCTGTTGCTAAAATCACAATGCCGGAAATTTTGAAAATTCTGAATCCTGTTGAATGAGAGTCGATCCTGGAAATAAACGGTTCAAGAACTTTTTCAAGGACAAGTCCAAAAGATATTGCAAAAAAGGGCAGGCTGAGATAAACAAAATAGGTACTCTGGTCCATTGTTGTAAGAATGGGCAGTATCCCTGCCATACCCAGCGAGAAGAAAACAAGTGCAGGCTTCATATTCCACGAGAGTCCGGAGAGCGAGCCTTTATTAAACTTTCTTATTATAATGAAAAGTATTATTAACACTGCTGCAGGCAGCAATTCCATAAGGAGCCTGTACAGGATATAGAATCTTGAATCTGCAGTTTCCCCCGATGAGATCTTATGGGAGGCCATGCTTATATATTTCGGAAGGAACTCATGAGCTCCGGTGAAAAGATAAAGAAGAAGCAGGGGAAGAATGGCAGAAGCGAGCATTAGAAGGGAATCGGCAAACATGGTAATAAACCTGTTCTTTCTCATAAAAAGCCAGTGAAAGAAAGGAAGGGAGAGAGGAGTGAGTGCAACAAATCCTTTTGTGAGAAATCCAAGGGAAAGCATTGATCCTGAGAGAAATATATACAAAATCCTGTTCTTCTGCATGCTTTTCAGGTAAAACAGAACCGAAAGGCAGATAAATACCGCAAGGGTGTTTTCAAGCATGTGGTTAACAGAGATCCAGTTTACTGTTGGCATGGTGATCCAGAATAATAACGGCAGCCATGGAGCCGATGATTTTTTTAGTACTGCTTTCCAGACAGATACAATTATTATTGCAGTAATGACGATTGTAAACAGGGAATAAAACCTTTCAACAAACCTGTTGTCACCGAAAATTCTGAAAAGGAGGCCTTCAATTCCAAAGGCAAGGGGAGGATGTTCGACAAAAACAGGGAAAAAGGTATCAGAAAAATGAGGATTCCAGAATGAGCCACTTCCATTAGCCATATTCCTCGATAATACGGCATATATTGTTCCATCCATGAACATGCCGTCAGAAAGCCAGGAATGGCAGATTACCGCCATGAAAACGCCAGCTATTGCAATGTAGAACCAGGTTGATTTAGAAATATGCCCGCTGTTTTCCATATCGGTGGTATATTTATATGAATTTACGGGAAATATAAAAAAAAATGAGGAAGCGACAACTGCTTCCTCATTTTTGAGCGGGAGACGGGACTCGAACCCGCGACCCTAACCTTGGCAAGGTTATGCTCTACCAACTGAGCTACTCCCGCAAATTCACGGGCAAAAATAAGCATTTTTTTTTATCTGCAAATAAGAGCAGAAAAAATTACTTAAAACTGCCTGTTTCAGGATATCATTTGCGGACAGGTCCCCATTCCTGAAGTGTATTGTTTTCAATGAACAGCCAGGTTGTTCTGTAAATCCATTCTTCCTTAACTGTGTTGCCATTAATTTCCCTGTTTATCTTGTCTGGCTTTCCCCAGCTGTCCCTAATCATTTCCGAATTCATGCCTTTCCATATCTTACCTGCATTCAGTCGTGCAGCCATTGATGTCCCGTATTTTTCTTCAAGGTAGGTGAACCTGCTTTTTTCCCTTACAACCGTACTCCTCGACTGTACCTGATCCTGTTCCTCAACAACAGGGAAATCCTGTTTCAGTTTGCGTTCCTCCTCAACCGGAACTGTGATCCTGTCAATTTTGGCATGACGGCTAAGAATGTAACCCTCATTCTCTTCATATACAACTTTCAGGTAAGCATTGCCGGAATCAAGCACCTCAACCTGGCTGCCCTTGGGAACAACAAGTATTACACTTGTAAGGTCATCTGCACTTTTAAAAAGCCTGCTTGCAGATTTCAATGTTGCAGTTGTTACATTATAACCGGTTTGCTGTTTATTTTCAAGATTTGTAAGCTTGTCTTCATTAATATTCTGAGCATTTAATGAGACAAATGCAACTGCAAGAAACATAGTTAAGGCAATTCTTTTCATTATATATAATTTTCAATAAATGAGCAAAAAGTGTACCAGAAAGAAGGTTGAAGTCGGAAGTCGGAAGTCGGAAGTCGGAAGGCGGAAGACGGAAGACGGAAGACGGAAGGAAGAGGGTAGGCATAATGCTTCCATAGATGTCAGATTTTTCTGATTATAGTTATACCGTCCCGTAAGGGTAGTATAACATGCTCAATATCTGACTTATGCATGAGCATTTCGTTAAAATCGATAATCCCTCTTGTCTGCTGGTCCCTGCTATCTTTATCCAAAACCTTGTCACCCCAGAGTACATTGTCCGCAAGTATAAAGCCTCCCTTTCTGACCTTATTTATAATTATCCTGTAATATTCGCAATATTCCCTTTTGTCGCCGTCAATAAAAACAAGGTCAAACTCCTGTTCCAGCCCAGGTATGATATCGATGGCATTCCCGGTGTGTTGTATTATCTTATTTTCAACAGCTGCCTTAATAAAATAGGAACGGGCAAAGTCTGCCAGCTCATCGTCTGTTTCAATTGTGATTATTTTGCCTTCAGCGCTCAGGCCTTTTGCAATGCTGATAGTTGAATAGCCTGTGTATGTGCCAATCTCAAGTACAGTTACAGGATCAATCATTCGCGTGATCATTTCAAGGAATCTTCCCTGAAGGAAGCCTGATGCCATATTGGGATTTACAAACCTTAAATGGGTCTGTCTGTAAAGATCCTCAAGAACAGGATCTTCCGGTGATGAATGCTCGATTATATATTTCTCAAGTTTTCTTTCCTTCATTTTTTATAAGTAAGCATTGACAATTCTGAAGGATCAAATACCTCATTTGCAATATTAAGAAGATCTGAAGAACTGATGGCATCAATCCTTGAACAAAGTTCATCAAAGGGTTCAATACGTCCAAGTGCAAGGATGCTCTTGCCAAGACTCAGCATGAGATTTTCATGATTCTCATAACCTCTTGCAATATATCCCTTTATCTGTTTCTTGGCTTTGCTTAGCTGTATGGCGCCAAGCCTTTCCTCCCGCAATTTTTTTAACTCCTTCTGAACTATTGAAACACTTTTTTCGAGATGCTGGCCGTCTGTTCCGAAATATATTGATAGTGATCCGGTATCCATATAAGGATTATACGCCGATTCAACAGTGTATGCCAGTCCGTTCCTCTCCCTGAGAGAAAGGTTGAGTCGTGAATTCAGTCCCTGTCCTCCGAGAATATTATTGAGTAAGAACATTCCCAGCCTTTCTGGTGCCTTTATGTTATATGCCCTGTTACCTATTATGCAATGATTCTGAAAAGTCTTTTTCTTTTTTGTAACAACTGATTGTCTGTATTCCGGAACAGTATGCTTCCTGTCAGAATTTCCATTTGTATTCCACGATGAAAAATACTCTTTGAAAAGCCTTTTTATCTTGTCTTCTGAAATATTCCCGACAGAGCAAAAAACTATCTGGTCGGCTTTGTATACTCTTCCGAGAAAGCTGATTATTGAATCGCGGGTGAACTTTTTAACGGTTCCGGGTTTTCCAAGGACACTGTTCCCGATGGGAAATCCGGAGAATATCTGTTCTTCAAATTCATCAAAGATCAGCTCAGCAGGAGAATCAAGATAGGAGTTAATCTCTTCTATTATTACATCCTTTTCTTTTTTTATCTCCTTCTCGGGAAATACCGAATTGAAAGTTATGTCAGCCAGAAGTTCAATTGCGCGTTGATAATCCTCCTTAAGGAAGGAGGCGTGAATAGCAGTCTCCTCTTTTGTTGTATAGGCATTCAGTTCTCCTCCTACATCCTCGAGACATGAAAGGATGTGATATGATTTCCTTTTCTCTGATCCTTTAAAGAGCATGTGTTCAATGAAATGGGCCATCCCCTGTTCCCCGTCAAGTTCATCTCTTGAACCTGCGTTGATCATAATTCCACAATGGGCCACCATTCCGTTTGTAGGGTAATGCACCATCCTGATTCCGTTTGGAAGATTATCCAGGAGAATTTCCATGCTTAATAATGTAAGGGTGTAAATGTACCACAACAATCAAAGCAGGCAGGTTATTAACAATAAAAAAATTCTTTGTGTTAATAAATAGCAGTTATTTATATTTAGACTGAATATAAATAATATTAAATTTGTAATAGCATGCTTAGATAAAACAAATTTTCAGGGAGAGAGTCCCACTCCCATAGCTGGGGCTAAATACAATAAAGCAATATGGCAACAAAAGCAACTGCTAAGAAAGATGCGCCAAAAGCTGCAAAAAAAGCAAGCGGAGCGTCAAAAGCCAAGCCGAAAAGCAAATAACCAGGCTACAATAGAGGAGGGTGTCCCAAGACGACACCCTCTTTTTTTTTCTGAAATTATCAAGTAATCAGCATATTATTAATATAGCTAAAAAAAAATCTTCAAACTGTTTGCTTTACCGGATTTGAGATTTATATTTGCAGTCCCAAAAGGAGGTGCCATAGCTCATCCCGATAGCTATCGGGAGGTAGAGCAATGGCAACCAACAAGATTTAGCTGCATTTATTAATTTTAATTTTAATTTTTTTCTTAGACCTGTGTTTTACTGTTGTTATATACTTTACAGTAACTCAGTTGATCAATATTATGTTGGTTACACATGTGATATTGAAGATAGGATTAAACAACATAATGAAAGATACTTTGGATCGGCGTCATTTACATCAAAGACAAATGACTGGGAATTATTTCTATTAATACCCTGTAGTTCGATTAAACAGGCTATTCATTTAGAATACGTGATAAAGAAAATGAAAAGCAGAAAATACATTGAGAATCTAAGGAAATATCCGGAATTGGTTCAAAAACTTCTGAAGACTGGCTGATGTGTCTTTGTAAAGCAATGATAATGTATATGTTAGCTTAGCTTGAAATAAAAATAAGTCATGCAAAAATATTTTTTTCAAAAATGTTTTGCTTACTCGGAATTGAAATTTATATTTGCAGTCCCAAAAGGAGGTGCCATAGCTCAGTCGGTAGAGCAATGGACTGAAAATCCATGTGTC
>ERZ795055.1310-NODE-1310-length-20333-cov-5.097446_pt1 | contig 20333 bp, 13 predicted proteins | sample MGYA00375139_ERZ795055 | MGnify/ENA primary metagenome ERZ795055 (study PRJEB30184, sample SAMN05720283) | anaerobic digester metagenome | isolation source: active sludge of municipal wastewater-treating anaerobic digesters | place: USA | collected 2015-01-23 ... | reverse complement strand
ACACAAGACGATGGCTAAGTTTCTAACAGACAAGGATGAGAATTATGCACAATGGTACAATGACCTTGTGATCAAGGCGGATCTTGCCGAGAATTCGGCTGTGAGGGGGTGCATGGTTATCAAGCCTTATGGTTATGCTATCTGGGAGAATATCCAGGCCGGGCTTGACAAGATGTTCAAGGCCACCGGTCATGTCAATGCATATTTTCCACTGTTCATCCCAAAATCCTTTTTCAGCAGGGAAGCTGCTCATGTTGAAGGGTTTGCAAAGGAATGTGCAGTCGTTACGCATTACAGGCTGAAGAACGATGAGAATGGCAAAGGCGTAATTGTCGATCCTGCTGCAAAACTTGAGGAAGAGCTTATCATACGGCCGACATCGGAAACCATTATCTGGAATTCATATAAAAACTGGATTCAGTCGTATCGCGACCTTCCCATCCTGATAAACCAGTGGGCAAATGTTGTCAGATGGGAGATGCGAACCCGTCTGTTCCTGAGAACTGCGGAGTTCCTCTGGCAGGAAGGGCATACCGCCCATGCAACAAGCCAGGAGGCTGTTGAAGAGACAGAAAAAATGATAAATGTCTATTCCGATTTTGCTGAGAATTATATGGCCCTGCCTGTAATAAAAGGATACAAGACAGAAAATGAACGTTTTGCCGGGGCGATTGATACTTACACCATAGAGGCCCTGATGCAGGACGGGAAGGCTCTTCAGGCAGGGACAAGCCATTTCCTGGGACAAAACTTCGCAAAAGCTTTCGATGTTCAGTTCACTGACAAAACCGGGAAACTCGATTATGTTTGGGCAACTTCCTGGGGATTGTCTACAAGAATGGTCGGAGCTCTTATCATGGCGCATTCCGATAACAACGGACTGGTGCTGCCTCCGCGTCTGGCCCCTATTCAGGCGGTTATTGTTCCGATATTCAAAACCGATGAACAGCTTAAGCTTATAAGTGAAAAAGCGAGGGAAATAATGGCTGGTCTTCAGAATGCCGGTATCTCAGTTAAGTATGACGACCGTGACAATCTGAAACCAGGTTTCAAGTTTGCCGATTACGAACTGAAGGGAGTTCCCGTCAGGATAGCGATCGGACCTCGCGATATCGAGAACGGTACAGTTGAACTTGCCCGTCGCGACACTTTGCAGAAAGAGACAGTATCGGCCCTTGGCCTGCCCGAAAGGCTGAAGGAACTTTTTAAGGAGATTCAGTCCAATCTTTATAAGAAGGCACTGAAATTCCGCGACGAAAATACCTATAAAACAGATGACTGGAAGGAATTCACTGATCTTATTGAAAATCAGGGCGGATTCATTCTTGCTCACTGGGACGGGACAAGCGAAACTGAAGAAAAGATAAAGGAGGAAACGAAAGCGACCATCAGGTGCATACCCTTTGACTCGATAGAAGAAGAGGGGAAATGCATTTATTCCGGGAAACCTTCGAAAAGAAGAGTACTTTTTGCAAGATCATACTGAAGCAGGGATGCAATTCGCGGGATATTTGCTATTTTAGAGCTCCAATACAATTAATAATAATGATCATGCCTGAACCTGAAGAGAAAAAGACCCTTATTATCAACACACTGAAGGAAAAATCCCTGTTGAAGCAGAAAGTTTTCGATAATACACTTGAATGGTTCAGTGTAGTTAAGGATATACTGAAGGAACTTTCGAAAGATGTTAACAGCAACCTCGGCAATGTGGATCCGAGGATCAAAATGGAGTATACCGACAGGAGCAACTTTGATGCGCAGCTGAAAGTAGCCGGGGATATGCTTCTTTTCAGTATGCATTCCAACATATTTCAGTTCGACAGAGAACACCCCGCGTGGAAAACTCCTTATATTCAGAAGAACAAGAACAATTCCTACTCGGGTATGATCAACATTTACAACTTCCTTTACGATTCATTCAAATACTCGAGGCTTGACGACCTGGGATACCTGATTGCCAGGATTTTCATCAACCATGAGAACCAGTATCTGGTTGAAGGCAAAAGGCAGATGGGGATGCTCTTCTCAAACTATGGAAATGAGGCAATAACACGTTCATCACTCAGGAACATAATATCCACAGCGATTCAGTACTCCCTGGAATTTGATCTTCTTATTCCACCCTACGATACCGTAAAGATTGCCACTGTCGGACAGGCGGAGGCGAAAATCCAGCATTCCAGGGTTATAACGGGTAAACGTCTCGGATTCCAGTTCAACTCTGATGATGTTCTGCTCAAAAATCAGAATGAATCCTGAAAATGAAGATATTAAAAGATGTCCTCTGATCCGGAGATTCTTCTGCTTCCAGATAATTACCCTTGTTTTTCTGCCATCCTTTGCCCAGCAGCTACCGTCTGCCGATTCAGCTGCCAGCAGCGGCAGGCTTAACTCTGCGCCCGATATCAGGAAGATAAAAATCTCTCTTCCGTATATCCGGAACTCCGGCGCTCCCAGCCTCATTCCTCCGCCCGACAACGGAAACCACCGGACCATGATCTTCCTTGATTCTTTAAAGAACATGGCTTCTGGCACATTGGTAACAAGGAAACTTTATGATTTTATTATCATTGCCCGCGACCCTGAAACCACAAAAGAAATAAGTCAATCGAGCGAGGATAAATTCATCAGGTCAGCCGGACTGAAGATCAGGAATATTGAGATAAAAAGGCTTAATGTATTCGGAACAAACATAAACACCCCGGACTTTTATGATCCAAATCCTACTGAAAAACTACTCAACAGGACACATTCCAATACAAATGAGTGGATTATAAGAAAGAACCTCCTGTTTCGCCCGGGCGACACCATTTCACCGCTTACCCTTAGCGACAACGAAAGGTACCTCAGGGAGCTCAATTTCATCGACGATGCCAGAATACTGGTTGTTCCCGTTTCTGATTCTCTGGCTGACGTGATAGTAGTAACAAAAGATATTTACTCCCTTGGAGCCAAAGCCAGTCTGGCAGGTGTCGGGAAAGGAATGGTTTCGGTTTTTGAACGAAACATCTTTGGCATGGGTCATGAGTTCGGAGTAAATGTTCCGTGGGACATTGATTCCACGGATTCACCAGGATTCGGGGTGAACTACCGGGTCAACAACATAGGCAAAACATTTACAAACCTGGGCGTATATTTCCATGACGGGCTGGGGAAAAAATCTTATGGGATAGACATAGGCAGAAGCCTTGTAAGTTCCGAAACAAAATATGCAGGAAATATATCTCTCAGAAGAACCATAACATCAGAGGATCTCGATTCGCTTCCAGAACCTCATCCCGTTAAATACAATTTACAGGATTACTGGCTGTTAAGATCCTTCCTGATCAACAGAGAGTCGGTCGCCCGTCTCTTTGTAGGAGCACGGTACACAAACAACAATGTATACCAGCACCCCTATATCGACCCTGATTCCTATCGCCATCTTCAGCAATACCGGCTCTTCCTGGCTTCAGTTTCCTACTCCGTACAGAGATTCTACAAGACAAGCCTGATATATGGTTATGGCCGGACAGAAGACATACCCCACGGATTCTTGTTTAACGTAACCGGGGGCAGGGAAGTAAGTGAGTTCAAAAACAGGTATTACGCCGGGGCATCCGTATCTCTGGGAGAATCATTCAGCAAAATCGGATTTATTCAATCTTCAGCAGAATTCGGCACTTTCATCAATAACAGGATGACAGAACAAGGCATCCTTTCATTCAGAACAAGTTTCATTTCAAACCTCGCGTACACAGGCAGATACCGGATCAGAAGCTTTCTGAACCTGGAGTACACGAGAGGTTTTGACAGATATAATGATGAGAGTCTGACACTTATCAGGGATGATGGCTTTTCAGGATTCCGGAACGATTCAATCGGTAATGCACAAAGGCTGGCTCTTAACTTCGAAACTGTGTTTTTCAGCCCGATGGATTTCTATGGCTTCAGGTTTGCCGTCTTCGGATTTGCCGATGCAGGCTTTCTCTTCGGTACTAACCAGATTGTTTCAAGAGGCGACTTTGTTTCAGCAGTCGGCATAGGGATCAGGGTAAGGAACGACAATCTTATACTGAACACTTTCCAGGTTAGACTGGGCTTTTACCCTAATGTTCCCGATTATTCGAAAACAACTGCTTTCATGGTTTCCGGAGAACAAATGCTTAAACCATATAATTTTGAGCCCGGTCAACCTTCAATAATCCGATTCAGATAGTTATGGAGCTTTTCGAAGATTTCAGGGCTTTTGCCGACAGCAATTCCCTCTTCACGGAGAAGGACAGGATACTACTTGCCGTCAGCGGAGGAGTTGATTCAATGGTAATGCTTCATCTGTTCACCAGGATGAAATCAGATATGGTTGTTGCCCATTGCAATTTCAGGTTAAGAGGAACTGAGTCGGATCTGGATGAGGAACTGGTGAGAACCTATGCCTCAAAAAACAATATCCCCTTCATACACATGTCATTTGATACGGCCGGATATGCCCGCGATAAAGGCATTTCAATAGAAATGGCAGCCAGGGAACTGCGGTATGAATGGTTTAAAAATCAAAAGACAGAACAAAAATGCAGCCTTATTTCAGTTGCCCATAACCTGAATGATAACATAGAAACCCTGCTGATCAACCTGATCAGGGGAACAGGTCTGACAGGACTCACAGGGATGAAACCTTCCACCCACGGTATCATCAGGCCGCTTCTGTTTGCAAAACGCTTTGATATAGAGGAATATAGTAATGAATTCCGTATCCCTTACAGGGAAGACAGGTCGAATGCCGAAACACTGTACATCAGGAACAAGATCAGGCATCTGGTGATCCCTGTGCTAAGGGATATAAATCCTTCTGTTGAAGAAACACTGAATGAAACAGCCATGAGGCTTGCCGCACTTGATAAAATCCTTTCGGATCATATTCAGGATATCAGATCGCAGCTCTCCGAAAAGATCGGGAAGTCAGTCGTCTTTGATACAATAAAGCTGGCTGAATTCAGCCTGAACAAGGCAATGTTGTTTGAACTTTTTCATCCTTACGGGATTACCGACTCTCTTGCAGGAGACCTTCAGAAACTTCTCATTTCAGATACCGGGAAACAGTTGTTCACCTCATCCCACAGGATACTGAGGAACAGAAATGAAATCATTGCAAGTCCCCTGGAAGAAATGCCCCGCCATCATTTCATAGTTGAATCTGTCGGCGGTCTGCTGAACATCTCAGGGGTAAAGTCAGCATCCGTTGCAGCTGTGGATAAAGGCTTTACGATATCACGCAACCCGCTGACAGCTTGCATTGACCACGATTTGATAAGTTTTCCGCTTGTTATAAGAGGATGGAAGAAAGGCGACTATTTCTATCCTTTTGGTCAGGCAGGAAGGAAAAAACTTAGCGATTACTTTACCGACAGGAAATATTCCCTTTTTCAGAAAGAGAAGGCACTGATCCTTGAGTCAGAAGGGAAAATAGTATGGCTTATGGGTGAACGGCTCGACAACAGGTTCCGGGTTACAGCATCAACTGCGACAGTGCTTACCATTGAGATGAACGATCCCCGGGAAGATAACATAAATCAATGACCTTCTGCCAGGAAATCAGCCCTGCCGTATCAAATATTTCGTGATCCGTGAATTCCTCTGTCGATAATCAGCAGATCCGCCAGTGCGATAGCAGCGGCAGCCTCAACAATTACGGGCATCCTGAGAGCAATGCATGTGTCGTGCCTTCCCTTTACGGTAAGCCCTGTCATTTCCTTCCTTACGAAATCGAATGTTTTCTGTTCTGCTCCCGTTGACGAGGTTGGTTTTACAGCGACTCTGAATACTATCTCATTCCCGTTTGTAATACCTCCATTGATGCCTCCTGCATTATTTGTTAGTGTCCTGCCTGATTCATCCGCAAATGCGTCATTATGTTCTGAGCCTTTCATGGACGCAGCTTTGAACCCTGACCCAAATTCTATCCCCTTTATAGCGGGAATTGAAAATATCACATGGCTTACAGCTGATTCCACAGAATAGAAGAAAGGTTCCCCAAGAGCTTTTATTGATTCGGAAATCCTGCATTCTATAATACCTCCGATGGAGTCATTTTCAGACATGGCTTTCCTGACGGCTTTATCAACATCATCAATCCCTCCGGCTGAAACAAGCTTTGCTGCGACACTGGAAGGCCGGATGATTTTCTTTGCTATAACCCCTGCAGCAACAAGTCCCCAGGTAATCCTTCCTGAAAAATGACCGCTTCCTCTCATGTCTGCAAATCCCGAGTATTTTATTCCGGCCACATAATCGGCATGGCCCGGACGCGGAACATTTCTGAACTCATCATAATCTGACGATTTTCTGTCGCTGTTCCTTGTAAGGATTGTAATAGGGGCTCCCGTAGTAAATCCGTTACATACTCCGCTTAGCACCTCTGGTATGTCGGTTTCACTTCGGGGTGTTGTACCCTTAGAACCGCTTCGCCTTCTTGAAAGATCCTGCATGAAATCTTCCGGGCTGATACTGATTCCCGGAGGGCAGCCATCTGCAATGACACCTATTGCGTTGCCATGTGACTCTCCAAAAACAGAAATTCTGAACACATTACCGAACGAATTCATCCTTAAACAGTTATTTGCCGGGTTTGTAATGTAAATAAAAATCAACGGCTTCGCTGACCGGTATCTTTTCAGCTACAGCACTCCCAATTCCGTTAAGAAAAACGAAGAAGATATCATTTCCCGATTTCTTCTTGTCTTTCAGCAGAAGCCGGGCAATTATCCCGTCCGGTATATTATGAGCCGGAAGCAGACCGTATGATCCAAGCAGGGCTGTGATCCTTTCATAATCAGCAAGTGTTATCAGCCCTTTTTCAAGGGAATACCCTGATGCAAGCTCCATCCCTGATGCAACTGCATAGCCGTGCCTGAATGAATGAAACATCTCGATGGCGTGTCCGTAGGTATGACCGAAATTCAACAGCCGTCTCAATCCGGTCTCCTTTTCGTCGGCAGTAACCACTGCAGCCTTAAAGTTCACTGCCATTGATATGCACATTGAAAGGAGATCAGGATCGCGGCTTAATATCCCGGCCTGATTGTTTTCAATAACATCAAACAGTTTCCGGTCGCCGATAAGTGCGGTCTTTATCAATTCAGCGAGACCTGAAAGATACTCTTCTTCAGGCAGTGTCTTAAGCATAAGGGGATCACAGATAACAAATTCAGGCTGTTTAAAACAACCAAGTACATTTTTTGCTTCCCCCAGATTGACACCATTTTTGCCTCCCGTACTTGCATCCACCTGCGACAAAAGAGAAGTTGACACATAAGCGCATCTTATCCCTCTCATATATATTGAAGCCAGAAAGCCGGCCAGATCGCAGACAACTCCCCCGCCGATGCCAAGAATAAATCCATCCCTGTCTATCCCCGAATCAAGCAATTTTTCTGCCAGTTTTTCAAGCACTTCGAGTTTCTTGCTTTCTTCGCCGGGGCTGATGCTTACTACCGGAAATTCAGGAAACCGGTCTCCGTAAATATTGATGATGTTCTCATCCGTCAAAATTGCCACACCCGTTTCCGGCAGCAATTCCTTAACCTTTTCCCAGGCGGCGCCGACAAGGATATCCGATACGGAATCACGGGTTTTAATTACAATTTTCTCCAATTTCCTTCGTGTTTGCCCGATAAAGTTAACAAAACATACGGAATCACACATAAGCCCATTAAACATATAGATGAACGTAAACTGCCCGGTGCGTTCAAATATGTCCGTTGGTAAAAAGTCTTATCTTTATAAGATTATCTGACATTAGTATGACCACCAGGGAAAGATACCGCAGGACTATAGAGTATTTCACTGTAAATATGCCGGTTGCCGAGACGGAGCTTACCTATACTGATCCTTTCGGACTTATTGTTGCAGTAATTCTGTCGGCGCAATGTACCGACAAACGTGTTAATATGATAACACCTGCTCTTCTTGAAAGGTACCCGGATGCAGAATCGATGGCCCTGGCTGAGCAGGATCAGGTTTTTGAATATATAAAGTCCTGTTCCTATCCCAATAACAAGGCAAAGCACCTTGTCGCCATGGCCAGGATGCTGGTCAGTGAGTTCGGCGGCCGGGTACCGTCCGAGACTTCGGAACTGCAGAAGCTTCCGGGTGTGGGCAGGAAAACTGCAAATGTGGTAGCATCAGTAGTCTTCAACAAACCGGTAATGGCTGTCGATACCCATGTTTTCAGGGTTGCCTCAAGAATAGGTCTGACAAATAATGCAAGAACGCCATTAAGCGCCGAGCTTCAGCTGTCGGCCAACATCCCGCAGGAGATGATACATAAAGCCCATCACTGGCTGATTCTCCATGGGAGATATATCTGCAAAGCCAGGACTCCTCTCTGTGCCGAATGTGGAATAAGGGAATTTTGCAGGTACTATGCAGGGAAAAAAAGGCAGAAACCAGCCTGAAATATACACTTAAGGGCAAAAACAACGTTCTACAATAAAACTACATAAAAATGCCATACCCGCCGCACTCAGAATCGAGTATGCCCGATACCGGAATCAGTTATGACGAGCTTCTGAAGGCTAATAAAAGGCTTTCAGAAGAAGTGGAGTATCTAAAATCAGTTCTCGACAAAGACTTTAACAGGGGACATCCGGGTGCAAGGTTTGCCACACCTTCAAATATTCTCAGGGAAATAATTGAGACCATAAGCTCCTATCTTGCGCTTTTCAGAATAAGTTCCGACAACAGGATCCAGATCCTTGACCTCAATGATAAAGCAGCCGGCGTTGAGTTGGTGAGCAGGTTGCAGGCTAAGGAAAAATACCTTGATGACCTGTCTTTACCACACAAGGAAAGGCTGGCAAGCCTTATTCTTGACACAAAGAGGCTGGGAGTTGCCAGGAAGCTGGCCGTTTCGGAGGATGACAGTGATTCACTCGGGTATTATATCGGATTCAATGTGGCTTCCGGAAATATTCTGGTAACCTGGGAACCGGGACAGAGACAAAAGACACAGGATGACCAGACGAGGCAGAGTCTGATATTTGAGAACTTCGCCGATATGCTTCCGGAAATGGTATATGAAATAGATCTTTCGGGAAATATTATCTACGCAAACATACAGGCAACAAAATTCTTCGGATATAATAAGCACGACCTCAAAGAAGGCGTTCATCTCTCAAAAGTGTTTCCCGGGAATTTCACAAGGATGATGGAAAATCTGAGGAATCTGAATGCTCCCGACCAGATTTCAAGCAACGAATACTATGCTTCCAGGAAGGATGGATCTCTTGTACCCATCATGACTCATTCATTTGCCCTTTTCCAGGACAACAGGAAGACAGGCTACAGGGGCATCGTATCGGATATCAGCAAGCAGAAAAAGTACGAAGCCCAGATTAACAGGGAAAAGGCTTTCCTCGAGCACCTCGTTGATTCTATCCCTGAGGCAATAGTAATTATTGATCTCGACGGCAGGATAAGCAGCATAAACAAGGAATTCACATCCATGTTTGGTTATACCAGGGAAGAAGCGCTTGGAAAGAACGTTGATGAACTGATTACCCCCGATTATCTGAAGCCTGAGTCAGGCGACCTCGAGGAGCTGGTACGCGAAAAAGGCAGAATGATAAAAAATACCCTGAGACACGACAGGGCGGGAAACCTTATCAACGTATCGCTGACAGCTGCAAATCTCTCGATAAAAGATGAAACTGTCGCATCCCTGGCAATATACAGAAACATAACACAGGAGAGGAAGGGACAGATTATCCAGGAGATACTTTACAATATTTCGACGGCAGCCCTCAACCAGATCGACATAAAGGACATATACCCGACAATAGTGAGGGAACTCAGCAAGATATGGGATACAAACAATTTTTTCATTGCTTTGTACGATGCCAAATCCGACACCCTGTCAATGCCATTGTTCTCGGACGAAAAGGACAAATTCGAGAATGTACCCGCCAGGAAGACAATTACAAAATGGGTTATAGGCCTCAAGAAATCAGTGCTGCTGAAGTTTAACGACCTGAAGGATCTCGAGAACTCGGGCGACATAGCCCTGGTCGGCACACCGTGCATGGTGTGGATGGGTGTGCCGCTGAAGGCTGAGAAGGAGATCATAGGTGTAATGGCCCTTCAGGATTACCATGATGAAGACAAGTTCACCCAGGATGATGTCAATGTTCTGGAATTCATAGCCAATCAGATTGCGATAGCAATTCAGCGCAGGACAATGATCGACAATATGATTCAGGCGAGCCGTAAAGCAGAAGAAGCAGCCCAGTCGAAACAGCAGTTCATGTCGACCATGAGCCATGAGATAAGGACACCTCTGAATGAAGTAATTGGCATTACCAACCTCCTTCTGCAGGGTAATCCCCGGGAGGACCAGATGGATTTCATAAAGACACTCAGATTCTCAGGCAATCACCTTCTTACTCTTGTAAACGATGTTCTCGACTACAACAAGATGGAATCAGGTAAAATTGTTTTTGAGCAGGCTGCCTTCAGTCTTACTGAATTTATGAACGACATTTTCAGAACCTATTCCTTCAGGTCGCGGTCAAAGAACATCGAGTTCGAAATAAAAAGAGATGACGGACTGCCGGATGAAGTAATAGGCGATTCCATCCGCCTCAACCAGATACTTTCCAATCTCCTTTCAAATGCTCTCAAATTCACAAAATCAGGTCATATACACGTGATATTGAAGGAGATTGAGAGAAAAGCCAACAAGACAGGAATTGAATTCACCGTTCAGGATACAGGTCTGGGAATTCCTAAAGACAAGCACCAGATGATATTTGAGAGCTTCACCCAGGCTTCGCCCGACACCACCAGACATTTCGGGGGTACCGGGCTGGGACTGGCTATCTGTAAAAAGCTTGTTGAACTGCAGGGAGGGAAAATTGATGTGGAAAGCGAGCCCGGTAAAGGTTCTGCTTTCAGATTCGTCCTGTCGTTCGGTATACCTGATCAGGGGATCAGACAAAAAGCAGGCGATGCTTCCGAGACCTATATCGGACTGGAAGGGAAACGGATACTGGTTGCTGAAGACAACAAGATCAACTTCTTCGTAGCCAATAAATTTCTTACCGGCTGGGGTGTAAGGGTAACACACGTTGAAAATGGTCAGCTTGCAGTTGAGATGCTTGAGAAAGAGGAATTCGATCTTGTCCTGATGGATCTTCACATGCCGGTTATGGACGGAATTGAAGCCACAAGGGTTATAAGGAAGTCGGAAAATCCCAGGATCAGCGGTATTCCCGTTGTTGCCCTGACGGCTGCCATACTTTCTGAGAATCACGACAAGATCGCCAATCTCAGCATCAACGACTACGTACTGAAGCCGTTCAAGCCTCACGATCTGTTCGACAAGATTCTGAAAAATATCAAATAAAAAAGAGTAACCCGGGAGGTAGTTCTTCCGGTTCTTACCTCAATACAGGCTTATGCGCCTGCACGACCTGCACGACCTGCACGACCTGCACGACTAATTATCTTATACAGTTTTTACTCAGGTATTCCGCAGCCTTCTTGTTTCCCTGGCCGAAAGCTTTTCTGAAATCAAAGCAGGCATCATCTCTGTTTCCCATTCCAAGCTGTGCAATACCCATGTTCAGCCAGGCATCGGGGTTCTGAGGCTGAAGGTCGAGAGCCATGCTGTAATCCTTTATGGCGAAATCCCATGAGCGTGACACAAAATAGGAATTGGCCCTGTCGACATAGCATTCAGCATCATTAGGGTGCAGCTTCAGGTTTTCAGAGAAATATTTAAGCGCCTGCAGATTGTCGCCCGAAGCAGCGGCAAGTTTTCCTGCATTACTCAGGGCTTTTCTGTCACCCGGATACAGATCAAGATATTTCACAACATCCCCCAGCGCCTTATCTGTTTCTCCCGTCTTTCTGAAGCATTCTGATCTAAGCATAAGAAGTTCCGGATCATCCGATCCCGAATTGATAAGACGTGTATATGTTGTGGAAGCGCCGGCAGGATTTCCGGAAGCTTCCTGAGTCCGGGCGAGAAGCATCAGATATTTTTTATTGTCCGGATCATCGGTCAGCAAAGCCTCGAGGGCTTTAAATGATTCCGGATATTTCTTCTCTGCAAAACTGATTGCTGCTCCGGCATAAGCCAGCCCATCATTATCGGGATAAGCAGCCCGGAGATCAGTGTAAAGCGACTTAGCATCCGGGATACTTCCTGTCGACAGACTGTATTCGATTTCTGCAATTCCCTTCTCAACCGATGTATATATATCTTTCCTCCATAGCTGGCGCCATTCGGGACGATTCTCCACAGGAGCGAATGAAGGATCGAGCATTATTTCCTTTTCACTCTTTCTGTATTTCGATCCAAGGCTCATTTCAAGGTGGTAAACTGCCGTTGCCGCATCCCCCCTCAGGGCATAGATCCTGGCCAGTCCGTATTCGCCCGATCCCGGAGCGACACGGTTGGCAGAGTTGTAATCACCTATTGCTGAGGAATAATCACCTCCTGCAATAAATGCTTCGGCACGTCTCAGAAATACATCCTCATCAGGGTAGTTTTCAAGGGCTCCGGATAAGAGGGCCGAGGCTTCGTCAGCCCGGCCTCTTTCAACAAGGGCCCGTCCCTTCATAAGAAAATCCGATTTCGTCTGCCCGTAAAGTCCTGCAGCTATGAATGAGATCAGTATAAAAAACAATATCCTTTTCATCTTCATCATGTCTGTAAGGTTAATACTCAGGTGGTGTGACCTTTGCACCCTGTTCGGTAATTACATGGACAAATCCCGAAAGGTGGAATTGTTCGAGACCCGATATCCTTCTTTCAAAAACATCGCACTGGTAGAAGTAAACTCCGGGCGACACTATCTTTCCTTTATAGGTCCCGTCCCAGTTCAACTTCGGCTCATCGGTCTGGAAGATAAGAACCCCGTAGCGGTTGAACAATTTAAAATCCACCTTTTCCACAAGTCCCGAGGTCTTGGCTTTAAGCCAGTCGTTTATGTCATCACCGTTTGGAGTGAACACATTCGGGATCTCATAGAAATTGCAGGAATCGACACACACCATCACCGATTTCAGGCTTTCGTTCCCGAGGGCATCGAATGCCGAAACAGCGTAGCATCCTGACACTACCTCGCCCGGATAATGCCTGTAGCTGAAAGTATTTCTGTTGTTGATAACTGTAAGCAGCGAAAGCGTCTCTTCAGTCATCATCTTGTAATAGATATTGTATCCTGCAACATCATCAAGGCAGTTCTGATCGCTGATTGTCCATTTCACATTATTGTACAGGCTGTCGCACTGGCTGGTTACCGTTATTGCCGGCTGGCATGGCGCTTCGTTGTCGACAGGTGTTACGCATGTTATCTGTGAAAAGTTTAACAGATCCCTGGGCATGCCGGCTGATGAGTATCCGCCGGTCGATCTGACCCTGTAGCAATATTCCGTACCGTTAACCAGCCCGTTATCTGTAAATTCAGGAATGCCGGAGCTTCCAATGGAGTCGTAAACCATTGTTGCCCGGTTAAGTCTGAAGAAATCATACCTTGTATTAACCCATGGCACGTTCCGGCTTATGGTGAAGCGAACCTTCCTGTCGCCCGGACTTGCGGAAAGGAAAAGGGAGGATGCATACCCCGGTTCTCCAATAAGGAACCTGTTTCCGGGAGCATTATTGTACAGTTCAATCCTGTAGATGTATCCCCTGTCAACCGTATTAATAAGTGTATCTACAAAAGAGGTCTCGTTAAGGGTGGATGTGCTTATTGTTCTTAACTGTGAATAATCTGTACCTGTAACACCGTCGGCTCTTGAAATAATATACTCATACGGACCCGTGGCGGGGATGGTGTCGAGCCTGTCTGGCCGTCTCCACCTGACCACAATAGATCCGTTGGTGGTCGAAGTCGACCTGACGCTGACGTTTGTTATAAGGGGAACCCCCGATACAAGTGACGAAGCTAATTCATTGGAAGCCTTGCTCTCTGCCCCGTTGTTAAAAACGGCAGTGATCCTGTATGAGTACTCCCGGTTGAACTCCAGTCCTTCACCGTCATTGGTATCCAGATATGATACAGTCGAACTTCCTGCAATGTATCCTACCCTCTCATAACCCGCTGATGCAGGGATTCCTGATGTACATGTATCCTGGACAAAGGACGAAGTGCCTTCCCTGCGGTAGATATTGAATCCCATAATGGCATCAGTACCGTAATTACTCCATCCCAGTCGTATGAATTTGCCTTCGGAAGACAGATCTGCCAGCTCCGGTGACGGACCCAGGACCTTAATCTGGAAGTTGTCGATATCCGACAGATTCTGATCAGCGCTGATATCGTCGGCTTTGACAATTATGTCATATGGCTGGCTTCTGACAGCTTCCATACAGGTAGCCCAACGGAATCTTGAGGTGTAGGAACCGGCAACTGAATCCACTTTTGTAAATGTTGCCCGGCATGCAGTAAGGTCATAAATCCCTGATGTCGAGAAGAGCTGAAGGAAATTATTATCCGGATCAGTCGCAGAGATAAGGAAATCTATCACAGTTCCCGCTTCCACGCATCTGTCGGGAAGAGGTCCTATTTCCGGGGGTTTGTTGTCGGTGTCGTAGACATTAATCTGTATATCCCGAACCACGATTCCTATCTTTTTCCCGGAACGCCATTCCTGTATCTCCATAGCTACGTTATATGCCCCGGTATCTCTCGTAGTGCTCCAGATAAGGTCACCTGACGTGGCATCCACTCTGATAAAATCAGTTGCAGGAGGAAGGGTATAGTTCTCTATGGGTTTCCCGTCTTCGCGTGTGCATGTTGTAAGGGCGTAAGAAAGGCTGTCGCCGTCAGGATCGTAAGCCCCCGGATTATGAATAAACACATATCCCCTGGCTGCCTTGTCGTAGGGAGGATTGAGAAGTACAGGAGTGCTGTTCCTTCCTATCGAAGGATTTACTATCAGGGTTGTTGTAATAGAAAAGACAACATTCACCGAATTCGGGATATTAAGTACATCCGCATTCCTGTTGGGATCCTGAACAACAATCTTATAAACTCCGGGACCAGGATAAGTATGAGTTATCTTATAGATATTCCTTTTATAATAGTTCGGGAGAAACAAGATGCTTACCCTGGGCGCCACTGACGTGGAATTATCTCCCCATTCAACATCAAGCTGGTCCCTGTCAGCAAAACTCAGGGTATAGGTATAGGTTGTTATTGTTATTTCGAATGACAGATCCGATATTTGAACATACGTGATCTCCCCTGCCCTGTTGTGTGTTGCCCATGCATTGCCCAGACCGGCCAGCAAAAGGGCAACAGTCATGAGTGTTTTTGTCTTCAGTATCTTCACTTTGCGTATACTCCTCCTGTCATTTTAATTCTTGATTTTAAAAGTCTTCTCCGTATCCAGGGCCGTGAGCCTGACCCCTTCCTCAAAATTATTCACCTTGACTATCAGCATATTCGTCTGATCGCTGTAGATTGATGTCAATATTGTATTCTTAACATTTATCGACCTGACTTCTTTGGTCGCGGAAATAGTCAGGTTCATTCTCAGTTCATTGTCGGAGAGATTCATGTTTGTCATTTCCGCCTTTACCGGATTACCATTAACAGTGATCCTCACCTTTTCGTTCACATAGTCTGTCAGAAACGCTCTCGTGAACTCATCAGTTTCCGGGAATGCAAGTTTCCTGTCACCTTCGGTCACGGGTCCTGCATCCAGCAGGAAATCATCAAAATACACCATCAGGAAGATATTAAATGTCCTGTCGTCCCGGGCATAGTCGATGCTCATCAAAGAGACATGCACCGGATGAAATGCCAGCCAAATGGAAAAAATAAGATATCTGATCATCCTGACTTGGGTTTAGGCACAGTCAATATCCGCAAAAATCAGACCACAATACCTATCAGCCGGCATCATCCACCCTGTCCTTAAGATAAGCTGCCGTGCCGACTTCAATGAACGAGAATCCGGCCGGGCCTGAAAAGTTTCCGGCCAGTACAACCACCAGGTCGTCATTTTGTATTTCATTCTTCTCAGTAAGGTCCGAAATGGCTCTTCTGAGGAAATCATCCACCGACTTTCTTTTTTCCTGGTAGCTTGCGTACACGCCGTACGAAAGAGCCATCTGTCTCATGGTACTTGCCAGGTAGCATCTTGCGAGGATCAGTTTGTATCCCCGGTATGCTGCCATGTCGCGGATTGTTCTGCCTGCAATGGTATCAGCAATTATTGCCCGGGCATTAACCCTGACGGAGGTCTTGACGGCCACTTTTGCCAGGTATGACGAAATCTCACTGTTTATTCCAGAAGCCGGGATTTCAAGGAACTTCTCCTTGTTTTCCTCAACCTCCAGTGCCACCTTTGTCATTGTTTTTACAGCTTCCACCGGGTACTTCCCGTTTGCAGTTTCACCGCTCAGCATAAGGGCATCGGTCTGAGAGTAGATTGCGTTGGCCACATCGCTGACCTCAGCTCTTGTGGGGCGCTGATTGCCAATCATCGAATGCAGCATCTGGGTTGCAACAATTACAGGCTTTCTCGCTGTGATGCATTTGGAGATGATCATCTTCTGTATCCCTGGGATCTTTTCATAGGGTATTTCGATCCCAAGGTCTCCCCTTGCAACCATTATCCCGTATACATGTTCGAGAATCTCATCTATATTATTGACCCCTTCTTCATTTTCTATTTTGGCAATAATCTTTACCGGACTTCCATGCTCATCCAGAAGAGCCTGAACATCAATCACATCCTGCTTTGTCCTAACAAAAGAGTGGGCAATGAAATCGACATCGTTTTCCACTGCCATTTTTATGAACCGCCTGTCTTTTTCTGTAAGTGAAGGCAGGCAGATCTTAACGCCCGGGATATTTACGCTTTTTCTTGATCCAAGCGTACCTCCGTCCTCCACGATGCATTCCAGAAAGCTTCCCTCGCGTCTCACCGCTCTGAGCGCAATATCACCGTCGTCAATAAGGATTTCCGATCCTTCAGGCACGTCGTTCACAAAATTTACATACGATACGTTGACAAGGGCGGCAGTCGACTTCTCTCCCGGATTTCCGGCCATCATCACCTTATCTCCCTTCAGAAGTTCAACAGGAGCATCGCATACAGTGGTTCTGATCTCCGGGCCTTTTGTATCTATAAGAACTCCTATCCTGTCGGAGACGCTGCGGGTATTCCTTATTATCTTAAGAGCTCCTTCAATATCGAGGTGGGCCGAATTGATCCTTACCACATCCATGCCGGCGTGGTAAAGCTCTGAGATAAACTCCGTATCGCACCTCTTGTCGGAAATCGTTGCTACTATTTTGGTTCTTTTTCTTCTCATCACCTGTTTATTAAATACCTGTAATCTCTTTCAGAGCTTCAATGGCCAGTCTGTATCCGTCAAGGCCAAGGCCCACGATGCTGCCGGCACAGTATCTGCCCACGAGGCTGTTGTGCCTGAATTCTTCCCTTGCCGCAACGTTGGTTATATGAACCTCGATAACCGGGCTCCTGACGGCTGCCACTGCATCGGCTATGGCAACAGAGGTATGGGTGTAAGCCCCGGGATTGATTACGATCCCGTCGTATGTAAAGCCGGTCTCGTGAATTTTATCAATGATCTCCCCCTCGATATTCGACTGGAAATAATCGATGATAAGATCAGGAAAACGTTTTCTGAGAAGAATCAGCCGCTCCTCAAAGGATTCGTTTCCGTACTTGCCTGGTTCCCGTTTCCCCAGGAGATTAAGATTTGGTCCGTTGATTATCTGGATTTTCATACCGCCAACTCAGTATTTACAAAGTGTAAAAATAACTAAAATATCGGAGGATCAGAACTGCGCTTCTGCTTTACTTTGTATTACCTTGCAGGGACAACTGATCAATATTAAAATGAACCTCACCTGGCGAACAGCATCAAAGAACTTTGAGAACTATTTAAGGCTCGAGAAATCGTTGTCTGAGAACAGTATCAAAGCTTACCTTAATGATATCCGCAAGCTTGAGGAATTTGACTTGGATAGCGGCAGGCAACTCGGACCTGCATTACTTACGTATCACGATCTCAGGGAGTTTATCAGCAGGGACGGGTCGGACGTGATAAGTTCCCGGACACAGTCGCGGCTCATATCGGGCATCAGGGCATTTTACAGGTTTTTGCTTATCGACGGTGAGATCGGGGAAAATCCTTCATCCCTTCTTGAGTCTCCCCGTCTTGGTCTGAAACTACCCAATGTACTCAGCATCGAGGAGATAAACCGGATTGTGGAAGCTATTGATCTGAGCAGGCCCGACGGGCACAGGAACAAAGCGATCATCGAAACGCTCTATGGTTGCGGCTTGAGAGTTACGGAACTCGTCAGCCTGAGGCTTACCGACATTCATTTTGGTGAAGGTTTTGTAAGCGTAACGGGAAAGGGAAATAAACAAAGGCTTGTTCCAATCGGACGGAAGGCGCTTAAGGAAATAAAACTATACACTATCGACAGGAACAGGCTTCCGGTGATACATGATGAGAATATTGTGTTTCTCAACCGCCGCGGAAGGAAGCTTACCAGAGCAATGATATTCAATATTGCCCGCGATCTGGCAGGCAGGGCGGGTATTATGAGAAAGATAAGTCCCCACACTTTCCGTCATTCTTTTGCGACTCATCTGATCGAAGCAGGAGCCGACCTGAGAGCGGTGCAGGAAATGCTTGGTCATGAGTCGATAATGACGACTGAGATCTACACCCATATCGACAGGAGTTTTCTCCGCGACACCCTTATCATGTTTCATCCCAGGTCATGATTTTCTCAGGCTATTCAGAAATTCAATTTTTAATATTAACTTTGCACCTTAATTTTTCCGGATCAATTAATTAAGTTCATCATAAATCATTAAAGTATGTCGAAAGTAAAAAGAGTTTATTCCTTTGGCAATAAAACTGCAGAGGGTAAAGCAGATATGAAGAATCTACTTGGCGGCAAGGGAGCGAATCTCGCCGAGATGTGTCTCCTGGGACTGCCTGTTCCAGCCGGTTTCACAATCACGACCGATGCCTGCATGGAGTATTATGACAACGATTGCACTCTTCCCAAGGAACTGATGCCTGAAGTTTGGGAAGCTATGAAGCTGACGGAAAAGACGATGGGAATGAAGTACGGGGATCCGGAAAATGCACTTCTTGTTTCATGCCGCTCGGGCGCCCGCAAATCGATGCCTGGTATGATGGATACGGTTCTCAACATCGGACTTTGCACCGCAACCATTCCCGGCTTCCTCAAGAAGACGAATAACCCCCGTTTTGTATGGGATTCATATCGCCGTCTCATCATGATGTACGCTGATGTCGTTATGGAAAAAGCAGAAGGTATCGAGGCTGCAGAGGGCAAGGGTATCCGTAAGCAGCTCGACGAAATGCTTGATGAGTTCAAGAAGAGTAAAGGCTACACTTCAGACACCGACATCACTGCAGAAGAACTTAAGGACCTTGCAGAAAAATTCAAGAAGAAAGTAAAGCAGGTGCTTGGCAAACCTTTCCCGGATGATGCAAAGGAACAGCTTGAAGGAAGTATCAAGGCTGTTTTCAAAAGCTGGAACGGGAAGAAAGCCGTTTCCTACCGTCGTATTGAAGGTATTCCTGACAATTGGGGAACTGCTGTTAACGTTCAGGCTATGGTATTCGGCAACATGGGCAATTCATCTGCCACTGGTGTTGCTTTCACCCGTAACCCTGCCACCGGCGAAAACCTTTTCTATGGAGAATGGTTGGTAAATGCCCAGGGAGAAGATGTTGTTGCAGGTATCCGTACTCCCAGCCCTCTCAACGATGCCACCAAGAATGAGCAGAACAAGCATCTGCACAGCATGGAAGAAACAATGCCGAAGACCTACAAGGAACTGGTTGACATCCGGAACATCCTGGAGAAGTCATTCCACGACATGCTCGATATAGAATTCACCATTCAGGAGAACAAGCTTTTCATGCTTCAGTGCCGTGTTGGTAAAAGGACCGGTACAGCTGCCGTCAATATGGCTATGGATATGCTGAAGGAAAAGCTCATCGATGAGAAGACAGCCGTTCTGCGTGTTGATGCAGCCCAGCTTGATGAACTTCTTCACCCGATCTGTGATCCGGAAGCCGAGAAGAAAGTTAAAACCATTGCAAAAGGGCTTCCTGCCGGACCAGGCGCCGCTGTCGGCAAAATAGTTTTCACTGCTGAAGATGCAGTTGCATGGACGCGTAAGGGACAAGACGTCATCATGGTCCGTGAAGAGACCAACCCGGAGGACGTTGAAGGTATGAGAGCTGCAGTAGGTATCCTTACCGCACGCGGTGGCATGACCTCACACGCTGCTCTTGTTGCACGCGG
>ERZ795055.1308-NODE-1308-length-20363-cov-5.400581_pt1 | contig 20363 bp, 16 predicted proteins | sample MGYA00375139_ERZ795055 | MGnify/ENA primary metagenome ERZ795055 (study PRJEB30184, sample SAMN05720283) | anaerobic digester metagenome | isolation source: active sludge of municipal wastewater-treating anaerobic digesters | place: USA | collected 2015-01-23 ... | reverse complement strand
GAACCATTATCAGGAATACAGATTATGGGGATACTTGAAACAAGGGCTCTCGATTTCAGAAACCTGATTGTACTATCTGTAAATGAAGGAGTTATTCCGTCTGTTTCCTCGCCTGCATCTTCTTATATCCCTTTCAGCCTCAGGGAAGCATTCGGACTGCCTTCAGTAAATCACCAGGAATCAGTATTTGCCTATCATTTTTACAGGCTGCTTCAAAGATCTGAAAATGTGGTTTTTATCTATAATTCAAATCCTGACGGACTCAGGACCGGGGAAATGAGCAGGTTCCTTACCCAGATGATGTATGATAAGGATCTGAAACCGGAAATGTCTAAGGTACTTACAGGCATCAGAACAAGCGGAGGTATTTACGGTGAGCTTCAAAAGAGTGCTGATCACATAAACATCCTCCGGTCTCAGTTTGTATCAGGTGACAGCAAAAAATCACTTTCACCTTCAGCTATTAATATGTGGCTTAACTGCAGGATGAAATTCTACTACAGGTATGTTTGCGGACTGCGCGAACCTGAAGACCTGAAGATTGAAATTGATGCCGCCCTGCTCGGAGAGATACTGCATGAGGTTATGTTTGAAGTCTATTCCCCCTTTCAGGACAAAGCCGTTGACAGAGGATTCATCGAGGCTTTAATTGCTGATGCAGGGAAAATCAGGCAGACGATAAGCGCTGCTCTTTCAAAAAAACTTAAAAAGCAGGAAAGTGATCTTGTTCATGGCAACGAGATAATTGCAGCCGACGTGATCTTCAATTATATACAAAGAATTCTGCGGGCCGATTCTGCATTTGCACCTTTTTCTGTTAAAGGTCTTGAAAAAGCTGTTGCTGCAGAATTTGAAGTTGCAGACGGGACAAGCGGCTACTATTTAAGGATTGGCGGTGTGATTGACAGGATTGATACTCTTGGAGGAATTACAAGGATTGTGGATTATAAAACCGGTTCAGTGGCAGATTCAGTAAGCAGCATAATGGCCCTTTTTGAGGATGACAGGAAGAAGGAATATGACGGCTGGCTTCAGACACTGCTGTACTGTGAATTATTTAACAATAAGGTGGAAGCCGGGAAGATTCGGCCTTCAGTTTACAGGATCAGAAAAGCAGGTGACGGTATTTCTGAAGACAGGTTAATGATTAAACCAGACCGGAAAACAGAGATCCCTCTTGATAATTACTTTGATGTCAGAAATGAATTTATCGATGGTCTGAGGGAGGTAATAAACCTTATTTTCAGTGAGAATGAACCATTCCGCATGACCAAAGACAGAAATCAGAAGTGCAGGTTTTGCTATTACAGGAAACTTTGCATACGATAATATTTTATTTAGTAATTGCTTTCGGAAAATTATTAAATTAGCTTATAATTATTTTCCCCGATAAATGATAAGCTCCTATTCTTCCTACAATGTTGAAATAAAAAATGTAAAATTTATTGCAGATGACGGAAGGACCTGTCCCCGTACAGCAATTATTACCCTGCTTGACGAAAGGGGTGAGGAAATAGGCAATGAATTGTTCGGAGCAGTTGACCTGCAGTATGTTTATGATTCGATAAAAGAAGGCAGGGATATCAACCTCGATAACTTTTACGTATCCGAATTGTCGCTGGCTTCGTACCGGAGGCATAATAACATGGAAAAGAAAGATACTGTAGTCATAAAAGGCTTCACTGCCAGAAATGCTTTCTTTGAATCAAAAAATTCAACCGATTTCTCACATTCATCTTTTGCCGACGGCGATGTCAGTTTTGAAGGCACTCATTTCGCAAAGGGAAGAATTATTTTCACAGGATCACATTTTGGTAAAGGGAATGTAAATTTTTCAAATGCATTTTTCAGGGATGGGAATATTGAATTTGCCGGATGTTCTTTCGGTGAAGGGGATTTCCTGTTCAAAAATGTCATAGTCAGGGATGGTATAAAGGATTTTCAGGATATTCATTTCGGAAACGGAGAAGTAAGTTTTGCCAATACTGAATTCAATTCCGGAGAATTGCTTTTCATAAATACGAAATTCAACAATGGCCGTTTCAATTTCAAGGTGACCAGGATTACCGGTGGAAAGGTTGATTTTCATTATTCTGTGTTTGGTGACTGCGAAATAATGTTTGAAAGGACAGAATTCGGAAACAGCCGGGTTGACTTCCGGACTGTCGATTTCGGATCAGGCAGGATCAACTTTAACCGCTCAGTTTTTGGAAATGGGGAAGTTGACTTTGAAGGAGCATCATCAAAAGCCGGAAAGATACAGTTCAAAAAGGCTGAAATGGGTGACGGACCCAAGAACTTCAACCTTATGGAAATGGATGATACTGATATAAGTTTTGAGAAAACTGATTTTGGCGATGGCGATGTGACTTTCTATGAATCGAGGTTCAATTCTCTCTCTCTGAAATCATGCCACCTCGATCAGTATTTTGATCTCCGTCTGGCAAAGGCCGGTCTTCTTGATGTTTCCGATACTATTGTAAGGGATATTGTTGACCTTGAGCCTTATGATTCTCCTGTTGATATAAAGATCCTGGATATGTCAGGTATGCGGCTGGTAGGTAAACTTTACATTGACTGGAATAATAATAAATGTCTGCAATCAATTATAAACCAGGAGAATACTAATTTCAGGCAAAAGGCTGAGCAATTCAGGATACTCAAGGAGAATTTCAATTCCACCGGGAAATATGATGATGAAGACGAAGCTTATGTTATGTTTAAGCGGTATGAGGCCAGATCATGGCTTGAAGGTCAGAAGGAAAAAGGAGGTGTGAAAAAAATTACAAGCTATGTGCCTCATGGTTTCCAGTGGCTTGTATATGACAAGATAGGTCTTTATGCAACTTCACCGGGAAGGGTTTTATTGAGCGTTGTAGTATTCTGGGTGTTCTTTGGTTGCATTTATACGATCCTTGAGCTGAGCGGACTCGGAAAGACAACATCATCTGTTGGTAATCCCGATCAGCTTTCAGTACTTATGCAGTCATTCTATCACAGCGGCATAACATTTTTTACAATTGGTTATGGCGATGTCTATCCACAGGGTGTAAGCCGGATTTTTTCCGGTATTGAAGGATTTATGGGAGTGTTTATGATGTCCTATTTTACTGTTGCCTTTGTTAGGAAAGTCCTGCGCTGAATCCTTATTCCATTTCCCTCTGAAGAGCAGCCATTCTGATAGCTGTTATTGCAGCCTCATCTCCTTTATTGCCATGTTTGCCACCTGATCTGTCAAGAGCCTGTTGCAGATTATCAGTTGTAAGAACGCCAAATATAAATGGTATGTTATATTCAAGATTAAGCTGAGTAATACCATGTGTTACTCCCTGGCATATATAGGTGAAGTGAGGTGTTTCGCCCTGTATAACACAACCGAGGCATATAACACCATCCAGATCATCATATTCAGCCAGAAACTGTGCTCCGAGAGTCAGTTCAAAGGTGCCAGGTACATGCTTCACAACAATATTTTCCTTGCTGACCCCATGCTTTTTGAGAGTTTTAACTGCACCATCAAGCAGGGAACCTGTTACTTCATTGTTCCAGTCTGCAACAACTATTCCGAATCGCATTTCTGATGCATCAGGAATTTGACCTGTACCGACTTCTGATAAATTCTTCGTTGCCATGCTGTAGATAAATTAAAAACGCATCATTCCCTGTTTAAATGGAGCCTGATGCGTTATATTATAAGGTGAATAGTCCTGATTATTTTATCAGGAGTTTTACCCTTGCAATGTATTTTTCTATTGATGATCCCTCTGTACTTTCAGGATAATCGCTTTTAATACGTTCATATATATTTAACGCATCAGTGTATTTTCCTGTTTGTTCATAAAGTTCCCCTGCCTTCAGAAGAAACAAAGGAGTATTGAATGCGTTTTCTGCAAATCCGGCAGCTTCAAGATATAATGAAATGCCTTTTTCAATATCGCCAAGTTCAACGTAGGCGTCACCTGTGGCTCCAAGTGCAAGAGAAGCAATTACCTTATCCTTTTTTGAATACTTTTCGAGATAATCAATGGCCGACTGGAATTCACCAAGGTGAAGGTAGCAGATGCCTGCTCCGTAGTTAGCCAGGTTGCCGGTTTTTGTAAACTTATAATTATCAGCAATATCAAGAAAGCCGAGATAGTTTCCGTCTCCATTTAGAGCTAAACTGAGCGAATCCATCTCAAGATATTTTTCTGCCTGGTAGATCTGTGACTTAGCTTCTTCATTGCGCTTTGAAATAAAGAGCCTTCCGAGCCAGAATAAACCTACAATTACTACAACGACTCCAAGTACTATGAGAAGTGTTTTATAGTTTTCCTCAAGATACTGTTCTGTTTTTGTCAGTGTCTGTTCTACGTTTGATATTGTCTGCGGATTGTTATCCTTGTTGTTCTTTGCCATATCGGTCTTACTGATTAAACTTGAAAATTTTCACCGCAAAAATAATTTTTTTCAGCTAATTATGAAATAGTCTGACTGATGTTTATATAGTTATACCCTAAAAAAAAATTAATTATTTATAATCAGACTGTTAAAAACTCTCATATTACCTGCGATCCGGCTTTTGACTTTATTGTTTTGTCTGTTAACTTTGCAAAGGAAACAATAATTTAAACCCTGGAAGTAAATGTATCTTAAGAATCTTGTTCTTACCAACTTCAAGAATTATGAATCAGCTGATATGCAGTTCTCTCCGAAGATAAACTGCTTTGTTGGCAATAACGGGGTCGGTAAAACAAATATTCTTGATGCGGTGCATTATCTTTCGCTTGCCAAAAGTTTCTTCAATAATATCGACAGTATAAGTATCAGGCACGGTGAGGACTATTTCATAATCCAGGGCATCCTTGAAAGAGGAGGGGAGGAAGATCAGGTTTATTGTGCCTTTCAAAAGCAAAAGCAGAAAGTGCTTAAAAGGAATGGCAAGGAATATCAGAAGCTTTCCGATCATGTAGGCCGATATCCCGTTGTAATGATCTCTCCCGCTGACAGTGCCCTGATTTCCGAAGGCAGTGAAGATAGGAGAAGATTCATGAATAAGGTAATAAGCCAGTATAACTCCGGATATCTTGATGCCGTTCTCTCTTATAACAAGGCATTGCAGCAGAGGAACAGGCTTCTCAAGGATTTCAAGTCATCCGGGCGCTTTGATCCTGATATGCTTTCAATATGGGATGCACAGCTTGTCAGGTATGGGGAATATATTTTCGGACAGAGGGAAATGCTTGTTAATGAGTTGATTCCTGTTTTTCAGGAATATTATTCACTAATTTCATCGGGAAAAGAAAAGGTAAGCCTTACATATAAATCACATCTGTCCGAAGGCAACTTCGGTAACCTGTTGATTGAAACGGTTGCAAAAGACAGGTTTCTTGAGTACACATCTACCGGAATACACAAAGATGATCTGATATTTACAATGAATGATTTTCCGGTTAAGCTTCTCGGTTCTCAGGGACAGCAGAAGTCCTATCTTGTTGCTCTCAAGCTTGCAAAGTTTGACTATATCAGAAATAAGGCCGGTTATCCGCCAATAATGCTTCTTGATGATATCTTCGACAAATTTGATGCAGAAAGGGTTGAACAGATAATCAGCTTAGTCGGGAATCAAAGGTTTGGACAGATCTTTATTACCGACACTCACAGCAGCAGGCTGCATGAAATATTGTCATCACACAATACTGATTACAGGCTTTTTGGGATTTCCGCTAATAAAGTTGAGATACGATCACATAATGGAATCAGCCACTGATGCGCAGAAGTAAAACTATAACACTTGAAGAGGCTATCCGTGATTATATAACGGAGATGAACCTTGGCGACAAACTTGCTGAAACTTCACTTATAAATTCATGGGAAGAACTTGTAGGAAAGGCTATAAGTTCAAGAACCACACGTATTTATATAAAAGAGCATGTGCTTTACATTCATCTGAGTTCATCTGTTGTCAGAAATGAACTTATTATGCTGAGGGAATCCCTGCGCAATAAGCTGAATGAAAAATCAGGCAGGGAACTTATAACTGATATCCGTTTTCTTTGAAACTCAGCTTACTGTTATTTCAAATCCCCTAAATTCTATCCTTTTCTGAAAATGTTTCAGTGACCTAAACCTGAAGATGTCATTATTGTAACTGACTACGACCTCAGGATTACCGGCATTAATTAATATACTTGCTGTCCTGTCTCTCTGGAGAATAATATTTGCCATCAGTATTGCCTTTTCAATACCGTCGCCTCTTTTGAAATTCCAGACTTCATCGGGAAGTGCAAGCCTGTTATTATCGTAAACAGACTCGTCAGGAAGCATCTTAAGATCATTGTAAACGTCAGTAAGTTGTTTATTTCCAAGATCATTAAAGCATACAGGATTCCGCTCAACGGCAGCCTTCATGAAGGGAAGCCATCCAATCCTGTCCATGTCCCTGTAAACGTATAAGGCAAGCGCTCCGAGTTCTGATTTCCCGGAATTTTCAACAATCCTGTCAATTATTGTCTGCCGGTCGTCATTAGTTGAAATACAAAGATTTTCAGGTTCCAGATATTCTTTATCTGCATCAGGCAATACAGGATCGGTATGAATGAACTTTCTGAGCTCGGCAAACATAGTTTCAAGTGTCTCAGTGTTTTCAGCTGATGATAGACCGGCAATTTGTCTCTGTATTTCATTGATATTATTCCCATTATGCTTCATGAGAATATCTTCAACATCATTGAGCATTATCCTGCCCTGGATTGGGCTCAGGTGAAATTCATCCCCTTCAATTTCACGGACAAGCGCTTCACGTGTCTCTGCCGATACATTGTATTTGCTTGTATGCTCATATTCGAACATTTTGTCGAGGGCTATGTAGCGGTATTTTCCGGAACATTCACAGCGGAATTGAAACAGGCTTTTATATACTGACTTGAATCTCAGAAAATTAATGAATACAGGAGCAGTGAGTTCCGTTGACAGAAAAGCTTTTAGTTTCGAGCTGAATAATTCGTAGGCCTTTTTATCAATAGTAGCCTTTCTGTTGATTATGTGAATAAAGCCGGATATATGTGACACAATTGTAACTTTCTCGTTTTCAAGGGCTCGCCGTGCCTTTTCAGTTAAAGAGGTTCCATTGAACCACATATTGCGTGTAACTATCCTCCTGTTGTTTGTGACTAGTCCTTCTTTTTCAGTAATAAAGTTTTGGGAATGCAGGGGAGTTGCTATAAGAAAGATCTTTTCAAGTGGTATTCTGCCAACAATGAACATAGCTGCTGCATATAGTGCTGATAATGAAACACATTCACCAGCGCCTGTTGTAAAACCTTCCCTGTGCCTGAAGGCTGTCATGGCTTCAACAGTCTCTGTTTTCCAGTAAGGTATTATGTCAGAATCAAATTTATCGAGTCCAAAATGCTTCCTTATGTCTATATCAAAGTAGTATTTGTCACCCTCGTATCCGAATAATGCATTTGACTGTCTTAGCATTTCAATATCAAAGAACTCACTGAATCTGTCAATTTCCCTTTTCTTTGTAGTCAGTCCCCATGTGGCAAGGTCAAGGTTAAATACATAATTCTGAATAATATACTGCTTTATCCTGTTAGCCTTACTGTTGAAATTCTTTTTTTCAATATCAATGAACCATGGATCGTCCCTCCATTTCCAGATTAAGGGAGACATTATATTAGCCAGTACAAGAGGATAGAAAAGTTCAGGGAATATGAATATTTCCATGTCGGACAGGGTGAATGCCGATGAGTATTTCTCGAGTGTTTTGTTGTCAGAAAAGTCTGGTGATGTTTTCAGCTTCATTTAGAAAATAAAAAAAACATTATTAATCAAAACAATTTACAATAGTGTTTGTGAAACACTGAACAATAAAAATTGTTTTTAGATACAAATAAATCTTTGCCTTATACTTTTGAAAAAAATATTTCAATCTGTTAGAGAAAGCGTTCAATGCCTGAAAAGAAGAAATTAGCTTCAATTGCTGCATTTTCGGTACTGTCAGAACCATGCACTGCATTCATCTGTGTGGAAACTGCAAAAAGTTTTCTTATTGTTCCCGGTTCTGCCTTGCTTGGGTCGGTTGATCCAATCAGCTTGCGGAATTGTTCCACTGCATTTTCATGTCTGAGTATCATAACAACAACAGGTCCGGAAGTCATAAAATCAATAAGACCTTCATAAAAGGGCTTTCCCTTATGAACAGAATAAAATGATTCGGCCTGTGGTTTTGTCAACCTTACCATTCGCATAGCTGCAATTTCAAAACCTGCTTCATTAATCATGGCAAGAATCGGACCTGTTTTACCGGTTCTTACTGCATTCGGCTTGATAATGGAGAATGTAAAATCAGTGTACATATAAAATTTTCATTAAGAGGATCTGCTGATTTCGCATGCAGAATATTTTCTATCTTTATCCACACTAAAAAATATGGTGGTGAATCTTTTCAAATATACAAAACAATTATCTAAACTATTTGTTGAGTGCAACAATATTATTCTCATTGGCCATATCAATCCTGATGGTGATGCTGTTGGCTCTCAGATAGCTCTGTATCAGTACCTTAAGAGCAAGGGAAAAAGTGTTGAAATGCTGACTCCAAATTACCTTCAGGAGTTTCTTAAATGGATGGAGGGAAGTGACCTTATAAGAGTTTTTATTAAAGAAAAGAACAAATGCATCAATCTGATTAACCGGGCTGATTTGATTGTGATGCTTGATTTTAACCAGTCAAACAGGATGGGTGAGGCTGAGGAGCATGTTGTTAAGTCGCATGCGAAGAAAGTACTTATTGATCATCATCTGAATCCGGCTGAGATTGCGGACCTGACGATATCAGAACCTTCACTTTGTTCCACATCAGAATTATTGCACAGGCTTATAAGTGAGCTGAACGGCAGTCCATATATTGACAGAGTTTATGCAGAAGCATTATATACTGGTATTATTACGGATACAGGCAATTTTGAACATGGATCATATACGCCTGATACAATGAGAATTGTGGCAGATCTTCTCGAAACAGGGCTCGATAAGGCAAGGATACTGGACCTTATTTATAATAATTTCTCTGCTGACCGGATGAGACTTATGGGATTTGCCCTGAACCAAAGGATGATAGTGTTGCCGGAATTGAAAAGTGCCTACATCTACCTGTCTAAAAGTGATCTGAAGGAGTATAATCATGTAAAGGGCGACACTGAGGGTTTTGTTAATATGCCCCTTTCAATTAAGGGTATAGTATTTTCAACTATGTTCATTGAGAAGGATGGTTTTATCAAGCTTTCCTTCCGGTCAAAGGGGAACTTTCCCTCAAACGAAATAGCCTCCCGGTACTTTAATGGAGGAGGTCACAAGAATGCCTCAGGTGGAGAATATTCTGATACGCTTGATAATACAATTCAGTTCTTCCTTAACGTGCTGAACGAAAACTCATGGATGTTTGATAACATTTGATTTCATGAAGGGTACAGGTCTGTTCTTATTTTTTCTTCTTCTTATTTCCCTGACACATTGCGGTGACAGAGGCAAAAAGCCGCTAACTGACTATAAACCGGGAAAGGATGAAATTGCCGATATGAACAGTTACATTGTCAGGAAAGACAGGGAGAGAATACAAAGCTTTTTTGAGCGTAAAGGCCTGACAATGAATGAAACACCTACTGGTTTGTGGTTCAGTATCCTGAAAGAAGGCTCAGGAGAATTTTTTAAGGATACTGACAAGGTTGTATTTGCCTATGAGTGTTCACTTCTCGATGGCACTGAATGTTACAGCTCTGATGAATCGGGACCCATGGATATAAAACTGGGGCACAGCGATATTCCTTCAGGACTTACCGAAGGTCTTAAAATGCTGAAACCCGGTGCTGAAGCCTTGTTCATCCTTCCGCCTCACCTTGCTTACGGACTGATTGGCGATAGCAGGAAGATTCCTCCGCGATCTACACTTGTCTATTCAGTTAAAATCATAAAATAAGATTTTACCCGTTCTAAAAACATATATTTGCAGCTCTTGAAAATTTTAATCAGTAATAATCTTATATGACAGTTTTGATGAAAAAGGAAAAACTACTTACAATATTTGCTTTATCAGTTTTAATAATTTCTGTTGCTTCATGCAACAAGACAAATGAATTTGAAGAGCTTGAGAAGCAGCAGATAAGTGAATACCTTGACAAAAGCAGTGTTGCTTTTGAAAAGAAACCAAGCGGACTGTATTATTCCCAGATCGTTGCCGGGAATGGGATTGTTCCTGTTAAATATGATACCGCCTATGTAAGATATACCGGAAAGTTACTTGACGGAACTATATTTGATTCAAATATCACAAGCTCAGCTCCCCTTGCAGTTCTTATCGGATCGCCATCAGTAATTCAGGGATTTATGGAGGGAATAACATATATGGCTTCAGGAGGTAAATCACTATTTCTGATTCCTTCATCTCTTGGGTATGGCTCGGTTGGAAATTATTATGGTGGCATCAGCGGTTACACACCTTTATTGTTTGAAGTTCAGCTTGTCCTTGTAAAGCCAGGCAAGGATCATAAATAGTTCATTGCAAAACAAATACAGCAAGCTTATCTTTAAGTTCCGGTATCTGTTTTTTCCATTCTGAAATTCTCATTGTTCTTATAGATTCCTGAGGCAGTGTTATGTCGGTGGCAATACAGAGCCTTGTATCATTCCTGCAAATTTCAAGCAGTGATTCCAGTATCTTCTGATTCCTGTAGGGAGTCTCCATGAATATCTGCGCTGTGCCTTCGGAGGCTCTTTTTTCTATATCCCTGATTTTTGAAATCCGCTCGGAAGGTTTGGCAGGCAGGTAACCGTTGAATGTAAAATTCTGACCGTTCATGCCTGAAGAAATAAGTGCGAGTATTATTGATGAAGGTCCTGGTAATGGGATCACTCTAATTCCAAGAGTATGTGCTATTGCAACAATGCCGGAGCCGGGATCAGCCAGACATGGCAATCCTGCCTCGCTCAGCAACCCGATATCCGATCCCCCGAGCGCAGGATTCAGATAGTCTGAAATTTCACCTGCCGGAGTATGTTCATTAAGTATGAAAAAGATGCAGTTGTCGATAGGAAATTCCTTGTCGATGAGTCTAAGGTACCGTCTTGCACTTCTTAATTCTTCAACAATAAAAATCCGGAGCTTCTTTGTAGTTTCAATTACACTTTGCGGAATAACCGATTCAAAATCGCTGCTCCCAAGTGGCACCGGAATCAGAAAAAGACTGCCTTTCATTTTTAGAATTAAAAATCAAATATAGCACTTTTACCTGAGGCTTGTTGACAACAATTTTCAAAGCCTTTAATAATGGTATGCTGCTTTTTTATTAGGTTTGTTATCTGATTGATATTTGTGAAAATTACTTTTCTAGGCACCGGAACCTCTCAGGGAGTGCCGGTTATTGCATGTGAATGCAAAACCTGTTCTTCTGCTGACGCTCATGATAAGCGGCTGAGAACTTCACTTTTGCTCGAGGACGAAGGAGTGACACTGCTTTTTGATGCCGGACCCGATTTCAGGCAACAGATGCTCAGAGAAAAAGTAATGAAGCTCGATGCTATCTTTCTTACTCATGAACACAAAGATCATATTGCCGGTCTTGATGATGTGAGAGCTTTCAATTACAAGAGCCAGTCGGCAATTGATATATACTGTGAGCCGAGAGTTCAGAAAGCAGTAAGGGAAGAGTATTCATACGTTTTTTCTGAAATTCAATATCCCGGTATTCCCAGGATGCGGCTTATTGACATTCCGGAACATGGATTGTCAGTTAAGGGTGTTCCCGTTCTGCCTGTGAGAGCCTTTCATTATCATTTGCCTGTTTTCGGATTCAGAATTAAGGACTTTGCCTATATAACAGATGCTAATTATATTCCTGAGGAAAGCAAGGAAAAGCTGCTTGGTGTTAAGTATCTGGTAATAAATGCATTGAGAAAGGAAAAGCATATATCTCATTTTTCTCTCCGGGAAGCTCTTGATGTTATCAGGGAGATTTCGCCAAAGAAAGCTTTTATAACACATATAAGTCATCAGATGGGCCTGCATGAGATAGTTTCAGGAGAGCTGCCCCAGGGTACAATACTGGCTTATGATGGACTAAAATGTAATTTTGAAAACTAGGAGAAATTATCTTTTGGTTTTATAACCCTTACTGAGTTTCTTCTGATAACCTGAAGAAAAATAATACTTGTTTCTGCCTAATTGTGACGCATTTACATGCGATGTCTGCTTCTTTCTGCTCTTTGTTGAACCCTTTTTCTGAGGAGCACAGGCAGCCATTGAAAATACTAAAAGCACTATCAGTGAATAATTCAGAATTTTAAAAATTTTTTTCATTGCTTTTGCCTGATGCGAATCACCGTTAAAAATACAACATTATTATAATATTTTAAAATATTGCAGCAGATAAAGTACTGTTAAAACTTTTCATAATTAATAATCACAGCCGTTTTCAATTTGTGTACTATGCATTATCTTGCATACGATTAGGAACGGATTTTGTTGTATTTAAATTGTTCAGGGTATAATTACATTCAACTGTAATTTGTAAGGATGTTAACGGAGATGAAGTCTTTTATGCAGTTTTCATTCAGATTATTAATTAGTCTGGCATTTTTTATTCACCTGGCACCTGTAAATGCGCAGATTATTTCAGGTCTCAGCATTTCTGAGAAAAAGGGACTTTTTGTGGACGGAGTTTTATTTCAGGATTCTGTTCTTTCAGCATTCAATTCTCCCAGGCCGCTTTTCAGTTTCCTGCTTGACGGAAGCAGGATGAATTCTTCGGATTATGATTATAAAGTAAATAATGGCGTTATAGATCAGGTATTTGACAGGAATCTGCAGGTGTTTTTTTCAATTGTCGATTCATCTCTTCAATATTACAAAGGAAATTTACTGTTCCGAAACTCAGGCAAGGATACTGTTACAATAAGCAATGTAATTCCCTTAGGTGCAGATTCAACATCTGTAAATATAACGGGACATGGTCCTGCTGGTCTGGCAAGGGCATTCCTGTTCAGACCAGGCATAAGCCCGCTCAGGATAATACTTCCCGACAATGCATGGGAGATGGGGTACTCCTCATTCCTGATCAGCAACGGTAAATCAATCTGCTCGGTAACACGGCGTAAAGAAGTAATAAACGGGAAAAAAGGCAGATATGAAACAATTCTGCCTCCAGGAGCATCTGTAAACTATGCAATCTATGCAGAAATATTTGATGGCGTATGGCAGAACGGTCTGATAAAAGTATTCAGAGACAGGTATATATACGATACAGACCATTTTGATAATTCCATGTATGAACGAAAAGACCTGCAATGGATTAAGGAGAGTTATCTTGCAATATTTTCAATGGTCTGGGACAGGGAGTTCTATGACAGATTTAGCGGAAAATATACCTATGGAGATTTTCTGAGAAATTACCGTAACCAGTTCGGAAAGCTTGACGTTTTTGGAATATGGCCAACCTGGCCCCGGTTAGGCCTCGATCAGCGAAATCAATGGGATCTTTACAACGATTTGCCCGGAGGGACGGAACAGTTAAGGAATTTTGTAAGCATGTCGCAAATGGCTGGCACAAAGTTTTTTATAGCATATAATCCCTGGGACAACAGTACAAGGCAGGAAAATCATTATAGTGCAATGTCAAAGCTTATTGCAGAAACTAATGCCGACGGAGTGGTGCTTGATACCAGGGGGAATTCCGGTCCGGAGTTGCAGGCAGCAGCAGATAGCGCCAGGCCGGGTGTGGTAATGTACTCAGAGGGAATGGCAGTTCCTGTTGATATGCAGGGTATTATATCAGGCAGAGTTCATAATGCACTGTATATGAGCCCTGAGCTGAATCTGAACAAGCTGATTAAGCCTGATTTTGCAATTTTCCGTGTTTGTGATGTGGGTGAAGCTGTGCTTCATCGTGAGATTGCTGTTTCTTTCTTCAACGGTTATGGGACTGAACTCAATTTATTCAGATCTGGCGGCAGGGGAGAATCATTCGAAAATGATAAAAAATTTCTCGCAAAAACAACTTTCATTCTAAGGCAAAACACTAATGCATTCCTCGATAAAAACTGGACCCCATTGATCCCCACAAAAAGTGATAAACTTAATGTAAACAGATGGAAGACTGAGAATAAGACAATTTATACCGTCCTGAGCATGCTTGAGGATGGTTTCAGAGGAAATGCTTTTGCAGTTGAAGAGAACGACAGCCTTCATTATCTGTCACTTTGGAATCATGAGGTTATTGTGCCTGAATTTACTGAAAATAAGCGTTTTATAAGAATTGATGTTGAAGGCTGGGATTCATCATATTCAGGGACAAGGAAGGAAGGAGCTGTGGAATGCATAGCCGCTTTCAGAAAAACTCTCAATAGCGAAATAAAAGGTGATTCTATCAAACTTACTTCTGCTTTGCCTGGTCTTATAGCATTCTGGAAAGGAAATCCTGGTTATAATACATTTCAGGTAACAATAAGCAGTCCATGCGATACTGTGATAAGGATAAAGGATCTGTTCGGATACTATGACGGGAAAATCGTTATCCAGCTTCTGCAGGACAGAAAACTGACTGATGAAAATATTCTGCGAACAGGCTCCAACGGAATACCATGGCTTGCAAGCAGAGTCACCCCAACAGTGAGGGCTTTGTCAAAGCCTGATGATATGGTTCTTGTACCGGGAGCTGCTGTAAAACTTGATCTGACTGCGGATGATGAATTCATTCCCTATCCTGAACTGAAAGGAACAGAATTTTCTGTTGACAGTTTTCTTATTGACAGGTACCCGGTTACAAATGAACAATATTTTGAATTTATCCTGGCCACAGGCTACAGACCTTCCGATACCTCGGGATATCTTAGTCATTGGAGCAGGGGAGTATTCCGTCAGGGACAGGAAAGATATCCTGTTGTCAATATTTCTTATGAGGATATGAATTCATACGCAAGATGGGTGGGTAAGAGACTTCCCACACAGGCTGAATGGCAGCTGGCAGCACAGGGCACTGATAAACGAAAATGGCCCTGGGGTAATGATTTCCATGGTACTTACTGTAATAATTCCTTTGCCCGTATGACTCCTGTTGACGCTTTTCCGAAAGGGCAGAGCCCCTATGGTGTTCTGGACCTTGTTGGCAATATCTGGCAAATGACAGCTGATATTTACTTTAACGGTACTAATTACTTCGGGATAATAAGGGGGGGAAGCTATTATAAACCAGAATCCAGTTCCTGGTATCTGAAGGGAGGTCCTCAGCCACTTGACAAGACCCAGATACTGCTGATGGTTTCTCCGTCATTTGACAGGAGTTCAGCAGTAGGATTCAGGTGTGTAAAGGATATTGATAAAAGGAAATTTAAAAGCAAAAAGTAAATAACTGTATTCCTGGTATTTCGATGCAATAAAAAAACCTGCAGTGAGCAGGTTTTTTTATTGGAAATACAGATGCTTTCCCTTATGTTTTTATAGAATAATATGTTCTGTTTTTGAACAGCTAATTAAACCTTGAGTTTCTTTTCAATTTCATTAATCTGATTTCTGAAATGTTTGTCAGTATCAATAAGGTTGTTCACTGTTTTGCATGCATGGAGTACTGTGGCGTGATCTTTTCCGCCAATATGCGAACCGATGCTTGCAAGTGAGGCCTTTGTAAGGTTTTTTGAAAAAAACATTGATACCTGGCGGGCCTGTACTATTTCTCTTTTCCTTGTTTTGCCCTGGATCAGCTCAATAGGGATCTTGTAATAATCACAGACAATTTTCTGAATATACTCTATCGTGATTTCACGCCTTGTTGTGCTGATAAGTTTTTCAACCATCATACGGGCAAGGTCGAGTGTTATTTCTTTCCTGTTAAGGGTCGACTGAGCATAGAGGGAGATAAGGACAGCTTCGAGTTCCCGGATGTTATTTGAAATGTTAATTGCAAGAAACTCAAATATTTCATCCGGCAATTCTATTCCGTCGTTATATGCTTTCTTTTTCAGAATGGCAAGCCTGGTCTCATAATCAGGTCTTTGCAGGTCAGCCTGCAGGCCCCATTTGAATCTTGACAGCAGCCTTTGTTCCATACCCTGAAGTTCAACAGGAGGCCTGTCGCTTGTTAAAATAAGCTGTTTTCCCGACTGGTGAAGGTGATTAAAGATATGGAAGAATGTATCCTGTGTCTTTTCTTTTCCGGCAAATTCATGAACATCATCAAGTATTAGAACATCTATCATCTGATAGAAATGCAGGAAATCATTTTTATTGTTGTTGCGGACTGATTCCACGAACTGTGTCTGAAACTTATTCGCATTTACATACAATACTGTTTTGTCGGGATGCTTCTCCTTGACCAGTATCCCTATAGCCTGAGCAAGATGTGTTTTTCCCAGCCCTGATTCTCCATAGATCATAAGCGGATTGAAGGCAGTACCTCCGGGATTGTTTCCAACTGCAATGCCTGCTGACCTTGCAAGCCGGTTGCATTCACCCTCAACGTAATTATTAAAATTGTAATCAGGATTAAGCTTTGGATCAAAGTGAACTTTCTTGATTCCCGGAATAATAAAAGGATTTCTTATTGAAGGCTGGGTTACGTCAAAAGGAACCTGAACCGGTTTATTATTTATTTCCGACTTGTTTCTGGAGGGATACCTGACAGTATATGGTTTACCATTTGAGTAATTGGCATTTTCCATGACAACATTGTACTCAAGCTTGGCTTCAGCACCAATTTCGCGCCTTAGAGTTTTGCGGAGTATCTCAATATATTGCTCTTCAAGGTACTCGTAGAAGAAAGGACTGGGGACCTGAATTGTCAGGATATTATTTTCAAGTTTTAAAGGAACAATAGGTTCAAACCATGTTTTATAGCTGATTGATGGAATTATATCTTTTATGATTTGGAGACAATTATTCCAGATGTCAATATGAGATTTGTTCATTTAGCTTGTTGTTTTTTTATCTGATCCCAATCATGCTGATTCAGGTAGCAATATTTGTAAAAAAAAAACTAATAAAAAAAATTTTTTTTGCTTGACTTTTTCAAAAATAATATATGTTTTTAATGTTCAGCAACTTATATGATGAAAAAAAAATAAAAAAAATAAAATGCTGAATATCAGATATATACATTGTTTTGCAATGGTTTAGCAGTGTATTACAACTCATTAGGAGATAATCATCAAAAAATGACTTTGAGCTGATAAAAGCATGAAGATTTTGACATCAGATCAGAATGGATTTTTAATATAAAGATTATCTGATTTTTACTAAAAACAGTTAATTTTCATTTTCCCTTTTTTCCGAAGATTGAAAAGTGAACATACCTTTTAGGATTTGCTTTTACATCAGTCAGAAGTATGTTTAAACTCTCTAAACTGTTTGATAGATTTGAATAAAGTGTGTCATTTGATATCAGCTGACCTGCAGTTCCTTTCCCTTCGTTAATTTTTTCAAGAGTTAATGTTGTTTGCTGAAGACTTGATTTAAGGTTGACTAATGTACTATATATGTCTGCAGCGGCAAGTGTGTCTGTAATATTCTCAATATTCCTTAAGGTAGAGCTTATACCTTCTGATTCCTGTGAAAGCATTTTAGAGAATTTGTTCAGGTTCTCAATTGTGCCTGCAAGGTCTGTCTCTTTTGATCCTATAATATTCTTCAGGCTTCCGGAAGTGTTTTTCAGGTTATCTGCAGTAATTCCGATATCTGATTTGAAATCCTCATTCATCAGTTGATCGAGAGAGGATGTGACAGAATCCATAGTAACAATGAGACTTGAAAATTTCTCCTTGAGCGGTTGAAATTCAATTCTGACCATTTCAGCGAGCGAGGGAGCCACACGGCCGGGAATTGTATCACCTTCAGAATAGAATCCGGGCCCGTTGCCATAAACAAACTGTACTTTCATGCCTCCAAGCAGTGATATGGGAGTAACTTCAGCGACAGTATTCCGCGGCAACCTGAAATCCCTGTCAACAGAAAACTCTACAATTATCTTTCCGCTGCTTTCATCAAGAAAATCAAGTGACTGTACAACTCCAACCTTATACCCGTTCACTTCCACAGGGTTTGACTCTGACAAACCACCTATGTTATCATATACCGAATAATAATAAGCCACATTCTGAAAGAAATTTTTCCCCTTCAGAAAATTGTATAACCAAATGAATATGACCAGTGTAATTACAACTGTGGCGCCGATTTTGACTTCATTTGATATTTTCATTGGCTGAAACTTATTTAGACTTTTTCCCTGAATCTTCGATTGCTTTCTGCAAAGGTACGGATTTGCCGTTTCTTACAGCTACAACAAACGCATCAGGATACAGATCTGATATTTTTTTTCTGAATTTCACTGCTTCGGTATATTCAGAAAAACTTCCTGCAAGATATTTATAGCGGTCATTTTCCGCTATTTCAGTTATGTTGTTGAGTCCCTTGAAATTTTCAGGTTTTATTTCATTCCTGGCTGAAGATGTTGCGACCTGTACCATGAAAACAAGCTCGTTATTTTCAGCAATAAGTTCTACTGTATCCTTTTTTTTCGGTTCAACTGATGCTGATATGCCGCTTCTCCTGTCAATTTCAGTTATATATTCCTTGCAGGCTCTGTAGATAGCTGAAGCCAGATAGTCCTGACCCTGGGCTGAATTAAGATATTTTTCCTCAGCCGGATTGGTTATAAATCCCGTCTCTACAAGAACACTTGGCATAGTAGTCATATAAAGCACCCAGAATCCGGCCTGTTTTACACCTCTGTCGTTCCTGTTTGCCTTGTCTCTGAACTGGGACTGAATTTTTGCCGCCAGCAGGGTACTCTGATCCTGGTGAACGTTTTGCATCAGGGTGAACATTACGTAAGATTCAGGTGATTTAGGATCGAAGCCCTCATACTTTGTTGAGTAATCATTCTCAAGGAGGATTACCTCATTTTCCTTAATTGCGACCTGCAGGTTAGCCTCGTCCTTTGCAAGCCCCATGATAAATGTCTCGGCACCGGCTATCTTTTTCGAAGAAGCCGAGTTCGCATGGATTGATATAAACAGGTCTGCATTGTTCTTATTTGCAATCTCTGCCCTGTCCTTCAAATCAGGAAAAATGTCATTTTTTCGTGTGTATATCACAGAAACATTTTTGAGGTTTTTTTCTATATAGTCTCCGGTTTTAAGAGCAATGTTAAGTGTTATATCTTTTTCTCTGCTGCCTGATGATCCCAGGGCTCCGGGATCCTTCCCTCCATGTCCTGCATCAATTACTATTGTCCATTTTTTTGTGTAATCAGCTGTTGAAAATGAGGTAACTGGAAGCAGTAATACAAATGCTGCCAGAAATAATTTAAGGCTTATTGTATGATTGTCCTGCCCTTTAACGTTTTTAATATATGGTATCATCCGAAGTTGATGTTTTTTATTAGTTTTGCGCTGGCATCACAGTTTGCACAAAAACTATACAAAATTAGTATTTAAGTTGTATTTTTTTAAAGAAATCAGGTTCCTTGTTCTGTGGCTGATGATTGCCGCCTCAATGCCCTTGCAGGCACAGGAGACAGTAAAGGATTCCCTGATGCTTATATCTCCTGCAGATTCAGTGCTTGCCGACAGCCTTAAACCCGGTTTCAGAAAATTATCACCCAACGCAATTGACCAACAGGTTACATATTCAGCCGCCGGTTCGGTAAAACGTGATATCCGAAATAAGAAAGTTATACTTATCGACCAGGCGGTTGTTACTTATGGAGAGATAGAGATAAAGGCCGACTCCATGATCTTCAACATGAGCAATAATTTACTGTTTGCAGCAGGAAGGCCTGATACAGCCGGAAAACTTAAAGGTACACCGGTGTTCAGAGAGGGCAATAATGAGTTCAAGGCTGATGAGCTTACATACAATATCAAAACAAAGAAGGCTCTTGTAAAGAACATTATAACAAAGCAGGATGAAGGTCTTGTCCACAGTTCCTACACCAAATTGCTTGAAGACGGCACCTCAAATATTGCAAAAAGCACATATTCAACCTGTGAGGCTGATACACCGCATTTCTATATAAATATGCCAAAGGCAAGGGTTTATCCGGGAAAGAAAATCGTTTCCGGCCCCGGCAACCTTGTTGTGGAGGGCATTCCGCTGCCACTTGTTATCCCCTTCGGTTATTTCCCGATCAACACACACCATTCTGCATCTGGTATTCTTTTCCCGAGCTTCGGACAGGAAAGGGAAAGAGGTTATTCCTTCAAGGACATGGGTTATTACTTCAGTGTAAACAGCTATATGGACCTTAGTATCAAGGGAGACATATATTCAAACGGTACCTGGCTGGCGAATGTTGTTACAAATTATAATAAGCTTTACAAGTATAACGGCAATT
>ERZ795055.1306-NODE-1306-length-20373-cov-4.090363_pt1 | contig 20373 bp, 19 predicted proteins | sample MGYA00375139_ERZ795055 | MGnify/ENA primary metagenome ERZ795055 (study PRJEB30184, sample SAMN05720283) | anaerobic digester metagenome | isolation source: active sludge of municipal wastewater-treating anaerobic digesters | place: USA | collected 2015-01-23 ... | reverse complement strand
ACACAGGTTGCGCGACGAGTTCTTGCGCGCGCAGCGTTACAATGACCCGTTGGCTTTGCTGATGGTCGACCTCGACCACTTCAAAGACGTCAACGACAAATACGGGCATTTGTACGGCGACTTCGTATTGCACGAGCTCAGCCGGGTGATGATGAAGGCGGTGCGCGAAACCGATTTTGTGGCGCGCTATGGCGGCGAGGAGTTCTTGGTCATCCTGCCGCAAACGCATTTTGCCGGCTCCGTACAGGTGGCCGAGCGCGTCTGGAGGTCGGTAGGGCAGCACAACTTCAACGACGGCAAGACCCAGGTGCAAATCACGGTCTCCGTGGGGGTGTCGTTTTTTCCGAACAAGAGCGTGGCCTCGGCCGACGACCTGCTCGCCAACGCCGATCAAGCGCTCTACCAAGCCAAACGCGAAGGCCGGAACCGCATCTGCATCTTCCAGCAGGTGAGCTACCTGTACCGGCCGGGCAACGTTGCGGTGTAACCGATGACCACCGTCCTAATCGTCGACGACAGCGAGGTTCTGCGTGCGCAGCTGGCTGGCATCCTGCAAGGCTCCGACCTCGGGGTGAAGGTGCTGATGGCCAAGGATGGTCAAGAGGCGTTGCCGGTGGCCCTCGAAGGAGGGGTCGACCTGGTGGTCGCCGACCTGATGATGCCCAACATGGACGGCGTCTCGCTATTGCGCGCTATTCGCCAATTGAAGGATCCCGAAAGCCTGCCGGTCATCTTGGTCACCTCTCAAGACGAGCCGGGGACTCGCAACTTGAGCTTCGAGCAGGGTGTCTCCGACTACCTCACGCGGCCATTTACACCCAACGAGCTGGTCGCGCGCGTCAAGGTGCAACTCCGGCTGCTGACATTGGCCAAAGAGTTGTCCGGGGCGCTGGAGCGGTTCCGCGAGCTGTCCACCCTCGATGACCTCACGGGGCTGCCCAACCGCACCTACTTCCTGGAGGAGTGCCGCCGAGAGCTAGCACGTTGTCGGCGCCACAACCTGTCGATGACGATTGCGGCCTTGGATGTCGACCACCTGCGCCAGGCTAACTCCCGCATTGGTCACCGCGCGGCCGATGCTTTGCTCAACGATTTGGCCGAGGCTATGCGCCTGGAGCTGCGCGCGGCCGATACCCTGGCGCACTTTCACGGCGGCAAGTTCGCCGCCTTGTTGCCGCACACCGATCACGACAAAGGCCAAGCCGCAGCCGATCGTCTGACACGCGCTGTGGCCGGGCGGGCGTTTCATACCCTCGCCGTGGGGGCTGTGACCATGTCGATTGGCATCGCCACCTATCCGGGCCAAAACATGGAATCGATCGACGAGCTTTTAAACGTCGCCGAGGCCAACCTCGACCGCGCCAAGGCCAACGGCGGCAATCGGGTAGAAGTCCCTAATGCCCCGTAAGTGTTTGGATTTTAGGTTGTTTGTTTAGCTGCGCGCAACGTTGAGGGCTGGACCCAACTCCAACCCGCCCAGTTCGTGCAGCGCGTACAACAAGGCACCCAGGGCTTTCGGCGGCAGCGGCACGGCGCGCGCCAACTCGCCAGTGAAATGCGCCTGCAGCAACAACTGCAACGCCATCTGTTCGGCAGGGGGGAGCTCGGCCACCAGCGGCGCTGCCGCCTCGCTCAGGCGTACCGACGCGAACGTCAACGTGGCCAGAAACGGCTGCAGGATGGCAGCGGGGGTGTGGTCGCGGGTGCCTTCGTAAAGTATGGCCAGCGGCGGGCAGGGCGTAGGCGTGAAGTCGGTGAGGTAAACGAGCCCCTCGTGGAACTCCATCTGTCCTTGGGTGAGCGCGAACATCGTCAGGAGATTCTGCCGGCTCTGGGTTTCCATCGCCTGGCGTAACGCCTCGGGCGACACCAGCCTCAGCTCCAACAACACCTGTCCTAACAGCTTCTCGGTTTTGTTGTGCATCGCCAAGGCCTCGTTCAACTGCGCCTCGGTGAGCAAGCCGCTTGTGGTCAAGATGCGGCCGATCGGGTGTTTCAGGCGCGACAGCTTGGCTCCTTGCGGAATGCCGTTGAGCAGAAAAGCGCGGTTGGTGCCAATGGCATCCAGAATCTCCAGGGCGCCGGTGGCTTTGGTGCGGCTCAAACGTGCCAAGGCCGCGGCGAATGATAATTCTTTGAGGTCGGCAGTGAGTTGCAGCGTTTCCACGCAAGACTCCTAGCTGGTTGGTGCCGCGTGCGCAATCGTACAGACGGGCTTGTTGTGATAGGGAGAGGTGATGCCGAAGACCATCGCGGTGGTGTTAAAGCGCAACGCGCCCGAGGCGGTGCACGCGTTCCAAATCGCCGAGCGTTGCCTGCCCGAGGCACGTTTCGTGACCCCGGAAGACACCTGGGCAAGTCACCGGGGTGAGCTTACCGGCGTCGAACCGTTGTCCCCTAAGCAGCTCGACGTCGAAACCGACTTGGCCTTGGTGTTTGGCGGCGACGGCACCATCATCACTGCCGCGGCGCTGTTTTTGTCGCGCCCGGTGCCGATGTTAGGCGTGAACCTGGGGCGTTTGGGCTTTCTCACCAGTGTCTCTCATGACGAACTGCCCAGTGTGTTGCCGCGCGCGCTGGCCGGGGAGTTGCCGTTTGTCGATCGCATGCGCCTGGATGTGGAAGTGCGACGCGGCCACCAAGTGCTGCTCACCGGTCGGGTCTTGAACGACGCCGTGATGAACCCCACCGGCATTGCCCGGGTGGCCCAGTACCGCGTGACCTTGGGAGGGGCGCTGGTCACAAGTCTTCGGGCCGATGGCGTGATCGTGGCGACCCCCACAGGCTCCACGGCCTATTCGATGGCGGCGGGCGGTTCCATCGTGATGCCTGGGTTGGCGGCGGTGGCCATCACCCCTATTTGTCCGTCGGGGTTGTCGCATCGCCCAATTGTCGTGGCGCCCCACGGCGAAGTGGTGGTTAGCCTAGAGTCCGACAACGAGGTGTTCTGTTCGTTGGACGGCCATGTGGGCCAGGCGCTCATGCGCGGGGATGAAATGGCGGTGCGCCGGGCATTGGTCGACACTCGCATTCTGGAGGTGCCGTGGCGGCCTTACTTCCAGATGCTACGGAGCAAGCTGCGCTGGGGAGAAGGCTAGCTTTTGATTTGGTTGCGGCCGCGGTGAGAGCGGATTTCAGCATGGGGTCCGGGGCTCGTCATCGGTTTGACAATCCCGGAAGGCTTCGGCATCGTCTCGTTTTGATACGAATAGTGCAGTCAAAGGAATTCGCTATGCCCGTTCGAAACCTCGCTACCCCGCGTGTGCGGACTCCCCACTCAGCAACTGTCGCGCCGACGCCCGTGCCAGCCTCGCAGCGGACCCGGCGTGCCGATGCTGTTGACCGGGTAGATCGCCCTCGCGTTCAGGGGCGGTCCAGCGCCGCAGCGGTCGCGCCCAAACGACTCGACAAACTCGTCGAACTCGATTTTCCAGCGTTGCCACTCGATGCTCACGGGCACTGTGCGCCGTTATCGCTTCAGGTGCCGGCCAACGCCATTGGCTTGCTGGTCACGATCGAAGGGCCCGAGAACGGCTACTACCTGGTGGACCAATTTTCCGGTCCGCGTGGCAAGGCTCTGGTCAGCGATGGTAGCACCGCGCGGGGCACGAGGCGTCGCACGCCTCAACCTTTTGACAGCCCCAATCGGTCGGTCGCGGGCATGATTCCTGGCACGGGGGCGTTGCTCGTGCCTAATAGCTCCAGCGCTTCGTTGTGCGCGGGGGCCTGGACGTTGCGTGTCTGTGGGACGGACGCACAAGGCAATCCCGTCCGAGGGCCGGTGCATGTGCGCGTGCAAATCAAGGTTGCGCCGCGGTTGCCACGGGCGGGGCGTTTAGACTTGCACCTGCACTTCACGGGCGCGCGCGGCCTTACCGCCGCCGCGGCTCGGCGGTCGCGCGACTTCAAGGAGACACTGGTTGAGGTCCGTGGCATCTTTGCGAAAGTTGGCATCGACCTTGGCACCATCACCTACGATGACGTCAGTCCGCGATTCCAGAAGCAGGCGATCGATGGCGCCGACAGCAAAATTGGCAAGATGTTCAAAACCAGCACCGATAGCTCTGGCGTCAACTTATACATCGTCAAAGAACTGAGTCTTGTCGACCAAGGCGTGATGTCGGCCGGTCCGCCGGGATTCTCAGGGGGCATGCCGGGCCCGGCCAACGCAGGCACGGCTGCGAGCGGGGTCGCCATGGCGATGGATTGCATGCGGCCTGCGTGTGTTATGGCCCATGAAATCGGGCACTTTCTCGGCCTGTTTCACACCCACGAGCAGTTCATCAATGCTGCCGATCCGATCAAGGATACCCCGGTCGAGGGCTGGGGGAATCTGATGCACCCGGACGAAGGTTCGGGCGGCCCCAACCTCACTCCAGGACAGGTTCGCGTGCTGTTGGCCCATCCGCTGGTGCAAATTACGCGGTGACGTAAGCGTCAGGGAACACGGTGTCGGTTTTGAAAGCCTAGTGCGCGTCTTGAAGGAGCGCGATGCCTTCGCCGACAAATGCGGTCAGTTCGTCGCGCTCGTCGGCATCGGCGATGCCTTGCGTGAGGCGGGTTTTCAATGCTTCTAGCACCGGCACGGCGTCGCGGTAACCGTGGCGTACAAACGCGAGCATCATCACTTCTAGCTGATCGTCGGGCAGCGCATTTAGGTCGTGCAACCCAGCGATGAAGGTCGTGAAATCTGCCAGCGCGCGGGTGGTGTCGGTGCTCTCCATTGCCAACAGGGCTTCGTGTTTCAGCTCGGCGTCGCAGTCGTCATCCTGCCAAAAGCCCTTGGCGCGTTCGTAGAACGCCGGGCCCAGCACGTCGGCCAAGACCTGTAGCGCATGGGTAAACAGCTCGGTGTCGTCCCGATCGGCGAGCGCCTCTTCGAGGGCGGCCATGCCTGCAGCGTCGTGGCGGTGGGCCAACTCGGCAGCGGCGCCAGCGCGTGCCATTTCATCTTCGTCGTGCTCTAGCACGGCGCGCAGAAACTCGGTCACGGCGGGGGCCTTGAGGGCCACGATCTTTTCAAACACCACGTCCCGTGCCGCGGCCTCTTCCAAATCAAAGTACGCTTCAAACAACGCCTGTAGCTCTTGATCGACGAGCGGTGCTTCGACAGGCGTGACTGGCGCGGGTTCGGCGGCGCCGGTTGGCGCTGCGGGGGTTGGCGCGGCCGTGACGATCTGACTCACCAACGACTTCAAATCGAGTTTGCCCTGGCTCTCCGACATGCAGGCATGTAAGTGCAGAGGTGCGCTTAGGGTCAAGGGGCCACGAACCTTGCTTGACTTGCTTGCCGGTGCCGGCCAATCTGGGCCGACAGTATTGGATGTTGACGCTATGACGCTACTACTTATCTCTGCGCTGGCTTTGGCGGCGCCCGACGTCGAACGTGCGGGGCAACTTTACGAAAAGGCCCGCTACGAAAAGGCGTTGAAGGCGCTCGGGGATAGCTGTGCCGGTGCTGCCGACGGTGTGGCCTGCGAGCGGCTACGTGGCTTTGTGTTGGCGGCGCTGGGGCAAGAGCCAGAGGCCAAGGCAGCCTTCGAACGGATGCTGGTTCTAAACCCCGATGCGATGATTGGCGACGATATCGCACCCAAGTTACAGACGTTGTTTAGCAACGCCAAACGCGACGTCAACGCGTTGCTGCTGTTGGAGCTCGACGCGGTGGACACCCAAGCCGAGGCCGGCACCTGGGTGTTGCGCGTGACGTTGCCACCCGAAGTAGAAATCAAATCGCTTACCGCACGCGTGGCTCTGGGCTCCGACAACCGTTTCTCCGAAGTGCCACTTACCAAGCAAGGGGATGCGTGGCTGGGCACGCTCAAGGTGGCCGACGAAGGTGGCGAGAAGCTGCGCTACTCGTTGCTCGCAACGCTTACCACCGGAGTTGCTGTGCCCTCAGGGAGCGACGCCGCGCCGCTTACGCGCGCTATTCGTGGGCTCAAGTCTGGTGGCCCGGTGAAAAGCACGTCGCCGTTCGATTCGCCCGGGATGGGGTTGGAGCCGGCTCCCGCTCAAGGGCTACCTGACTGGGCGTTGTGGGCCATCGTGGGTGGCGCCGTGGTGGTGGTGGCCGCGGGGGTTACGGCGGCAATTCTGATGACCCGCGATTCGGGTCCGGGCAACGTGCAAGTGAACGTTGAGTTTGTGGACACACCATGAAACAGCTCGGGCTTGCTTTGCTTGTGGCTTCTGTGTGGGCCTGTGGTTCGGAGCCGGTTACGGCAGTCTCGGCCAAGGCTCGCATTGATGCCGCGCTGAGCGACGATGTGAAGAGCCTGTCGTTGTACATTTTTGGAATCAATCTCTCTGATGGTATTCAGGTTACCTGCTCGCAGCTGGCGATGGGGGAGCTTCTGCCCACCGACCCGCGCCTGGACACGGTCGCGCACGACACCTTCGATTTGGCCGCCGGGACGAGCTTTATGTTTGAAGATGTGCCGGCCAGCCAAGGTTATCGGATCTATGGCGACGCCAAGAACGCCAGTGGCACAGCCATCGCGAATGCCTGCACACCCAATGTCGAGGTGGCCTCGGGTGAGACCACCGAGGTCGTGCTGCGGTTCTACGCATTTTAGAAATTACTAAGACAATACGGCACGTTACAGGCTTTTTAGGTAGGTGCGGATGCGCGCTTCGCCATCCCCTTCGACGTGGATGAACTTGACGCCCATGCCGAGGTTCTCGGCGTGGCCTGAGGCGTTCACCACTTCGCCGCGTGCTACCACCATTTCGCGGTCGCCAGGCAGGGCGAACTTGAGGGTCACGATGGTGCCTAAGGAATGGGGAATGGCGCGGTCGAAGTAGACACCGCCAACGCTGACGTTGCCGGTGCGGCGGAAGTAGACATCTTCGCCCGATATCTCTTCCATCCAGAGTTCCAACGGTACGCGGTTGGCCTCGCGGCGATCGCTGGCATTGCGGCGGTCATTCTTACGGCGTTCCACGGTGACCGGCAGGTTCCGTTTACGTCTATCTGCACCGGTTCGGCGATCAACATTTCCCATGTGCGCCTCCCGCAGAGCGGCAGCCAAAAGTACGTGGCGGGAGTAGCAGATTCCGATCGGTCGGGCAAGCCGCAGCAGCGGCTCAGGCGGGCGCGCGTGCGAGGAAACGGCCCCGGCCGGGCGCGGCTTTGGCGCAGCCCCTGTCAATCAACAATTCGCCGCGCGAATAGACCTGCATAGGGCTGCCGGGCACGGTGCGCCCCTCATAGGTGGAGTAATCCACGCGCATATGCAGCGATTGGGCATTGAGAGTTACCGGGCGTATGGGATCCCAAATCACCAGGTCGGCGTCGGCCCCGGCAAGCAGGCTGCCCTTTTTCGGATACAGGCCGAAGATCTTGGCGGGCGCCGTCGCGGCCACCTCCACCATGCGTTCGAGTGACAGCTTGCCTTGGGTCACCGCCTCATACAGCAGGTGCAAGCGGGTCTCGATGCCCGGTAGGCCATTGGGAATCTTAGTAAAGTCGTTGCGACCTCGGTCTTTTTGGCCCACGTAGTTAAACGGGCAATGGTCGGTGGCCACGGTGTCCAGGTGACCTTGGGCGAGCCCGCGCCACAGCGCCTCTTGGTGGATCTTCGGGCGCAACGGCGGTGTGCAGACGAACTTGGCGCCTGCGAATGGATCCTCCGGGGTGCCGCGCAGGTCATCTTCCGACAAACACAAGTATTGCGGGCAGGTTTCCCCCCACACGGTGAGGCCGCGGGATTTGCCTTCGACAATGCGCGTAAGCGCGCGCGCACAGCTGACATGCACAATGTACACCGGGGCATGGGCCATTTCCGCGAGCGCAATGGCTCGCTCGGTGCCGGTGGCCTCGGCAACTTCCGGGCGCGTGAGCGCATGGTTGATTGGAGCCCATTCGCCCCGTCCGCGCGCTTGCTCCACCAGGATGTCGAGCGGCGGCCCGTCTTCGGCATGCACCAGCACCAGCGCGCCCAAATCGGCGGCCCGCTGCATCACCCGAAACACCGAGGGGTCGTCGAGTAGTAGGCGCTCGGGGTAGGCGAAGAACACTTTGACGCTAGAGATGCCGCTTTTTACCACCGCGGGCAGCTCGGCCATGACTTGTGGCGATGCCTCGGCAACCGTCATGTGGAAGCCGTAGTCGATGACCGCTCGACCCGCGGCTTTCTGGTGCCACGCCTCGACGTTCTTGAGCAGCGATTCACCGCGCGCGTGGTTGACGAAATCGATGATCGTCGTGGTGCCGCCGTGCGCGGCCGCAAGCGTGCCGGTGGCGTAGTCGTCGCTGGCGTTGAACGCCCCCATCGGCAAATCTAGGTGCGTGTGCACATCGACACCGCCCGGTAGCACGTACTTGCCGGTGGCATCGATGCTCATCTCGGGTGGGCCAAAACGCTGATCTCCGCGCGGCACCGCGCCCAAAATGCTGCCCTGGTCGAAATAAAGGTCGTATGGCAAGGTTTCGGCAGCGCTCACCAACGTGCCGTTCAGAATGGCAGTTCGCATCACTGCCGACCTATCGCATACTCGAGTTCGGCGCGACTCAATAGGTAGTCGTGCACCGCCTGGGCGTGAGACTTGCGAGCGCTCAGGTAGGCCACCAGGCCTTCCAACAGGTCTTTGGCTTCGCCGGTGCCAGTCAGGTATTGCGCGGCGGTGAACGCCATCCACTTCTTGGTGGCGCGCACTCCTTCTTCGGAGAACTCGGCCAGCTTGCGGGTGCGGTCGCGGTCGCTGACGGCTTTGCGGACGCGCAATGGGATGCCGGTCTTGGCGAACTGCTCCAACGCCTCAAGCTCGCGGCTGATCGCTTCGGCGCCCTGGGTACGTGCGGCCGCGCGGGCCGGGTCCAGGTCGAACATAAATCCCAACGCCACACCGCCCACGATTTGGTTGTAGATGTCGTAGACATACGGGTTTGCGATGTCGTCGCGCATCGGCGTCCAGTCAAAGGTGAGTTGACCGGCCGCGAACAGCACCGGGAAATTGGCGCGCGCTTCAGCCTTGGCTAGGTTTGCGGCGGCGGCTTTGCCGTGGGCCAGTTGCTGCCACTCAGGGCGGCGTTCTGCCGACTCGACAATGAGCTGCGCCAGCGTCTCCGGCAGCTCATCAGGCAACTCGGGTAACCGCTCCTCGGCCAACGTGAGTTGGACCTCGTCGGACAAACCCATTGTGTGCTTTAGCGCCGCGAGTGCCAGCGCGGCCCCGTAGTCGGCCTCAAGAATGTACTTGTCTACTTCGGTTCGGCCGTAGGTCAGCTTCATCAGGTCGGCTTGGGAAATTTCGCCCGAGCCCGATTCGTACATCTCTTGGCCTTTCTCAAGCGCGGTACGCACCGATTCGGCGGCCGCTTTGAGCGGAGCTTGCATCGTGCGCGCATAAAGGTGCAGGTAGTAGAAGCGCTTCACTTCTAACGCTACCGTCAACTCGGCCTCACGCACGCGTGCCGCTTCCACCGCGATCCGCTCGCGTGCGGCATCTTCCATCGCCTCGGCGCGACCAAAGGTGTACAGCGGCAACGCCAACACCGCTTGCAGGTGGGTGTAAGGTCCCCAATTCTTTAAGGATTTCCAACGGCGCTCGAAGTCGATGGCATCCCCGTGCACGGTAAACATCGGCGTCAGGTAGGTGATGCCCTGCAGTTTTGGGTAGTAAACCGACTCGACCTCGGCCAGCAGGGCTTCGTATTGCGTCACCTTGGCTTCGGCTTGGTTAAGCTCGGCGCTCTGAGCGAACGCCAGCTTGACGCAATCTTGAACCGTGAGTGGCTCCGACAACGACGGCAGAGAGGCACTTGCGCCCATCAGGGTGAGCGCCAGCATGGCAAGAGCGGTCATGGCGTAACGAGCGCGTCCTTCCGTTTTTCGTCTAGCTTCTTGGCGAGCTTCTTCATGAGGCCTTCGACTTTGTCTTTGTCGATGATTTTGGTGAATTGGTTTTTGTAGTCCTTCACCAGCGAGGCGCCATCAAAACTGACGTCATACAGCTCGGTGCTCGCAGCCACGTCGTGCCAATGAAAGGTGACTTTGGTGTCGGTGTCTTCGCCTTCCCAGCGAATCGACATCTCCACGTCGGCCTCTTTCGCGGCGGCGCGTTTGGCGCCAGCCTTGAGTTTGTACGTGGCCTTAGCCATCGCGGCGCCGGAGTCCGGGTAGGCCACCAAGCGAATGACTTCGCGAAAGTCGCTGAGGAATTTCTTCATCTGCTCGGGGGTGAAGGCGGCCTGGTGTTGGGCGATCGGGTCCTTGGTGATTCGCTCGTAGTCAAAGAAGCCATCCAGCGCGGCAAACGCCTTGGCATTGGCCTGGCGGTCGGCGTCGCTCAAGGCGCCGTCTTTGGGCTTGGCCTTCACAGCCTTGAACGCGTTCACCAGGGCTTCGGTGCGCGCCACCGGGTCGGCAGCCGACGCCGGGACGGCCAGGGATAGTGTCGCGAGGACAAATAGGGCAGGGCGTAGTCGCTTCATCATAGGGCATCGCCTTAAGGTTGAAGGGTTTCGCTTATGACGTTGTGAGAACATGGGAACTGGCACCGTGGAACGATCACTTCAGGGGTGCGAAAGATGGCGCGCGATGCAGGATTCGAACCTGCGGCCTACGGCTCCGGAGGCCGTCGCTCTATCCATCTGAGCTAATCGCGCGCGCCGGCGCTTCATACTAAAGCCCAGCGCGCTCTGCAACCGAAAGGTGCGACGCGACAGCGATTACTTTGGGTTACGTTTCCGGTAGTCGTCGATGATTGCTTTGATTTTTGGGGCGTCTTTGTGACCCGGGTCGAGCTTCAAAAACTTCTCAAAGGCCTCGACGGCGCTCTTCTCTTTGCCCTGTAGCGTTTGGGCCATGCCCAAGAGGCGATAGCTCTTGGCGTGCTTGGGGTTGGCTGCAAGCGCCTTGCCTAGCTCGTCAATGGCGCTCGGGATTTTCTTGTCCTTGATGAGATCGTTGGCCTTCTTGTAGTGCTCTTCGGCGGCGTCGGCGGCGCCAGCCTTCGCGGCTGGTTCGGGGGGGGCCTTGGCACTCTTGCTGGTCTTGGAGCTCTTGCTTGTGACCGTGGCTTTGCTGGTTTTTTTAGAGGTCTTCTTGCGATCTTTTTTGCCCTTCGGCTCTTCGATGGCGGTGGGCTCTTCGGTTGAGGCTTCGGTGGGGGTCACGGCAGCCTCTGTTTTTTCGGTGCCCGGCAGGGCGGTGGCGGCCTCGGGTTTGGCGTCGGCGCCAGCCGCAGGCGGGTCACCTGGGGACTCGGTGGTGGCGGTGGCGGCCTCGGCGGGTTTTTCCTCAGTGGGCGTCGGGACGACCGTTGGCGTTGGCACGGCGACCGGGTCAGCCGCCGCAACGGCAGCGGTAGGCTCGGTGCCAGCACGACTGCCAAACGGCAGATAGCCTAGATACCAGGCGGCACCCCCTACCCCGGCGGCCACGACGACCAACGCCGTTGCAGCAAAGAGCAGGGGACGTTTGGAAGACTTCGGCAATTCGTCTTCGCTTAGGTCCATCGTGACGCCGCGCGGCACGCTCAATGCGGAGGCTTCTGCGGGAGGCGGCATGCTGGCGTCTAGCTCGGCCGCTGTGGTGGGAGCAGCAGGCGCCGGCATCGCTTCGGCTTCTTCGAGCGGCAGCGCTTCTTCTAAGGACTCGGCCGGCTCAATCGGCAATGCATCTTCAATCGTCTCTACCGGTGTCGGGGCTTCAGAGAGCGACACAGCGGCGGCCATCGCCACGTCAGGGGCGGTCACCTCAATCGGGGCGAGGGGGGCGCCCGCGCCTTCTGGAAGCGGGGCAATCTGAGTGTTGTCGCCACTGGTGGCGAGCTCGGGGGAGGGCGGAGGTAGACCCACGGCGGTGATTTCGGTGGGGCCAGCCAACCCTGTTATCGGCGGCAATGACCACTCGGGCATTGTGGTCGGCGCGGGTGTGACCTCGGGGTTCGGTGCCAGCTCTTCGACGAGCGTGCGTTCGGTGACCTCTTGGCGTGGCAGGTTGTCCACCGGGAAACTTGAGGCAAACACGACTTGTGCGGGTTCGGCTCCGGGAGCCGGGGCACCTACGGAGACCAGCGGGGCAGTGGCAGCGACGAAGGGGGCCCCTTCACCACTTTGCGGTGTGGGAGGCTTGTAGGCGACCGGCGTTTCGGGAACCTGGCGCCACGTGGCGGGAGGGGGATCCTCCTGTGCTGGGGCGGGGGTGAAGTGCGTCTCACCGGTGACCACTGGGTGTGGGGCAAACGGTGAGGGGGAGATCGACTCGGCCGGCGTGGTCGGCAGCGGGCCGGCAAAGGGTGACGGCGTGACAAAGGTCGCGTCGGCGTTGGCTTGGGTGACCACCGGGGCCAAGGTGGGCTCAGAGTCCACAACAGCTGCGGGCACGGGCTCTGTGGGGGACTTCGGATTGGGCATCGGCACCATGATGGTGGCGTCATGCGCTCCCGCAGTCCCGGCGGCCAGCGGCGTTTCGGCTAGGGGTTCCGTGGACAGGCTCGGGGAGCGGTTGGTGTCAGCCTGTGTGGGTATCACATCAGTTATGACGGGGGCAGGTGCCGTTGGGGCCGCTGCGACGACGGAGGGCATCTCGGTGGCTGTGGCCAACCGAGCTTCGCCTTTGGCGGTGACCCATAGCTCGGCGTTGCAGGCCTTGCACGGGACCTTCGCTTCGCCCCCAGAAACGGTTGACGAGCTTACAAAAACAGGTTTATGGCAGCTTGCACACCTGACGAGCATGGCCCAACGCTCCGTCCCATACGAGTCAGGGCCCAGTCTGGCACCGGATCGCTGTTCGTATCAAGTTTTGGCATCATCGCTTCGTGCGGGCGAATTCGAATGGATATCCGACCCGTGTTGCGCCTCCCTTAGGCGGCGGGAATACCCAGTCGCCGATCACTCCTTTAATACAACGTACCAGTGCTGGGGAACCCACATCATCATAGGTCGCGCGGATATCCGTGACCGAGCCGACGTTGGTGATGACCCACTCCATATCGATCTTACCGGCAATGCCAGGTTCGCGTTCCAAAACCTTTTCGAAGCAGCTGCGAATCTCGGGAATGAACTTCTTGATGTGGCTTCGCAATGCCAGCTCCGGGTATTTTCCTCGTGTCATTCGACCTGTGCCGCCGGTGCCAACGACGCCAGCCGGGAGCGGGGCGCCGCTGCGCAACGTGGCGGTTGCGCCTTGCATGGTGCCACCCGTGCGCGTCTCAATTTGGATCTCTGGGAGCCCGGCAATCATCCCGGAAACCTTAAAATCGGCGATCGAGACCGATTTGAGCGGCAGGCGCCGCGGGGGTGCAAGCTCCAGTGACTCCGGCTCCGGGAGCGGCGCGAGGACGGGCTTGGGCCCGGTCAGAGGCAAGCGCTTGCTGTGCGGCGGCAGTGGGGTGGCTGATGGGGAGGGGGCGCCAGCGGCTTTCTCCGGGACGGCAGCGGGCTCGGCGTCGGCGGGTGGCTTTGCGGTGGCGATGGCCACCGGGGCACTCCACTCAAGTTCCTTGGTCTCTTTCGGCCGCGGCGGCTTGAAAAAATCCATCTGCGCCTGTGCCATCGTAGTCATCGACCCGCGCACAAGCGGTAGCGCAGCCAGCCCCAGGTGCATTACCAACGAGACGCCGACGGCTGCCCAGAGCTCAGCGCTGGGTAGCCAGTGGCGCAACGTGCCACTCACTTTGAGCGTAGGGGCGAGCTTGCGGCAGTGGACGTAGAGCGAGTGGGGGCCTGCAGAGATTTCGATCTGATCGTCGAACTCGGCCACGCAACCTACGAACGGGCCGCTACGGAACAGGTCCACCTGGCGCTTGCCGCGATGAAAGATCTTCCAGTCGGGGTCGTGTGGGACCTGTACGCTGTACTCGCCCGGACGGTTGTGAGCCACCACTGGGAAGCGGGCAGGGGTCGGCACAACCCACAGGCTCTCCAGCAGGTTTGGGGTGCCGGCCCACCATGTGGTGGTGCCCGGCGGTACGGTTTCCACTCCGACCACCTCACGGTTGAGCGTATGGATCACCTCGACCACCACTTGGCCATACGGATGGGCTACGGTGGTGGCGTTGGCCTCGTCCTGCAGTGATAGCACCAGGGGCCGTGCGTCGAGAGGCGGCGGTTCGTCGCCGTCTATCTCTTCGTCGTCGTCCAACGGGTCGCGTCCGTGAGCCTTGGGCAGCGCTTCCTCGCTGGTAGGGGGGCGCTCAAACATCAACCGGTTCATCAAGCTCGACTGCGACACTTCCGGCGGCGGACCTAGGGCGGGGGCAGCCGCCGGTTTGGCCACTTGTTTGATGACAGTGATATCCGTGCCGCCGGCATCGTCCTCATCGCTGTCCCAGTCGTCACTCGGGACGGCTCGGCCCTGCGAGGGTTCGGGCGGCATGCTGAGCATGGCGGGGTCGCGTACCCGCGAGGTGGGTGCGAAGCTGAAGATGAGCTCGAATTCGCAGAGCCCGACTACCTCGCCCGGTTCGATGCGAGCTTCGCGCAGTTTCTGACCGCGCACCGTGAAACCGTTGGTGCTACCTGTGTCCTTCAGCACCAGGCCGTGTTCATCAAAATACATACGGGCGTGCAAACGTGAGACATGCCCGGAATCCAGCGGCACGTCGGCCTCAGCGTCACGTCCAATCGATGCCGGAGAGTGTCGCACCGTAACCTTGCGGACAAGTTGCCCGGCCTTCCGGACCTCTATGAGGAGGCGCGGAGCGTGGTAGGTGGTTGAAGCATCGCCAGGCGACATGAGCTGCCCATCATACCTCGGTCGGATGTGAAAAAAAGAGTCCCGTCGCTACGACCTCTTTTGTAAGATGCAAACTATGCGTTTTGCCTGGTTGCTTGGATGCCTGCTGTCGTCTGCGTGCGGTGGTTGGGTTGGGACCTTCCCACCGCCGGTCATTCCTGCTTCACCCACCGCCGAGGACTGGCCCGATGCGGGTGCGGCCGTGATCGAAGATGTTTCGACATTGCGTTACGAGATTCTCGAACGCGATGGTCAACCACCCCAGGTGATTGTGGTGCTCGACCACCGCCGACGTTTGAAAGTGCTGAGTGAGACCGGGTTGGCCGAGGCCACCGTGGCGTTGCCGGTGGATGGTTTCTCGACCGTGACGCGAATTGACGCCCGTGCGGTGGCCCCCAATGGCAGCATCACCACACTGGACCCCGCAACGATCACGCCAGTGGTGGTGCCTGGTTTGCGTTATCAAACCGGCGAGGTGAAACAGCTCCGTTTTGTCATTCCTGGTGCGACGCAGGGAGGCCTGCTGGAATACCGCTACGAGCGTGTGTACGTGGACCCCGATATGGTTCCGGTGTGGGTGTTTGGCGGCCCTCTGCCGGTGATGCGTGCCGAGCTTGGACTGATTGCGGGCGAGGGGATCAAGCTCGACCATCGCTATGGTCGGGGTGAACAGGTGGTAGACAATCCGCCGTTGCGGCGTAAAGACGATGCGGGGCGCGAGCGTTGGGTGTTTGTCGAAAAGGATCTGCCCGCCTACTACGCCGAGCCCGCGATGCCGCACCTGGGGCGTCTGGCACCTTGGGTTGCCGTTGTGGTGACCGAAGCTCGTTTCGCTGGCCTTAAACGTAAGTTGAAGAGTTGGGAGGACGTCGGCGCGCGCATGACGTCGCTGTTTGCCCAGGTTGGGGGTGTCGCCGGGAGTGGCCCCGCCAAGAAGCGCTTCGCTCAGATCGCAAGCAGCCTGAAACCGCTGCCGTTGTTTGGGCTCGGGGTGCGTCAGCCGGTGTCGGCTGCCGCGTTGGCCAAGGGCGAGCCGGTGTGCACGCGGGATGCTACGGCGTTGCTCCTTAAAGCGTTGGAAGGGGTCGAGCAGCCATTCTATCCGGCCCTGCTTGCTGGGCCCACCGGGCCGGTGGTGGTGAAAGACCTGCCCGGATTCTATCCGTTTGTACGCGCCGGCGTGGCCATGGATGTCACCAAAGATATTGAGAGCGATCCCACTTGCGAAGAGGATCCGGCGCGGCGCGGCCTGTTGTGTACCGTGCCCGCGGATTCGTATGCCTTCCTTGATCCGTTGTGTACCACCTGTCGGTTTGGCGAGGTGGAACCGGCATTCTCGGGTGGCACCGCGTTGGTGTTCACCAAGGATGAGGCGCGCTGGGTCGACATTCCGATCGACTCTCCCGAAAAGAATCGCACTGTGATGCAGTACCGCTGGGGTATGGAGGTGGACGGTGCGCTGAAGGGCGGTTTGAGCGGTGAGATGATGGGGGCGGCCGCACGCCATTTCAAAGAGACCTTGGTGGATGAACGCAAAACCAACGAAGTAATGGCGACGTTCTTGTTTGGTGAGGAGCCGCCGGTAGAGCTCAAAGAAGCCAAGTTAACCGGGCAGGTCGGGGGCGACGAGACGTTGAAGCTGAAAGCCAAGGCCACCGCCAAGCTCAATCGCCTGGAGTATCAACATTTCACGTTGCGTGCGGTCGACGTGGCGGGGCCGTCATTTCCGGGTAGGCTGCGGGCCTCACGACGTCAGACCCTTATTTTGGATGCACCGTTGTGGAACGAGACGGTGGTCGCCATCGAGTTGCCGGTGGGCTACGACGTCACCATGCCCGAAATGGTGAAGGTGGTCGAACCGTTTGCCGAGTACGCGAGCGGCTTTGCCAAGAAGGACCGCACACTGTCTTACACGCGGCGACTCATCATCAAGACTCATCTGATCACGCCGGAGATGTGGCCTGCCTATCGCGCATTTTTGGAGGCGGTCCGCGATGCCGAGGAGCAGGTCTTGGATGTCGCGCTTGGCATGGAGCGGCGCTAACGTTGTTGGGCGCCTGCCCCCCTGTTGTCGCGTCCCGTTTGTGCTAGAGTTTCCCGTATGATTCGGGTGCTAGCGTCGATTCTGGGTCTTGTCGTTGCGGTGTCGTTGCCGAGCACAACCGCATTGGCGAAGGCCAGCAGTAAAAAGGTCAGTCTCTCTGTCGAGGCCTCGGTCGAGGGGGCCAAGGTGTTGGTCGACGGCAAAGAGGTTGGCAAGACGCCGCTTAAGAACAGAGACATTGCGGTCGGCAACCACACGATTGTTGTGCGCAAGCTCGGCTATATGGAATTCAGCGAGAAGGTGCAGGCCAAGGCCGGCAAGCCGATCGTACTTTCGGCGGATCTGTTGCCGTTTGCCGGCGTCATCAAGGTCTCCGCCAATGTGGCCAAGGCTACGGTGGCTGTGGATGGCAAAAACGTCGGCAAGGTGCCTTTGGAATACGAAGTAAAACCTGGTGCGCACACAGTTACGGTGAGCAACTCGGGCTACCAGACTTTTACGCAAAAGATCTCGGCCGATCCGGGCAACGACTATGAGATCAAGGCGACGCTCGTGAAGGGCACTGCTGTCGCTAGCGGCGATGACCTGGAATTGGTACCGCTCGGTGGTGGCGCGACCTCAGGCGATGGGGATGAATTGGCATTGGCGCCGCTGGCAGGTGGTAAGACGGTGACCGGCGGCGGCGACGATTTGGGGCTCGAACCCTTGGCGCCGCTGACGTCGCTTACGGCGACCTCGACACAAGGTCCCGGCTTCACTGCGACAACGCCCCCAGGAGCCAACGCGACGTACGAGCCGGCGCCCCCTTGGTACATGGAGAAATGGGTGTGGGGCGTGGCCGCAGGCGTGGTTGCGGTGGGTGTGGGCACGACGGTGGCGCTGTTGCGGCGGGGCGATGAAGCCCCCAGTGTCACACGTGTGGACAACGCATGCACGATGGATTTGGGCGGATCACCTTGCGAGGGGCCGACCAACGTACAGACGCTCAGGGTCAAGTAATTCCTTGATCCCAGGCTACGTGGTTTGCTAAACGGGCACCGCGAGCCAAGATAGCTCAGTCGGCAGAGCAGCTGATTCGTAATCAGCAGGTCTGGGGTTCAAATCCCCATCTTGGCTCCATACTTACACCACGCCGCATTGCGTCTACAGCCATCTACTACAGCCATTGAGGTCTGAGGGTAGGGCGAGGGTCTAGGCGCGGGTGAGAGCTGCGTTGATCGCGGTGGCCGTTTGGCTGGCGAGGCGCTCGCTGACGTGGGCGTAAACGCGTGCCGTCATGCTGGGATCTTGGTGGCGGAGCTGGTCTGCGATCGCCCGCATTGACACGCCTTCCTCTAGCGCGATGCTGGCACACGTATGCCGCAAGGTGTGAAAGCTCATGCGCCGAGTGATCTTGGCCGCCACCTGCAGCCGTTTGATGCTGCGGTTCACGTTGCGAGCAAACAACGGCGCGCCATTCTCAGACGTGAATATGAGATCGCCCCACGGGCCAGCCTTCCAAGTTCGGCCCGCGGCTAGGCGTTCCTCCGCTTGCTGGGCGCGTCGCTTGCGTAGCGCGTCGGCCACGATCGTGCCCATGTCAGTGAGGGCTCGCGATCGGTCTGTCTTGGGCGTCGACAGTCGGGGGCCGCGTTTGTCTACCCGCTCCAAGGTGCGTTGGACGCGGAACCGGCAAGCCTCCAAGTCGACATCCTGCCACCGAAGGCCAAGGCATTCGCCAATGCGAAGCCCAGCGCCTACCGCAAGCGTGCATAAGGCTTCCATGTTGCGAGCCCCGCGCCCATGCTTCACGTCGGCATCATCGGCCACCGCGGCAGCCAACAGCGCCTTGGCTTCGGCCAGGGTGAGCGGTTCAACCTCACGTTTTGGCACCTGAGGGCCAGGCACAACGGCTGCAGCGTTGCGCGCCACGAGCCCCCAACGCTCGGCATCTTTGATCGCACGCTTCAGGATCGCGTGGAGGTATTGCACGGTGCGCGGTGACAGCCCTTCCCGGAGCTTGTCGGCCAGGAACTTTTGCACGGCTTCAGGGGTGAGCCTGTGAAGGCGGACGTTGGCAATCTCGTGGCGAACGATGGGGGCGATCGGGTTGCCCTTGCCGTCTTGCACCTTGCGGCGGTCTTCGATGTGGACGCCCACGAGCTGGCGATAGCTGTAGAGGGTCTTCGGCTTCAGGAAGTAGCCGACCGATTCGTCAAGGCCTTCTCGCTTCGAGGCGACGCCACCGTCGCGAGTAGCGAACCAACGCCACAGGAAGGCCCCCAAGGTCTCGTGGCCACTGGGCAAGGGCAATCCGTTGTGTTTGTCGCGCTGAAGCTCTGCAAGCCGTTTTTGAGCGGCTGGGAACGTTTTGCAGTAGACGGTTGAGCGCTGGCGCTGGCCATTGAGCTTGAGGCCGCCTGACACAGTGACCACCCAGAGGTCACCACGCTTGAACAGGGACCCGTCGCCACGTCGGCGGTGACGATCGGAACGTTCGTGCGTGGGGCTTTTGATCTCTGGGCTGTTGGCCATGGCGTTACCTCTTGGGTCGGCTTCTCTTCTTCTTTGGTCGTGCCTCTTGTGAGGCACCACCAGACTCTTCACTTCTGTCTGGGGGAAGGATCTTCAGCGGCACGGTCGTGAATGTCGGCGGCTCGGGCTCGGGTGGTAGCCCGAAGTTCTCTGAGGCCTTAAGAGATGGCGGCAAGACGAAGCTGTCTCGACCGCTGGACGGCAGGATGTAACGCTCTGAGTACAGCTCGAAGTCTTTCAGCTCCCCGCCGGCCTTCACCCACTTCTCCATACGTTCCATGAGGCTGTAAAACACATGCGTGTTGAACGGCTGGTAGCGGTCGAGATCGATGCGGTACTTTTTGATCTTCCGCCACAAGCTCGTGAAATGGACGCCGAGCGCGCGGGCCGCGGCCGCAACATTCCCGGCTTCTTCTGTGAGAGCTTGGTGAATCATCGCTTTTTCGGTGTCTTCAACTGCTGTCTTCAGATCCTTGGTGACCATCGCACGACCATACAAACCACTAGTATGTGGCGCAACTGCAGGTGGTCTAGCAGATTGTGTTGACACATGCAAGGCTGCTAGTGTACTAGCAATGAGGCAGGGTGCCGCAGAAGCACACAACGAAAGGAACGACGATGAACAAGAAGCCAGAAGACAACAACGACGGGCCGTCATTGCTCTTGAGAGTCCGCGAGGCCGCGCGCTTAACCGGCATGTCGGTAGGATTCGCCTATCAGCTCGCACGCTCGGGGGAGTGGCCTACGGTGCGTGTTGGTCGCGCCCTACGGGTTCACCGTGCCGCGCTTGAGGAATGGGCAACGCGCAATGTTACCGGCGGCGGCAAGGCTGCGTGAGGGCAGAACCATGACCACGATTTCTACGAAGACCCTGATCAGCCGAATCAACCGCAAGCTCGCACCCGATGGCGAGCGGCTCTGCGTTGCACGCGGTGAGCGTGTGCTCCAGGCCTGCGGCGACTATTGGATCAAGGATATCACTCTCAACGCTTTGCTCCACAGAGACGTCGACCCCGTGGCGCTCGGCCGCGAGCTGGGCGTCATCAATGAGACCGAGACAGTGAAAACGTAGTCGAGAAGCGAGCCCGACAGGCGACCACTCCGGCAAGAGACGATCGCCCGCCGAGC
>ERZ795055.1305-NODE-1305-length-20379-cov-41.089008_pt1 | contig 20379 bp, 10 predicted proteins | sample MGYA00375139_ERZ795055 | MGnify/ENA primary metagenome ERZ795055 (study PRJEB30184, sample SAMN05720283) | anaerobic digester metagenome | isolation source: active sludge of municipal wastewater-treating anaerobic digesters | place: USA | collected 2015-01-23 ... | reverse complement strand
CTGCATGTTCGTGATCATCGCCTTCTTCATGCACATGACCTTCTTCACCGTGAGCCGGATTTTCAGAAATTTCTTGGTCATGATTGCAATTTTCATCGTGAACATGTTCTTCATGATCTTGCTCATCACCATCCACATGAATATGCCCTTCCTCTCCATGTTTTGGATTTTCATCTTCAGAATGTGCTTCACCACCATGATCGTGACCAGAATGCATTTCCCAAACACTTTCAACGGTACATAAAATTAAATTATCTATCACCTTTCCGGTTGGTGAAGCAATGCCGGTAACTACATAGGCAAATTCGTCATGAACATCTCCTTCTTGTGCATCTCCGTGCGTACCAAAAAATTTATCACCCACTTTTATTTTAAGTTTTTTAGCAATTTCACATCCGATAACGACTTCAAAATTCTTTTCAAACACTTTTCCTTCGGAAATAGTGGCTGTATATTTTTTAATATAATCGGGTGTTGTTCCTACAATTTTAAAACCTCGATAATTATCACCAAAAGCTAGCGGAATGGCCGTTTCAACAAATGGGTGTTTCATCCAAACTTCTGCTTCATTATAATTGATATTCCCTGTTGGAGCATCTACTTGATATACTGAAGAAAGTATCAATTGAAGAGGACTTCCTTGTGCACCTAAAACCAAATCAACTCCATCAATATTGCTTGAAAATTGTTTTTCAAATTGTTCCTGCAATAAAATTAAAAGAGAAATTATTGCTACGGATGCAGTTAATAAAACTAAACTTAAAACCGTATTTAAAGGCTTAAACCAAAGGTTTTTCCATGCTAATTTTCCAATCATGTCAATTTATATTTATATGGTTAGAAAATTTTTCTTTTAACCGATGATCATGCGTTACGATTATTAAAGAAGCTTTGTATTCTTTAGATAATTGGGCTAACAAATCGGCTACTTTTGCAGCATTTTCATCATCTAAACTTGAAGTTGGTTCATCGGCTAAAAGTAATTTTGGTTCATTAATCAATGCTCTGGCAATGGACACACGTTGTTGTTGGCCAACGCTCAACTCTGCGGTTAATTTATACATTTGGTCCTCTAAATCCAACTCTTTTAAAAGTGCTTTAGCTTTTTCTGTGGCTCTTTTTCCTGTGGCTAACCATGAGGCCAAAACTACATTTTCTAAGACATTTAAGGACGCAATAAAATGTGATTGTTGTAAAACCAACCCAATGTTTTTTCCTCGGAATTGATCTAATTCTTGTTCAGAAAATAAGGTAATATTGTTATTTTCAATTGAAATCTCTCCACTTTTCGGACGTAATAAACCTCCTAGTAAATGAAGTAATGTTGTTTTACCCTTTCCGGAATTACCGGTAATAAGTAGTGCTTCTGACGCTGAACAATTCATATCAGGAAAATGAAATGCAGTCGTGGAATTATACGAAAAAAACACATTTTTGATTGTTATCATACAAGCTTTATTTGTAGTGTGGAAAGATACTGCTAAAATGAAAAATTATTTGTTAATCAATTCTAAAATTTAGCTTAGGATTTTCTCATTTGTTTTGGTCCATACCAAAGCCAGAATCCGGTAATGGTAAAAACCATCAAAGCCAAACTCATAATGATAGTATAAATGAGTTTAAAAACTCCAGATTCGAATCCTAAATAATAATCAACAATTGAGCCATCGTGTAATTTTTCGATAACATCAGATCGTCGCAAATCAATTTGCAATAAACTTCCGGTTGAACCATCGAGTTGAACTTCATAAAAGTTTGATACAAAAGTAAATTTTACTATTCCTTTTTCGGGTCGAAGATCAATTCTGTCAATTTCTATCTTTTTCGTTTGGTTAAGATAATCTGCCAAAAAACGACTGGCATTCTTTTGCAGACTATCTAAAGGTAAAAATTTAGTTAGTTGTGTTGTAGAGCCGATTTTTGTTTCGGGAAGAATAACTCCTCCACTATGCTTTTTTATTCCTAATAAAAATCCGGTTACAGAAATTAAAAAGAAAAAAACAAACAATAACGCTCCTGTTGTTCGGTGCACTTTTCTAAATATTCGGATTAATTTGGCTTGACTTTTTCTCTTCTCAGACATTCAGAGTATGTTAATTATAGTATTCCTTCGTCGGCAAAACTGAAATAGCCGTTTTCAGTTACAATAATATGGTCTATAACAGACATATCCAATTGTTTTGCCGCCAATTTTAATTTTTGTGTAATTTGAATATCCGCTTCACTCGCAATTAATTTTCCCGAAGGATGGTTATGTGTTAAAACAAAAGACAAGGCATTGTGCTCTAAAGCTGTTTTCAAAAGCAATCGAACATCCACTACGGTTCCAGTAATCCCGCCTTTACTAAGTTGAGCTTTATAAATAATTTTATTGGCATTATTTAAATATAAAACCCAAAATTCTTCGTGGGGCAATTCTCCAATAATAGGTTGCATAATCTCATAAACAATTCGACTGGAAGTGATTTTTATTAATTCTTGCACTCCTTCCTCTTTACGTCTTTTTCCTAATTCTCCGGCAGCTATAATTGAAATGGCTTTTGCCTTACCAATACCTTTAAATTTTGTTAATTGTTGAATTGACATTTTACCTAAACTATTTAGGTTGTTTTGAACACTGGCTAAAATCTTTTTGCTTAATTCAACGGCACTTTCATTTCTGCTTCCTGAGCCTATAAGTATGGCTAAAAGTTCAGCATCACTCAAAGTTGATTTTCCTTTGAGCATTAACTTCTCCCTGGGCTTATCATCTTCAGCCCAATATTTAATTGAAAAAGAGGTAGTATCTTCCATTCTGTTTGGCGTTTAAATAATTTAAAAAAAATAAAATTACACAAAAAATAAAATTTTATGTAACATAATTACTATTTTTATTACTTATTAATAAATTTTAAAACTTCTACAATGAAAAAAATTGGATCTTTAGTAAGCATGATGTTACTTGTTTTTGTCAGTTTTTCAACTCGTGCTCAAACAGCAGATGAAATTATAAGTACTTATTTAAAAAATATTGGTGGTGTTGAAAAATTCAAAAGTTTAACCGGTACCAAAACAGAAATGACCGTAAACTATCAAGGGATGGAAATTCCGGTAGAACTAGTTCAACTTAAAGGAGGTAAAATGTATTTGAAAATCAATTTTCAAGGGCAAGAAATTACACAAATGGCTTTTGACGGTACCACAGCATGGTCAACAAACTTTATGACGATGAAAGCGGAAAAATTAGAATCCGAAATGGTTCAAAATATCAAAGACGAAGCAAACGATTTTCCGGATGCCATGCTTGATTATAAAGCCAAGGGATATACTGCTGAATATTTAGGAAAAGAAACTAAAGAAGGGACTGAGTGTCATAAAATAAAATTGACAAAAAAACCTCAAACCATTGATGGGCAAAAAGTAGACAACGTTGTTTTTTATTATTTTGATACTGAAAATAATGTGCCTATTCTAACTGAAACTGAAGTAAAATCAGGCCCTGCTAAAGGTCAAATCTCCACTACCACGATGAGTGATTATCAAGAAGTGGACGGTATATTTTTCCCTTTTTCAATGAATCAAGGAGGGCAAGCCATGAAAATTAAAAAAATCACTTTGAATCCTGCTGTTGATCAAAGTGCTTTTGCTTTTAAAGAATAATTTAAATTTAAATAATACCAATCCCCAACTCAAAACTTGGGGATTTTTTAATTAAGCTAATTTTATGAAAAAACTAAATACAATTATTTACCTATTTGGATTATTTACGGTGTGTTTTTCTCAAGCTCAAGAGGAAGTAATATTAAAAGGAAAAGAGCTTTATGGAGATATTAAAGCCCGTCAAATTGGCCCAGCCATTATGAGCGGTCGAATTTCAGATATTGCTAATCACCCCACTAATAATAAAATCATTTATATTGGTGCTGCCGGAGGCGGTGTATGGAAAAGTTCTGATGGAGGAGCTTCTTTTTCTCCCATTTTCGACAAACATATTCAATCTATAGGTTGTGTGACTATTGACCCAAACAACCCAGACAATACAATTTGGGTGGGAACCGGCGAACCTTGGACTAGAAATAGTGTGTCTATTGGCGACGGAATTTATAAATCAACTGACGGTGGCTTGAATTGGAATAATATGGGTTTACCAAAATCTGATCGTATTACATCCATTGTTGTCGACCCTAGAAATAGTGATGTAGTTTGGGCAGGGGTTTTAGGAGCACTTTGGGGTGACAGTGAAGATAGAGGAATTTATAAAACAACCGATGGCGGAAAAACCTGGAACAAAGTTTTTTATGTTGATCAAAAAACAGGTTGTGCTGACTTGGTCATAGATTCTAAAAATCCGGATATTATGTATGCCAGTTTTTGGGAATTTAGAAGAACAGCTTGGTCATTCAATTCCGGTGGAAATAATTCTGCCTTATACAAGACAATCGATGGTGGAAAAACGTGGAATAAAATTCATACCGGTTTTCCTAAAGGTCAATTAGGGAGAATTGCCATAGCAACGGCTCCATCAAACCCTGAAATTTTATATGCGGTTTTAGAAACAGAACAAGATAAAGACAAAGGATTATACCGTTCTGATGATTCAGGTGCAACTTGGAAACATTTGAATGGTGATTTTGAATTGGTTGTTCGTCCGTTCTATTTTTCCAGAATTACGGTTGATCCAAGAAATCCGGATATTATTTACAAAGGCGGTTTGCGTGGTTCTATCAGTAGAGACGGAGGAAAAACATTTAAAGGTTTGGGTAACATGCATTCTGACATTCATGACATTACAATTGATTTAGTTGACAGTAACAGAATTTATGTAGCAACCGATGGTGGATTATACAGAAGTTGGGATGCAGGAAATACGATGGATATCGTTAAAAATTTACCTCTTTCTCAATACTACCATTTAAGTTTAGACAATGAAGAACCTTATAATATTTATGGTGGATTACAAGACAATGGCTCTTGGTATGGCCCAAGTAAAAGCGATGGTGGTATTGAAGCACGAGATTGGCACAGTGTAGGTTATGGCGATGGTTTTCGTGTTTTAAAACATCCAACCAAAAAAATTATTTACAGTGAAATGCAGGGTGCTGAAAACATTTGGCGTTATAATTTAGATACTAAAGAATTAAAAACTATTCAACCTTTAGCTACAAAAGGCGACCCTAAATTGCGTTTTAACTGGAATACTCCCATTGTAACCGGAATTCATAATCCGGACAGAATATATGCAGGAAGTCAATTTGTGCATGTTTCAGACGATATGGGACAAACTTGGCGAAAAATATCGGGTGATTTAACCACGAATGATCCTTCTAAAACTAACACTGAAAAATCGGGAGGTTTATCAGTAGATAATTCAGGTGCTGAAAATCATTGTACAATTTTCACTATTACTGAATCACCTTTAAACAAAGAAGTTCTTTGGGCTGGTACCGATGACGGAAATGTTCAAATCACAAAAGATGGTGGAAAAACTTGGTCAAATATAACTTTGAATTTAAAAGGGTTACCAAAAAATACTTGGTGTTATCATATTGAAGCCAGTGTTTTTGATGCGAGTACTGCCTATGCGGTTTTTGATGGACATTCCAAAAATGATTATGCCACTTACGTTTATAAGACTTCCGATTTTGGTAAAACTTGGAATTCAATTGTTACTGCCGATTTAGATGGTTTTGCCAGAAATATCCAAGAAGATTTTAAAAATCCTAACTTATTATTTTTAGGAACTGAAAAAGGGTTATACATCACCATAGATGGTGGAAAAAATTGGTCAAAATTTGAAAATGAAATGCCAGCTGTAGCTGTTCATTATATCGATTTACATCCAAAAACGAATGATTTAGTCATGGCAACACATGGAAGAGGAATCATTATTTTGGATGATATAAGTCCGTTACGACAAGTAAATCAACATATTTTGAAAAAAGAAGTGCATTTTTTTGACACTAAATCTTTTGTTATTGAAGAACAATCGAGTTTTGGCGGGACAGCTTCTGAATTAGAATTTGTGGGTCCCAATCCAAATACATCGGCTCAATTAGTCTATTATTTGAAAAAACGTAATACTTTCGGAAAAATGGATTTAGAAATTCAAGATATGAAAGGTAATAAAATAATAACTCTTGCTCCGGGAAATCAAAAAGGAATCAACATTGTTACTTGGGGATTCAATACCAAAAATCCGAAATTAGCAACCGCTAAAACACTAAGTTATGGTGGATTTACAGCACCAAGAGTACCCGCCGGAACATATAAAGCTGTTTTAACCAAAGGAAAAGAAACTTATGTAAAAGAATTCCAAGTGGTAAATGATCCAAAAAGTGTCATTTCAGAAGCTGAACGAAACAAACAGGCTGAAACAACTAAAATGCTTTTTGATAAAAATGAAGAATTAGCTTATATGGTTTATGAATTAGATGAAATGATTTCGTTAAACAAAAAAATAATGGAGAAAGATCCAAAATCAGCCAAAACAAATGGCAAAATTGATTCGGAATTAAATTCATTAAAAAACACAATGGTGGTTACCACGGGTGATATGTATGTAGGAGCTGCTGAGCCTCAATTAAGAGAAAAATTAAGTACTATTTATGCCACGGTTGCTTCACAATTTGATGCTCCATCTCCCTCACAAGTTTCGAATATTGAAAATGTGATGGATAAATTTAATACGGCAGCATCCGGTTTTAAAGATTTAAAAGGGAAATACAAATCAAAATTGATGGAACAAGCGGCAAAACTTGAAATTCCTTTTACATTAAAAACGTTTGAAGAATTCTTAAAAGACTAATTTTAAATATTAATTTAGAAAAAATGCTCCTTTATACAAAGGAGCATTTTTATATATTAGAAATATAATGAAATTTAGTTAATTAGATTTTTAACCTCCACAAAATCCAACCCACCATAATTACCTGAACTCATCAATAACAAAGCAGAATTATCCAAATTGGTTGAAAATAAAAAATCTTTAAATTCGGTTGGATTCGTATAAATAATCAAATCATTTCTTTTGAATGATTGTGCAATTTGGTCGTAGGTTACTTCCTCTAACTGTTTGATTTTTACTGCATCAGGCGAATAAAAAACGACGGCTATATCGGCAGCATCTAAAGCTCCTTCATATTCTTTAAGAAATTCGGCATTCAAACTGCTATAAGTATGCAATTCTAAACAAGCCACTAATTTTCTATCCGGGTATTGATTTTTAACGGCTTTGGTAGTAGCAGAAACTTTACTGGGTGAATGAGCGAAATCTTTATAAGCCACTTTTCCTTTTCCTTCTGCAATTTTTTCCAATCGTTTGGAAGCTCCTTTAAAACTGGCTATGGCTTCGTAAAAATCGGCTTCATCAACTCCCATGTTTTGACAAATCCATTTGGCACCGGCAAGATTGTTTAGGTTATGAGCTCCAAAAACCTCAATTGGCATTGGTCCTTCCGAAGTGTCTAAATAAGTTGTGCCGTTTTCAACGGAATAAGTTGGCGTTTGATAAGGCAATTTTCTAATAGTATTGGTAGTTTCTTCGGCCACTTTTTTAACCGTTTCATCCTCTTCATTATATACCAAAATTCCACCTTTGGTGATTTGATTGACAAAAATTTCAAACTGTTCTACATAATTTTCAAAGGTTGGAAACACATTAATATGATCCCAAGCAATACCAGAAAGTAAAGCAATATTAGGTTGGTACAAATGAAATTTCGGTCTTCTATCAATTGGAGATGACAAATATTCATCGCCTTCTAAAACGATGAAATCATTTTTTTCGGTGAGATGAACCATCGTATCAAAACCTTCCAACTGTGCTCCTACCATATAATCGACTTCGATATTGTGATAATGCATCACATGTAAAATCATCGAAGTAATAGTTGTTTTCCCATGTGAACCACCAATAACAACACGGGTTTTATTCTTTGATTGTTCGTATAAAAATTCGGGATAGGAATATATTTTTAGTCCCAATTCTTTAGCTCTCAATAATTCCGGATTATCAGCTTTGGCATGCATTCCGAGAATAATTGCTTCAATATTTGATGTTATTTTCTCCGGAAACCAACCCATTTCTTCAGGTAAAAGTCCGTGTTTTTGTAATCGTGATTTAGAGGGTTCAAAAATTGCGTCATCGCTTCCGGTTACAAGGTAACCTTTGTGGTGTAATGCTAGTGCTAAATTATGCATGGCGGCTCCGCCAATAGCTATGAAATGGGTTCTCATTTTTTGTAATCAGTTATAAGTTTTCGGTTGTCAGTTAACAGATAACTTACAACAGAAAACGTCTATTATTTTTCAAATTGTTTTTTTAATTCCGCTGCCTTTTGTGGTTGTTTCATTTTCTTTTGATACAAATCATATAACTTTTGAAAGGTGGTTTTGGAATTGCCAATTTCGTGTGCTTTTTTATAATTGCTTTCGGCTTTTGAATACCTATTGAAATATTCATCAATATAGCCTTTAGCCATAAAACCATCTACTTTGGATAGTTTCATCAATTCGTCAGCATATTTTTGAGCTTTCGTTTCACTACCACCTACAATTCCCGGCAATTCAATATATAAGATTACTAAAGCCCAACGAGCATCAATAAATTTAGGATCTAATTTTGCAGCATTTAAAAAAGCATTTTCTACATCCCCAAGCATTCCCAATGCTTTAAATTTATTTACTTCTTTTGCCTTCATTCCTAAAACACCACCATACTTATATTGATAAACAGCGTTTTGAGGATATTGATTTTTTATTTTTTGGTAATACACAATCGCTTTATCCCAATTTTTATTAGCTCCGGCAATGTCACCTAAATATTCTAGTGTTTTGGTATGAGTAGGGTTTTCTTTTAAATACTTTTCAAAGAGTAATTGAGCCTCAGCCAACTTATTTTGCTGAAATAATTTTTCGGCTTTATCAAAGTCGGAATTTGCCATCAATTGTAAAGAAAATAAAAGAATTACTACTTTGAAAATTTGCATGGGTATAATTTGAATTCAAAAATAAGGAAATGTTTTTCAAATTCATTTTACTTATAAAATATTTAAGTATTTTAGTGAATAATTAACTTGACTTAATACAACCAGACCAACTTTGTCTTTTTTCGCCTAATAAAAAAACACTCATGTATAAAACTATAACTATTTGTTGCATTTTAATTGCTTCCTACTCATTCGGACAAAATTTTGATGAACAATGGAAAGAAGTATATAAACTTGAATTAGACGGCAAAATTCAATCAGCTCAAAAAGAAGTGCAAGAAATTTATAAAAAAGCCAAGCGAAAAAAAGAGGAAGTCCAAATCATAAAATGTTTTTTTTACGTATCAAAATTTGAACAAGTTTTGAACGAAAAGGCTCAATCTACAATTATTTCAACTCTGAAAGAAGAAATAAAGGAAGCAAAACCTGCTTCAAAAGCATTGTTAAATTATATCTACGCTACGCTGCTGCAAAATTACTATAATCAAAATTCATATAAGATAGGAAAAAGAAATGATTTAGAAAATCAAAAAAGCACAGATTTTTCAACTTGGTCAACTTCTGATTATATTGATGAAATTGAAAAGGCCATGGAGAATTCCTTGCAAAATGAAAAATCTCTAAGAGCTACTACAATAAATGATTACAAAGAAATATTTGAAGTTTCTCCTAGCATTGATGCAAAAAATTATAGTTTATATGATTTTTTAGTGGAAAAAAATATGGCTCACTATAAATCCAAAATAAAAAATTTCGACCAAAAAAACAAATCAGACTTGTTTCAAAATTTATATGCCGAATCTACAATATTCGTGCTATATAATTTAACTTTATTAGTAGATGACAATCTCATTAAACTTCTAAAAATTTTACAAAATAATGAACGCTATTATTTATCTGAAAAAAAAGAAAAAGCAGATTTTGCTTATTTTGAGCGATTAAAATATTTTCATTCCCTTTACAGTGAATATTCCGTTTATCCAGAAAAAATTAAGCAATTGGAGAACATCACTTCAAACTCATTTTTAAAACAATCGTTAAGAATTGAACGCATTAAAAATTATATCAGTCAAACTTCAAAAAATAATAAAATAAACAAATACAAAGAAGCACTTGCATTAATTGATACTGTTTTAAATACAAAAATTAATCCAAATACCTTGGCGGAAGCTGAGACTCTCCAAAATCAAATTCTGCAAAAATCATTATCTGTTAGATTACAGACAACCACATATCCAAATCAAAACAATCGTGCCTTTTTAGATTACAAAAATGTAGATTCTATTAAGATTAGTTACTACCTCTTTCCAGTGAAAAATAATTATTTATTGACAAATTCATATAATTATGATACTAATTATAAAAAGAATAAAGATTCATTAATTATAAATTATGTTCAACAAAACAAACCAATCAAGAGTTTTACACGAAAATTAACATCATCTAATGATTTTTTCAATCATTCAACTGAAATTATTTTAGAAAAAATAGATGTAGGTAATTATTTGGTTTTTTTGGAAACGACTAATGACACCATAGAAAAGAAAATTGCTTTTACTTATGAAAATTTCCAAGTATCTAACTTTTTTATTGTTGAAGATAAAAATGAAAAGTATGATTTAATTTATGTATTAGACAAAAAAACCGGAAAACCTATTGAAAATGTGAGCATTAAAAATGAGGATGAAACTGATTATACAAACAAAGAAGGAAAAGCACAATTTAGATTGAGAAAACAAATTCAGAATAAAATATATAATAACGATATTTTAATAATTAAAGAAAATGATACTTTACTCAAAAAGTACCACAGAACTTTTATCTATGAAAGAGAAGAGAACAATGAAGATGATTTTGATAATTTTGAAGCGAAAGCCATGGTTTATTTTGACCGTGCCATTTATCGTCCTGGACAAAAAATACACTACAAAGGAATATTAATTCAAAATAAAGACAACATAAAAAGTGTGGTTCCTTATGTGAGTATTCATGTTGAAATTAATGATGTGAATGAAAATATTTTAAAAGAATTTGATGTTCAAACCAATGAATTTGGCTCATTTTCTGGTGAATTTGATATTCCGAAAAACACGCTAACCGGAAATTTTTATATAACAATTGATGAAGCCGATAACTATGAAATGGACGCTAAATATTATGATAGTAATGAAGAAGAACACAAATTTTGGGATAACGTAGATTTTGATGTTGACAATTTCTATTTTAAAGTTGAAGAATATAAACGCCCTACATTTGAAATAATTTTTGATGAAATTAAAGAAAATTATACGATTAGTGATACTATAAAAATTAAGGGGAAAGCAAAAGCATTAGCGGGAAACAATTTAACTAATGCTAAAGTAGCTTATACAGTTTCAAAAAAAACAACCTCGAATAAAAGTTCTTTTTCTGACGATGATGATTTTATAATTGCTGAAACGGCTACTGATGAAAATGGTAATTTCAACATTCAATTTCCTGCTATTGAAGAGGGAGTTTCTAATGACAGTATCTTATTGATTAGGTATACTGTAAAAATTGATGTCACTGACATTCAAGGCGAAACTAGAAGTGCCTTTAAATATATAAAAGTTGCGAAAGAAATGCTTGAATTAAATGTGCTATTAAACAGTAACTTATTTAAAGAAGACGATAATAAAATCATTATAAAAAGCACTACTTTAAACAATTATACTATTGATTCAAAAGGTGAAATAAAAATTTATGAATTACAAAAAAGCATCTTTTTAAAAAATCGGCTTTTTGGAATTCCGGAAATACAAACCCTCAGCAGAAATGAATTTGAGCAACTTTTCCCCCACGAACCTTTTGACCAATCTGACTATGAAACAAAAGAAGTATTAGTAAAAACAATTTCGTTTGACACGAAAACCAGCAATGAGATTTCCTTTGATTTTTTAAAGTCTTTTAAAAATGGGTATTACAAAGTGGTTACAGAAGCTTATGATAAAAAAAATAATCTCATTAAAACCGAAAAAAATTTCAACTTAGACTCAAAAGTAAGTCCCAACACAAAAGATGAATTGTTTACTTTCAAAGACACTTCAAAACCTAACGGAAATTTATTTGAAATAGAAATTCTATCCCCTATTCCTGATTTGTGGATAACATCTCGGTTTTATGGTGAAAACAACACATTGGAAAATGAACAAGTGGTTCAATTAAAAAATGGAAAAGTTATTCTCAAGTTTAATAAAAAATCGGAATACAAAACGGATGTTCATTTTTATTTTTCTTCTGTTTGGGAAAATAACACAGCTGTAAAAACTCATTCAATTCAAAAAGAAACAATTGAACCAAAATTAAATTTTGAAATTGTAAGCATGCGAAACAAAATTGAACCGGGAAGTTTGGAAAATTGGTCCTTTAAAATAATTGACCAAAAATTGGAATCAGAAGTTTTGGCCAGCATGTACGACAGGTCGTTAGATCAATTTGATACACAAAATTGGTCAACTGTTAATTTTTCAGATTCTTCTGATTATACAAATTTTCCAGATTTAAAATTCGCAAATATTAGTTATAAAACATTTAACAATTTTAAGATGGATCGAAAATATTACTCCTATTACATTCAAAATCCTCAAATTAATTGGTTTGGGTTTAACTATACTTATCCAAAAAATAGCCAAACTCAAAAAAAATACCTTGATAAAATTAAGCCCTTAACCGAATTACCTAATAACGCAAAAAATATTACAGGTGTAATTTTAGATGACTCAGGAATGCCACTTCCGGGTGCTTCTGTCATTATAAAAAACACAAACCGTGGAACGTCAACTGATTTTGACGGTCAATTCAACATTGAAGCCGCTCCCGGTGAAGTACTCTTTATCGGTTTTGTTGGTTATAACTCGATAGAAATTATAATTGGAAATAAAAAAGATTATTATATTAATTTGAAAGATAGTGAGAATTATTTAGAAGAAGTGGTGGTTACTGGAGCTTATGGAATCAAGAAAAAGGAGAAATCAGTAACTTATGCTTCACAATCAATGAACAGCAATACATTAGCTGAAATGAATGCGACAGATTTAATTACTGCTTTAACAGGCGAAATTTCTGGGGTACAAGTTACAAACTCATCTGGTGTTCCTGGAAGTTCAACTCGTATTATACTTCGTGGTGCTTCTTCAATAAAAGGAGACAATCAACCTTTATATGTTATCGATGGAGTTCCATTTGAAGGAGATTCATCTACTTTAGATTTGGAAAACATCAAAGAAATATCCGTTTTAAAAGGTCCTTCTGCTGCAGCTTTGTATGGATTAAGAGGTGCTAATGGCGTAGTTATCATTACCACAAAAAATGCTTTTAAAGAACTTACTCAAGTCAAAACTCGTACAAATTTCAATGAAACTGCTTTCTTTTATCCTCATTTAAAAACCGATAGTGATGGAAAATTCAGTTTCAACTTTAATACTCCAGAATCATTAACAACTTGGAAATTGCGTTTGTACGGTCATAACAAAAAAACAGAATCTGGCTATTTTGAATCCACTATTATTTCGCAAAAAGATTTGATGGTTCAAACCAATATGCCACGATTTGTTCGAGAAAAAGATTCGATATCAATTTCTGCAAAAGTGGTGAATATGACCAATGATACAAAGTCCGGAATTGCAATGCTGATGCTGTTTGATGCAACAAATATGAAAGCAATCGACAGCATAGCATTAAACCCAAATAACATCCGAAATTTTGATTGCAAACCCAAAGAAAGTGTTCCGGTAACATGGAAAATTACAATTCCGGAAGGTTTACAGGGTTTACAGTATAAAATTGTGGCAAAATCAGGTAATTATTCTGATGGTGAAGAGAATATTCTTCCTGTGATGAGTAACAAAATTCTCATTACTGAAAGTATTCCGATTTGGGTGAAAGGAAATTCTAAAAAGGAATACGTTTTTGAAAACCTAAAAAACAACTCGTCCTCCACACTAAAAAATCATCAATTTACATTAGAATATACATCAAATCCAACATGGCTAGCATTGCAATCGTTGCCTTATTTGATGGAATTTCAACATGAATGTGCTGAACAGACTTTTTCACGATATTATGGCAATTTCATTGCTACCGAAATCATCAACAGTAATCCGAAAATTGCTACTTTATTTGAATCTTGGAAAACTAATTCAACATCTGTTTCAAAACTAAATCAAAATGAAGAACTAAAATCTATTGTTTTAAATGAAACACCTTGGCTTTTGGATGCAGAAAGTGAAGAATTGAAAAACAATCGATTGGCTTTGCTCATGGATTTGAATACAATGAAAGAATCACAAGAAAATACATTTAAAAAATTAGAAGAAAAACAATTGTCTTCCGGAGCATTTCCGTGGTTTGATGGTGGTGATGAAAATATGTTTATCACACAACACATCATTGCCGGCTTAGGTCATTTGGGAAAACTATTTCCGGAGAGTATTTCCAAATTTGAAAAAATTACATCCAAAGCAATTCCACACCTTGATAATAATTTCATCAAAACTAGCACTTTAAAAAACGAACGTATTAATTATTATACTTATTCTAATTTACATTATTTGTATGCTCGAAGTTTTTATATTGAAAAATTACCGGTTTCTAAAAAAACAGATTCGATTATTACTATTCAAAAAGTAGAATTCAAAGCGAATTGGTTGCAGTATTCCTTATACAAAAAAGCACTTTTAGCTTTAACAATGTATCGTTTAGGTGATAAAGATTTTGCAAAAAATATCATCGCTAACTTGAAAGAAACGGTTGCTATAAATGATGATTTTGGTATGTATTGGATTGAAAACAAAAATGGCTACTATTGGCATCAATCTTCCATAGAAACGCAAGCTTTGCTAATTGAAGCTTTTGCAGAAATTGAAAAAGACAAAAAGTATGTAGATGAAATGAAAGTTTGGTTGCTCAAACAAAAGCAATTACAAAATTGGCCAACTACAAAAGCCACAACAGAAGCTGTTTATGCTTTATTGTTGCAAGGAAATGATTGGATAAACATCAAAGACAACACCAAATTTAAAATTGGCAACGAAAAAGTGTTAACCAAAAAATTAATTGAAAAAGATAAAGAAGCCGAAACCGGTTACATCAAAATGAATTGGAATTCGGATGAAATCACAAAAGAAATGGGTTTGATTTCAGTAGAAAACAAATCATCAGTTGCAGGATTTGGGGGATTGTATTGGCAATATTTTGAAAACTTGGAGAACATCAAATCAGATAGTACTGCTATTCTCTCGGTTACAAAAAATGTGTACAAAAAAGTAAAATCATCATTTGGTAATCAATTAGTTGAACTAAATAAAGAATCGCTAAAACAGGGCGATTTAATTACCATCCGATTAATTATAAAGACTGAAAATGATTTAGAATTTGTTCATTTAAAAGATTTAAGAGCTTCTTGTTTTGAACCTGTAGATGTTATTTCGAAATATGAATTAAAAGACGGATTACGCTTTTATAGAAGTACAAAAGATGTTGCGACACACTTTTTCTTTGACACAATCAAGAGAGGGACTTATGTTTTAGAATATGATGTTCGTGTTAATCATTCCGGTAGTTTTATCGATGGAATTTCAACTTTACAGAGCATGTATGCTCCAGAATTTTCTGCACATTCCATCAGTACAAAAGTAAAAATAGATTAATCTCAAAATTCTATCATAAAAAAAATCTGCTTCATTGCTGAAGCAGATTTTTTAATGAATTAATAATAACAATAAACCTTATTTGACAATTGTCAATTCGTCAATAATATGTTTTGCTCCGGCATATTTTTCAATAATGAATAAAACGAAACGGATATCTACATTGATTGTTCTTTGTAATTTGTCATCAAAAATAACATCTCCGGCCATTGCTTCGATGTTTCCGTCAAAAGCTAATCCAATTAATTCTCCTTTTCCATTTAGAACAGGTGAACCTGAATTTCCTCCAGTGATATCATTATCTGTTAAAAAGTTCACATGCAATGAACCATCTTTATCAGCATATTGACCAAAATCTTTTTTATTATACAAATCAATTAACGGTTGAGATAAATTGAACTCTTCATCACCTGCTTTGTGTTTTTTAACCATACCTTCTAAAGTAGTATAGTTATTAATTTTAGCATCATTTCTTTTATCCGCAGGCAATGCTCTTACTTTTCCATAAGTTAAACGCAACGTTGAATTGGCATCAGGATATTGAATTGGACTTAATTTTGATTCTCTTAATCCTTCAACTAACAAACGGAATGATTTTGAATAATCATTTTGAGCTTGAGTCAACTCATCAGAGCGAGTTGTTAAATGCGTTAGCATATCATTTGATAATTTATTTAACGGATCATTTGTTATCATAGCTTCACTTGGAATTTCCAAAAAGGCATTCAATTTTTCTTTTGATGTAAACATACTTAATTCAAAAGCTGCATTAACATAAGCCGTAAAGTCGTTGTTGTTTGCTTTAGCCATTTCTTCTACAGACGGAGCAATTTTATATCCTGCTTTTGCATTATACAAAGCTAATTGACCTGCTAAAATATCTTTTTCTGCCGGTAAATATACTTCTCCAAAAAAACCATCTATCATTTCTTGTAAACCCGGTTTTAATTGGGCTCTTTTGGCCACATCAGCTTTAGCATATCCTTCCAATTGTTTTCCTAACCCTCTGGAAATTGTTCCAAAAGCACTAGTTCTCAACAATTGTTGTAAATAATTGTCATGACGAGCTTTTTCATTGGTCATGGCATAATATTTATTGATGGTTGGCACTACTTCACCATATTTAGCTTTGTTTGCCGGTTTGTTTGCCCAAGCATTAAATTTAGCTTCATTTTTACGTTTTGCATCCGCTGTTTTAAATTTACTTAACGCATCAATCATACCTTGACGGTTTTTCCAATAATTGGCAACACCGGCATATTTTGAAGCATACATTAAACGAACGGCAGCATCTTTATCCATGTGGACTTTCATTTTGTCCATACCCATCTTAGACCCCTCAACCCAGGCAGGATAAGCATATTTTACGTTTTGCTCAATTCCTTCCGCTGGCATCCAACGATTTGTTCTTCCTGGATAACCTAAAATCATCGCATAATCATTTTCTTTAACTCCTTTTAAACTGATTGGTAAATGGTGTTTTGGGTTTAAAGGAACATTATTTTCTGAATATTCAGCAGGATTTCCGTTTGCATCAGCATACACTCTAAACATAGAGAAGTCTCCTGTGTGACGAGGCCATTCCCAGTTATCAGTATCTCCACCAAATTTACCGATGCTTTCTGTAGGTGTGCCAACTAATCGTACATCCTTATAATCTTGGTAAACGAAATAATAATATTCATTTCCTTGAAAAAATGGACGAACAGAAACAGTATATTTTCCGCCACCATCATTCTCTTTTTGAATTTTAGCAGTTTCCTGATTAATAGCTGCTTCACGTTCAGCTTCAGTCATTTTATCATTAACTACAGCCAACATTCTTTTTGTAACATCATCCATACGAACAAAGAAACGCACATATAAACTCTTAGGTTTCAATTCCGCTTTACGATTTTGAGCCCAAAATCCATCTCTCAAATAATTACTTTCAGTTGTCGATAATTCGGCAATAGCATCATATCCACAATGGTGATTTGTTAAAACCAAACCATCTTTAGAAATCATTTCAGCTGTACAACCACCATTGAATTGAACGATTGCATCTTTTAAACTGGAATTATTAATGCTGTATATTTCTTCAGCAGTTAATTGCAATCCCATTTTTTGCATATCTCGGTGATTTAATCGCTGAATATGCATCAAAAACCACATCCCTTCGTTAGCAAAAACTGTTGCCGGAACAAATGCAATTAATGCCACGAAACTTAAAATAATTTTTTTCATCTTTTGTGTAAAATTTAGTGTCTGCGAATATACTTTTTTTTGTGTTTTCAATTTCAATTTCAAGCTGAAAAACTATAACGTTATCGTATTATTTAACTTAATTTTTAGAATTCCATAAAAAAAGCATCCTTCTAGGGATGCTTTTGTACTAAATATGTATTTTTTTACTATTCTGCATTCAACATTTTCCACAACATATCTTTCAACTCTTGTAAGCCTTGTTGAGCCACAGAAGAAATAAAATGATACTTCACTCCTTTAAACTCTTTTTTCATTTGTTTTTCAAGTTCCGCTTTTAGCTCTTCATCTAACATATCACATTTTGAAACCACCAAAATACGGTCTTTATCGAGCATTTCAGGATTGTATCGACGAAGCTCATCTAACAATATTTCATATTCTTTCTTGATATCGGCAGCATCGGCAGGGACTAAAAACAATAAAATTGAATTTCGTTCGATGTGTCGTAAAAAGTAATGTCCAAGTCCTTTTCCTTCAGCAGCTCCTTCAATTATACCCGGAATATCAGCCATTACAAATGACTGAAACTCGCGATAAGCAACAATTCCCAGGTTTGGTTTTAAGGTTGTAAAAGCATAATCAGCAATCTTAGGTTTAGCAGAAGTCAGAACAGAAAGTAAAGTAGATTTACCCGCATTTGGAAAACCAACAAGACCAACATCAGCAAGTACTTTTAATTCTAAAATCACATCCGCTTCCTCCACCGGCATTCCGGGTTGAGCATAGCGAGGTGTTTGATTGGTTGATGAACGGAAATTCCAGTTCCCAAGACCGCCTTTTCCCCCTTTTGCAATAATTTTCACCTCATCATGTTCCGTAATTTCAAAAAGAACTTCACCGGTTTCCTGATTTTTTACAACCGTTCCTAAAGGAACTTCAATAAATTTATCTTCTCCATCATGTCCGGTACTTCTGGAACTCCCACCATCTCCACCATGTCCGGCACGAATATGCTTTACAAATTTCAAATGAAATAGTGTCCACAAACTTTTGTTCCCTTTTAAATAAACATGACCTCCACGACCTCCGTCTCCACCATCAGGACCACCTTTTTCAATAAATTTTTCACGGTGCAAATGAGAAGAACCCTTCCCTCCTTTTCCGGATGAAACATATATTTTTACGTAGTCTACAAAATTTCCTTCTGTCATTGTTTTTTTTTTCTGTTGTCGGTTTTCAATTATCTGTAATTGCTTTTTTGCATTACTAAATAACTATTAACTGACCCCTAATTCTTTATTCTTTTAAATTTTTAATTAGAATTTTGTCAATTTTAACACCATCCATATCGATAACTTCAAATTCTAATTTATTCCAAATTAATTTTTGTCCTTGTTTCGGGATATTTCCTAATTCAGTAATGATAAATCCGCTCACGGTAGTTACATCATAATCATTAACATTTTCATCCATATCAAAATAGGTAAGAAAATCGTGTAATGAATAATGTCCGTCTACCAACCAACTCCCATCTTCTCGAGCAACTAATTTAAATTCTTCCTCATAAAAATCGGATGCATCTCCCACTAAAGCTTCCAAAATATCATTCAAAGTTATTATTCCTTGAAAAACACCGTGCTCATCTACTATTAAAGCATAGTGAACTTTTGATGTTTTAAAATTTTCCAACGCCTTGTAGGCAGATGTATGTTCGATAAAATAAACCGGTTCTTTGGTAATTGTTTTTAAATCAAAACTACCTTTTTCAAAGCTTGAAAACAAATCTTTCAACAATACAATTCCCTCAATATCATCCATATTTTCACCACAAACAGGATAAAAAGAATGTAACTCCTCCAATACTTTTGCTTTTAGCTCTTGAAGTGTATCTTCCAAGGAAAGATAAACTACAGATGATCGATGGGTCATCAACGAATTTACTTTTCTATCACCAATGTGAAAAACACGTTCAACAATATCTTGCTCAATTTCCTGAACTTCCCCTACTTCAGTACCTTCTTTAATAATGGCTTTTATTTCTTCTTCTGTCACTTTACCATCGGCAGTAGGTTTAATTCTGAATAAATCTAAAATAAATTCAGTAGAAATGGTTAACAACCAAATAAACGGAGCGGTAATTTTTGAAACAATTTTCATGGGTACAGCAACCGCTTTTGCAATGGTCTCCGGATAATTCAAACCTATTCTTTTTGGAACTAATTCACCTAAAACAAGTGAAAAAAAAGTTAAAACAACTACAACAATACCAACAGCAATTGAGTCTGCAAATGGTTTTAACATTTCAAAACCACTAACAAAATTTTTTACGTCAGTAGTGATTTTATCTCCGGAATAAATACCTGTCAAAATTCCAATTAGTGTAATCCCAATTTGGACTGTTGACAAAAATTTATTGGGTGAGTTGGCTAAATCTAAGGCCACTTTTGCAGCAGGATTTCCTTTTTTAGCAGCAGTTTCTAAACGACTTTTTCTAGCTGAAATTAGTGCAATTTCCGACATAGAAAAAACTCCATTCAACAAAATTAAAAATAAAATTA
>ERZ795055.1303-NODE-1303-length-20392-cov-18.353887_pt1 | contig 20392 bp, 22 predicted proteins | sample MGYA00375139_ERZ795055 | MGnify/ENA primary metagenome ERZ795055 (study PRJEB30184, sample SAMN05720283) | anaerobic digester metagenome | isolation source: active sludge of municipal wastewater-treating anaerobic digesters | place: USA | collected 2015-01-23 ... | reverse complement strand
CCCGCTCAGTCGGCGATGCGCCCGTCGACCAGGTGCAGCGTGCGGTCGCAGCGCGCCGCCAGCTCGGGGTCGTGGGTGACGATGGCGATGGCCGTGCCTCGGCCTCGCGCCAGATCCACCAGCACCCCGAACACCGCGGCCGCGGTCTCCCGGTCGAGATTGCCGGTGGGCTCGTCGGCCAGCACGCAGGCCGGGCCGGTGACGATCGCGCGCGCGATCGCGGTGCGCTGGCGCTCGCCGCCCGACAGTTCGCCGGGAAAGTGGCGCAGCCGGTGCGCCAGTCCCACGGCCTCGAGCGCCTCGCAGGCGCGGGCGCGCGAGGCCTCGGGCGCGAGCCGCCGGATCGCCAGCGGCATGGCCACGTTGTCGAGCGCGCTGAACTCGGGCAGCAGGTGATGGAACTGGTAGACGAAGCCCAGGCGCTCGTTGCGCAGGCGGCCGCGCTCGGTGTCCGAGAGCTGCGCCAGCTCGCGACCCTCGATGGCGATGCTGCCGCGGTCGATGCTGTCGAGCCCGCCCAGGCAGTGCATCAGCGTGCTCTTGCCCGAGCCCGAGGCACCGACGATGGCCACGATCTCGCCCGCCGTGATGGCGAGGCTGGTGCCCTTGAGCACGTCCACCGCGAGGCTGCCCTCGCGGTAGCTCTTGTGCACATCGACCGCGCGGATCGCCTCACTCATAGCGCAGAGCCTCGGCGGGACGGGTGCGCGCGGCGCGCCAGCTGGGGTAGAGCGTGGCGGCGAGCGACAGCACCAGGGACAGCACGGCGATCGGCACGATGTCGCTGGCGCGCGGGTCGGAGGGCAGCGAGGAGATGAAGTAGATCTCCTTGGGCAGCAATTGCGCGCCGACGATGCGCTCGATCAGCGGAAGGATCGTGTCGAGGTGGTGCGCGATCGCGAGTCCGGCGCCCACCCCGAACACGACCCCCAGGACGCCGATGATCGCGCCCTGGACCACGAAGATGCCCATGATCGAGGCCGGGCTCGCGCCCAGGGTGCGCAGGATGGCGATGTCGCTCTGCTTCTCGGTCACCGTCATCACCAGCGTGGACACCAGCCCGAAGGCGCCCACCAGCACGATCAGGAACAGGATGATGCCCATCATCCGCTTCTCGACCTGCACGGCCGCGAACCAGGTGCGGTTCTGGCGCGACCAGTCGCGCACCAGCATGCCCGGCGGCAGGGTCTTGGCCAGATCCGCCGCCACCTGCGGCGCGCGCTGCATGTCGGTGAGCTTCAGGCGCACGCCGGTGGGGCCGCCCGTGCGGAACAGCCGCGCGGCGTCGTCCAGGTGCACCAGTGCGAGCGAGCTGTCGTACTCGTAGTGTCCCGACTCGAACACGCCGGTGACGGTGAACTGCTTGAGCCGCGGCACCACGCCGGCCGGCGTGACCTGGCCCTGGGGCGCGATCAGCGTGACCTTTTCCCCCGGACGCACGCCCAGCGCGCGAGCGAGCTCCGAGCCCAGCACCACACCGTACTCGCCCGAACGAAGGTCCTCGAGCTTGCCGCCGCGCACCCGCGCGGCGATGTCCGAGACCTGCGGCTCGGCGGCCGGCTCGATGCCGCGCACCAGAGCGCCGCGCACCACGTCGCCGCTGGAGAACAAGCCCTGGGAGTTCACGTAGGGAGCGGCGGCCTGTACCTCGGGGTGGGTGCGCGCGGCGCGCTCGACCGCCTGCCAGTCGTCGATCGCCCCGCCCAGGGCCGAGATCTCGACGTGCGCGAGCACCGACAGCATGCGGTCGCGCACCTCCTTCTGGAAGCCGTTCATCACCGACAGCACGACGATGAGCGCCATCACGCCCAGCGCGATCGAGGCCATCGAGATGCCCGAGATGAACGAGATGAAACCGTTGCGGCGGCGGGCGCGACGGCCCGCCCGGGTATAGCGCAGGCCGATGGCAAGTTCGTAGGGCAGCTTCAAGAGCAGGCGCGGCGGAGCCGATGAGGTCGAGCGGCGATTGTAAGCGGCGCCCCGCCGACGACCCGAGCTTGGAACGATGCGGCCCGTGGCGCAGTGCTTTGGCAAGGCCCGCGCCCGCGGCAGGCAGCCTCGGGCGCACCGATAAACTGCCGCCATGACCTGTGTTCTCGTCCTGCCCGGCGCCCTGTTGCCCGCCGACCTCGCCCCCGAGGTACTGCGCGCGGCCAATGCAAGCGTGCTGGCGGGCCTGGCCCGCGGCGCAAGGCTGGCGCCGCTTCAGGTCCTGCCCTGGGAACTCAGCCCAGGCGCGGCTCATCTGCACTGGCTGTGGCGCTACTTCGGCGGCGACGGCCTGCCGACAACGGCGCCCTACGCATGGCGCGCCCTGGGCGGCCCGGCGCTCGCCACCGAACTGTGGGCCTGCCGCCCGGCGCACTGTGCGCTGGCGCGCGACCACATGGCGCTCGCGGCGCTGGATGGCTCTCCACCCTCGCCCGCCGAGCTCGAGGCCCGCGCCCCCGCGGTGCGCGAAGCGGCCGCTGCCGCCGGCTGTGTGCTGCAGGAACTCGACGAGCACTGGTTCCTGTCACGCACCGAGCCCTGGGACCTGCAGGTGCGCGCGTGGGAGTCGCAGCTCGACCAGGCCATCGGCCCGGAAAGCGCGAGCGGCGCCGCGGTGCTCGCCTGGCGCCGCCTCACCAACGAAGTGCAGATGCACTGGGAGGTGGCCGGGCTGAATGCCGAGCGCGAGGCAGCCGGGCGGCTGACGATCAACAGCGTCTGGATCGAGGGTGGCGGCGTCTGGCGCAGGCTGCGGCCCGCCACGGTGCGCGCCGTGATGAGCGACGAGGCCGCGGTGCGCGGCTGGGCCCTGGCTGCCGGCCTGCCCGATGCGGCGGTCACGCCCGTGCGCGAACGCTGGCCCGAGGCCACGCGCGGCGATCGCCTGGCCGTGCTGTCCGAGTTGCTGCCCGCCTGGCGCCTGCGCGACTGGGGCCAGTGGCTGGCGTGCCTGCCGGCGCTGGAAGCGCGCGTCGCGGCGCTCGTCGAGCAGGCGCGCGCCGCGGGTCATGCCGAGGTGAGGCTCGTCGCCACCGGAGGCGAGCACGCGCGCGAACTGATCCACACCCCAGCTGGCTGGCGCGTATGGCGAAGCTGGCGCGCTCCGAACGTGGCCCTGTGGCTCACCGAACCGGAGCTCGCGCCATGACGCGCTTCGTGCAGCGCGACTTCGATCCGCGAGTGGCCGCGGCGCTCGCCGCCAGCGGCCTGCCCCGGCCCCTGGCGCGTGCCATGGCGGCGCGCGGCGTGCGTTCCGCTCAGGAACTCGTGGCCACGCCGCTCAGTCTGGTCGAGCCCGCCCAGCTCACCCAGGCGCAGCGCGCCGCCGTGCTGCTCGCCGATGCCATCGGCGCGGGCGAGCGCCTGCTCGTGGTGGCCGACTACGACTGCGACGGTGCCACCGCCTGCGCCGTGGCCCTGCGCGGACTGCGCATGATGGGCGCACAGGTGGACTACCTCGTGCCCAACCGCCAGGTGCACGGCTACGGGCTCACGCCCGCGATCGTCGAACTGGCCGCGGCACGCCGGCCACACTGGCTGGTGACGGTGGACAACGGCATTGCCAGCGTCGAGGGCGTGGCGCGGGCCAACGAACTCGGCCTGCGCGTGCTGGTGACCGACCACCACCTGCCCGGCGACAGGCTGCCCGAGGCCGCCTGCATCGTGAACCCCAACCAGCCGGGCTGCGGCTTTCCGAGCAAGCATCTGGCCGGCGTGGGCGTGATGTTCTACGTGCTGCTCGCGTTGCGCGCCGAGCTGCGCGCGCGCGGCGCCTTCGAGGCGGCCAGCCAGCCGCGGCTCGACGCCCTGCTCGACCTCGTGGCGCTGGGCACCGTGGCCGACGTGGTGCGTCTGGACCGCAACAACCGTCTGCTCGTCGGCCTGGGCCTGGCGCGGGTGCGCGCCGGGCGCATGCAGCCCGGGCTGGCGGCGCTCTTTGCCGTGGCCGGGCGCGACGCGCGCAGCGCGCACGCCGCCGACTTCGGCTTCGCGCTCGGACCGCGGATCAACGCGGCCGGTCGACTGACCGACATGACCGTGGGCATCGAGTGCCTGAGCACCGACGACCCGGGACGCGCCCAGGACCTGGCGCGCACCCTCGACCAGCTCAACCGCGAGCGCCGCGACATCGAGGGCGACATGCAGCTCGACGCCCAGGCCCTGCTCGAAGGCGTGGAGGTCGAGTCGCGGCGCACGATCACGCTCTTCGACGAGAGCTGGCACCCCGGCGTGGTGGGGCTCGTGGCCTCGCGGGTCAAGGAGCGCCACCACCGGCCGACCGTGGCGTTCGCGCGTGGCGAGGACGGGCTGCGGGGCTCGGGGCGCTCGATCGAGGGCGTGCACCTGCGCGACACCCTGGACCTCGTGAGCAAAATGGAGCCCGAGCTGATCGAGCGCTTCGGCGGCCACGCCATGGCGGCCGGGCTCACCTTGCGGCCCGAGCGCTACGAGGGCTTCGCGCGCGCCTTCGAGCAGGCCACCGTGGCAAGCACCGAGGCGGCACTGTTCGCTCGCACGGTGGCGGTGGATGGTCCGCTGGCGGCCGAGGAGATCACCCTGGCCCTGCTGGCCGACACCGAGGCGCAGATCTGGGGCCAGGGCTTTCCGGCCCCGCTCTACCTCAACGAGTTCCGCGTGCTCGAGCAGCGCCTGCTCAAGGACGCGCACCTCAAGCTCGCGCTCGAGCTCGACGGCCGGCGCTTCGACGCGATCTGGTTCCGCCGCACCGAGCCGCTGCCGCCGCGCGCCGTGCTCGCCTACCGGCCGACCTCGAACGACTGGAACGGCACGCGCCGCGTGCAGCTGATGATCGAGCACGCCGAGGGCTGAGAGGGCGGCCCCTCTATAATCCGCGCCTTCTGCAGAAGAAGAGCGCGCCATGGAAGCCGAACGCATCAACCTGATCGAGACCCACACCGCCGACCTCGGGCGCCGTCTCGACGAACTCCGGAGGTATCTTTGACGTCGATCTCAAGGCGAGGCGACTCGAAGAGCTGAATCGCGAGCTCGAGAATCCCAAGGTCTGGGACGACCCCAAGCGCGCCCAGGAACTGGGCAAGGAAAAGAAGGCGCTCGACCTCGTGGTCAGCAAGGTGACGACGATCGGCGCCGGGCTGCGCGACGCGGCGGAGCTGTTCGAGCTGTCGCGCGCCGAGGACGACTACGCCGCGCTCGAGGCCATCGAGGCCGACGTGGCCGGGCTCGGCAAGCAGGTGGGCGAGCTCGAGTTCCAGCGGATGTTCTCGAATCCGCTGGACCCCGCCAACTGCTTCCTCGAAATCCAGGCCGGCGCGGGCGGCACCGAGGCGCAGGACTGGGCCTCGATGCTGCAGCGCATGTACCTGCGCTACGCCGAGCGCCGCGGCTTCAAGACCGAGATCCTCGACGAGGCCGAGGGCGAGGTCGCCGGCATCAAGGGCTGCACGCTCAAGATCAGCGGCGACTACGCCTTCGGCATGCTGCGCACCGAGACCGGCGTGCACCGCCTGGTGCGCAAGTCGCCCTTCGATTCCAACGCGCGTCGCCACACCTCCTTCGTGAGCGTGTTCGTCTACCCCGAGGTCGACGACAGCTTCGAGGTCGAGATCAACCCCGCCGACCTGCGCGTCGACGTGTATCGCGCCTCGGGCGCCGGCGGCCAGCACGTCAACCGCACGGAGTCCGCGGTGCGCATCACCCACCTGCCCAGCGGCATCGTGGTGGCCAGCCAGAACGACCGCAGCCAGCACCGCAACAAGGCCGAGGCGATGGCGATGCTCAAGTCCAAGCTCTACGAGGCCGAGATGCGCAAGCGCCAGGAAGCGCAGACCGCCATCGAGGACACCAAGAGCGACATCGGCTGGGGCCACCAGATCCGCTCGTACGTCCTGGACCAGAGCCGCATCAAGGACCTGCGCACCAACGTCGAGATCGGCAACACCCAGGGCGTGCTCGACGGCGACCTGGACCCCTTCATCGAGGCGAGCCTCAAGCAGGGCATCTAGCGCCCCGGAGCCGACATGGCTGAACTGTTCATCCTCACCGGCGCCTCGCGCGGCCTGGGCCTGGCGATGGCCGAGCAACTGCTCGCGCCCGAGGTGCGCCTGCTCACCCTGGCGCGCCAGCCCGGCACCGAACTCGCGGCACGCGCGCAGGCCGCGGGCTGCGCGCTCACGCAACTCGCCTGCGACCTCGCCGAGCCGGTCGTGGCGGCGACGCAGCTCGAAGCCTGGCTCGCGCAGCAGGACGGCGGCAGCTTCGTGCGGGCCACGCTGATCAACAACGCGGGCGCGATCGGCGTGGTCGGCCCCATCGAGCAGGATGACCCCGGGCAGGTGGCGCGCCTGATGCGCGTGAACCTCGAGGCGCCGATGCTGCTCGCGCGCGCCTTCCTCGCGGCCACGGCCGCCTGGCCCGGCACGCGCCGCGTGCTCAACGTCTCGTCGGGCGCGGGGCGCCGCGCCATCGCCGGCTGGAGCGTCTATTGCGCGGCCAAGGCGGGGCTCGACCATTTCACCCGCGTGCTCGCCGCCGACGAGGCGCTCAAGCCGCGCGGCGCCAAGGTGTGTTCGCTGGCGCCCGGCGTGATCGACACCGGCATGCAGGCGCAGCTGCGCGCGGCCGACGGCGCCGGCTTCCCTGACCAGGCCCTCTTCCACGAACTCAAGCAGTCCGGCCAGCTCGCCTCCCCGGCCGACGCCGCCGCGCGCGTGCTTGCCTTCCTTGCCCGACCCGACTTCGGCACCGAGCCCGTGGCCGACGTGCGTTCCTGACCGAGCCACCCATGACCGACAAGACCCCCGCCAACGCCGCGCCCGCAGCCGACGAGAACCAGATCATCGCGGAGCGCCGCGCCAAGCTCGCGCGCATCCGCGAGGCCGGCATCGCCTTCCCCAACGACTTCGAGCGCACGCACCTGATGGGCGGACTGCGCGCCCGCTACGAATCGGCCGACCAGGCCGCGCTCGAGGCCGAGGCGCCCGCCGTGGCCGTGGCCGGCCGCATGATGCTCAAGCGCGTGATGGGCAAGGCGAGCTTCGCCACGGTGCGCGACGGCTCGGGGCAGATCCAGTTCTTCCTGGCTCCCGACGAGATGGGCGCCGAGGCCTACGAGGAGTTCAAGAAGCTCGACCTCGGCGACATCGTGGCCGCGCGCGGCGTGCTGTTTCGCACCAACCGCGGTGAACTGTCGGTGCGGGTCAAGCAGCTGCGCCTGCTCACCAAGAGCCTGCGTCCCCTGCCCGACAAGTTCCACGGCCTGGCCGACCACGAGCAGCGCTACCGCCAGCGCTACGTGGACCTGATGATGAACGAGGAGACGCGCAAGACCTTCGTGACGCGCTCGCGCGCCATGACCGCGACGCGCGACTTCATGGTGGCCGAGGGCTTCCTCGAGGTGGAGACGCCCATGCTCCAGGTCATTCCGGGCGGCGCCTCGGCCAAGCCCTTCGTGACCCACCACAACGCTCTGGACCTGCCGATGTACCTGCGCATCGCCCCCGAGCTGTATCTCAAGCGTCTGGTGGTGGGCGGCTTCGAGCGGGTGTTCGAGATCAACCGCAACTTCCGCAACGAGGGGGTGTCGGTGCGGCACAACCCCGAGTTCACGATGATGGAGTTCTACGCCGCCTACACCGAGTACCACTGGCTGATGGACTTCACCGAGCGCCTGCTGCGCCACGTGGCCATCGCCGCCACCGGCAGCGCGGTGCTCGACTACCAGGGCCAGAGCATCGATCTCGAGCAGCCCTTCGCGCGCCTGACCACGGTGCAGGCGATCCAGGCTCACGCGCCGCACTACACCGACGCGCAGCTCGCCGACCGCGACTTCCTGCACGCCGAACTGGCACGCCTGGGATCGACGCACTCCAAGGAAGTGGGCATCGGCGCGCTGCATCTGGCGCTGTTCGAGGAGGTGGCGGAGAGCAAGCTGATCCAGCCCACCTACATCGTCGACTACCCGGTCGAGGTCTCGCCGTTGGCCCGGGCCTCGGACACCAACCCCGAGATCACCGAGCGCTTCGAGCTGTTCATCGCCGGGCGCGAGACGGCCAACGGCTTCTCGGAGCTCAACGACGCCGAGGACCAGGCCGCGCGCTTCGAGGCGCAGGCCAAGGCCAAGGCCGCGGGCGACGAGGAGGCGATGTACTACGACGCCGACTTCGTGCGCGCCCTCGAGTACGGCCTGCCGCCCACCGGCGGCTGCGGGGTGGGCATGGACCGCTTCATCATGCTGCTCACCGACTCGCCCAGCATCCGCGACGTGCTGCTCTTCCCGCACATGCGGCCCGAGTAAGTGGCACGGTGAACGGCGCGCACCCCCCTGCCCGCCTCGCTGCCCTGCGGCAGCAGTTGCAGGCCCGCGCCCGCGCGCCCTGGCCGGCCCACTGGCCGCGGGTGATCGTGGCGGGCTTGCCCGTGGGCCTGGCACGACCCGACATCGCGGCCGCTCTGACGGGACGCGGCTTCGTGCTCGCCGACGATGCGTTGCGGCTGGACGACGCCGCGCTGGATGCGGCCGGCCGCAGCGCGCTGCTCGCGCAAGCCGCGCAGGCCTTGCGCGCCGCGGGGCTGACCCACGCCTGGCGCAACGAGTTGCTGGACGTGCGCGCCACGCCCCGCGGCCCGGTGCTCGCCACCCTGGAGCGCGCCGTGTGCCGCAGCCTCGGCATCGCCACCCTGGCGGTGCACATGAACGCCATCGCGGCCGAGGGCGGACTGCTGGTGGCACGCCGTTCGGCGAGCAAGAAGATCGATCCCGGCCTGTGGGACAACCTGGTGGGCGGCATGGTGCCGGCCGGCGAATCGCCCGAGGCGGCACTGGAACGCGAGGCCTGGGAGGAAGCCGGGCTGCGCCCGCAAGACTTCAGCGCGCGCGCCGGCAGCCTGATCACCGTGGACCGCGAGGTGCCCGAGGGCTGGATGCGCGAGCTCGTCCAGGTCTACGACGCTCGCCTTGCGCCCGGCGTGGCCCCCGCCAACCAGGATGGCGAGGTCGACCTGATCGAGCGCCGCTCCCCCGAGGCGGTGGTGGCCGGCATCGAGGCCGGCGAATTCACGCTCGAATCCGCGCTCGCCACGCTCGACTGCCTGATGCGCGAGCAGCCCGGCGCGCCGGCCGGAGACCTGGCTTGAGCCTCGATCCGGTCGTGCTGTTCTTCGTGCTGGGGCTGGCGGCGCGCCTGGCCAAGAGCGACCTGCGCCTGCCCGAGCCGCTCTACGAGACGCTCTCGATCTACCTGCTGCTGGCCATCGGCCTGAAGGGCGGTGTGGAGCTTGCGCGCCAGCCGCTGGCCACGGTGCTGCCGCAGGCGGCAATCGCGATTGCGCTCTCGGCCCTCATTCCCTTCCTGGCCTACCCCGTGCTGCGCCGCCTGGGCCGACTGGCCATCCCTGACGCGGCGTCCATTGCCGCTCACTACGGCTCGGTGTCGGTGGTGACCTTCGCGGTGGCGCAGAGCTACCTGGCAAGCCAGGGCGTGAGCTTCGAGACCTACATGCCGCTGCTGCTGGCGCTGATGGAGGCGCCGGGGATCGTGGCCGGCATCCTTATCGCCCGCCTCGCGCTGCGCGGCCAGACCGCGCCCGGGCGCGCGCCGCAGGGCTGGGGTCAGCTCGCGCGCGAGGTGCTGCTGGGCAAGAGCGTGCTGCTGCTGGCCGGCGGCATCGCCATCGGCGCCGTGGCCGGCCCCGAGGCGCTCAAGCCCATCGACCCGCTGTTCTTCGGGCTGTTCAAGGGCCTGCTCGCGCTGTTCCTGCTGGAGATGGGCCTGGTGGCGGGAGGGCGCCTAGCCGACCTCAAGCGCGCCGGGCCCTTCCTGCTCGCCTTCGGACTGCTCGCTCCGCCTTGCTTTGCCGTTCTCGGCGCGCTGGCGGGCAAGCTCGCGGGCCTGTCGGTCGGCGGCACCGCCTTGCTCGCCACGCTGGCGGGCAGCGCGAGCTACATCGCCGCACCGACCGCCATGCGCATCGCCCTGCCGGCGGCCAACCCGGCCCTGTCGATCGGCGTGGCGCTGGGCGTGAGCTTCCCCTTCAACCTGGTCATCGGCATCCCGCTCTACCTGAGCCTGGCGCGCGCCATCGGAGGCTAGCCATGCAGACCCATCCCCGCAGCCTGCTCGTGATCATCGCCGAGGCCGCTCTGGAGCGCGCCCTGGTGCGCGCGGCGCGCGAGCACGGCGCGCAAGGCTGGACGATTTCCGACGTGCGCGGCGGCAGCGAGGGCGGCACGCGCGAGGCCAGCTGGGAGGCCGACCGCTCGATCGAGATGAAGGTGGTGTGCGAGGACGCCGTGGCGCAGCGCCTGGCCGAGTACCTGATCGCCACCTACGGCGAGCACTACGGACTCACGCTCTTCGTGAGCGAGGTGGGCGTGTTCCGGCCGCGCAAGTTCTAGCTGCCGTGCCGCCCGCACCGGGGCGGCCGCGCCGTCTAGCGCGCCTCGTCGATCCAGGCCATCTGGATCGCTTCCAGGATCTTCTCGTTCGAGCGCTGCGGGTCGTCGTCGAAGCCGGGCAGTTCGCTCACCCAGCGGTGCAGGTCGGTGAAGCGCACGAACTGCGGGTCCACGTCGGGATGGCGTTCGGCCAGTTCGATCGCGATGTCTTGCGTGTCGGTCCACTTCATGGCCGTCCCCTCAGTGGCTTTCCTTGGCGTGATTGATGGTGTAGCGCGGGATCTCGACCACCAGGTCCTCGGCCCCGAGCTTCACCTGGCACGACAGGCGCGAGGTCGGTGCCAGACCCCAGGCCTTGTCGAGCAGGTCTTCCTCGTCGTCGTCGGCGGCCGCCAGGCTCTCGAAGCCCTGGCGCACGATGCAGTGACAGGTGGTGCAGGCACGCGACATCTCGCAGGCGTGCTCGATCTCGATGCCGTGATCGAGCAGGCTGCGGCACAGCATCGTGCCCTCGGGCACCTCGAAGGTCTTGCCTTCGGGGCACAGCGATTCGTGGGGAAGAACCTGGATCTTGGGCATGGTCAGGAGGTGGAGATCTCGTCGATGCGTCGTCCGGCGAGCACCGCGCGGATCGAGCGGTCCATGCGCCGTGAGGCGAATTCCTCGGTGCCGGCCGCGGCGCGGGCGATCGCGGCCTTGAGGGCCTCGAGCCCGGCGCTGCCGCGCGCCTCGGCCAGCTGGCCGATCAGGCGGTCGAGTTCCGCGCGCTCGGCCACGGACAGCAGGTCCGAGTCGGTGGCGAGCGCCGCGGCCGTGGCCTCGAGCAGGCGGTCGGCCTCGACCTGCTGCTCGCGCAGCGCGCGTGCCTGCATGTCGAACTGCGCAGCGCCAAAGCTCGACTGCAGCATGCGCGCGATCTCGTCGTCGTTCAGGCCGTAAGAGGGCTTGACGCTGATGCTGGCCTCGACGCCGGTGCGCGTCTCGCGCGCGGTCACGGCCAGCAGTCCGTCGGCGTCGACCTGGAAGGTGACGCGGATGCGCGCCGCGCCGGCCGCCATCGGCGGGATGCCACGCAACTCGAAGCGCGCGAGCGAGCGGCAGTCGGCCGCCAGTTCGCGTTCGCCCTGCAGCACGTGCAGCGCCATGGCGGTCTGGCCGTCCTTGAAGGTGGTGAACTCCTGGGCCCGGGCGACCGGGATCGTTGAGTTGCGAGGGATGATCTTCTCGGTGAGCCCGCCCATGGTCTCGAGGCCCAGCGACAGCGGGATCACGTCGAGCAGCAGCCAGTCCTCGCCCGGCGCGGTGTTGCCCGCGAGCAGGTTGGCCTGCATGGCCGCGCCGATGGCGACCACCTGGTCGGGGTCGAGTTCGGTGAGCGGAGGCTGACCGAAGTAGTCCTGCACCGCCTTGCGAACGATGGGCATGCGCGTGGCCCCGCCCACCAGCACCACGCCCTGGATCTCGTCGGTGCGCAGTCCGGCGTCGCGCAGCACGCGGCGCGCGGCGTCGATGGTCTTCTGCACCAGGTGCTGGGTGATGCCCGCGAAGGTGTCGGCGGTGATGCTCAGGTTCACCCACTTGCCCGTGGACATCCGCGCCTGGATCGTGGCCTGGGGCTTGCCGGAGAGCGCCTCCTTGGCGGCGCGCGCCCGGGCGGTGAGCAGACGCATGTCCTCGGGGCCGAGCAGCGAAAGGTCGGCTTGCTCGAGGATCCAGCAGTAGAGCCGATGGTCGAAGTCGTCCCCCCCGAGCGCGGAGTCCCCGCCCGTGGCCAGGACCTCGAACACGCCCTTGGTCAGGCGCAGGATGCTCACGTCGAAGGTGCCGCCGCCCAGGTCGTAGACCGCGTAGATGCCCTCGGCAGCGTTATCAAGGCCGTAGGCCACTGCCGCGGCGGTGGGCTCGTTGAGCAGGCGCAGCACGTTCAGGCCGGCCAGGCGCGCGGCGTCCTTGGTGGCCTGGCGCTGGGCATCGTCGAAGTACGCCGGCACGGTGATCACCGCGCCGACGAGTTCCCCGCCCAGGCTGGCCTCGGCGCGCGCGCGCAGCACCTTGAGGATCTCGGCCGAGACCTCGACCGGGCTCTTCGCGCCGGCCACGGTGCGCAGTTGCACCATGCCCGGGGCGTCGACGAAGTCGTAGGGCAGGTTCTCGACATGCTCGATGTCGCGCCGGCCGCGTCCGATCAGGCGCTTGACCGAGACGATGGTGTTGCGCGGGTCGCGTGCCTCCTGCGCTCGGGCCTGCTCGCCGACGGTGACGCTGCCGTCGGCCCCGTAGTGCACGATCGAGGGCAGCAGCGGCCGCCCGGCCTGGCAGGGCAGGACCTCGGGCACGCCGTGACGCACGGTCGCGACCAGCGAATTGGTGGTACCCAGGTCGATGCCTACCGCGAGGCGGTGCTGGTGTGGTGCCGTGGACATGCCCGGCTCGGCGATCTGCAGCAGGGCCATGGCTCAGTGCTCCGGGTCGACGGCGGCCACTTCCTGGCCGAACTTCTCGATGAACATGAGCTCGCGCACCAGGGCGGCGGCGCGCGCCGGATCGGCGTCGGCGTCGAGCGCGCGGGCCACGGCGTGCAGCGTCTGGTCGCGGCGCGCGCGCACTTCGTCACGCAGCACGGCGAGCGCGGCCTCGTCGCCGGCCGCTCGCGCCTCGTCCAGCGCCTCGCGCCACTGCATCTGCTGCATCAGGAAGCCAGCCGGCATGGCCGTGTTCGATTCGGCCTGCACCGCAGCCCCGCGGCGCTCGCAAAGGTAGGCGGCACGGGCGAGCGGTGCACGCAGGGTCTGGTAGGCCTCGTTGGCGCGCGCGGCCCACTGCATGGCCACGCGCCGCTCGGGCGCGGTGGCGGCGGCATAGCGGTCGGGATGAACGCGCGACTGCAGGTCGCGGTAGGCGCGGTCGAGCGCCGCCTCGTCGAGCGCGAAGCGCGGCTCGAGTCCGAACAGGGCGTAGTGGTCGAGCGCGTCGGGAGCGGCGTGGGACACGGGAGGGGAAACTCGGAGCATGGCCGGAGCGCAGCGAGGCTGCGTCCGGACGGCAGGGCTACACGTTGAAGGACTCGCCGCAGCCGCAGCGGTTCTTCTCGTGGGGATTGTTGAACTTGAAGCCCTGGTTGAGTCCCTCGCGCACGAAGTCGAGTTCGGTGCCGTCGAGATAGGCCAGACTCTTGGGATCGACGTAGATCTTCACGCCGTGGCTCTCGAACTCGCGGTCGTCGGGCTGGAGAGCATCGGCGTACTCGAGCTTGTAGGCCATGCCCGAGCAGCCGGTGGTGCGAACACCCAGGCGCAGCCCCAGGCCCTTGCCGCGGCGCGACATGAAGCCGGCGACGTGTTCTGCGGCGCGTTCGGTCAGCGTCACTGCCATGGTTCGTTCTCCCTGGTGCAGGCGCGCTCAGGCGGCCCGGGCCTGTTCGTCGGCCCCGTGCTTGGCGCGATAGTCCTGGATGGCGGCCTTGATCGCATCCTCGGCGAGGATCGAGCAGTGGATCTTGACCGGCGGCAAGGCCAGTTCCTCGGCGATCTGGGTGTTCTTGAGGTCCATGGCCTCGTCGAGCGTCTTGCCCTTGACCCACTCGGTGACCAGCGAGCTCGAAGCGATCGCCGAGCCGCAGCCGTAGGTCTTGAAGCGCGCGTCCTCGATCACGCCCGCCTCGTTGACCTTGATCTGGAGCTTCATCACGTCGCCGCAGGCCGGAGCGCCGACCATGCCGGTGCCGACCGAGTCGTCGCCCTTGTCGAAGGCGCCGACATTGCGGGGATTCTCGTAGTGGTCGATGACCTTTTCGCTGTAAGCCATGGCGTGCTCCGGTTTGCGTGTGTGAGGACGGCGCTCAGTGCGCCGCCCACTGGACGGTGTTGAGGTCGATTCCTTCCTGGTGCATCTCCCACAGCGGCGACATCTCGCGCAGCTTGGCGACCTTCTTCTGCAGCAGCTCAATCGTGTAGTCGACCTCTTCCTGGGTGGTGAAGCGCCCGACGGTGAAGCGGATCGAGCTGTGCGCGAGTTCGTCGTTGCGCCCCAGGGCGCGCAGCACGTAGCTGGGCTCGAGACTGGCCGAGGTGCAGGCCGACCCCGAGGACACGGCCACGTCCTTGATCGCCATGATCAGGCTCTCGCCCTCGACGAAGTTGAAGCTTACGTTGAGGTTGTGCGGGACGCGACGTTCCCAGTCGCCGTTGAGGTAGACCTCGTCGATCTGCGACAGGCCGGCCCAGAGCCGGTCGCGCAGCATGCGGATGCGCTCGTTCTCGGTGGCCATCTCGAGCCGCGCCAGACGGTAGGCCTCGCCCATGCCGACGATCTGGTGCGTCGGCAGCGTGCCCGAGCGCAGGCCGCGCTCGTGGCCGCCGCCGTGCATCTGCGCCTCGAGGCGCACGCGCGGCTTGCGTCGCACGTACAGCGCGCCCATGCCCTTGGGGCCGTAGGTCTTGTGCGCCGAGAGGCTGAGCAGGTCGACCTTGACCGCGTTGACGTCGATCACCACCTTGCCGGTGGCCTGCGCCGCATCGACATGGAAGACGATGCCGCGGGAGCGGCACAGTTCGCCGATGGCGGCGATGTCCTGGATGACGCCGATCTCGTTGTTGACCCACATGACCGAGACCACGGTGGTGTCCGGGCGCAGGGCGGCCGCGAGCTTGGCGAGGTCGACCAGACCATCGCTCTGGACATCGAGATAAGTGACCTCGAAGCCCTCGCGCTCGAGCTCGCGCATGGTGTCGAGCACGGCCTTGTGCTCGGTCTTGAGGGTGACGAGGTGCCGGCCCTTGTCCTTGTAGAAGTGCGCCGCGCCCTTGATGGCGAGGTTGTTGGACTCGGTGGCGCCCGAGGTCCAGACGATCTCGCGCGGGTCGGCGTTGAGCAGGCGCGCGACTTCCTCGCGGGCGGCCTCGACCGCCTTCTCGGCTTCCCAGCCGTAGGCGTGGCTGCGCGAGGCAGGGTTGCCGAAGTGACTGCGCAGCCAGGGAATCATCGCGTCGACGACGCGCGGATCGACCGGCGTGGTGGCCGAGTAGTCGAGATAGATGGGCAGTTGCATGCCGCGAACTCCGGGGTCAGCGTCAGTTGTGGACGGCGGGATCGGGGGCGGTGGCCGCGGGGCGTGTCCGCCCGATGTGCTGCACCGTCTGGGCGCCTTGCGTGGCCAGCTTGCGGCGCTGCTCTTCGACCAGGCCCTGCAGGTTCACCGAATCGAGATACTCGACCATTCTGGCGTTGAGGTTGGCCCAAAGGTCGTGGGTCATGCAGCGCTGCTCGTCCTGGCAGTTTTCCTTGCCGCCGCACTGCGTGGCGTCGAGGGGCTCGTCCACGGCGTAGATGATGTCGGCCACGGTGATCTCGCGCGCGGCGCGCCCGAGCGAGTAGCCGCCACCGGGACCACGGGTGCTCTCGACGAGCTCGTGGCGCCGCAGCTTGCCGAACAACTGCTCGAGGTACGAGAGGGAAATCTTCTGGCGCTGGCTGATCCCGGCCAGGGTCACGGGACCGGCGTGGTCGCGCAAGGCCAGGTCGATCATGGCGGTGACGGCGAAGCGTCCCTTGGTAGTCAGTCTCATCGGTGATCTCCGGGGGCATCGGGCCCGTGACTAGGACAGGCTGGAGCGCAGAAAAATTCCCGATCTATTTGTTCGGGAATTCTACAATACCCGACAAAAATGATCAACCAATAAGGACAAACTCGGGGCCCGCAGGACACGGGCCCCGGTGCTTCACGCCGCGGCGTACATCACCGCGCGCTTGCGGACGAGCTCCAGCAGCCCCTGGCAGGCGTCTTCGACGTAGTCGAGCACCGTGCCGAAGCCCTCGGCACCGCCGTAGTAGGGATCGGGGACCGTGGCCGCGTCGAACTCGCTGGCAAAGCGCATCAGCAGGTGCAGCTTGTGCTTGTACTGGCGCGGGCACTGCTGCTGCAGGACCGAGAGGTTCTCCCAGTCCATCGCGAGGATGAAGTCGTATTCGCGGAAATCGTCGGCCGTGACCTGGCGCGCGCGCAGTTGCGCGATCTCGTAGCCGCGCTTGCGCGCCGCCACCTGGGCACGCATGTCGGGCGCCTCGTTGACGTGGTAGCCGTGGGTGCCCGCCGAGGCGACCTTGACCGAGTCGCCCAGCCCGCTGTCGCGCACCATCTTGTGGAACACGCCTTCCGCCGTGGGAGAACGGCAGATGTTGCCCATGCAAACGAACAAGACCTTGGTCATCGCGTTATGCCTCTCTTCGGGCGGGATCACCGCCCTGACTGGTGCCGACCTCGACCGGGCCGGACTGCTCGTTGAAATCTCCGAGGCGCCGCTCGCGCCACGGCCTCATGCCGCCTTGTCCTGCACCAGCGCCACGACCTTGCCGGAGCCGCCGAATACCTGCTCGCGCAGCAGCGCCAGTTGATCGCGCAGCCGCGCCGCCTTCTCGAACTCGAGGTTCTTGGCGTGCTCGAACATCTGCTTCTCGAGCCGCTTGATCTCGCGTCCCACTTCCTTTTCGGACATCGCCTCGTAGTCGGGCTGCCCACCGCGCGGTACATCGCCCTTCGCGGCCGGATCGAACACGCCGTCGATCAACTCGCGCACTGCCTTGACCACGCCGCGCGGCACGATGCCGTGTTCAGCGTTGAAACTCGCCTGCCGCGCCCGGCGCCGGTCGGTCTCGTCAAGCGCGCGGCGCATCGAGTCGGTCACCCGGTCGCCGTAGAGGATGGCCGTGCCGTTGAGGTTGCGCGCCGCGCGGCCGATGGTCTGGATCAGCGATCGCTCGGAGCGCAGGAAGCCTTCCTTGTCGGCGTCGAGGACCGCCACCAGCGAGACTTCGGGCAGGTCCAGGCCCTCGCGCAGCAGGTTGATGCCCACCAGCACGTCGAACACTCCGGCCCGCAGGTCGCGGATGATCTCGACGCGCTCGACCGTGTCCACGTCCGAGTGAAGGTATCTCACCCTCACGCCATGGTCACTTAGGAATTCCGTGAGGTCCTCGGCCATGCGCTTGGTGAGCGTGGTCACGAGAACGCGCTCCTGGCGCGCCACGCGCAGGCCGATCTCCGAGAGCACGTCGTCCACCTGGGTGCGCGCCGGCCGGACCTCGACGTGCGGGTCGATCAGCCCGGTGGGCCGCACCACCTGCTCGACCACCTGCGACGAGGCATTGAGCTCGAAGGCCGCGGGCGTGGCCGAGACGAACACGCAGCGGCGCATCTTGCGCTCGAACTCGTCGAAGCGCAGCGGCCGGTTGTCCATCGCCGAGGGAAGGCGAAAGCCGAACTCGACCAGCGTCTCCTTGCGCGCCCGGTCGCCGCGGTACATGCCGCCGAGCTGGGGGATCGTGACGTGCGACTCGTCGATGATCATGAGCGAGTCAGGGGGGAGGTAGTCGATCAGGGTCGGCGGCGGCTCGCCCGGGCGCGCCCCGCTCAGGTGGCGGGTGTAGTTCTCGATGCCCTTGCAAAAGCCGAGTTCGTTGAGCATCTCGAGGTCGAAGCGCGTGCGCTGCTCCAGGCGCTGCGCCTCCACGAGCTTGCCCGCGGCGTGCAGCTCGGCCAGGCGCTCGCGCAGTTCCAGCTTGATGCCCTCGATCGCGCCCAGCACCTTGGCGCGCGGGGTCACGTAGTGCGATGAGGGATACAGCGTGAAGCGCGGGATCTTCTGGCGCACGCGCCCGGTGAGCGGGTCGAAGAGCTGGATCGACTCGACCTCGTCGTCGAACAGCTCGATGCGCACGGCGAGCTCGGCGTGCTCGGCGGGAAACACGTCGATCGTGTCGCCGCGCACCCGGAAGGTGCCGCGCGTGAAGTCGAGCTCGTTGCGGCGGTACTGCATGGTGGTCAGCCGCGTGATGATGTCGCGCTGGCTCAGGCGGTCGCGATGGCGCAGCGTGAGCACCATGGCGTGGTAGTCGCCGGGGTTGCCGATGCCGTAGATCGCCGAGACGGTGGCCACGATCACCGTGTCGCGGCGCTCGAGCAGGCTCTTGGTGGCCGACAGCCGCATCTGCTCGATGTGCTCGTTGATCGACGAGTCTTTCTCGATGTACAGGTCGCGCGAGGGAACGTAGGCCTCGGGCTGGTAGTAGTCGTAGTACGAGACGAAATACTCGACTGCGTTGTTCGGGAAAAACTCGCGCATCTCGGAGTACAACTGCGCGGCGAGCGTCTTGTTGGGGGCGAGCACGATGGCCGGCACACCCTGGCGGGCGATGACATTGGCCATCGTGTAGGTCTTGCCCGAGCCCGTGACCCCGAGCAGAGTCTGGAACGCCAGCCCGTCGTCCAAGCCTTCCGACAGGCGCGCGATCGCCTCCGGCTGGTCGCCCGCGGGGGCGAACGGCTGGAGCAATTCGAACGGCGAGTTGGGGAAGGTGGCGATCATTGTTGCGACGCAGAAACGGCGCGATGCTAGCAGCGCACACCTGAAAATCCTAGCCCCCGGGAATCCTTATGGAGAGATTAACTCTTTTTCAATCAATGACTTACAGAAAATCAAGCGCCTCTCTGGAAGCTGCCGCCTAGCGGTTCGCCAACTTGCCGGCAGCACCGGCCGGCCACCCGCGGCAGGGCCGTTGGAGCTAGCGCCTCGCCGCCAGCCCGCCACCCGGCGCCGGGCCGACAGAACATGGTGCGATGCAATATGACCTGTGTTACCTTTTCCGCGCTCTGAAATCGCCCTTCCCCTCCGCGCCACGCCCGCCCGCCGCCATGTCCGATTCCGTCTTTGCCTCGGTCGAACTCGCCCCCCGCGACCCCATCCTCGGCCTGACCGAGGCCTACAACGCCGACACCCGACCCCATAAGGTCAACCTCGGCGTCGGCGTGTATTTCACCGACGAGGGGCGCATTCCGGTGCTCGCCGCGGTACGAGCGGCCGAGCTTCAGTTGGCGAGCGAAGTCGCGCCGCGCGGATACCTGCCCATCGAGGGCCTGGCGGCCTACGACGCGGCCGTGCAAAAGCTGCTGTTGGGCGCCGACTCGCCCCTCATCGCGGAAGGTCGCGTTCTCACCGCCCAAGCCCTGGGGGGAACCGGGGCCCTGAAGATCGGTGCCGACCTCCTGCGCCGCCTGCTCCCGGCCGCCAAGGTCGCCATCAGCGACCCGAGCTGGGAGAACCACCGCGCGCTCTTCGAGAGCGCCGGCTTCGAGGTCGTGACCTACCCGTACTACGACGCGGCCACCCAGGGCGTGCGCTTCGACGCCATGCTTGCTTCACTGCGCGCCCTGCCCGCTCGCAGCGTGGTGGTCCTGCACGCCTGCTGCCACAACCCGACGGGCGTGGACCTCGACGCCGCGCAGTGGGCCGCGGTCGTGAAGGTGACCCAGGAGCGCGAGCTCCTGCCCTTCATGGACATCGCCTACCAGGGCTTCGGCGACGGCATCGAGGCCGACGCGCTCGCCGTGCGCCTGTTCGCGCAGGCCGGCCTGCCCTTCCTGGTGTCCAGTTCCTTCTCGAAGTCCTTCTCGCTCTACGGCGAGCGCGTGGGTGCGCTCACCATCGTGGACGCCAGCCGCGACGAGTCGGCCCGCGTGATGAGCCAGCTCAAGCGCGTGATCCGCACCAACTACTCCAACCCGCCCACCCATGGCGGCAAGGTCGTCGCCGCCGTGCTCACCGACGCGGCAGCCCGCGCCACCTGGGAGGCCGAACTCGGCGAGATGCGCGGCCGCATCAAGCTGATGCGCCACGGCCTGATCGAATGCCTCAAGGCCCACGGCGTGACGCGCGACTTCTCGTTCATCGAGCGCCAGCGCGGCATGTTCAGCTACTCGGGTCTTACCGCACCGCAGGTCGACCGGCTGCGCGAGGAGTTCGGCGTCTACGCCGTGTCGAGCGGCCGCATTTGCGTGGCCGCGATCAACGCGCGCAACCTGGACCACGTCGCCGCCTCGATCGCCAAGGTGCTGTGAGGCGACGCGAGTCGCGCCCAATTTGCGGGGCCCTGCCTGCGCCGATATACTCCCGCCTCTTTCCCCGATAGCTCAGTCGGTAGAGCGACGGACTGTTAATCCGCAGGTCCCTGGTTCGAGTCCAGGTCGGGGAGCCA
>ERZ795055.1302-NODE-1302-length-20401-cov-4.133097_pt1 | contig 20401 bp, 22 predicted proteins | sample MGYA00375139_ERZ795055 | MGnify/ENA primary metagenome ERZ795055 (study PRJEB30184, sample SAMN05720283) | anaerobic digester metagenome | isolation source: active sludge of municipal wastewater-treating anaerobic digesters | place: USA | collected 2015-01-23 ... | reverse complement strand
CTATTTAAATGGGTATTCACTGAATTGGAAAATTTACGGAACGAGCGACGGACGGTCGGTCGATTGGACTACCACGGGCGTCACCAACGTAACCGAACCTCCCGACCCGATCTACAGCGAAGACCCCGATCTGGCTGAAGGAGAAATTGAGCAGGTCGATTGGGCTGTGCAAGGTGCCTCGGTGAGTGTCAATCGCACGGTCTACAGGGATGGACAGGTATATTTCAACGATACCTTCAATACCAACTATGTTGCCTGGCCAGACCAGTTCATTTACGGTGCTGGCACAGACATCAGCGAATACGTTAATTAGGACCGCCAGAGGCTATCCTGCTTAATGGTAAAATATGGCTGTTAATATCAGAAGTAAGATGCTTTGGAGGATTGCATGATCAATCAGGAACTGCTCGATTTATTACGCTGCCCGGTCTGTGTGAAAGAAAAAACCGGTATGCTCGAACTCTACCAGGATTCTTGGTTAATCTGCCAGGATTGCGCCAGAAAGTATCCCATTTGGGAAGAAATTCCTGTCATGTTAATCGCTGAAGGCGATAAGTGGCAACAGACCAGCAAGGACGCGTTACCTGTCCCACCTCCCAGACCGAAATAGATTGATCCAATTATTCGCCTGGGGCTCATCCCAGGCGCTTTGTTTGAAAGTACACGATGTCAGAAAAAAATAAGAAAAATATCCTGCCAACTAACCGCTCTTCTCTCATCATCCTGGGGGTGTTGCTTGTGGTGGGCTTGCTAATTGGCTACCTGGTTAATCGATCCGTCAGCAATTTTGTGGCGGGTATGACCATTCTGAATCTGCCCGGTGAACCGGTGATGAACGAACCGACCGCGCCAGTGACCGAGTTGCCAGGCGAACCCACGGCAACCCCCACGGTAGCGCCACCACCCGAGGTTGCCCTGCCAGAAGTATGGGACGGCAAGACTCGCGTGAATATGCTGGTCATGGGCATTGACGCCCGCAGTCCAGACGTGACCGCGCCGCTTTCTGACACCATGATCCTCTTTACTTTTGACCCGGTTTCGAACACGGCTGGGATGCTATCAATCCCGCGTGACATGTGGGTCAAGATCCCGGGTGGGCAATATGCCAAAATCAACACCGCTTTCAGCGTTGGAGAAGCTCTCAAATTGCCTGGTGGCGGACCCGCCCTGGCAACTGAAACTGTCGAAAATTTCCTGGGTGTTCCGATCCAATATTATGCTCAAATTGATTTTAACGCCTTCATCAGTTTTATTGACCATATCAAGGGCGTAAAACTGACTATCGAAGAACCTATCGACCTGGCTTTCGTTGATACTGGTGATTTTGTTTCGATTGTCGAGCCTGGCCGTTATACCCTCAACGGCAGCTACGCGTTGGCTTACGTGCGTAATCGGGATGGCGGTAATGGCGATTTCGACCGCGCCAAACGGCAACAACAGGTTGTCCTGGCTATTCGCGACCGTCTCATTGAGTTCGACATGCTACCCACACTTCTGGCTAACTCAGATGCAATCTACAAAGACATCTCCAAGGGTCTGAGGACGAACCTGGATTTCACCCAGGCACTCAGTTTGGCACGCCGTGTTCTGGAAATCGATCGTGACAACATTCAGCATTATGTCATTGACGGTCCATATGTTAATTTCAGCACCTCACCTGACGGTCTTTCCATCCTGCGACCAATTCCTGACAAAATTCGCGAATTGCGCGATCAGGTCTTCTATGGAGCGACGGTTTCCCCAGAAACAGCCGCGATAACAACCCAAAACAACCTCCAACAGGAAAACGCGCGCGTTTCGATCGTCAATGGTTCCAGTGTGAGCGGCCTTGAAACCAGCACCGCAGACTATCTCATCAAACAGGGTTTGCAAATCACCAACGCGGAACAAGGCGCTTTCCAGGGAATTACCACCCTCACCATCTACGCGGCTAAACCCCATACCGCCAGGTATCTGATCGATCTGATGAAAATTGCCCCTGCCCAACGCATTACTTACGCCTACGACCCTGCCGCGGCTTTTGATTTGGTCGTCACAGTTGGCGATGACTGGTCAGCTCTACTTCCAAGCCAATAAACTTATTTGTAACTACTTGAGCCGGTAAAAAGAACCGGCTCTTTTTTTTTTAGCTGCAATGAGGATTCACCAGCGGTGACCTGCGTATGACGCTATAATGAAGGCGTTACTGGCGAATAGCTTGGGATCGATGAAAACCATCCGAAACTTGATCAACATCACCACCAAAGTCACTTTGTTTTCCGTGTTGACCCTGGTATTTCTTGTTGCCTGTTCAACTTCGCCGAATGTGTCCAGGTCTTTGGAAGCGCTCAATCCGTCCATAGCAGACCCAACCGCGGATACGATCAAGCCCAGAGCGGTCCTGACCATCGCCCCAACCCAAGCCCCACCAACCGCGACCGTCCAAAACACAAGTGCCCCAACCCGCACCCAAGTCATAGTCACGCCGACTGAGGTTTCCACTGCCACTCAGTCACCACCCACCGAGATCGTGCAAGCTACAGCCACAGCAACTCAAAGCGTTTCGGTCAGCACGCCAACCGATGCTCCCACTGAGTTAGCCTCATCAACATTCACACCTGAACCAAATCAATCAGCCTGTCCCTTGGGTTGCGTCGAACCTCCTGCGGGTTGCGACATCAAGGGGAATATCAATAACGAAGGCGTCAAGATTTATCACGTCCCTGGGCAGGATTTCTACGACAAGACCATCATCAGTCCTGAAAAAGGCGAGCGTTGGTTTTGCACCCCAGAGGAAGCTGTAGCCAATGGCTGGCGCGCCTCAAAACGTTGACTCACTCACTCTCACGTCCAAGTAAACAATAAATCATGAGATTTTTGCATAGGTCTTCTCACACACTCAGTTAGATGTGGGTATAATCCACCTTTGCAAAGGAATAGACACATGACCAAACGTAGTATCTTCCCATTCACCGCCATTGTCGGTCAAGAGCGCATGCTCAAAGCCCTGATTCTCAACGCCGTTGACCCGCGTATTGGTGGTGTATTGATCCGGGGCGAGCGCGGTACAGCCAAATCTACTGCCGCACGCGCGCTGGCAGCCTTGCTGCCAGAAGTGGAAGTGGTACAGGATTGCCGTTTTGGCTGTGACCCCAAAGACCCGATAAATTGGTGCACGGAGTGTCGCGAACGCGCCGCCACCAGCCCCGATGCCCTACCGGTCACCACCCGCACCACCCCGTTCATCGACCTGCCTGTCTCAGCCACCGAAGACCGCGTGGTAGGCACGCTTGATATCGAAAAAGCCATCCAGAAAGGTGAACGTCACTTTGAACCAGGCATTCTCGCGTCCGCTAACCGTGGCATGCTTTACATCGACGAAGTCAACCTGCTCGATGATCATGTCGTGGACATTCTGCTTGATTCAGCCGCTATGGGTGTCAACGTGGTCGAACGTGAAGGCATTTCCTTTACTCATCCCGCCAAATTTATTTTGGTCGGCACCATGAACCCTGAAGAAGGCGACCTGCGTCCGCAATTACTGGATCGATTTGCTTTTTCCGTTGAAATTCGCGGCATTCTTGACAAACGCCAGCGCGTGGAGATCATGCGTCGCAACCTGGGCTTTGAATCTGACCCAAAACGCTTCCAACAGGATTGGCTGGAGAGTGAAAAACTGCTGTCTGAGCGCATCACACGGGCACGTGATTTACTGCCCTACGTCGCTTACACCTCGCGGGACATGCTCATCATTGCCGACCTAACCTCCTCAATGGAGGTTGATGGACATCGCTCTGATCTGGTCATTCTCAAAGGCGCGCGCGCTCAAGCCGCGTTCGAGGGTCGTGAGCATCTTACCGCGCACGACATTGCCATTGCCGCCGAGTTGGCTTTGCCCCATCGCATCAAATCTGGACCTTTCCGTAAATCAGAAATGGGCATACAGGCTTTGGATGAGCGCATAGAAAACCTCAAATCCGAGACTTTGGTCAACGAGCCCGGAGAAGAATCCGAAGGCGCGGACGAGGATTTGTCTAAAAAAAAAGCGACTCCGCTGAACTAAGCGACAAACAAGACGACGATACACCCATCCCGGTTGGCGAATCCCAGCAAGAAATCTTTACGCATGTTAATGCCCATTGGTGGGATGGTGGAAAAACCGTCAAAACTGGTGAGACCTTTGAACCGCGCCAACTTGATACACCCCTGGACGAGATGGTACGCAAGCAAGGGGGACGACGTTCCCAAACCAAGAGCAAGAACAAACGCGGGCGTTACATCCAGGCTCGCCCAGCCCCCAGCGATACCACTGATGTCGCTTTCGATGCCACCTTGCGCGCGGCGGCAACCTTCCAGTCTCAACGCGAAGAGCTAAAGAAAGAACGTGATGTCGCCTTTGCCGTCCGCAGTGATGATTATCAAAAGAAAGTACGCGTCAAGAAGACCGCCAATCTGATCCTATTCCTGGTCGATGGCTCCTGGAGCATGGCCGTGGCTGAGCGCATGAGCGCCACCAAAGGTGCCATCCTTTCTCTACTGACCGACGCCTATCAGCGCCGTGACCGAGTCGGACTGGTCGTTTTTCAGAAGGACCGTGCCACCCAGGTGCTGGCGCCGACCAACTCGGTCCTGCTCGCCCAGCGAGCGCTCACGAATATCCCTGTGGGCGGCAAAACACCGCTTGCCGCTGGACTGCAGATGGCCTATGAGGTGATCAAACGTGAGAAAATATTGCATCCTGATGTACAGCCGCTTCTGATCGTTCTGACGGACGGAGCGGGCAATGTGCCTATTGGCCAGGGACCGGTTCAAGCAGAAATTGAATCTTTGGCCGCGCTCTTCCCTGCGGAAGGAATTCATTCTGTCGTCATCAATATGGAGCACAAGGCTTTTGACCAGGGCTTGGCCAAAGCGTTGGCAGATCGGATGGGGGCAGTATGTTACAGCCTGGAAGATCTCAAGGGCGAAACGCTTTACCGAACGGTGCAGAAAGAAATCAACGCGCCAACCTCTGTGACTAGTCGCGGGGAGACGCTTAATTAATAAATCGGGCGAAAATTTCTCGCCCGATTTTTGTTTATTTGTTTTACTTGGTTAAAATTATTAATCTGCAGTGGGTGGTTCTACTACCGCCACCACTTCCATTTCCGGGAAGAACTGGTGAATGGTGCCCGCGACCCAACCCTGCAGCGTAGAGGGCAACAACGCGCAACCCTCACAAGCCCCTCCCACCTTAACCTTAACCACGTTGCCATCTATTTCAACCAATTCGATGGATCCCCTGTGATATTGTTCAATATAGGCGCTGATCTGGTCAATCAAACCGGCAATTTTTTCTTCTTTTGAATAGGTCAGCTCTTCCGTCATTGGGTACTCCTTGATCGCTTAAAGTGTAACATAATTGCCTGGCTGGGGGCCAGGTGTAGTGGCGACCCACTGTGGTCGCCCAGCGCTGTAAACCTTTGGCACAAGCCCCCGATCGCGCCGGTCTCCTGACCGTGCGCGGGACCTCACCAGCCCAACAAAAAGTCAAAACAACTCTTCCTGAACATCGAACAACTGAAAACTCTTTCGGTGCTCCACGCAAGCGCCGTGTTCAACCAGAGCCTGCCTGTGCGCAAATGTTCCATAGCCCTTATGTTGCGCGAACCCATAAACCGGATACACCCGCTCCAATTCTCGCATCGCCGCGTCTCTGGTCGTTTTGGCCAAAATCGAAGCGCAGGCGATCGAAAGCGAGCGAGCATCTCCCTTTACCAATGCGGTCTGCGGAATCTTGAGCCCGGGCAATTTGAAGTAGTCAATCAGTAAGTAATCTGGTGTCACCTTCAAGTTCGCCAGAGCGCGCTCAAAAACCAATCGACCCGTTTTGGCCACGCCCATCTCATCAACCTCGGCGGCTGAACAGACACCAGTCGCCCAATCCAAAGCCATCGACTTGATTACCGCAGCGGCAGCCTCCCGTCTTTCGGGTGTCAGTTGCTTGGAATCTCGAACACCGCCCAATACGTCAAGTAATCGTGGGACGTTGTCTTTGGGCAAGATCACCGCGGCCGCATACAGCGGACCTGCCAACGCGCCTCGTCCGGCTTCATCTAATCCGGCGATCGCGCAAAAATTTTGCCGCCATAATGCTTCTTCAAATTCTAAAGTTGGGGAGGAGGGCAAAAGCCCTGGGTTAAGCTTTGCTCGCACGATAAATGCCATGTTTAACGTTTGAGCGGATCTCAAATAGTTCGCGTGCCATCCGCAGCGAGTCTTTGAAAACGCTTAGTCGGCTGCCAGGCTGATAAGTCCAGTGAATAGGCACTTCCCTCAGGTCAAATCCAAGCTCGCAGGCAATTGCCAACACTTCGACGTCAAAACTCCAGCCAGTGAATGTTTGCAGAGGGAAGATTCGCTCCGCCGCTTCAGCGCTGAAACATTTAAACCCACATTGCGAATCCTGCAAACCCGGCAGGACGATCGTCCGCACCAGTGTGTTGAACATCCGCCCAATAAAATGCCGCAGTGGTGGTTCATTGAAACGCTGCGCGCCGTGGGCTTCACGCGAAGCGATAGCCACCGGCACGTCCAATCGGGGAGGCAGGAACTTGTTGATCTCGTCAACTGACATCGAAAGATCCGCGTCCATCATGAAGCGATAATACCCCGTTGCCGCAAGCATGCCTGCTTTCACAGCCAAACCTTTGCCACTGCCCTCCAATTGGATCAATCGTGCTGCCGGCCAGTCCGACAATAATTTCGCGGCAATCTCAGCCGTGTTATCGGTGCTGCCATTCTCCACCACGAGGACTTCACTTCGATAGGGTTGTTCGCTCACAAAACCGCGTATGGACTCGAGTGAGCGGGGCAGACGAATAGATTCATTATGAGCTGGAATAATGATCGACAAGAAGGGCTTGTCTGAAGGATAAATGAGTTTCATGCCTGGCTTTCAAAAAAAGGTCGGGGTGGGCGGACTTGAACCGCCGACTTCTGCGTCCCAAACGCAGCGCGCTGCCAACTGCGCTACACCCCGGCGAGATGAAAGTATAATCGGAAAGATGAAAGCAAGTCAAGGATACCGATCTTCGAGGTTTACTAATCCCACACGAACACTGCTAATGTCCCTCGGTTTAATATTGCTGCTGAATGCTTGCGTTCTTACTCCCAGCCCGATAACGGTTACTTCGACTTCATTGCCATCCTCCGAGCCCACGCTTTCTACAGTCAGCGCGGAGCCTTCCCGTCCAAGCCCCACGCCCACACCGCAAGCAACAAAACCCCTCACCGCAACCCCGACCGAGTCGCAAGTGTGTAGGGACACAAAAGGGTCTTTGATCGCTGGTGAATTCGAAAGCCAACTGCTTGGCAAAACTTTCAACTTTCAAATCTATCTGCCGGCATGTTTCACTTCAGATCCAGATCAGCCTTACCCAGTGGTTTACCTCCTGCACGGTCTCTACACCAACGAGACCCAATGGGATCTGATCGGTCTGGCAAAAGCGATGGACAGCTTCATCGAAATGACTGAAACACCTTTTTTGGTGGTGATGCCCCGTGTTCCCGATAGCGACGCCCAGGCTGCCTCTCCCATTCACCAGGTCATCCCGGAAGAATTAGTACCCTACATCGACGAAAACTACCCAACGCTTACCGACCGCGATCATCGTGCCATTGGCGGCGTTTCCCGTGGGGCTTCTCTCTCACTGCGAATAGGCTACGAGCGCCGCGACTTGTTTGGCAAAATCGGCATGCATAGTCTGCCGATGCTGATCGACGAGTCGACTTCCTACGCCAAGGCGTTGGGCAAACTTGAAAGCAGCGAACGACCTCTGCTTTTTCTGGATAGCGGCAACAACGATCGCGACCTGGCGATGGCGCGTACCTTTGACCTCGAATTGACCAAACTGGCTATTCCGCACACCTGGTATATGTTTAACGGCTACCACGAGGTAGCCTATTGGAGCGAACACCTGCCCATCTACCTGGAATGGTACGCCCAGGGCTGGTAAGTGCCCCAAAAAGCATTCCAATCGCTCTAGCGCCTGTGTAATTTCACGTTGATATCTTTACCAACTTTCCACCCCATAGGTGTTGGCAGTTCGCTCCAAGCAACCTGCTCATGAATTTATATTTGATGGGCTTATAATCTGTTTGATGAACAAATCCGATCTGAGGTGGGTAATCAGTCTTGCTTCAATACTCCTGGTCATTATGCTGGGAAATCTGTTGGCAAGTTGCATTACCGGAACTAACTTTCAATCAGGTCTGTCACAAACATCACAAGTCAAGCGTTCCACAACCGTCTTGACCACAGTAACACTCGCTCAACAAGAAACACCATCCAACCCGGCAGATAATCCCGGTTCACCTGCGGCACAACCAACCCGGCTTCCACCAGTCTCTGAGAGCACACAAGGCGCTACTCTTCGGGATGAACTGTATAGTAAAACCTTCGACAGAACAATTCCTTTCCTAATATACATTCCACCTTGCGAGGTATTTGTTAAAAATCAGACTACTTTATATCCTACACTATATCTGTTACACGGTCTCGGAGGAGATGAGAACCAGTGGATCAACCTGGGTCTTGACGAAGAATTGGATAGCGCAGTCTTGCAAGGCTCCTCTCAATTCATCGTGGTTATGCCCCAAATACCCGATATCGGGACCTGGCCTTCAGACAGTAATGCGATCTTCATGACCGAAGAATTAATCCCAATGATTGAAGCGCAATATCCTGCCCAGCCTGATAAAGAACACCGTGCTATTGGTGGTCTTTCACGCGGTGCGGCATGGGCGCTTCGGATTGGCTTGACACATCCGGAGTACTTTCAGAAGATCGGTTTACACAGCCTCCCACTTTTCGACAATGAAGTAAACCATTGGGTGAGCGTATTACGTGACATGAGCCCTTCAGAAATTCCACAACTTTTCATCGATAGTGGAAGGAACGATCAAGATCTGGGTTCGGTGATATTGCTCAATGAGCGCCTGCAAAGCCTGAACATAAATTACGAATACCACCTGTTTGAAGGTAATCACGATGAAAAATATTGGAGCGAACACCTGCCCATCTACCTGGAATGGTACGCCCAGGGTTGGTGAGTGCGCTTATGGGTGGCTTTTAATTAACTTCCGGTTTTTCTTCTCCCAATAACGTTTAAATCCACGCGATCCGCAAGTGTCGGCGTTAAGTTCACCTGTCCAGCGCTCGTAGAATTGTCTCTCTTCAACTACCGCTTTCATGCCGATCGTCTCCCAATCGTTATTAGTCTCTGATTCGCCAATCCAGGAGTCTTCAAGTTCATTTCGCTCGTCATAGAATGCCTTTGGCATCACCTTGCCGATCACAGCGCGATGAAAAGCTTCGTGTGACTGCCAATACGCATCAGCCTGTGTCTCGTCTGCGGAGACCACAGGCGCCGTCAAAGCGTCTCCAAACTTCCAGGGTTTAAACATCGAAATACACGGGGTTGAAGAACCCGTCAACCAGATTTTGATCTCTTCATCCAACTCGACGACCAAGCTGGCCGTGGTATGGTCGCCCACCAACCCACCCGCGTGCATGCATGGACTGGTAAGGCTGGCCTGGCACAGCGGGTTAACCACATCTGGCGCGTGTTTGCGCAAAGCGTTAACGATCGATTTGACACTGTCAATTTGTGGGATCACTGCGCAAGTCTGACCCCATCTCGCTCTGGATCCGGAGAAAAAGGTAAATAACGGATCGGTGTACTTCTTGCGGAAATCAACCGCCGGTTGGTCGCTGTGCGCGTCCGCGTCAGCCCCCAGGGTGAGACGGTTGGAAATGCTGGCACGCTGGAAAGACTTATACACCCATTGTCTTCCCGCTGTCTCCAGGACGAATATTTCTTGTCGGTCCATGATCAGAAATGAATTATCGTAGTAAAAAGTGTGATCGTACCCACAATTTCCACCCTGGCCATGTCGCTCAAGCAAATCAATCACCACATCCCTTGCCTCCGCCGCTGAAGCTCCTCTCTCCAAACCAAGCCGTAATAAGTCCATGCCGGTAAGTCCGCTTTTGGCATACGCGCCTTTGGTAAAGACTGCCTCGTTGCCAATGCATACCCCATGTTCATTGACCCCCATCTCCGCTCCCCACATCCAGGCTGGGCGTGAGAGCAAACAAGCATGCGTATGAGGTGCCTGGGGAATCGTCAGGTAAGTTACTTTCAGCATCGGTTCCTGCGGGTCGCGAGCCAGATGAAATTCGCTAACCTGCGCCTCGTTTGGGCTGCGGTCACTATTTTTGCCAAAAAGCGCTTTTCCTTCAGTAATCACTCCCAGCGTGTCACACATGTTATTCTCCTTCATCAAACGCGTTTCTCTGATTCTACCCAATAACCCGAGATTCCCAGATTGGTTGCCCAAATGTAGCGTCCACCACGACCATACACGGGGTAATCTCGCTGCCATTCTGATGTAAAATTAAAGCACAAAAGGAAGTACACCGACACCTAGACCAAAGCTACCGCACACAGAAAGGAATTTCCTATGTACCAAAAAATAATCATTGTAGGCAACTTAGGGCGCGACCCTGAAATGCGTTTCACCCCTGAAGGCAATCCCGTAACCAGTTTTTCCGTCGCTGCCAGCCGCCGTTACAAGGACAAGGACGAGACCACCTGGTTCCGTGTAACAGTCTGGGGCAAGCAAGCCGAAACTGCCAACCAATACTTGCAAAAAGGCTCAAAAGTGCTTGTGGAAGGCAGACTCACCCCAGATGCCAACGGCGGTCCCCGTATATACCAGAAGAAAGACGGCACTTGGGCTGGAAATTATGATGTCACGGCTGAAAGTTTTCGTTTCCTCAGCGCCAAGGGTGAAACCAGCGGCTCTGGCAGCGATGTGGACGAAACCGACGACGATATTCCCTTCTAAACCATGCCTGAAGCCAAACCTCTCAATATCATCCTGCCCGAAGACCTAAAAGCTCAATTCGTCAACATGGTGCGCATTGCCCACACTCCGGGAGAATTCGTGTTGGACTTTACCGCCGTATTACCGGGCGTCGAAGACCCCAAGGTTTCCACCCGGGTGGTGCTCTCACCCTTGGGCATGAAGTTAATGCAGCATGCCATCAGCGACAACCTGAAGCGCTACGAGACCACCTTCGGTGAGATCCGCTTACCCACCGGGCACACATTGGCGGACGACTTGTTCAAAGCGCAAGGCTCGCCCTCTTCTTCTGGGGAAAAATAATGCCGCAACTTGATGACATCTGCAATCAAATCAGAACGGTTTTCAACCAGAAAACAGCTTTGCGCGATGAGGCTCTCAGCAAAGCCCGTGAACTGACCCGTCATTCTTCGCTGGCAATCCGCGCAATTCATCGCGAGGATGAAGCCGAAGCCAATAAAGAACTCGAGGCGGGCAAAACGCTGGCAGAAGAGCTCAAGTCAAGCCTGAGCGTTCATCCTGATCTCTATTTTGCTGGGTACACCCAGGACGCGCTCAAAGAATACGTGGAAGCCCAACTGACCGTGGCCCTCATTCGCGGTCACGAACTGCCAACGCCTGAAGCGCTTGGCGCTGAGCCAGCCGCCTGGCTGAACGGACTAACCGAAACCCTTGGTGAGTTGCGCCGGCGTTGCCTGGACCTGCTGCGACCGGGCTATTCCGCTGAGGTGGAACGCTTGTTGGAAGCCATGGATGACATTTTTACACAACTTGTTACCATGGATTATCCCGATGCCATCACCGACGGATTACGCCGGCGTACCGACCTGGCGCGCGGCATCATCGAACGCACTCGGGCTGATATAACCGTCTCTTTCCGCCAAAACGAGCTCGAAAACGCGCTTTCCAGGCTTTCCAAACAACTCGACCAGCACCAGTAAAAAGAAACACACAAAAAAGAACCGCACCTTTTGCAGATCTGCAGCGCAGGTGCGGTTTTGTTTTCCCAAATTTGATTTGTTTACTCCAGCGACGTTACCACGAAATTATCAAACCCGAGTGTTACCTCATCGCTGCCAAAAGATTGCACCATCACCCCAACCATGCCTTCGATTGGCTGTTTGGTTGTAAGTGTTTTTAGGAGTTTTCCATTGACATAAAATTCCAACGTTTTGCCATTGCAAACAGCGCTAATATGGTTCCCTCCCTGATTGATGGCTGCCACATCATAAAGATCCCATAATGGTGTTCGCGTGTCATTTCCCCATTTAAAAATGGAGGCATGCCTCAGGTCGGTAACTGTCATGCCGTAGTAATCTCCACCCTCCTGAAGCCCACAGACGACGCCATAACCTGTGTTTTTATGTCCTATCAGTCTCGACGCATCCACATCGATTTGCAGCGGACCACTAAAAGACTTGTCCAGGGGTATGCTGATATCGTAATAGGTTTCGTGAATGGTAGCGGTCAACTGACCGTCGCTAATCACCTCGGTTGAGATCTTGTCGTCATCAATCGCCCACAACCCATTGTCGCTATCGAATTCATCTACGAACAATATCCCATCTGCCAGCACCTCTTCGGTTGGTGCAGCAGGACTGGCGGTAGGAGCTTCAGTGGGAAGCGATGTTTCCGTCTCATAATTCAATCGGGTCATCACAAAATTGTCGAATCCGACGGTAATATTACCAAGGTCTAACGTGCCAGCCAGCAACCCGACATCACCTGACAACGCTGAGAGCGATAGGTAGCTGCCGACCAATTCATCATTTACGAAAAATCCGAGCATGTCCTTGTCACAGATTGCCTGCAAAGAATTTTTGCCCTGCTTAACCACGGTTGTATTTGTCGTCTCTTCCAGTGTCTCCCGTTCACCATTTTCCCACCGGTAAATTTCGATATATCCATTTTCAGACGCTGTCATCCCATAATAGTTGTCATCGTCCTTATACGCGCACATGATGCCATATGATCCAGATATATCCCCTTGCATTAACTCAGCTTCCACGTCGATTAGCACAGGCCCATCAACTGCAAAGTCAAGTGGAATAAAGATGTCGTACATTCTTTCAATCGCGTTCGTGACCAGTTGTCCGTCGATAATGTTGGTTACCGAGATGCCATCATTTTCGTCACCGTCCTGTGGCCAAACCCCCTTATCTGTGGAGAAATCGTCCTCAAATAAAAGCGAGGCAAATTCTGTAGCGGCACTAGTCGCGGTTGGAAGCGACGTCGCCGTAGGAGGGATTGCTGTCGGCATTGGTGTTTCTGTTGGCTGTAGAGTTGCAGTGGGTTGAAGTGTTTCCGTTGGCGCGGTCGTTTGCGTCGGCAGCGTGGTTGGTGAACTCGGAATGTCTGTGGGAAGAGGCTGCGGAGGTTGTGTCGGAGCGCTTGTTGGCAAAGTTGGGGGTGGTGTGGCTGGGGTTTGAGCTTTGCGTGGTAAGGTACACGCTAAAACAAGCAAAATCATAACAACTAAGACCAAAACCAACTTACGCATCATGAACCTCCTGAGAAATCGGCCTATCACATGCAATTTGGGGTTTGTGAAATTAATTATATATCGACATTGCTTTACCATGGGCAATATTCATAATTAAGATCGTGAGCAAAACCGATTTAATGAGGCATAATTGCGCCACGCGCACAATCAAAGCATCTGAACTTGGTTCGTTTCGTTATTGTCAACGCGCCTGGTGGTACCAATTGCAGGGCAAACCCTCCGAAAACACGGTCGCGCTTGAAACTGGCACGATACGTCATGCTGTCCATGCCAAAGGGGTAAAGTCGGCGGACCTCCTCAGATGGCTGGCTATCGCGCTACTCTTACTGGCATTGGTACTTGTGTTCGTGAGGGTATTTTGATCAGTCAATTACAAATCGGGCTGATTCTTCTTGCCCTGGCCCTTCTCCTCTTCCTCATCAGTCGTATGTTCGCCAGGCAATCCGGTTTACCTGACGGCAAAATCATTTACTCTGACAATGAAGCACTACAAAAGTTACCGAAACCACTCTTCGACCGAGAACTCAACCTGGTTGGCAAACCCGACTACGTTGTCACTCTCAAAGACGGCAGCATCGTGCCGGTCGAGTTCAAAAGCCAAAAGGCGCCAACCGCGCCTTACGACTCGCATATCCTGCAACTCAGCGCCTACTGTTACCTGTGCGAGAAATCCTTTGGTCGCCGCCCGACCCATGGGCTGATCCAATATAACGATAAGACTTTCCAGATCGATTACGACCAAGCACGTGAATCTGAATTTCTCGCTGCCATCTCTGAAATACGGCAGTGTGAAGCCCTTGGAGTCGCGCCAACGCGATCACACAACCAACCCTCTCGTTGTCGGGGTTGTGGATATCAATCCATTTGTGACCAACACATATAAAAAAACCCTTCACTCACCCCGGATTGATGGGTTTCATGCCCTCTTTCTATCTCTGGGTATGCGTGAACTTGGGTTGTCCCCATCCCATCCTTTATTAGCGATTATTATCAGTGTCCGTTTCAAATTCTGTCTTATAATACTTAAGCTGACTTAAAATTTTGTTAATATATTTGGAGGTTACTGATGAAGAAAGGTTTGACCCTGTTCGTTCTTGTAATCCTGTTGGCAGGCATCGTTTCCGCGTGCCAACCCCAAGCTGCCGCCCCCCAAGCCACCACGCCGCCCGAACCCGCCGCCCCTGCGTCCAAACTGGATGCGATCAAGACAGCCGGAAAAATTAAGGTTGGTACTTCCGCGGACTATCCCCCCTACGAATCGGTGGATTCTGCCGGCGCCTATGTTGGCTTCGACATCGAACTGATGGCCGCCATCGCTGAAGGCATGGGCGTCCAGTTGGAATGGGTGGATATGCCGTTCGACAGCCTGATTGCTGCCGTCCAGGAAAACAAAATCGACCTGTCCATCTCCTGTTTCAACTATAGCGAGGAACGCGACCAACAAGTTGACTTCTCTGAAGCTTACTACACCTCAGAGGATGCGTTTGTCGTTGGCAAAGACTTCGCCGGCACGATCGCCAAACCCGAAGACGTGGTTGCTTACAAGGTCGGCGTCCAATCTGGTACTGTCCAGGATGATTGGCTGACCACGAACCTCGTCGACACAGGTTTGCTCAAAGCTGAGAATCTGTCCCGTTACGAACGCGTCGACCAGGCTGCCCTGGACCTGCAGGCCGGCCGCGTGGATGTGCTGATGGCTGACTACGTGCCCGCCAACGCGCTGGTAAAGCAATTTGAAGGCTTCAATATCGTCCTCAAGTCTGTGCTTTCCACCGGTCCATTGAATATTGTTCTCCCCGAAGGAGACGCTGTCCTGAAAGCCGAAATTGACAAACAAATCGCGGCACTGCAAGCGTCCGGCAAGATCACCGAATTGGCTGAGAAGTACTTCTCGGAATAACAAACTCTGACTTTCTGACCCCGGTTTAAACCGGGGTCAGTCTCATCTCGCTCTGTAGACACACCACGGAGAGATCAATTTGAATGTCGCTGTCTTTGTAAAATATATCGCCCAGGGCACGGCTTACACATTGGGGGTAACTGCCGTAGCCTTACCATCGGGACTGGTGCTTGGGACGCTTTTCGCGCTTTTGGCGGTATATGGAGGCAAAGTCCTCAGGCAAATTATGACCTTTTACAGCACGGTCATGCGCGGTATTCCTCCCATTGTCCTGCTTCTGATCCTTTACTTTGTTATGTCGGGTCAGATCAATCTCTCTCCTTTCTGGGCAGGCTCAATTTCTCTCGGCATCATCAGCAGCGCCTACCAGATGGAAATCATTCGCGGAGCGATTCTCTCGGTCTCCAGCGGACAGATGATGGCAGCGCGCTCCATCGGTCTGACGCGCATGCAAGCCATTACGAATGTGATCCTGCCCCAAACGCTGCGCAACGCCATCGCCCCCTGGTCAAATGAAGCCGCCATAATCATCAAAGACTCTTCCCTGGTCTACGCGCTCGGCGTACCTGAAATTCTTCGCCGTGCCCAACTGATCGGAGCCAGTTCGCAATCCTACTTGCTGGCTTATCTTACCGCCGCGATCATCTACTTCCTGCTCGTCTTCACTTCCAGCCGTCTGCTTGGATTGCTCGAGAAGAAGCTCGAAATTCCCGCCAACCCTTAGGACGAGGAGACTTATGCCCAAGCCAATTCTGACTATCAAAAAGCTAACCAAAATCTACGGCAGCAACGTCATCTTTCGCGATATTGATCTGACGGTCAACGAAGGGGATACCATCGTGATCATCGGACCCAGCGGTACTGGCAAGAGCACCCTGTTACGCTGCGTCAACTTGCTTACTCAACCTAATTCGGGTCAGATTTGGCTTGGCGACATGGAAATCACTGCCGAGGACGCCAACGAAGACTTGGTCAGACAACATATCGGCATGGTCTTTCAAAACTTTCTTCTGTTCAACCACCTGACCGCGCTTGAAAACGTCAAACTTGGTCTGACCAAAGTCAAGCATTTGAACGAAAAGGTTGCCGAAGCTAAAGCCTTCAACGAGCTAAAGCGGGTTGGCTTGTCTGATCGGGCTTATCATTATCCGGGACAGCTTTCCGGTGGGCAGCAGCAGCGCGTTGGCATCGCCCGCGCCCTGGCGATGGACCCACGCATCATGCTTTTTGACGAACCAACTTCGGCTCTCGACCCAGAACTAATCGGCGAAGTGCTCGAGGTCATGCGTGACCTTGCCCGCTCGGGTATGACCATGCTGGTCGTCACCCACGAAATGGGTTTTGCGCGCGAAGTAGCTGACCGGATCGTGTTCATGGAAAAAGGCAGCATCGTCGAAGAAGGCGCACCGGACGACCTCTTCTACCGCCCCAAATTCGAACGTACCCGGGAATTCCTATGGAAGATCACCGAGCTGTACGGTAAACAGGAAGGCGCCGACACGTCCTCAAAAACAGTTTTACCTGAAGCCCCTCTCGAAGGCACCCCAGTGGAAGGACCGACGAGCTAATGGGTGAATGGCTGGATCTTTTCAAGCGCTTCCTGCCCGATTTTATTGTTGGCGCCGGCGTCACCCTTGAATTGACATTCATCGGACTTTTGCTTGGCTTCAGCTTTGGGTTGGGATTGGCGCTGGCAAAGGTCTATGGTACAAAATGGCTCAAAACCATCGCCACCATCTACATTGAAATCATGCGCGGCACGCCGCTTTTGGTGCAATTGTTCCTGATTTATTACGGATTGCCGTCACTCGGTCTAACGCTCTCCCAGTCGCTATCTGCCTACCTGGCTTTGGGGCTCAACAGCGCCGCTTATCAGGCAGAGTACCTGCGCGGCGCCATTCAAGCCATCGGCAAGTCCCAAATGATGGCTGGTCGCTCGATTGGTTTGAGTTCATGGCAAACTATTGTGCACGTCATTCTGCCCCAGGCGCTGCGCCTGGCGCTACCCTCCTGGTCAAATGAACCCATTTCACTGCTCAAGACCACGGCGGTCGTCTTCCTGATTGCCGTGCAAGACCTGATGGCTCGTTCCAAGCGTGCTGCCACGGTCACCTACAACCCGATTGGCAGTTACATCGCGGCCGCGCTGATCTACCTGGTGATGGTTTTCGCCCTCAACGCGCTGCTCAAATGGCTCGAACGCAAAACCAAAATTCCCGGCTTTGAGATGGAATCCAAACGGGTCTAATTCAATTTTTTGATTGACATTACACCCCCTCTCGATTATCCTTGACTTCGTTCGGGCGGGACCGGCACGGCGAAGCCCTGCGAACCCCGTCAGGTCCGAGAGGAAGCAGCGGTAAGGAGGTAACTTTGGGTGTTGCCGGCAAACCTGCCCGAACGCTTTAAACTGCTTTACAATTATTGTCGAAAGCTAACTTGAACCAGCCAGAACCCAATATGACCCCAACATCCACTTCCGAAACGCCCCCCGTCTGCGATTACACTGGTTCCGATTACCAATCCACCTTCTGGGATACCGGTGAGCGGCGCTACGAGGACGCAGTCGAAGAGGTCGCGCTCAAACGCCTGCTCCCCAGCTCGGGCAATTTGCTGCTGGAGCTCGGCGCGGGTGCCGGCCGCAACACGCCGCGTTATCAGGGTTACCAACGCATTGTTTTGCTTGACTATTCACGTACCCAACTGCTGCAAGCCCGCCAGCGCCTGGGCACTTCCGACCGATATCTTTTCGTTGCCGCGGATATCTATAAACTTCCCTTCGTATCCGGCTTGTTCGACGGGGCTACCATGATCCGCACGCTGCACCACATGGCCAAGCCCGACCTTGCCTTGGCGAGCGTCCGGCGCGTGATGGCTGAACACGGCGTCTTCATCCTTGAGTTCGCCAATAAGCGCAATCTGAAAGCGGTATTGAGATTTCTGACCAAACACCAGGGCTGGAATCCTTTTGATCCTGATCCTGTTGAATTCGTGAAACTAAATTACAACTTCCATCCCAGGACCATTCTTCGACAATTGGGCGAAGTCGGTTTTCAGGTTGAAAAGCAGCTGGCTGTCTCGCATTTTCGATCTGGCTGGCTCAAGCGCCATATCCCCCACAAGCTCCTGGTCGGTCTGGATAGACTCCTACAACCGACGGGGTCGGTATGGCAATATTCTCCCAGCTTGTTTACCCGCGTCAGCGCTGTAGGCGCTTCACCGGTGGTGCCAGAGAGTGCTTTTTTTGCCTGCCCAGTCTGTGGTGAGTTAATGCCTGAGACTAATTCCACCTTGAGCTGCCCGGGTTGTAGTCGTGAATGGCCTTTTGAGGACGGTATCTACGACTTTCGGGTGGACGCGCAGGCCTGAAACCACTTATTCGTATTCGTTAACTCAGGCAGTGCCTTCATTGACCGATTCGGTCACAGATGCTTCAGTCATCAAGTCGCCAGGCCGTTCCAAACCACCTTCTTGATGTGCCACATGCCGATTCTTCCAGAACCACAAATAATACATGCTGATGGCAACCAGGTAAAAAGCAATCGTCACCATGAAAGCGGGTTTAAACCCGTAGCGCACTTGCAAGAACCCGCTGATAGTCGGGCTGAACGCCCAACCAAATTGGTGCGCCATGCTTGATAACGACGCTACCATGGCGCGGTATTTGGCATCCACTCGTTCCATCACAAAGGTGGAGTAGACCGGACCGCTCATGTTCATCAGCATGATGCGCACGTAGTATGCCACCAGGCTGATCGAGAAAATGGGAGAGAATCCCAGCATCGCCAAAAACGGAATGGAGAGCGCCTGGGAAAGCACCACAATTTCAATTTTTCCGTATTTCTCTGCCAGCACCGGCGCGATCAGCAATCCTATGGCCATTGCCAGCGAGCCCCAGGCGAACATCACCCCAATCGCCGCATCACTTTGGTTGTGCACGTTGCGGAAAAACAAATTCATGAAGGGCATGATCATGCCCGCGCCAATCGAGGTAATCAACATCGGCGCGATCAGGCGCGTCAGACCACCAGGGTTGGCTTTCATGTAAGCCAATGGCGCGAATGTGGAGCGTTCGCTCGAAAGCAAACGGGTCTTGGAGATCATTAGATTGGGGACGAGCGCCAGCATCATGCCTAAGACGACAACGCTGATGGACCAGGCATAGGCCGTCGCGCTGGAAGGCGCGACCGCAAACAGACTACCCATCCAACCAGGCAGGTAACCGCCAAACCATTGACCAATGGAGCTGGCAACCATGCCGATGCCACTGGCGAAACTAAATAGGTAAGTGCGCTCTTTTTCGCCGCTGTTTTCCATCAGGAAGGGTCCCATCGCCACCATCGAAAGTGACTGACCAAACCCCATTGTGACATTCATAATGTTTAAAACAATTAGTGTTGGGAAGAGCAGCATCATCCCAACAGAAAATCCAACCGCGATATATCCAAAGAAAAATGCATTCTTACGGCCAATGCGATCGGTCACGTAGCCCATTGGAAAGGCTGCCACCAGCGAAGTGGCGCTCCGCACGGTAACCAGGTTGCCGATGACTACTTCGTCAAACCCCAAACTGAGCAAGTAAAAGTTAAACAGCAATTGGAAAACGCCCATGACCATGCCGCTGATCACCGCGCTGGTCAGGTACAGGCGCGCGTTTCGACTGAAAGCGCTAACCCTATCTACATAAGTCTTAAGGAATGAATCCTTCACGACTGTGCCACTTTTTTCGTGTGCCAAGACTAATCCCCGTGAATGAAGCTGTTGAGCAATTCCTGGATGGTGTCAAAACCGTCGAAACGCGTGGCGTAATGTCGATCACCTTCTTGCCCTACGATCACCTGCACAACGCCAGCCATACGCAACTCCATCATGTGGTGGGCTACCGTAGGCGGTCGCAAACGCAAAGCGCGTGAAAGTTCAGCCGCAGTCTGGGGACTCTCTGCCAGGTGACGCAAAATGCGCAGGCGCGTAGGATCCGCCAGAGCTTTAAGACCGTTGATTAGCGCGTCCGGAACGATTTCGCCAGGAATCAGCGCCATATTCTCGGGTCTGGCTGCGAAGAGCATTAATACCGCGCCATCATCCAGTTCGTCGTAGCCCAAATAAGG
>ERZ795055.1301-NODE-1301-length-20401-cov-4.796618_pt1 | contig 20401 bp, 23 predicted proteins | sample MGYA00375139_ERZ795055 | MGnify/ENA primary metagenome ERZ795055 (study PRJEB30184, sample SAMN05720283) | anaerobic digester metagenome | isolation source: active sludge of municipal wastewater-treating anaerobic digesters | place: USA | collected 2015-01-23 ... | reverse complement strand
TGAGAGTCCTTTAAGAGTTACAAGTTAGATATTTTGCAAACAATTGACTTTAATAACTACATATTAGGAAATTACTAACTACATATAGTTAGTTAACTACTTATAAAGAAAATGAACATTTATAAAAATTTATATAATCTCTTTTTGTTGATTTTGCATGGAAAAACGGGGGGAGATAAATATTTCTTCTGAAATTGTGCCATCTGTTACACAAGAACAAGTTCATGATTTGCTTTTCAGCAAGCAAATTGACTGGCAAGAGATAATTTATGATTTAATAAACACAGAACAATTAAACCCTTGGGATATAAACATAATTGTTTTAACAGACAAATATTTTCAAAGAATACGGGAACTCGAAGAAGCAGATTTTTTTATTTCGAGCAAAGTCCTTTATGCAGCTTCTCTTTTGTTAAGGATAAAATCAGAAATTCTTCTGAATAAATATGTAAAAAGCATAGACGATATACTTTTTGGAAGAAAAGAGGGCCCTAAAAAACCTGGATTTGAAAGAATTGAATTAGACGAAGATATACCTGAATTAATTCCGAGAAGCCCGCTTCCAAGGTTTAAGAGAGTTACATTAAAGGAGCTTATGGAATCTCTCAATAAAGCAATAACAACAGAAAACAGAAGAATAAAAAAAGAAATAATAAATAAAAATGCGCTTGTGGAAAGCTCAATTTCTTTGCCAAAAAGAACATTTAGTATAAAAGACAAAATAAAAGAAATTCTTGAGAGATTGACAAATTCGTTTAATTCCAATGAAGTTTATAAAAAAATTTCTTTCTCAGATTTTACAAAAAAAGATCATGAAGAAATGATAGAATCTTTTTCTCCTTTATTGCATCTTGAAAATCAAAAGAAAATTTGGCTTGAACAAAAAAATCATTTTGGAGAAATTTACATTTGGGAAAAGGAAAGTTATTGGAAAAACAATGGTCACCCCTTTCAAGATTTAATAGATGAATTAAAAAACGGAGATTATGAAAGTTCTTCTATTTCGGATGAAGAATTTGAAAAATTTGGGGAAAAAGAGGAAGAAAATCAATAAAAACAGGCTATAAATACCTTTAAATACTTCTAAAAAGACAAATATTTTTATTCCTAAGAGGTAATAAAAATGAAATTACATATAAGACTTCCAAAACTAGAAACTTACAAAAGGGACAAAAGAAAACCAATCGAAGAAATTTATAATTCCTTCTCCAAGTTAGGTGAAAACTGGATAGGTGAGATAGTTGCTTATCAAAAAGCAGATTCTGGGAAAAATAAAAATATCTTACTTCCAATAGTTAGTTTTAGAACAAAAAACAAGGGAAATGCAATATGGATAATTTCTGGTATTCATGGTGAAGAACCTGCAGGAGTAAATGCACTTGCAAAAAAGCTTAGTTTTTTAAATAGAGTTGGGAAAAAAATTCCAATGGTTATTATTCCATTATGTAATCCAAGTGGATACTGGAGAAATTGGAGATATCCAAATAGAAAAAAAATGTCTAAGAGAGGAAATTCTGGGAGTGTTGGAGATTCAGATCATTATCTTCCAGATTTAGAAAGACCAAACAAAGCAAGAGAAAAAAAACCATCATCTAAAGTCGCAGGAATATTAAGTTCCCATGTATTAAGTTTATCTAAAAAATACCGTCCTTTCTTAGTGCTGGATTTGCATGAAGATGCCAGTAAAAGAAAGACTTATATTTATTCTCAAGGAAGATTAGGTGCAAATGACCCAATTGCAAGAGAAATTGTAAGTATATTAAAAAAAAGAGGTTCAAGAATTTATGAAAGGGGAGAGACTTCATTTAATCAAAAAATAAAGGACGGAGTTGTTTCTAATATTCATGATGGTTCCATTGATGAACTTCTTTCATCAAAATATATTATTAAAGGAAAAAGAAGAGTAAAAGGTCCATATGCAAGAAGTGTAATTGTTGTTGAAACAAACACAGTTGGAATCCCTATTTCAAAGAGAGTAAATATTCATTCTAAAATTTTGGGAAAAATAAAGAAGTTTTATAATATCTCTAAAAGTATTTATGATGATCCCTATTTAAGAAAACAAATTGAATCGGATATTGTATAAGATGAAAGTCGGAATTTTATTTTCAGGCGGGAAAGATTCTGTTTACTCAGCATATATTACTAAAAAAAACAGACATAAAATAGCTTGCTTAATTTCTATTTATTCTAAAAACAAAGAATCTTATATGTTTCACACTCCAAATATTAAAGAAACTTCTAAACAAGCAAAATTAATGAAAATACCTTTAATTATTCAAAAAACAAAAGGTGAAAAAGAAGAAGAACTTAAAGATTTAGAAAATGCAATAAAGCAGGCAATAAATAAATATCAAATACAGGGGATTGTAACTGGTGCACTTCATTCAGTTTATCAATCTTCAAGAATTCAAAAATTATGTAATAAATTAAATATAAAATGTTTAAACCCCTTATGGCAAAAAGATGAAATAGAATATCTTAATGAACTGATAAAAAATAAGTTTAAAGTAATCATAGTGGGTGTTTTTGCATACCCTCTGGATAAATCCTGGCTTGGAAGGAGAATAGACAAGAAATTTATTGAGGATTCTAAAAAATTAAAAGAAAAATACAAAATTCACCCCGCTGGAGAAGGGGGAGAATTTGAAACATTTGTTTTAAACTGTCCCTTATTTAAAAAAGAACTAAAGATTAAAAGTTTTAAAGATTTTAAAGAAGGAGAACATTCTTGGAGAAGAGAGATAAAAATTTGATATAACTTCCAACCAATTTGAACCTTTCAAATTATTTATAAATATCATTTTCATATTAGATTTATGGATGAAAACCATTTTATGTTAATTTCTTTGGAAGATTCAAAATCAAAAGCAGTTTCAGAGGTTCTTGGAAGCAAAACATGCAAAAAAATAATAACACATTTATCTGAAAAAAAAGAAGCAAGTCAAAAAGATTTATCTGACTCTTTAAATATCCCAATGAATACTTTGGACTATAATATAAAAAAACTTTTAGAATCAGGTTTCATACAAAAAAGGAAAAACTTCTTTTGGAGTAAAAAAGGAAAAAAGATTATCTTATATGAATTATCAAACAAATCAATAGTTATCTCTCCAAAAAAATCTTCTTCACAAAAATTAAAATCTATTGCTCCTGCATTAATATTAACATTAGCAGGGACTTTTGCAGTTTGGACTTATGAAAAAATAAAATATGCAGCAGAATATTCTAGGCAAAATTTAGTTCCTTCTTTAGTTAGTTCTTCAGAAGAATTTTTATCTAAGGGGATAGAAGAAGCTTCTGGTTCAATTTCAGCAGCAGATTCTGTAAACTATGTAAGTTCTTTTAATGCAATTCCAATTTGGCCTTGGTTTTTAGCAGGAGCATTGCTTGTAACAATTATAATCTCAATTGTAAATTGGAGGAAACTTTAATTTCTTAAAGTTACAGAATTGAAAGGAGGTAAAAATAAAACAAATGGGAAAAAACAACGCAATAATAATAACTTCAATAATTGCAGGGGTTATATTAATAATTGCCCTTCTTGCTTTAAACACATTCAATTCTATTGTGCCTTCATCAGGGAAAACAGTAACAGTTGAAGGAGTAGCTACAATAAAAGCTTTGCCAGATGTAACTTCAGTATATTTCACAATTGAAACAAAAGGAGCTACAAGCGTAGAAGCAAAAGATGCAAACAATGTAATTTATGATAATTTAATTGAAGAAATGCTTTCTGTGGGTTTTGAAGAAAATGATGTAAAAACTGAAAGCTATAACATCTATGAAAACACTTATTGGGAGGATAGTTACAGGAAACAAGTAACAGATGGGTATAAGGCAACACGTTATTTAAAAATAGAACTCTCATCTGAGGAAAGTGATAAACTTTCAGATGTAATAGATGCTGGGGTAGATGCTGGTGCTGGTATAAGTTACATAAATTTTGAATTAAGTCAGGAATCTCAAAACAAATACAAGGCAGAAGCTCTCAAATTAGCTTCAAAAGATGCAACAATAAAAGCAGATGCAATAGCTTCTGGATTTAACAAAGAAGCAGGAAGACTTGTTTCAGTGCAAATTTCTGATTTTGGATATTATCCTTGGAATGTTTACTCTGCAAAAAGCGAAGGTGGAATGACTTCTGAAGATTCTATAGCTGCTCAAGAAGCTGCAACAAGCATTCAACCAAGTGACCAAGATATAACTGCATCAGTAACTGCAACTTTCAAGCTAAGATAAATATTTTTATTTTTTATTTTATATCTTGGCTTTTCTATTTTTAAAAAAATTAAAAAAATAATAAATTATTTAAGACTATTCTGAATCAGATTCTGTTTCTAAATTTTGACATCCAAATGGGGGTTCTCCTCTCATTCCAAAATGTTTTCCCCTTTCAAAACCTATTGTATTCTTTCCCATTTGTTCCCTTAGTTGTTTAGCAGTCTCATAATCTCCAGATTGCATTGCTTCTTGTATTTGATTTCTTAATTCTTTATTTGCTTCTCTTTCTTCAGACATTTTATTATGTTTTTCAACAAGAGCATTGAAGTTTTCTTCAGTCAGTTGAGATTCCATTAAATCTTTCCAATTTTCAAAATCACTATCTTCAATTGCTTGTTTTAAAGCATCGTGGAAAGCCTTAGCTTCTTCTTGTTCCTCTTCAGTCATATTCTTATTAAAATTAAGATTTCCAAAAGGAAATGCTGCTATAATCCCTATTCCAAGAATTGCAATTATTGAAAATGCCAAAACTCCAGCAGTTATTTTTTTCATTTTATGATTCCTCCTTACACTTCTATAAAAAAATAAGATATTTTTTAATTTAAAAGCAAAGTGGACAAGAAATCCATTTCTCTTAAAAATATTTAAATAATATCTTAAACATAATGATTCAATAGTATAAACTAAACATAAATTAAAAATGGCAGGACCACCGATGCATTCATTAATCCAAGGAATTGGAGTAGAGCTTATTTATTCATTTGTAATAATTGTGTGCAGTTTAATGATTTATTATTCAACAAAAGAGATGTATGAATTAAGTTCATATAAGGGAATAAAATATTTTAGACAGTCCTTTTTACTCTTTGCAATCGCTTATTTTTTTAGATCATTTATAAAACTACTTTTAGTTTATTCTGGAGCATCAAGGATTTTAGATATTAATATAAAATACATTGGTTCTATAACCTTATTCATTTTTATGTTCTTTGGTTCTTTGGCAGTATTTTACTTAGTATACAGTCTAATGTGGAAAAAATGGAATAATAGATCAAATAAAATAATAAAGGTTTTTTACATCATTTCAGTATTAATCTCATTTATAATAATAACAACACAAGAAACCCTGGTATTTATAATAACAAGCCTATTTATTTTTGCTGTTTCCATATTTGGTTTATATCTAACACACAAACAATCCAAAGAAAAGAAAAAGAAAAGCAGTATTCAGATAATTTACACTTTATTATTTGTGTTTTGGATATTAAATATAATTGAACTATTGATAAAATTTACTTATATGTATCAAATAATAATCTATCTTTCTTCATTAGGGATATTCCTTGTTATTTTATATAAAGTTCTTAAAAAAACAGGTTCAAATTAAAATGAAAAAACGTGGAAGACTTGAAATAATAAAAGATATTTTAAAAACAATGCAGGAAAGCAGAAATTCTATAAGATATACCCCTCTCTTAAGAAAATCAAATATGTCAACATCTAAATTTAATGAATATTATTCTGAACTTATAAGAAAAGGACTTATAATTGAAACAAAATCCTCGGCAGGAGAAAAAAGATTATCTTTAACTCAAAAAGGATTTAATTTTCTTGAAAAATATAAGACAATAATTAGTTTTATTGAGGAATTTGAATTATAAAAAATTTTAGGATTTTTTATCTTCCCCCACCCCCGCCACCACCTGCTCCACCTCCTCCAGCACCCCCAAAACCTCCCCCTGCTCCGCCTGAAGCACTGGAAAAACTAGCAGATGAAGCTAGAATAACTCCATTATACATGCTAACTTGTCTTTCATCAATTAAATTATTAGCCTTAAGCTCTTCAATAACTCTTTTAGGAACACCCAATGCAGTAGCATAAACCAGATATTCATTCCAAATTACAACTGTTTTATGAGTAGCTGTTTTTATTGAGAATGAATTTTTTAAATATCTTTTAAATGATTTCCATTTTTGATATTCAATATAATTATTTTCTTTATATTTAGAAAATAAAGTTCCTTGAGTTAAAGGAATTGTTAAGAAAAGAAGCAAAATAAATACAGCATAAATTAAATCAAAAATATTCGTAAAATCAAAAAAAGATTTAAGTACAAATGTAAAAAATATAAACAAAGATACAACTAGAATAACATATGCGTGATTGTTATTAATATATTTTTTCCCTTTTTCTTTAACATATTCATTTATTTCTAAAAAGATACTTCTAAGATTTGGATTCATCATAGCCTTCTTAAGATTAAAATATTCTTCATCAAACAAATCTTTCTTATCTTTCTTCCATAAATATCCCCCACTAAAAGGACCTTTTTTCATCTCTTCTTTCAGCAATTTTTCAGCTTCAACAAGCAAGTTATAGATTTTCATTTCTAAATCATCCCCCTTAAACTTGTTCAGTTTAATATAAATCTCCTTATCTTTTTCTTTTATATCAATTATTTTTTTATTATAAAAATTTAAGAGGGTAGCAGCAAAAAAATTCTGGTTAATTCTAGAAAAAGGGGGATTGAAATATGCTGCAACTTCCCAAAATACTCTTTTAGTTGGAAAGGAACTTAATTCTCTTGGAACTGATTCATAAGTATTTTCTTTACCAAAAATAAACCAAACTAAAAAGAAGAGAATTCCTGGGAAGAAAAAAAGAAGGTATTTTATTTTATATTTAAAATCCGAATCAAAATCAAAATCTTTTAATTCAATTATATTAAATGAACTGGTTTCTCCGAAATAAGGGATGTACAATATAACATTTTGGTTTTCAAAATATTTTTCATCTTTTACAACTTCTCCATAAACTTCAAAATTTTCATTAGTAAGCATTATATGATTTCCAGGAGAATATGCAACAAATTTAATGTAATAATTATTGTTTATTTTAAATAAATTTTCTGGGTGAATTTCATATTCTGCATTAATAATGTAATCATTTCCTTTTGAAAATCCTAAAACATCTCCGAAAGTGCATCCATATTCATTGTTTTCAGTATATGGGTAGTTTTCAGGATAAAAATTTCCATAATAATCTTTAAAATAATAATTTCCATGAGAGCATTTTACACCTTTAATAAGAAAATAATTTTTTGAATAAATATCAGACTTATTAATGGAATATATTTCACTTTCAAAATTTCTATATAATGTATGGTAGTCTTTATCTGGATTATAATGCAGTTCTTCTTGTATATTTTGTCCATCAACCACAATTTTTGAAGAATAAAAATTAAATTTGGAGTCTGGTTGAGAAAATAAAAATAAAGCCCCCCCTAAAAGAAGCAAGAAAGTAATTATTAAAACAACAGGCAATTCTGGATTTATTCCAATTCCTTTAAACTTTGACATTTTTGTTATTTATTATACCCTATTTTCTCTGCACAATCAAATTCTTTTTAGTTCTTTTTTCTAATGTTAATATTTTTTCTTTTCCTGTAATCATATCTTTAACTTTAAATCTCTTTTTTTTAACCTCTTCTGCCCCAACAAAAATTACCTGTTTTATATTATAGGAATTTGCATATTCAAGTGCTTTCGAAGGTTTCCCATAGAATATTGAAACATTATCCCCCCTCTCCCTCATAAGATTTGCAATTTTAATTGCTTGTTTATCTTCATTAAGAGAGACTATCAAAACATTTTTATTTTGTTCGGGTATTTTTGCTAAGATACTTAACCTATCTAATCCAAATGCAATTCCAGTGCATTGTACCCCATTAAACTCATAACTCCCTCCCCCGCAAATAGTTTCTTTTATTTTATCTGTTTTAATTTCAAAAACTGTTCCATTATAATAACTAAGCCCTCTTGATAAAGAAGGTAAAAACTCAACATATTTTTCCAAGCCATATACTTTAACACTATCTTCAAATTCTTTTATCTCTGAATAAGAAAAGTATTTTTCAAAGAATTTCCTTTCTTTTTTTAAAATATCAATAATTTTTTCTGCCCCATATTTTTTAAGATTATCTTTTATTTCCTTTTCAGGAAGTTTATCCATTTTATCAATTTCTTTTATGACATTGATTTTATCTTTTTCTTTTACTCCCTCTTTTTCCAAAACTTCATTTAAAAATTTCCTATTATTAAAATAAATCTTAAATTTTATTCCAAGTTTTTCAAGAACTTCTTTGGAAAGAGAAAGAATTTCTATCTCATCTTTTATTTTGCTTCCAACAACATCTACATCTCCCTGAACAATTTGTCTGAATCTGTTTGTACTTACGGGCTCATCTCTAAAAACTTCTCCGATTTGGTATCTCTTATAAGGAAGTTTTTTATTTTGCATTAATCTTTTTAATTGAAATGTAAATTCATATCTCAGCGCCAAATCTCTTTTGCCTTTATCTTCAAGTTTAAAAATATCACTAACTGCTTCATCTTGCTTATTTTCTCCTTGAACAAATTCCCGATATTCAATTAAGGGGGTTTCAGCTGGTTCAAACCCGTATTTTTCAAAAGTATTCACTAGAATTTTCTTTATCTCAGCCCTCTTGCGAGCTTCTTCTCCAGTATAATCATTAAATCCTTTTACTGTTTCCATTTTCTACCATTGTAGGTTCTTTCTTAAAGAACCCCATTTTACTATTTCCATGTTCATTTTAATTTTCTCTTCAATTCATCATTTAAATCATCTACCTTTTTAATAATTTTTTTAATCACTTTTTTCACACTTTTTTGATCTTTATAATTTGCATCTTTTATATTCCATAATAAAACTTTTTTTCCCATTTTTCTACTTTTATCAAATACCTGCGAGGGAACATCATCTGCAACAACCACAACTATATTTTGATTTTTAATAACAGCACTTGACAATCCATTAACTTTTCCAACAATATCTAACCCAAACTTCTTTGCATTTTTTATTGTTTCTGGGCTTAAAGACATTCCCCTAAATAAACCTGCACTTCTAACTTTTATTTTTTTATTTTTATTTATTTTCTTAAAATATGCTTCAGCAATCCTGCTTCTAAATCGATTATATCTGCATACAAAAAGAATATTTATTGTGTTTTTCATTTTATTTTCCTCTCTTTTAGTTTTGTAGTTTTTTCTACCATTGTTCAGGGCGGAAGGAGAGAATCGAACTCCCTTTTCACGGACCACAACCGTACGTCATAGCCATTAGACCACATCCGCCATAATACATTTAATTTAGGTGGGGATGGTATAAAAATATTCGCACAGCTAGAAATATTGTTCTCTTTAAAAATGATGGGGATAACCCCATGCTTTAGCTGTCATAGTAAAAACTATAATATAATGGTTTTTAAAATTAACTAAAAAATAAAAGAACAAAAGCAAAAGGAAACAAAACATTTAATAATAATCAAAACTTATTTTATTTAGAAAGAAAAAAGGAGGTAATAAAATGCAATTGTGGGGAACAATAGTCGGAATTGTTGCTGTTATATGCGCTGTTTGGGTCATCTATGATGTTTGGACAAAACAAAAAAAGATGAAGGATTTAGAAAAAATTGTGTGGACAGTAGCAGCAATTGTACTTAGCATACTTACTGCAATAGTTTATTATTTTGTAAAAAAGAAATAAACTAATTTTTTATTTTTTTATTTTAATTGATAATTGATTTTTAGGGGGTATTTTACAAAAGAATACCTGGAAGTTTTTTAATTTGTTTAATAAGTGCATGATAGGATATTTCAAAAATCATCACACTTAAAAACCATAAATTTCTACATATTTTTATGAGAATAGATAAAAATTCTTCAAAATATGAACTCTTAGCCCCAGTAGGAGACTTTTCAATGTTGCAAACAGCAGTTAATGCAGGAGCAGATGCAGTTTATTTTGGATTAAAAGAGTTTTCAATGAGAAAAAATGCAGGAAATTTTGAAATAAAAAACCTCTCAAAAATAAATGAAATCTGTAACAAAATACCAGATAAAAAAGTCAAAAAATATTTAACTTTAAATACAATAATTTATAATGAAGAACTTCCAAAAGTTGAAGAGATAATAAAGAAAATTAAAGGCATGGTTGATGCAATAATTTGCTGGGATTTTTCAGTAATTTCTCTTTGTAAAAAATACAAAATTCCTTTTCATATTTCAACTCAAGCGTCTGTTTCTAATATTGAATCAGCAAAATTTTATAAGAATTTAGGGGCAAAAAGGATTATCCTTGCAAGAGAATTAAATTTAAAACAAATTAAAGAAATTTCAAAAGTGATTGATGTGGAGTGTTTTGTGCATGGAGCAATGTGTGTTGCTATCTCAGGAAGATGCTTGACAAGCCAATTTTTATTTAATAAATCTGCGAACAGGGGGGAATGCCTTCATCCATGCAGGCGCTCCTATATTGTTAAGGATAAACAAGAAGGATATGAACTTGAGGTTAAAAATGATAAAATCCTTTCTGCAAAAGATTTATGCACTCTCCCATTCATAGAAAAATTAAAATCAGCAGGGGTTATCTCGTTTAAAATTGAGGGCAGAAACAGAGATGCAAGATATGTTGATATTGTAACAAGAATATATAAAAGAGCATTAAATAAAAAATTAACAGAAGAAGAGATAAGAAGTTCTATTGAGCAATTAAAATTAGTGTACAACCGGGATTTTTCTTCTGGATTTTATTTTGGACTTCCAACTTCTGATGATTTTGCAAAAACAGAAAATAGCGCGGCTAAAGAAAAAAAACATTTTATTGGGAAGGTAACCCATTATTTTCCAAAAATGAATGTTGCAACAATTAAATTAGTTTCAGAATTAAACTTGGGAGATAAAATAATAGTAATAGGAAAAACAACTGGATTAATAAATTCTAAAGTAGAAAGGATAGAAATAAATCATCTTCCAGTAAAAAAAGCAATAAAAGGACAAGAAATAGGAATCAAACTTCCAAGTGTAAGGAAGAATGATGAAATTTATAAAATAAAAAAAATAAAAAAATAAAATATTTAAGCAGCGAATTGAAGCGAGTTCATACTTGAACAAAGCACATCAACTCCATCTTCATCGTCATAAAAGATAACTACTCCAATCTTAGTAGCATTTCCTATAAATGCATTAGCTGGAACTTCTACTTCTTTAGTAACAATTCCTAATCTACTAAATCCGTTTGAAACATCAGCTGAATTAATCTTAACAATGAAGGTATTTTGTTCTGTAGCATCAGTAAATACAAGACTTACTCCTCCAATTTGATCATCTCCTGCAGTTCTCTCAAGAGTTACTCTGTAAGTAGTGTTAGTAGGTACAGCAGGGTCTCCATATGTAACTGCGGTAACTTGTTTAGCTACAACTTGTGAAAGAATACACTTTGTTCCAATATCTACCTGTCCAGTGTTAGTCATTATAACATTTCTTACTACAACCCAAATAATTCCTACTGCAACCAATACTAATAGAATAATTATAAGAGTTGCAACAATAGTCGATAAACCTTTTTTATTCTTCATCTTAACCTCCTTTCAATAAATTTTTATGTGATAGGAAATATTACTTTCCTTTCATTACGGAAAAATTAAAGAAAATCTACTATAAAAACCTTTTTGTTTAATATTTATTTATTAAAACTATCAATAATTTTAAAAAAATCCTTGCTGTCCATTACTTTATCAACATCAGTTAATCCTCTCTGTTCTGCAAATTTTGCAAATGATTCTGGTTTATATCCTCTTTTTCTGAGAGAAGCTATTGTCGGTAATCTCTCATCATCATCTCCTGTAAATTCTCCTGAATCAATAAGAGAATTCAATTTCCTCTTAGACAAAATTAAATCATTAAATTTTATTCTTCCCATAAAATATGTCCAAGGAAATTTTTTCTTGAAAACATCAAAGATCATTCTCTGCCTTTTTGAATTATCCATATGATCTTTTCCTCTTATAATATGAGTCATCTCCAATTCCATATCGTCGATTGGAACAACTAAATTCATTAAAGGCCATACTCTGTATTTCTTTTTTTGTTTTGCATGTTCATGTTCGTTTATTCTTGCTAATGGAAAATCTCTCATCGCCGGATTAGGATCTTTCATTCCAAGAGTAGATTTAAATCTTATAACTGCTTCACCAGGTTTATATCCTTGTTTTTTATCAAGCATTTTTTTCCATCTATAATTATTCTCTTTCAAATCATTATTTCTGCATGGACAATTTTCTTTTAATTCTGAAAAACCCTTAAACTTTTCAGAAGAGCAGGTACAAACATAAGCAACATTCTTATGTATCATCTTATCAATATAATCATAATAAATTTTCATTCTATCTGAAGAATTAATATACTCCATTACATTCCCAAATGTCCAATCACAATCTCTCTTAATATTTTTATATGCTTCTGCACGTGTTGTTTCAGGATCAGTATCGTCTACTATAATATAAAATTTACCTCCGTACTTTTTAACATACAATGAAGAAATCATACAAGAGATTATATGCCCAACATGCATAGGCCCAGAAGGAGCAGGTCTAAATCTCATAACAACGCCTTTCTTTGGAACATCGGGTAATTCTTCAAGCCCTTCTCTATGTTCTCTTTCTGAAATAATATCCTGCAATTTTTCATATTCTCTTTTCTGTTCTTCTAAAGATAATTTATTTACAGAAGTAACTATTTCATTTATCTTTTTACCATATTCCTTCATCTCTTCTTTTTTCAATCCCTCTGCAAATAATCCAGATACAACTGCTCCAGGATTTGCTTTTCCATTATAGTGTACTGCATTTTTTAATGCATAAGCCCTCGCTTTTTTTTCAAAATCTTTCATAAAGAAAATTGGATTTGCATATTTATTAATTTAACTTAATATGTTAAATTTCATCAGAATAATCAGAATTATAATTATTAACATTTATTTTCTTTTCTAAAACTTCAACTCTTTGTTGTAAAAGATAGATTGTATTTGATAAATCTTCCATTTTATCTGTCATATTTTTTAATCTTCTCGCCAATCTTCTTCTTTTTTCTTCTGCATCAAGAGAATCAAAATTTTCTTGAGTTTGTTTTCTTTGATAGTATTCTCCAACTGTTCCTTCTCCAGAGGTTTCAGACATTTCAAAAAAACTTCCTTGAGAAGAAGAATTATTAGAGGGCTCTTGAACTTCTGAAGAACTTGAAGGGCGAGTCTTTCTTGAAGAATATCCTTCTGTGTAATCAATCACTTTTTTTTTACCAAATAAACCCATTGTTATTTACCTTTTTCTTACGTTGTAGATTCTCTTTTTAGAAAGAGAAACCCATTTTTAAGTATTTCTGAAATAAACTACATCAAACATTTTTTAAATAGGGAAATCTTTAATTTGATATGGCATCGATTCAACAGATTATAGCAACCATAAATCCTGAATTATATTATGACACCAATTCTGCAAATCCGGGAATTTATAATGAATTTGATTCTCCAAAAGAAAAATTAAGAAAATTTAAAGAGTATATAAAAACAGAAGGGTTTCAAAAGGCTGCAAACAAAGCAAAAGCAAAATCAGATGCAAAGCATACAATGGGTTATGAATCTTCTATAGAAACCTTGGAACCTGTTTATTTCTTTATTCTTGATTTAATGAATGACTTCGGATTTTCCACAGAAAAAATAATTGATAATTTTTCTTCTTCTCCTGGTTCAGGACATTTTATTGAATTAAATCAAAGAGCTGCGTCAATGCAAAATCAAGCATCACAATTATTGGGAAGTATAAATGCAGTAATAAAAAGTGTTTTAAATTTAATTTATGATTTAAAAGAATTTAGAATAAGGCTCCAAACATATGAGGATTTAAGAACAAATGAGGAAGGAGCAAGACTTTCATTAAAGCAATTATGGATGGATAAAGTAGATGTAATGAAAGGAAATACTTCAATAAAAGGTTTGGCTTTAGGACAAGCAGGTTATATTACTTTAATTGACGCTTTTCTTGCAGCAAAAGATGAAAAAGATGTTGAAAAAATAGATTTGAATGAAAGAGTTAAAAGAATTCTTATATCACGAATTCATGAATTTAATATTTGGGTTATTCAATCAGAACAAGAATTAAAAAAAAGATATGAACTTGAAAAAACATACTTAAAAAGCCAGGTTAATAATTTAAAACTTTATTCTAGGTGGGTAAAACCCTATCTTAAGGCAGCATCTGATTTAGAAGCAAAAGATGTGGGGAGAGAGCCTTCTCTTGTAAAAACATTCAACACAATTCTTCTTGAATTAGTTTTGCTAGGAAAAAGAAAAATAAACATAAAAGATTCTGCATTAGAAGGAAGTTTGCCAAAAGAATTTGCAAATGAGAGTTTTTTAAAAACAATCAAAAAGGATTATTACAGTTGTATCCTAGTGGAATTTAAATTTAGGGGAATTCCCCAGAGAGTAATGCAACAAGCACATTATGCATTTGGAGGTAAAGCAGATATAACTTTTTATTCATATGCTCTTACAAATGAAGAATTAGAACAGCTTAATAAAGAAATGGAAGGTTCTGATTTAGAAGACATAATGAAACTTGCAAAAGGAATTACTGATGACAGCTTGGAGCAAATGCAAGAAGATATAAATTTCTTTTTGGAAGAAAAAGAACTTAAAGAGCAGGCAATAAAGAAAAAATATGCGGATCAATCAAATCCTTTTTTAGCTTTGTTTGGAGGATATAACAAAAAAGAAAATCCAAAAGAAATAAAAAAAGATAAAAAAGAAAAACAGTTAGTATCCCCTTCTAAAGATAATTGGATAGAATCAACTCATGTTAGGCCCTTAGCAGCAAAGGCAGCACAGGAAAATGCATTTACTCTTTTTGATATTTACAAAAAAGCGCATGGAATGGCAAGCTTTACATAGTAAAGCAAAACCTGGTTGATTGAAGTGTGAAAAACCTACTGGAATTTTTAAAATGGAAAAAAGAAAAAAAAGGGTGAAGAAAAAAACTCAAAAAGAAAAAGAAGAATTAAAAGAGCAAAAAGAAATTAAAAATCTTTCTTATGATGAAAAAATCTTAGAAGAAAAGATAAAAGAATTAAATAAAGAATTAAAAGAAAACAATCCCTCAAGCCCTATTGAACCTCAACGATTTATTTCTCAAAGTCCCTTGAAAGAAGTTGAAACCAAGAAAGGAGTAGCTCATCCAATAAGATTAGAAAGAAGCATAATCTCTTCAAATCCCTCAATAACTAAGGAGATAGAAGATGATTCTATTGAATACACCCCTTTAATTGGGGAAAAGAAAAAAGAAGAAAAATATAATATTCTTAGCAAAGATTATTCTGTAATGCAAAAAGAGGCAAGAAGACAAAATCCAAATTTTTTAGTTCAATCTGATTTTGAAGAATTTACTAAAAAAAACATTAGTGAAAATTTTCAAAAAAGAAACATAAATCCTTTTGCAGAAGAAAGCTTAAAAAGTTCAAATAAAAATAATGAAGAATATTTTGTAAAATCTTCTTTTACTGAAAAAGAAAGAAAACCGCATAATCCATTTGAGAAAAAAGAGATTAAATATGACACAATTGGACAATAACTATATAAATAAAAATTTATTTGTTTAAACATGGTAAAAAAAGGGAATTATACAATTGAAAACCTTTATCAGGGAGGATATTCATCACTTGATTCAAACAAATCTTATTCCACACAATTTTTAGGGTATAGAATAAAACAAAGCGAATTGGGAGCCCCAACAAAGCCAGATACAGCCAATCAGCTTCAACAAGCAGAACAATTATTAAATCAGGGAATTGTTCCAATTGAAGTAGGCGCATTAAGTGCTGAAGTTTTCAGCCAAATACCAAAACAGCATTTTAAAGAAATTGATAGATTGTCTAAATTAACTGGAGCAAAAATTTCTGTTCATGCTCCAATTGTTGAACCATCAGGTATGGGGGAACAAGGCTGGAGTGAGGCACAAAGGCAACTTGCTGAAAGGCAATTAAATGATGCTATTGAAAAAGCTTATGATTTGAATTCTACTGGAAGTGTTCCAATAACAATACATCCGTCTGCAACTTATGGTTCAGAATATGCACCAGACAAAGAAAAGGGGAGAAAGATTCAAAGAATGGTTGCTGTTGAAAGAGAAACAGGAAAACCTGTTCAGATTATTGAAGAAGAAACTCTTCATTATCCAAATATGATTGAGATGAAACCAGAAGTTGAAGCAAGATTTTTGGGTGGAAAAATTTCAAGAAAGCAACTAAATCAAATGCCTTCTGAGGAAAAATACAACAGTATATCTGTCGAACAGGGAAAAATTTATACTCCTGAAGCTCGTTTAAGATCAATAAACCACACTCAGTGGGATGACTCAATAAATCAAATAATCTTTAATAAAGAAAGAGCAGATGAAATCTTAAGAACAAATCAAATTCAGATACAACATTTATTGGAGGATTTGAAAACAAAAAATTATAATGAGGGGCTTTTAACTCCGGGTGAAAAACAAGCTTTAAATTCATTCAGAAATGCAGAAACTTATCTGCAAGACACCCAACAGCATATTGAAAGTTTATTTAACAAGGCCTGGAAAAACACAAAAGGAGATGAAATGGGAAGAAGTGTTTTAAGAAAAGCATCAGAACAGTATGCAAAAGAATTAGAGGAAAGTCAAACTCTATTAGGACAATCACAGGCAATGCAGAATTTATTGTTTAATCTGAAAAAAGTAACTCCTGAATTTATAATTCCGATTGAAAAATTTGCAATAGAAAAATCCTCCCAAACTTTTGCAAACGTAGCTTTTAATGCTTATAGTAAATTTGGAGAAAAAGGGAATATACCTAAGATAAATATTGAAAATCTTCCCTCTGGAATGGGTTTTTCATCCTTAGAAGAAGTTAAAAATTTAATTGTTGAATCAAAACATAAATTTGCTCAGAGATTAATTAATGAAAAAGGATTAAGCAAAGAAGTTGCGCAAAAAAAAGCAGATGAAGTAATTGGCATGACTTTAGATGTTGGACATTTAAATATCTCTAAAAAACAGGGATTTACAGACAATGATTTGCTTAAAGAAATGGAGCAAATTGCAAAGTATGTAAAACACGTTCATTTAACAGATAATTTTGGATTTTCTGACTCGCATCTTCCTCCTGGAATGGGAAATGTTCCGTTCAAAGAAATGCTGGAAAGATTAGATAAAGAAGGATTCAAGGGAAACAAAATTGTTGAAGCAGGAGGATATGTTCAACATTTTGGACAATCTCCATATATGCCAAGTTTAGAAGCATTTGGCTCTCCAATTTATTCTAGTGGAAAAAGTCCATATTGGAATCAAGCTCTTGGTTTTCAACAAGGATATTTATCAGGTTATGGAGAAATGCTTCCACAAAATAATTATCAAACTTTTGGAACAGGATTCTCTCAATTACCTGGAGAACTTGGGGGAAATATTCGTGGAAGTGGGGGAAGATTTAGTCAGAGAGAAATGGAATAATGTTCCTTATTAAAAACTTAAAAATAAAAAATGGCAAAAGAACAAGAAGAATTTTCAGAAGAAGATTTAATTAATAATGCTGTTAAAGCAGGACTGCAAGTTCTTATCTCACAGCCGGGAATGGAAAGATCTAATGTTTTTATAACTCATAATTTAGACAGAGAAAAGATTTATTCGGCAGTTGATGAGATAAAAAGTGAACTTGAAAATAGAAAAATAACTTCCCCTAAAGAACAATACAAGATTATCTATAAAGGAATTGCAAGCTATGTTGCTTCAGGGAATGCATTAAATGATAAAGGAAAGAAAATTTTATTAGAAAAAAGCTACAAGGGAAAATTAGACCAAGGTGTTCTTGAGAAATTAGTAAGTGTGTTCAAACCAAATAAATTTGAAGGACAAAAATATTTTGAAAAAGCTAGTAATGCATATCGAGATATGTACGATATTCTTTCCCAAGATGAAGTTGCGCAACAGGAAATTCCTGAACTTACCAAAGCCGCAAAAGCAATGAAGATGTACGGATTTTTAGATACTGCATTAAATATTTTTAAAACCCATGGGATGATGGACGAAAAATTGTACAAACAACTATCTCAAGAACTTTATCAAAAAACAACAGAAAAGGCACATAAAGGAATGAAAGGAATTGAAGAATATATAATGTCAAAAGACGAAGTTGATGAAAAAAAAGAAATGTATCAAAAAGCAGCTGTTTTAATTATGGGAATATTTGGGGTGATATTAATAATGACTAATATCAGAATGACTGGAGCAGTAATAGGAAATATTTCAAATGTAACTTTAGGTATTTTTGGGATGGGTCTAGCCGCAACGGCTTTGTTAATTTTTTTAAAAAATCAGAAAAAAGAAACTTTAAAAACAGAATATTCGTATAATAATAAGAAAAAAGATGAAAAAAAAGAGGAAAGAAAAAAAAGAAATTGAAAAACCCATTAAAAAGAAGGGGAAAATAAATCCAAAGAATATTCCAAGCCTGCAGTTAAAAACAGAAAATGATATTGCTATGGATTTTGCTGTAAAAGTCTATAAAAAATTTGACAGAATAATAAAATCTATTATTCTTTTTGGTTCTAATGTCAAACAAAACGCTGTTGCTGGTTCTGATATCGATATAGTTATAATTATTGATGATGCATCTGTAAAATGGGATCCAGAATTAATTGTGTGGTATAGAGAGGAACTTGAAAAAATAATACAAGCAAGCCCATATAAAAAAGATTTACATATTAACACAGTAAAGCTAACAACTTGGTGGGAAGATTTAATTAGGGGGGATCCAATAGTAATAAATATTTTAAGATACGGACAAGCAATGGTAGATGCTGCTGGTTTTTTCAATCCATTAAAATATCTTTTAATTGCTGGGAAAATAAAATCTACTCCAGAGGCAATTCATTCATGTCTTCAGAGAGCTCCAGAACATTTTGCCAGGAGTAAATCTGCTGAACTTGCATCAATAGAAGGGTTATATTGGACAATGGTTGATTCTTCTCATGCTGCTCTAATGGCAAATAATATCTCTCCCCCTTCTCCAGAACATTTAATTCTTGAATTAAAAGAAAATTTTGTAAATACTGGAAAATTAAAGATGAAATATGTTGTCTGGTTCAGAGATTTAAATTTTCTTCACAAAAAAATATCCCATGGAGAAATTACAGATTTAAAGGGTGTTGAGATTGATGATTGGCAAAAGAGAGCAGAAGAATTCCTTAACGAAATGATAAGGATAGTTAATGAAACAATAAAGCAGCAATAATTTACTATTATAAATTCATTATTTTTTCAAGTTCTTCTAATTTTTTCAATTCTTTTATCTCTTTAGCTCTTTCAATTGCAAAATATCTCTCAGCTAAATTAAATGCTTCATTTTGAATTTTTTGATTATATCTCAAACCATATTTTTTCTTATTTTTGAATTCTTTTAAACCTGCTCTTACATAAACTTCTAAAGCTTCTTGGAAAGAAACATAATTCCTTGCTGCTAGTTCATAAACCCGGGGGGCAAGACTAATAAATCTATTTGTACTTTCCATTTCTAGTTTGTTTATTTTTGATTTATTTTTCATTTTTATGCAATTCTTAATTTTTAAATAAGAATAAAGAATTAATCCCTTTTTTCTATTTATAAATTTATCCTAAGAAAATTAAAGTTTTGAAGCTAAATTCTTTTTTTGAGGAACATTATTTGAATTAGGCATTTCTTTATAATTTTTTATATTTTCTCCATAAACACACCAATCAAATTCTTCTTTAGTGTAATAACCTTTTTCAAGACCGTATATCAATAAAGCATGTTTGTGACTTTTCATTTTTCTTCTTCTCCTTTGGATTCGTCCTTTGGAGCATACATTTCATTAAGAGCATCAACTGCTACGCCTTCTTCAACTCTTGTTCTGAATTTTCCATCTTTAAGTTTTTCAAGCAAATAGAATGTGGTTGCAACTCTTTGATATTTTTCCTTTGTTTTTTGAGCTTCCTCAACCTGTTCATCAGTGCTTTTTCCAAACTCTTCACCATCAATTATATAGTCTGCTTCTTTTATTTTTCTGAGTATTTCTCCGTATTTTTCTTTGGCAAAATCAGATAATTCTGTATTTGCTCTTTCAAAATTATCCCCAAGATGTTTAGTCAAATCACCGTTATATCTTGTCATTAAATCACCCACAGTTTGTTGTTTTTTGAACATTTCATAAGTATTCAATTGATTTGCTATTGTTTTTCTAAGAACTTCTGGATCAGTAACAGTTTGAACTATCCAAGGG
>ERZ795055.1286-NODE-1286-length-20537-cov-8.615223_pt1 | contig 20537 bp, 17 predicted proteins | sample MGYA00375139_ERZ795055 | MGnify/ENA primary metagenome ERZ795055 (study PRJEB30184, sample SAMN05720283) | anaerobic digester metagenome | isolation source: active sludge of municipal wastewater-treating anaerobic digesters | place: USA | collected 2015-01-23 ... | reverse complement strand
GAAACCGTGCCCAACGGCTGGGCCAAGCGCCTGCGCAGCTTCGAGGCAGCGGGCGTGCCGATGACGGTTGAATACCGCTACCGTCCCCGCGAGTACGGCGATCAGTTGACGCGGCTTTATCTGTTGCGCAACGACACGGCATCCAAACTGGGCAGCACGCCGCTGCCGGACGGGATGCTGCGGGTGTTCCGCGCCAATGGCCGCGACGGCTTGAGTTATCTGGCGGCGCAGAATCTCAAATATGTCCCCATCGGCGACAAGATCGAACTGAATCTCGGTCCCGATCCAGCGGTGGTGTTTGAACTGCTCAAGCAGAAGGTCTACCGCGACAACCTGTGGTTCCAGATCAAGGGCGGCAATCTCTATCGCAAGCTGGGCGAGGACGGGTTCAAGCTGGAACTGGACAGTCAGGTAGCGGGCTGGGACGAGCATACGGTGTACCGGCAGAAAATCCGCAACTACACCCGCAAACCCATCCATGTGCAAATCCGCCGCGAATATCCGGGCGACATCGTGTTCCGCAGCCGGCTGAATCCGACCCTGCACGATTTCCAGACCGTGCAATTCGAGACCGACATTCCCGCCGGCGGCAAAGCCGAACTGGATTACGAAGTCATCGCCCGGCTGGGCTATAACCAGAAACAAAACCGGGTGGAGTTGCAACCGGGCGAGGTGAACCGTTGACATGACCCCGCTGGCGAAAATCTTTCTGGCCCTCGGCAGCATCGGGATGTTTCTGGCGGTGGCGCTGGGCGCGTTCGGCGCACACGCCCTGAAACAGACGCTGGCCCCCGAACTGATGGCGACGTATGAAACCGCCGTGAACTATCATTTTATTCATGCCCTGGGACTGCTGGCGGTCGGCTTGCTGGCGTTGCATCTTCCCGCTTCGGGAACGCTGCGCTGGGCCGGCATTCTGATGGCCGCCGGCCTGCTGTTGTTCTCGGGCAGCCTGTACGCCCTGAGCCTGAGCGGCATTCGCGGGCTGGGAGTCCTCACTCCCATGGGCGGCGTGGCCTTGCTGGCGGCCTGGCTGCTGCTGGCGGTTGCGGTCGTCCGGGCGGATTAAGCCAGGCGACGGGCGGAATGTCAGCTTCGGACAAAGGGGACTTTGTGGAAACGTTTTACGCTTTGGGATTCGATGTTTACGGCACGCTGGTGGACCCGCTGGCGATGGCCGAGCCGCTGCGGGCGCTGGTCGGCGAACAAGCCGACCGGTTCGCCGTGCTGTGGCGGAGCAAACAACTGGAGTATTCATTCCGGCGCGGCCTGATGCGGCGCTATGTTGATTTCGACGTCTGCACCCGGCAGGCGCTGCGCTACACCCAGCAGACCTTGCGCTGTGAATTGCCGGAATCGGACCGGGACCGGCTGTTGGAAGCCTATCTGTACCTGCCGCTGTTTCCGGAGGTCACCGCCAGCCTGACCGCGCTCAAGGCGCAAGGCCATCGGCTGGTAGCGTTTTCGAACGGGGTGGAAGCCAGCATTCGGGCGCTGCTGGCCAATGCCGGCGTGTTGCCGCTGCTGGAAGACGTGGTCAGCGTAGACGACCTGCGCACCTTCAAACCCGATCCGGCGGTTTATGAATACCTGGCGAAGCGAACCGGGCGCGCACCGGCGGAAACCTGGCTGGTGTCCAGCAATGCCTGGGACGTGATCGGGGCCAAGGCCATCGGCCTGCGCGCCGTCTGGGTCAAGCGTCAGGCAGAGGCGGTGTTCGATCCCTGGGAGGTCGAGCCGGACCTGGTGGTCAGCAGTTTGGAGGAACTGGCGGCGGGGTTTGCCCGCCCGCCGGGATGACGTGGGGAACCGGGGACCCAAACTCCCCTCTCCCCTGGCGGGAGAGAGGAGGGGGTGAGGGGGGCAACCCGGTCAGGTGATGAACGGCACCAGGATCAGGGAAACGATGGAGAGCAGCTTGACCAGGATGTTCATGGCCGGGCCGCTGGTGTCCTTGAACGGATCGCCCACGGTGTCGCCGATCACCGCCGCTGCATGGGCGTCGCCGCCCTTGCGCTCGCCCTTGAGTTCGCCGGCTTCAATCGCCTTTTTGGCGTTGTCCCACGCGCCGCCGGCGTTGGCCATCAACAGCGCCATGACCACGCCTGTCAGCAGCGCGCCCAGCAACATGCCGCCCAGCGCGACGGGTCCGAGGAAAAAGCCGACAATCACCGGCGCCAGCACGGCCAGCATCCCCGGTGGAACCATTTCGCGCAGGGCCGCGTCGGTCGAGATCGTCACGCAGCGGGCGGTGTCGGGCTTGGCGGTACCTTGCAGCAGGCCAGGAATTTCGCGGAACTGACGGCGGATTTCCGTCACCATCTCCATCGCTGCCCGACCCACCGAACTCATGGTCATGGCCGCGGCCAGCATGACCACCATGCCGCCCAGCAGCACCCCGATCACCACGCGCGGTTCGGTGATGTCCATGATGATGGGCTTGCCGACCGCCAGTTCAACCGCTTCCTTATAGGCGACGAACAGCGCCAGCGCGGTCAACGCCGCTGAACCGATGGCGAAGCCCTTGCCGGTGGCGGCGGTGGTGTTGCCGATGGCGTCGAGGTGGTCGGTGATCTTGCGCACTTCCGGGGGCTGGTGCGACATCTCGGCGATGCCGCCGGCGTTGTCAGAAATCGGGCCAGAGGCATCAATCGTCATGGTCACGCCGGCGGTGGCCAGCATCCCCACCGCCGCAATGGCGATGCCGTACTGGCCAGCGGTCTCGTAGGCCACGAAGATCGCCGCGACGATCACCAGGATCGGCACCGCACAGCTTTCCATCCCCACCGCCAGGCCGGTGATGATATTGGTCGCCGGCCCGGTCTTGGAGGCGGTGATGATCTTGGTCACTGGCTTGGACGAGGTGTAGTACCAGGCCGCCCGCCCAATGGCGATGCCGGCCAGATTGCCGGCGATGATGGCGGCGAACAGCGACCAGCCATAGCCGAAGATCATCATCGTCAGCAGGGTCAGCAGCAGGAACACGCCGGCGGCGCTGAATTCGGAAATCGCCAGCGCCTGTTCTGGCCCCTGCTTTCTAAACGCGGACATGCCGTAAATACCCACCAGCGAGGACACCAGGCCGATGCTCGCCAGCGCCAGCGGCAAGGCCAGCAGCATCGGGCGGCTCACGCCATCGCCGAAGTAATGAGTCAACTCAGTAGCGGCGGAAGTCGCCGCCAGGGTGATGGCCGCCACCATCGCTCCCACATAGGATTCGTAGATATCCGCGCCCATGCCAGCGATGTCGCCGACGTTGTCGCCCACGTTGTCGGCGATGACGCCAGGGTTGCGCGGATCGTCTTCGGGGATGCCGGCCTCGACCTTGCCAACCAGATCGGAGCCGACGTCAGCGGCCTTGGTGAAGATGCCGCCGCCGACCCGGGCGAACAGCGCAATGGACGAAGCGCCCATCGAGAAGCCCCAGATGGTGGACGCCGAATTGGGATCAACGGCGAATTGGGCGGACAGGAAGAAGAACAGAATACCCAGGCCCAGCAGCCCGAAGCTGGCCACGGCCAGGCCCATCACCGCGCCGCCGTTAAAGGTCATCAACAACGCCGCGCCCGCGCCCTGTTCGCGCGCCGCTGCGGTAGTGCGAACGTTGGCCTTGGTGGCCGCCTGCATCCCGACCAGACCGGCCAGCGCCGAGGTCAGCGCGCCCATCAGAAACGCCACGCTGGTGCCAAAGCCATGCTGCATGGACAGCAGCATCGCCACCACCAGGGCGAAGATGCCAATCTTGGTGTATTGCGCCCGCAAATAGGTCATCGCGCCCAGATGGATCTCATCGGCGATGGACCCCATGAGCGGGTCGCCGGTGGATTGCTGGACGATCCAGCGATACAGCATCGCGGCGGCAGCCAGACCCAACAGGCCCGCCACCAGCGATATCATTGCCACAGTCATTAAAAGTCTCCACGGATTGTCTGAACTCAGCGCCGGCCACGCGCGGCCGGCGTCGCATGGGCGGCTTAACCGCCGTCGCGGCGGCAAAGCCTAACAAAAAATCTCCCTGTCATGGATTTTTCTTCCAGGATGGCGGGGGGTAAAGCCATTCGCGGGGTAGGGCGGTCGCCGGCGGCTAGCAGCCGAACGACGAGCGAGGGGATCAGGAATCGCCCTATGAATTTTCGGGGCGCCAAGGAACAGCAGGCGCGTGTTTGGTTAATAATACCTTAAATTGAAGCCTCGCGAATCCAGCCATTCCCGGATCTGATTCCGTGTGGGGTCAACCACGGGTAAGGCGGTGGTTGCGAGCCATCCATTTTCATCCCATCGAGGGCGCGCGAATGCGCTGTCGTGGGACACGCAACCGGGAGAATCCAGAATGAAGTGCAAACACTATATGGCAACCTCGCCCACGACGGTTTACGACACGGCGCCGCTGGCGGAAGCGCTGGCCCTGATGGTCAGCAAGCATATGCAGGATTTGCTGGTAGTTAATGAACAGGGCGAGTTTATTGGCACCATCACCTCGTTCACTTTCTCCAAGCTGCTGCTGCCCTCGGAACCACAGTTGCCGGATGATGCCGAAAAGGAAACCGCCGCCGACGTAGACAACCGCCTGATCCCGCATTTGCACCGCAAGGTCGGCGATTTCGCCAACGCGCACCCGACGGTTGATCCAGAAGCGCCGTTGCTCGATGCCCTGAAACTGCTGTCGGAAGGGTATCTGCGCCTGCCAGTGGTGGGAGCGGATCGCAAGCTGGTCGGCGCGCTGTCGTCGCTCACAATTCTGCGGCGTTTCCGGTTCTGAGTTAGTTGTTATGACTCCCCTCCTTGACTCAAGGAGGGGTAGCGCGTAGCACCGGGTTGGTTTCGACCCGGAGATCACCATTCGGCTTGCCTGTGGAGGAATCTCGCCATGCAACGTAGAACCCTACTCAAAGCCCTCGGCGCGGGGGCGTGGGCTGGCGCCGGTTTGGCGCTGGGGGGTGTTAGCCGCCTGCTCCACGCGGGGGAGGTCGCCGCTGGCCCGCCTGCGCTGGCGGCGGTCAAGAATGGCGAGCCGGAGGCGCTGTTCGACAGCGGCATTCAGGCCATGGGCGGAATGGGGCGCTTCGTCAAGAAGGGCCAGACTGTGGTGGTCAAACCCAACATCGGCTGGAACGTGCCGCCGGAGCGGGCCGCCAACACCAACCCCCGCCTGGTTCGCCGCATCATCGAGCACTGCCTGCAAGCCGGGGCTAAAGAGGTTTACGTGTTCGATCACACCTGCGACAACTGGCGCGACAGTTACCGGACCAGCGGCATCGAGCAGGCGGTGAAGGACGCTGGCGGCAAGCTGGCGCCCGGTAACAGCGAGGGCTATTTTCAAACGGTCGCGGTGCCCAGGGGCCGCCGGCTGCACGAAGCCAAGGAACACGAACTGGTGTTGCAGGCCGATGTGTTCATCAACGTCCCGGTGCTCAAGAGCCACGGCGGGGCTACGTTGACGGTGGCGATGAAGAATCTGATGGGCATCGTCTGGGATCGCGGCGAGTGGCACGCCAACAACTTGCACCAGTGCATCGCCGATTTCGCCAGCTACCGCAAGCCTGATCTGAACGTGGTGGATGCCTACAACGTGCTGATGCGGCACGGACCGCGCGGGGTGTCGGCGGCGGATGTCGCCAATATGAAGTCACTGTTGCTCTCGACCGATCTGGTGACGGCGGACGCAGCGGCAGCCCGGCTGTTCGGCCTGGAGCTGGACGCGGTGGGCTATATCGGCATCGCCCACGAGATGGGCGTGGGTCGCAAAGATTTGGAGAATCTGGCGATTCGCCGGATCGCGCTCTGATTCCATTTTGGTTAGGATCAGCAAATTTAATTAGAGAAATTCATGCCTACGATCAGCATGTTTTATGGCATCCTAATTGCCATGTATGTTCTGGACACTGAGAAACATCATTTGCCACATATTCATGTCCGGTACAGTGAATTCAAAGCAGTATTAGGCATTCCTGAAGGTGAGCTATTGGAAGGCGATCTTCCCAGACGCCAAATGAAACTGGTGCAGGCATGGATTGAATTGCATCGTGACGATCTGATGGCCGACTGGATTTTGGCATCCAGCGGTCAAACGCCGTTCAAGATTGATCCTTTGCGCTGAGGGGGTGAAACATGACTCCTGATGTGGTTCGAGTAAAGCCCTTCCCTGATTTTTGCCTTGAAGCTGATTTTGCCACCGGCGAACGTCGGTGGTTCGATATGAAACCCTATCTGAGTTACCCGGCCTTCGCGCCACTAGCCGAAGATGGGTTATTTATGAAAGCACATGTTGTGCATGGTGCTGTTGCCTGGAATGAAGAGATTGATTTATCGCCCGATACGTTATACCTCCGAGGCAAGCGATTAAATAATTAGCAAGGTCTGCGTAAGAACCATACGCAGTGATGGTAACCCGGAAAGAGAGACCCTCCATGTCCGCGCAACTCCAACCCCGCTGGCTATCCGTGGAAGATTACCTGGCTTTCGAAGAATGCAGCGAAGTCAAACATGAATATATCAACGGCGAAATTTACGCCATGGCCGGAGCCAGCGCCCGGCATAATCGAATCACTCTCAATTTGGCCAGCCGATTAATAGGTCACTTGCGCGGCTCGCCTTGTGAGGTATTCGTCGCCGACGTCAAGTTGCATCTTAAGGAACTGGGCGCGGAGATATTCTATTACCCCGACCTGATGGTCTGCTGCGATCCCAATGATCGGGACCCGTACTACCGCACCCGCCCCTGCCTGATCGTCGAAGTGCTGTCTGGCGGGACCGCCCGGACCGATCAACGGGAAAAGCTCTTTGCCTATGCCCGGCTGGACAGTCTCAAAGGCTATCTGCTGCTGGAGCAGGACCGGCTCGGTGCTACTTTGCATTGGCGGGAAGGCGGCGACTGGCGGCGGGCGGAATTCAGCGATCCGGACGCGGAATTAACCCTGCCCTGCGCCGGGCTGACGGTTCGGCTGGCGGAACTGTATGAAGGAACGGGATTGCCGGAGACGCCGCCAACGCCCTGATCGCCGCTCCCTTCCCCAAGGGTCCACGGAAGACACGGAAGGCATGGAAAAAAAGAATGTTATCCACGGAAGGCACGGAAGGCACGGAAGGCACGGAATAAAGAATCGTATCCACGGAAGGCACGGAAGGCACGGAAGAATTTAAAGAAAAGACTTTCCGTGTGTTCCGTGTCTTCCGTGGACCCAGGTTTTCCGTGTCTTCCACGGACTGCAGTGCTCCATGCCAGCGCCCGGTGTTCTACAATCGCCGCCAGGTTTCCCATTCCTCCAGCCCTCCTCCCTGAACTATGCACATTCACATTCTCGGCATTTGCGGCACTTTCATGGCCGGCGTCGCCCTGCTGGCCCGCGCGGCGGGACATACCGTTTCCGGCTGCGACGCCGGCGTTTATCCGCCGATGAGCACCCAACTGGCGGAAGCCGGCATCGCGCTACGCGAAGGCTACGCGCCCGAACAACTGGCCGAGTTTCAACCCGATATGGTCGTCGTCGGCAACGTGATGAGCCGGGGCCGCCCAATCATCGAGGAACTGCTGAACCGCGATCTGCCCTACGCTTCGGGACCGGCCTGGCTGGCCGAGCACGTGTTGCGCGACCGCCATGTGCTGGCGGTGGCCGGCACCCACGGTAAAACCAGCACCAGCAGCCTGCTGGCGTGGATTCTGGAACAGGCCGGGTTGGAGCCGGGCTTTCTGATCGGCGGTATTCCCGCCAATTTTGGTCAGTCGGCGCAACTGGGGCAGGGCCGCTGTTTCGTGGTCGAAGCCGATGAGTACGACACCGCGTTTTTCGACAAGCGATCCAAGTTCGTCCACTACCGTCCCCGCACCCTGATTTTGAATAATCTGGAATTCGATCACGCCGACATCTTCCCTGATCTGGCCGCCATTCAGCGCCAGTTCCATCATTTGCTGCGCACCGTGCCCGGCGCCGGGCTGATCGTCGCCAACGGCCAGGATGCGAACCTGGCCGAGGTGCTGGCGCTGGGTTGCTGGACGCCCGTGGAACGGTTTGGCGCCGGGGACTGGGAAGCGCAGAACATCGCGCCGGATGGGAGCGCCTTTGACGTGTATTACCAGGGCGTGCCGCAGGGCCGGGCGGAATGGAGCCAGTTAGGCTTGCACAATGTCCACAACGCGCTGGCTGCCCTCGCCGCCGCCCGCCATATTGGCGTTCCAGCCGCGACGGGGATCAAGGCATTACGGGACTTTCAGGGCGTGAAGCGGCGACTGGAAGCGCGCGGCGCAGTCAACGGCGTGACGGTCTACGACGATTTCGCCCACCATCCGACCGCAATTGCCACCACGCTGGCCGGCTTGCGCGCCCGGGTCGGTGCGCAACCGATCATCGCCGTGCTGGAACCACGTTCCAACACCATGAAGCTGGGCGTGTTCAAGGACAGTCTGGCTCCGGCGCTGGCGCTGGCCGACGCCGTGGTGCTGTATCAGGCGCCCGATCTGGGCTGGAATTTGGGCGCAGTCGCGGCGGCGCTCGGCCCACGTGGGCAGGTCTGCCACAGCCTCGACGATACGCTCGCCGCCATTCAGGCTCAGGCCAAACCAGGAACCCAGGTGTTGATCATGAGCAACGGCGGTTTTGGCGGGATCCACGAGCGGTTGCTGCAAGCATTGCGGACGGCTGCATGAGCCGTCCTCAACGCCACCCGATGACTTCATCCAGCCGCCGGCGCGAACTCGGTTCCGGCAGTTCCGCCGGGTAGCCCAGACTCATCAGCGCAATGGGAACCAATCCCGGTTCCAGACCCAGCACGGCGCGCACCTGTTCTTCGTCGAAGTAGCCGACCCAGGTCGAACCCATGCCGGCGGCGACAATGGCCAGTTGGGCATAGGCGGCGGCAATCGTGGCGTCCTGCACCGCGTACAGACGGGCGCCGCGTTCACCGAAGGTGGCCGCCGAGCGGGCCGGGTCGGCGCAAAACACCAGGCAGACCGGCGCTTCGGCGATAAAGCCCTGTTCGTGGGCGACATGGACCAGCGCCCGGCGTTCGGCGGGATCACGCACCACGATGATTCGGTAGGCCTGCAAGTCGCCCGCCGACGGCGCAGCACAGGCCATTTCCAGAATAGCGTGCAGCTTTTCCGCCTCGACCGGCATATCCGGCTGGTATTTGCGGATGGAATGACGATGGCGGACGGTTCCAAAAAAATCCCACATGGCGCGGCCCTCGGGCGGATGAAAGGGGTGAGGGATCGGTCAACTGCTCAGCCGGCGCTTTTGACCAGCGCGTTCAGCCTGGGCAGTTCCGGCGATTGCGGATAGTTGCGTTCCAGCACCCGCAGACTGTCAGCAGCCAGGCGCGGCATACCCATCTTGACGTAGGCCTGGGTCATGATGGCGAGCGCATCCTCCACCGCGGGCGTGCGGGCGTAGGTTTCCAGCACATACTTGGCGCGGTTGGCGGCCGCGACATAGGCGCTGCGTTCCATATAGAAGGCAGCGACATTGACCTCGTAGGCCGCCAGGCTGTTGTGCAGGAACACCATCCGCTGCCGGGCGTCCTCGGCATACTGGCTGCCCGGGAATTTCCGCACCAGTTCGGAAAAGTCGTTATAGGACTGCCGGGCGGTCACGGTGTCGGTTCTGGAGCGGTCGTTGGGCGCCAGCCGGTCAATCAGGGTGTTGCTGCGCTCGAAATTTACCAGTCCCTTCATGTAATAAGCATAGTCCACATAGGGATGGCGCGGGTTGGCCTTGATGAAGCGGTCGGCGGCGGCGAGCGCGGCGTCCGGCTCATTGTCCTTGTACTGAACGTAAATGGTGTCCAGTTGCGCCTGCTGGGCATAGCGGCCAAACGGATAACGCGCCTGAATCTTGTCCAGATATTCGAGCGCGGTTTTGTAATTGCCATCGCTCATGGCGCTTTTGGCTTCACTGTACAGGCGTTGAGCGGACCAGCCTTTGGTTTCGTCAATTTGTTCCGGCAGCAGGGCGCAGCCGGTCAACAGGGCGGCGGCGAGCAGGCCGACGAACAGCAGTTTCAGGGTGCGGTGGATGGATGACAGCATGAACGGCGATTGTCCAGAGTAGAATGAATCATGAATTTCAGTATAAACCCCGAACCGGCAAAAACCATCATGCCGCCGACCGAACGGATTGACTGCCAGATTCCGGCCAGTTGCGCCGGGATGCGACTCGATCAGGCGCTGGCGGAACTGTTGCCGACCTATTCCCGTAATCGCCTGCAACACTGGCTCAAAACCGGTCAACTGCGGGTGGACGGTCATATCCGCCGGCCGCGCGATCCGGTCAGCGGTGGCGAAACCGTTTGCGGCGAGCTGGCGCCAGCCACAGAAACCACCGCTGTCGCCCAGGACATTCCGCTGGCTATTTGCTATGAAGACGCTGATCTGCTGGTGATCAACAAACCCGCCGGCCTGGTGGCGCATCCCGCGGCGGGCCATCGCGACGGGACTCTGGTGAACGCCCTGTTGCATCATTACCCGGAACTGGCGACCTTGCCGCGCGCCGGGCTGGTGCATCGGCTGGACCAGGACACGACCGGTCTGCTGGTAGTCGCGCGCCGCCTGCGGGCGCATACCGCCCTGGTTGAACAGTTGCAGGCGCGGCGCATCGAACGGGACTATCTGGCGGTGGTCAATGGTGCGCCGGTGGCGGGTGGAATGGTGGACGCGCCCGTGGGCCGACATCCGGTGGATCGGCAACGGATGGCGGTCACGCCCGGCGGCAAGCCAGCGGTAACTCATTATCGCGTGCTGCGCCGGTTTCGCGCTCATACCCTGCTGCGGGTCAAGCTGGAAACCGGCCGCACCCATCAGATTCGGGTCCACCTGGCGCATATCCGCCTGCCGCTGCTGGGCGATCCGGTCTATGGCGGGCGGCTACGGTTGCCACCGCACGCATCGCCGCGTTGCCTCGAAGTGATTCAACACTTTCGGCGGCAGGCGTTGCACGCGGAACGGCTGGCCCTGGTTCATCCCGTCACCGGTGAACGGTTGGAATGGCAGGCGGAAATTCCGGCTGATCTGGCTGACCTGCTGGCGGTGCTAAGCGAAGATGCGGAACAACGACATGAGTGAATGGCGACGGCAATCCTTGCTCTTCCCCGACTGGCCGGCGCCGGCGCGCGTGCGAGCGTTCAGCACTACCCGGCTGGGCGGCGTCAGCGCATCGCCTTACGACAGCCTGAATCTGGCTGAACACGTCGGCGATGATCCGGCCCATGTCGCTGAAAATCGGCGGCGATTGGCGCAAATGCTGGGTTATGCCGCCGAACCGGCCTGGCTGGACCAGGTTCATGGCGCACGGGTCATCAATGCCGGGATGGTGCGCGAACCGGTTGCCGCCGATGCGGCCTGGACCCGCACGCCGGGTCAGCCTTGTGTAGTGATGACCGCCGATTGCCTGCCGGTTTTGCTCTGTGATCGGGATGGTACGATGGTGGCGGCGGCGCATGGCGGCTGGCGCGGGCTGGCGCAGGGGGTGATCGCCGCCACCGTGGCGAGTATGAAAGTCCCACCGGCGGAACTGCTGGCCTGGCTGGGACCGGCGATTGGTCCCGCTGCATTCGAGGTCGGAGAAGAGGTGCGCGCTGCGTTTCTGGCGCTGGAGGTCGGTAACGCCGGCTGTTTCCGACCGTCGCCCGCTGGGCGCTGGCTGGCGGATCTTTACGAACTGGCCCGGCGACAATTGCGCGCGCTGGGCGTTTCAGCGATTTACGGCGGCGCTTATTGCACCTTCAGCGAGCCGGAGCGGTTTTTTTCCTATCGCCGCGAGAATCAAACCGGACGGATGGCCACGCTGATCTGGCTGGATTAGCAGGGTGATCAATTACAACAGTTAATACTTTGCATCGTTCCGTATGGAACCCATACCGCCGCTCAATGGCGTCGCCCGCCGCCGGATATTGACACCGCTGGTATTTGCACTGGGCATTCTGTTCAGCGTCGGTCTGCTGCACAGCCGGCTGGCGACTTTGTACGCGCAGTCAGCGGCAGCGCCGGCTGAACTGCCGCGCTTGCCGGCGGATTTTCCGGACCCGGAACTTATCATTCCATCCGGCGCTGGCTTCCAGCGTCTCGTTCCCAGTCAGGGCCTGCTGCTCATCCAGGGGCCGCGCCGGCTCCTTGGTCAACAGGAGGTGTCGCTGTGCGATCAGCGCGCCTCAACGTCCGCTACCGCCCCGCTGCTGCCGCTCTATGTCGGCTGGGACTGGGCGCAGGCCCGGGAAGCCGCCGCCGCCAATCTGGCCGCCCAGCCGCCGCGTCCGGCCAATTACGGCCTGAAGAATCCTTTGCTGGACGACGGCCCCGGCGGCGTGGATGTCCCCGCGTTCACGGTAACGATGGAGCCGGCCAGCGCGCCATTGCGGCCCTACGCCGACGCGGAGCCGTTGCAGGCGACCGTGCGCGACCGCCGACCCGTATTGCTGCTAGCGGATACGGCGGCCAGTGGTTCCGGCCCGGCGCTGACGTTCCGACGCGACCTGTGGCTGTTGTGGAACGCAGGCGAACCCCCAAAAGCCGAGTATTACGACCACGCGGTGCGGGTGCGCCGACTGGCGGAGCGGGATTGTTCGTTTGGCCGGTTGCGGGTCAGCGTGTACGGTGCCGTCGCTGGAGAAGCAACCGATTCCAGGACCGAGCCGCGCGCTGTGTTGTGGTATCCGGGGGACGGGCGACCGACGCGGGAACTGCATCTGGCCCCCGGCCGCCATGTCGCTCCGGCGGCGCCGCCGCCGCGCCGCGAGGACGCCCAGTTGTTCGACCAGGCGCTGGCGGCTGGTCTGTTGCGTCCAGGCGAAGATGGCCGGATCGTGGCCGCCCCGGCCGATCTGCCGCTGCGGCGGCTGTACGCCCGCGAACATCCTGAATGGCTGGCCCCGCGCGATGGCGAACCCGACTGGTTGAACGGACCTTGGGACGAGCAAATTCGCCAGCTTCACCGGACGCTGCACTTCAGCGCGCCCGGCCGCTACGTGCGCCAGCAGGTCGAGGTATTCAACAGCCGGCAACTGCTGGCAGCGGTGCGCTGGCGGCCGGAATTCACGACTACGGGTGACTGGCGAGCCGAATGGGGCGACGCGCCGCTGATGCTGACCGCCGCCATGCCACCGCTGGCCGGGCGGCTGTTCGCCGAAATTCCCAGCGGTTGGGAATCGTGGCGGCGGGTGGCGCGCTGGCCGGCGCTGGCGGGACGACCACCAGTCCGGTTTCGCCTGGCCCTGGATCGGCCAGCGCGACGCGGTGCGCGGCTGGAAGTGTTGGCGGTGGGCGCGGCGCCAACGGTCACCGGCGCGACGGTGCTGGCTCGCGAACCTCGTTGTCTGGAAACGCGACCCTGCGACGGACGTCAGGCGGCGGCCTACTGGCTGCGCCTGGAACTGAGCGAGGGCGCCATCGGCCTGACGCTGGATGTTCAACCGTTGCCGGCCACCGCCTTTCCCGACGCCTATCGCCATGACTTCGCCCACATCCAGCGTGTGGGCGAGCGGCTGGTCTGGCGCGATCCACCGCCGACCACCCGCGCGGCCTCAGTTCGGCTGCCGCCGGCGGAGGTGACGGTGCGCGACCGCGCCGGGGCCGTACTGCTGGAACGCAGCCAGCCCACCGAAACCGCCTGGGCGCTGGGACTGGCGGCGCTGGTCGGGCTGGACCCGGCCCATGAGGGTGCAGTGGGCTATACGCTGGCGCGGCTCAGCGACCACGGTGTCACGGCAGTAGATGCACGGTTGACTGTGGACGCCAAGATACAGACGGCAGCGCGGCGGGCGTTGCTGGGGCGATTGCCGGCGGTCAGCACCGCCTTTAAATCCGCCGATCCCTACCGCACGGCGCGGGTGGCCAGTCTGGTCGTGCTGGACGCCGACCGGGGCGATATTCTGGCGGCGGCCAACAGTCCGGAACCGCCGCCCGGCGCAGCCTGGGCCGATCTGTACAGTTTCGCGGTTGGTCAGCCGCGCCGCAGTCCGCTACGCATCTGGGCCTGGCAGCATGATGGCGGCAAGCTGCACGCGGCGGGTTCGGCGTTCAAGCTGGTGGATGCACTGTTGCTGGAGCGGGAGGCGACGCAGCGGCCGGAACGGGCGGCGCTGCTGGCCGGACTGAGCGACCCGGAATGGGCGTCGTTGCCGCTGGCGCACGCCTACGATTTCGGGGCGGACGCGGCCTGTTATCCGGCTCACGCCGAAGGGTGCGCGCCGTGGGCGCGGCGACCGGGCATCCATTATGATTGGCCCGCGCCGACGGCAGTACATAACTTCCGGGGCGGGGCCGGAGCGGAGAGCCTGCTGGAACGAATGCAGCGGCATGGCGATAACCGCTATGGTCTGGCGCAAGCATTACGCGACTCGCTCAATACCTGGTTTGCCTGGCTGATGGAGACCAGCGACGCGACTCTGCTGGACGATCCCGCTGCGCCGGGGCTGGCGGGCGTCCGGACGCTGACGCCGGATGCCTTGCGTGGCGCGCGGCCCTTGCTGGATATGGCCGCCGGGCTGGGCTTCGGCGCGGATCAGGATTTGGATGGCGGCCTGTTGCCGGCGGGGATGATCGAAACGGGCGACGTGCTGCGCACAACGGCTTCCACGCTGGACCCGATCACCACCCGCACCGAGGTTCGGCTGGCGGCGCTGGGCTTTCGGATGCAGGTTACGCCGTTGCAACTGGCCGAGGTCGCGGCGGCTATCGCCACTGGCCATCGGGCAGCGCCCCGATTGCTGGCGGAGTTGAACGGGCGGTCCGCCAGCGATGCGGAAGGTGCGGCGCTGGGCATCGCTGCCGACCGCATCCGCCAGGGGATGCAACTCGTAGTCAGCGCGGGCACCGCCCGCACTGCATTTGCCGATTCGCGTTTCGACGTCCTTCGTCCCTATTTGTACGCTAAAACCGGTACCGCCGATCTGGATGAAACCGGCGTCGTGCAAAACGCCTGGCTGGTGGGCTGGCTGGAACCGGGCGCGCTGCCGGGCGAAACGCGCCGGCTGGCATTCGCCTGCCTGATCAGCCATACCATCGGCACCGGTGGCGAAGAATGCGGACCGGTAGTGGCGGACTGGCTGGCGGCGCTGGCCGCCGTGCAGAGTGAACCATGACGTTCCGGCGTCCATTCGGGTTGCTGCTGATCTGGCTGTTGCCAGTGCTGGCAGTGGGCTGGACCGTGTACCGGGCCCCTGCCTGGCAGGAGCCGCGCGCCCTGACGGTGACGCTGGAACCTGGACGAAGCCTGGTGCTGGGCCGCGAAGCGTTGCGCGCGCCACAGGCTGATGGTGAGCATGTGCTGTTGCGCCGCGAAGCGGACGGTGGCTGGCGACTGGCCAACATCGCCCCCGGCAAGCAGGTGTTGTGGCGGCCCGCCCGTGGCCATGACGACCGACCGACCCGGGAATGGCCGTTGACCACGGGCGCGCGGTTTGCGGTGGGCGATCAGTCCTTCACCGTGCTGGCCGCTGGCGCAGAGCGGTTGACGCTGCAAGCCGCCGACCAGCGCTGGGACTATGATGGCCTGCACCTGCGCCGGAACGGTCAACCGCTGCCGGAATGCGTGGTCAACAGCCGGACCTGGCTGCGCGAGCGACTGGCGGCCTGGAGGCTGGGCGGCCTGATGCCACGGCCGTTGCGACTGGGCGGTGGGGTGTATTGCGCGGACCGGCTGGGATTGCCGGGCGTGCCAGTGGATACCGCGCTCATCGCCCCGACCCGCCCAGGCTTCGCCCTGCGGCCCGGCAACGCGGGCCGACTGGACGGGCTGCCGGTGACCGTGGCGGTCGGAACGCCGGCGGCGGAGTCACTGTGGCGGCGTTCCATTGCGCTGGCGACCGGCGACCGTCTGATCATCGGCCGCACGCATTATCGGATTACCCGCACCGAACCGGTGCTGGAACTGGCGGTGCTGACCCGCGCGCAACGCTGGCCAGCCGGTTCGGTTCCACCGGATGCCGCCCCGGCGGTGCGGACGCGCTGGCAAGCGATGGCCTGGCTGCGCCCGGCGGCGCTGAGCGATCTGTTCTGGCCGTTGCTCCTGGGTTTGCCGCCACTGATGCTGGCGTTCGTCTGGCCGGGACGGCGGCGGCGCTGGCCGGAAGAGCCGGTCCGGCGGCGCATCGCGCTGGGGCTGGGACTGGCCGGGGCCGGTCTGGGTCTGCATGTGAGCATCCTGACCGCGCCGGCGTTGTGGCCCTATCTGCTGGCCTGGCCGGCATTACTGGTCTGGCTGTGGACCGTGCGCTCGCCGTGGAGCGCCGGCCTGTTGGCAACAGTGACCCTGTTGCTGGGCGGCGGCCTGGCGACGCTGTTGCAACTGGGGGTGGGCGCGGGCGAATCGGGCTGGCTGCGCTACGGTGGCAGCAGCGCGGCGCTGGCCGGCGCGTTCGGCTGGGCGGCCTGGGCCGGGTGGACGCTCTGGCGCTGGCAGCAACCCGATCCCTGGCTGAATGGGCGGCGGGCGCGCTGGGGCTTGCGATTGCTGGGAGGTCTGGGACTGGCGCTGCTGGCGGCGCAAGCCGCATTCGGCGATGAGGGCGGCTGGGCGCGCTTCCAGCCATTCGAGCTGACCAAGCTGGCCCTCATCACGGCAGCGGCTTACGCTTTGATGCTGCGCGCACGCCTGTGGGGACGCGACTGGAGCTTTGCCAAACCCTCGCTCTGGCTGCGCTATCTGGGGCCGGTGACGCTGCTGCTGGCGGTGAGCGGCTTTGCTCTGGCGTTCCTGCGCGACTTTTCACCCCTGGTGCTGCTGCTGATCGGCGCGCTGGCCCTGGCCTGGGCCTATCTGCGGGCGCATCCCGAACCGGCCTGGCGTTGGGGTGGCAGCGCGGCGCTGCTGGCGCTGATTTTGCTCCTCGCTCTGGGCGTCGCCTGGCTGCACGACCGACCGGAGGATTTTCCGCTGAGTGTGCAAACGGATCGCATCCAGGTTTGGGCCGCACCAGAACGATATCCCCATTCCGGTTATCAACTGCGGCGGGCGCTGGAAGCCATTCGCGCCGGCGGTTGGCAGGGCGCGGCCTGGGGCGACGGGGTGAATGGCCGGGCCATGGCAATTCCGGTAGTGGAAAACGATTTTACTCCGGCGTTCTTTTTGAGCCGGCAGGGCGGCGCGGCGGCGCTGGTCTTGGTAGGCGTGCAGGCCACATTTATTCTGGTGTTGCTGACGATTGCCGACCGTGCCCTGGACTGGATCGGGCGCGGCGATTACCGGCTGACCGCGCTGGGTGGATTCGCGTATTTTACCCTGTATGGCGGCGCGGCCCTGCTCGGCGCGCACATGCTGGTGTCCTGGGGCGCCAATCTGGGGTTTCTGCCGGTCATGGGCCAGCCGATGCCATTCCTGTCGGCTGCCGGCAGTCATCTGATCTTGTTCGTATTGCCGATTGTGGCGCTGGCCGTCGCAGTCGAGGAAAACAGCCATGCCAACCCAAACTGAGGCGCTGGTCGCCTCCGATTACGTGATCTGCGCGACCCTGCGCAAAATTCCGGACGTGTTCAACGTCGAACTGCTGTGGGAGCGGGTCCGGGGCGGCCAGGAAGGTTTGTTCCTGATGGAGGCGCTCAAGCGCCATCCACGCGCTCCGCAAGGCCGCCAGCGCAAGGAAACGCGCTACAGCCACATCATCGTCCGCATCCCGGAGCGCGATTACGTGCGCGATGAACGGTTGGAGGACGGTTTCAGCCGCAGGACGCTGTTGCGGGAACTGCACCGTCTGCACGAACAGGAGTTGGGGCGTTACCTGGCTGAGCACGCCACGATCCGCTACCAGGTGGAAGCGGATTCGACCTTGCGGGCGGGCGAGGTGCAATTTCTGTTTGGCCGCGCGATTTATCTGCCGGATGAGAACGAACGCCCGGTATTCCGGATTCAGGCGGCCGCCGAGACTGGAGACGACTGGCGCGAAGTAGGGCCGATCTATCCCGGCCAGCGGCTGACCCTGCTCAATAGCAATCGGCGAGCCAGCAGTTTCACGGTGGTGGCCTGGCCGTTTCCCGAAGATTCGGTGCTGCTGATGCTGCGGCCGGGGACGCCGGCCCTGGTGGATGTAGTGGCGGAACCGCCCGGCAGCCTGATTCTGGTCGGTGATGACGCCGGGAGCTTCACAGTGCGCGACCGGCGCGCACGTGGCCTGCGCTTGCGAGTCATCACAGCAGATGCGCACTCTACGATGGTCGGCGCGTCCGCCACGGTACGGACTTCACCCAATCCTGCGGCGGCGTCATCGCTGATCGCCCCTGCCGCGCCGGTAGCTGAACCGGCACTGACGCCGGAACCGCCGCTGGAGGAAGGGGACCAGACCTGTCCGCTGATTGACCCCTGGGGCCGGCGCCAACCCAAGCTGGGGCTGCCAACTACGTTCGTCGAGCCACTGGCGCCCCTGGATACGCCGCCGCTCAATCCATCACCGGTCAGCGTCGGGGAAGGCGCTCTGTCTCCGCCAGCGTCCACGCCCCTCCCACCGGAACTACCCATGGCGGGACTGGATCAGCACACCTGGATTCCGCAACGCCCAGCGGTCCGGGTACAGGTAGTAGGCATCGCCCTGCAACGGCTGTCCACCTACGCGGCGGCGGGCATCAGCGACTGGCGCATCGGGTTCAACCGCGCCGGCGGCCTGATTGCGAGCAGTCACCCGGATGCCGCCGCCTGGTTGCGGCTGGATAGCGCCGACCGCCTGTTTGGCGAGGTGGTCGGGTTGGCGACGCCGCTGGAATTGCCGGGAACCTGGCGGCCGTTTCCCGAATTACAACTGGAATTGCACGCCGCGCCATCCTCCATGACGACGCATTATCTGGGTTGGGTGCACCTGCCGACGCCATTGACCATTCCAGTCCCGCGCGAACGGGCGGTGAGCTTCGGGCGGGGTTCGGAGGCGGACATTGCCCCGCGCCTGCTGGCGGATCCACGGTCACTGCGCTGGGACGGCAACTCCGCGAAAACGGTCGGCATCAACGCTGAATATCTGGGGCTGTCGCGCCGGCATTTGTGCTTGCAGGCCCGCCGCGACGACTGGTGGGTGCAACTGGAAAGCCAGAACATGCCGGTCTACCGGCTGACGTCCGCCGGCGAGTTGCTGGACGTACTCAATCCGGGCGTCAACACCGCCGCTGCGGCCAAGCCGGGCGAATTGCTGGTGGCGGGTGGTTATGTGCTGGCGCTGGGGACGGTCGTTTAAGGCCCGCGTTCGGCTGATCGGGCTGACGGGAACCAACTCTCTCAGTCGTCGCATCCACTTTCACCAGACCAGCCGTTCCAGGCCGATGCCGACCACCGCGTGGGTGCGCAGCTTGAGCGGTTCGCCGCCCACGCCGGCCAGCACTTCCCGGTAGGCCGCCAGTTGTTGTTCGGCGTCCCGCAATTTCTCCGCCACCGCCGGCAGGGCGCGCAACTCCTCCCGCGTCTTGGTCGCCAGTTCGGCGCTGGTCAATCCGACCGCTTTCAAGCTCAGCGCCTTGAATTCCAGCAAATGATCCAGCAGCGCGTACTGGCGCATGTCCGGGCGCACGCGCAGCAGCAGGTCGCCGTAGCCCCGCCCCAGCGCCGGTTCCGAGTCCATCACGTAAAAGGCGTCGTTGAACAGCACCGCCAGAAACGCGGTCTTGATCACCAGTTCGTTGCTCCAGCGCAAATCCCGGTTGTCGAACACCTGGAACCAGGTTTGTTCGAGCAGGTCGCACAGCGGGCCGAGGTCGCCGGTGGCGTAGAACCGCTCGACGACCCGCTGCCGCTGTTCCTGATCTTCGTAGCGCGGCAAGGTCTGTTCCTGGAGCCGCTCGACGTACAGCTTGCGGATCACCTGATTGGGAATCGCCAGTTGCAATTTGCCCAGGGCATCCCGTCCAGCCAGCGTGAGCACGCCGAAGTAGTACAGCAGGGTGGCGAGAAAGTCCGGGTCGCGGGGAGCGGTCAGCATGTCTTGCACCCCGAAGCGGTTGATCAGTTGCGCCACCGCCAGCGGTTCGGCGTCGTTCAGCGCGGCGTTGACCAGCGTCTCGCCGTGCGGCAACCGGGCCACGTACTGAATCCGGTTGCGGTCCATCGCCAGGTTGTCGTCGAGCATCTGGCGGGGGTAGCGCCCGTAGCGGCTGAAATAGTCCAGAAAATACAGCGCCAGCGTGGGATTGTAGATCGGGGGGTTGTCGCCTTCGCCAAACCGGTAGCCGTTGTAGAAGCGATGGAGCAGATCGAGAATCTCCGACGCCGCTTCGTCCGGGAGCGACCGCATCGCCAGCACGCCGGCCAGGGCATCAGCCAGTTCGTTCGCAGTGAACCCACATAAGTCGTAGTACTCGTCCAGGTGGGTCAGGTCCTTGGCGACGTTGTAGCCGCTGGTGATGTCGCTGAGCACTACCGGCGAGACCCCGGTGAGGAACGTTCGGTCGATGCCGCGCCCTTCTGCGCCCGCCTTCACTACCTTGAAAAAGGTTTTAATCGTGCCTTCGCCTTGCACCAGTTCTTGGTAACGATTCGTCCCGTGCAACGGACTGATCATCACTTCATTGGCGAAGTTGTCGTATTCGTCAATCAGCACATAGAGCTTGTGGGGCGTCGTCGAGATGGCGGTAAGCAGACGGC
>ERZ795055.1285-NODE-1285-length-20544-cov-5.075699_pt1 | contig 20544 bp, 17 predicted proteins | sample MGYA00375139_ERZ795055 | MGnify/ENA primary metagenome ERZ795055 (study PRJEB30184, sample SAMN05720283) | anaerobic digester metagenome | isolation source: active sludge of municipal wastewater-treating anaerobic digesters | place: USA | collected 2015-01-23 ... | reverse complement strand
GATGGCAGATAACAATATTGTCTATATATAATTTCATCGACCGGAAAATCAGCAGTAAAAACGAGCAGCCTACGGGTGGCATGGGCTTCTTTGAGTGTATCAACAACCTGGATGCGGCCTTCATGCTGTTTGATGCTGCCCGCCGGTGGCTGGCGGAACGTGGCATGGAGGCGATGGACGGGCCGGTAAACTTTGGCGACCGAGACCGCTGGTGGGGGTTGCTGGTGGAGGGTTTTCATGAACCCAACTTCTGCATGCCCTATAACCCTCCTTACTACCGCGGGCTGTTCGAGGGTTACGGATTTCAGGATTACTTCAGGCAATATACCTATCACCGGCATGTGTACGACGGGGATCTGGATATCCATCTGAAGGAAACTGCAGACAGGATTGCCGCCAACCCCAGGTACCGGATCTGCCACATCAACAGGGGAAACCTGCGGAAATACGCGGAAGAGTTTGCCTGGATTTATAACCACGCCTGGACACGCCATGGCGGAGTGAAGGAATTTTCCACAGCGCATGCCATGGCCCTGCTGAAAAGCCTGAAGCCCATCCTGGATGAACGGCTGATCTGGTTCGCTTACTACGATGATGAACCGGTGGGTTTCCTGATTATGATACCGGAAATGAACCAGATCTTCAGATATGTAAACGGGAAGATGGACCTGTTGGGAAAACTGAAGTTCCTGTGGTATTTCAAATGGCTGAAAAGGTGCAGCAAAGCCCTCGGGCTTATTTTCGGATTCGTGGAGCAACACCAGCGCAAAGGGCTCGAAGGGGCCATGGTGTATGCCTTCAGGAGCGTAGCACTGGCAGAGGGATTTCCGTATCGTGAGATCGAGCTGAACTGGATCGGGGACTTCAACCCCACGATGATACGCATCGTGGAGATGGTGGGATTTAAAGTGCGAAAGACCCACATCACCTACCGGTATCTTTTCGACCGCACAAAACCCTTTACCCGCGCAAAAAAGGTAAGCTGACCCACAATGAAAAAACGTGTCATCATCACAGGGATTACAGGCCTGGTTGGGAAAGCACTGGCAAAGGCCTGTCTGCAGGCCGGATACGAAGTGTCCGGAACAGCAAGGGATCCTGGCCGGGCAAAGGCCCTCCTGCCCCCCGAAGTACATTTGCTCCCCTGGAATGAGGTGGTTAATGGCAGGTGCCAGGATGAACTGGAAGATGCCTTCGCTGTCATTAATCTGGTGGGTGAAAACATCGGATCTTCGCGATGGACAAGAAAACGCAGGCAGCAGATCCTGGAAAGCCGTATCAGGGCAGTTGAGCAGCTTGGTGCTGTGATCAGCAGATTGAAATCGAAACCCAACCGCTTTCTGCAGGCCTCAGCTGTAGGATTTTATGGGTATGAACTTGCTGACCCTGTGGATGAAACCGGTGCCCAGGGGAGCGGCTTTCTGGCAGAGGTATGCACGAAACTGGAAGCAGCTGCCGGTTCCATGCATCATACCCGGTTGGTGGTCATGCGGTTCGGGGTGGTGCTCGATACCCGTGAAGGGGCTCTGGCAAAGATCCTGATGCCGGTACGAAGGTTCCGGATAGGTACATTTCCTGTACCTGCCGCAAATATTCTTTCATGGATTCATATCGAAGACCTCACGGGGGCAATACTCCACATTCTCTCGAAGGAAGATCCATCCCGGGTGTATAACATGTCTGCTCCTCAGTATGTTGCATACCGTGATCTGTATAGCTATGTCGTAAAAATGCAACGGATTCTTATTACCCTTCCCGTTCCGTTCTTCTTGCTGAAAATCCCTTTCGGTGCATCCATGGTGCGGGAAACACTGCAGGCCAGCCAGTCAGTAATTCCTGCGAGGCTGAAAGCCGAAGGTTTTACCTTTGCTTTTCCCGGATTGGGTGATGCCCTGAAACAGCTGCTTACCTGAATTTGTATCGCCCCATACCATGCAGGTCGAGGCGGGTGGTACCCTGTACGGCCTCTTCGGGCATAAGCCTTTCACCGGCAGGTTCTATCAGTTCCTTTCCCCGGGCTTTTGGATTTTTAATCAGGTTGCTGATGGGATAGCCGTTCATCTTTTCGGCAGGATAAGGCTGCAGCATCCAGGTGATGTCATCCAGATGGGTGCCCCGTAACCAGCCTGCCTCCATCTCCTTTTCCAGGATTACAGGAGAACGGTGGTGAGGGAGCATCGCCAGCAGCGGATTTGCCACCGTGGTGATAATGGCAAACGATTTCAGAATTTCACCGGTCTCACGGTTTATCCATTCGTCCCAGATGCCGGCAAACGCAAAGGGTTTACGGCCCCTGAGATAGATCAGGAAAGGTTTTGCCAGCTTCTCAGCCGTGGTGCCTTCAATAAAGGCATCTGCCGGCACCAGGCATCTCTGGCTGCGGATGGGCTTCCGGAACGCCGGCTTGGTGATGATCCCTTTCGCCCCGGAATAGGTGGTGAGATTATCAGGATTATGATCCCCCTCAGCCCGGGCATTGATCAGATACATGGGCTTTTGTGCCCAGGACGGGGTGAGCCCGAAGACCATCAGCTGGGCTTCACGCGGCTGGTCGGAAGTGACCACCAGCGCCCTGTTACCCGGGCTTATATTATATGATGGTTGATAATCAATATGTTGAGGAATAGTGATCTGAAAAGTTTTTTCAATCACCTCCGCTTTCTGTACCAATATATATCTGCCACACATCGCGAAAAAAAAATTCATGGTTTTATGCAAAGATAATACAGATCCTTCCGGAAATTGCCTATCTTAGTTGCGTGATGAAAGATGCGTATCTCAGTATCGCCGGAGAAGCCAGGGCAGTCTACAGGGACCGTGGAAGCAGGTTTATCGGTATCGTAATTCCGGTGGGCTCGGAAGAGGAGATCAGGGAAAATCTCGAACGGTTCAGGAAAGAGTTCCACGATGCCCGTCACCATTGCTATGCCTATCGCCTGGGACCCGACGGGCTCCAATGGAGGGTGAATGACGACGGGGAACCCGCAGGGTCGGCCGGAAAGCCAATCCTGGGACAACTTCTGTCGGCCGGGGTGAGCGACGTTCTGGCATTGGTGGTGCGGTATTTCGGAGGTACCAAACTGGGCGTTCCCGGCTTGATTCAGGCCTATAAAACTTCGGTCAGAGAAGCTTTGTCGGATGCGGGAATGGCCACAAAGGTACTCATGACCCGGCTGAGGGTGGAATTTGGCTTTGAACAGATGAACCCTGTGATGAAGTGCCTGAAGGAAATCAGTCCTGAAATTATTAAAAATCAATATGATACCCAATGCATGATGGAAATCAGAGTGCGGGCTTCCCTGGCCGAAAGCTGTATGGACCGGTTGAACTCCCTGGAAGGAGTAAAATGCCGGAATATGGATGAGGCCCTTGCTTTGACAAAGTTTTCCGATAATTGATAATGAGTTTATTTGCTGACTTTTATACTGTATTATCAGAAGAGAATTAGGTTTAATATACTGAATATCAATGCAATAAAATATATTAACATATATGCAACATCCTGTTGTCGAGAAACGGTCTGTTCCACCATCCGGTTATGTTAATATAAAAAGAGAATCTGATTTTAAGTAACCGTTATAATCAATACACAATGAAGATTTTACTTTTTGATCTTCCCTTTTCCATGGATTTGACCTATACAACATTTTTTATATAAAGTCAAGTATTTTTTAAAGTTTCAATCGCTATTTTTTGAACCAACTTTGCAACCTGTCAACCTAACCATAACCCGAAAATCTGATTAGTAACGTATGCCTGTCACCCACCAAGAAGTTTGGCAAAACTGTTTATCAGTGATCCGGGACAACCTGAGCCATCAGAGTTTTACCACATGGTTTCAGCCGATTGTTCCTGTTAAGCTTCAGGATTCTGTCCTTACCATACAGGTTCCCAGTCAGTTCTTTTACGAATGGCTGGAGGAGCATTACATCACACTGCTGCGGAAAACGATCCGCAAGGAGCTTGGTCCCGAGGGCAGGCTGGAGTACAGCATCATTATGGACAACAAGGTGCAACAGGGCAATGGTGAACCCTATACCATAAAGTTACCCACCGCCAACAAGCGGGCTACCCAGAATGATTTTGTACCGATGCCTATTGACCTGAACCGTGACAATGCCAAAGAGATCCCCAATCCCTTCATTATTCCCGGGCTTAAGAAGATCAAAATCAACTCACAACTCAAGGAGAACTACTCCTTCGAGAATTTTGTGGAAGGGGAATGCAACCGGTTGGCGCGGAGTGCCGGTTTTGCCGTGTCGAAGGCCCCCGGGGGTACTGCTTTTAATCCACTCCTGATATACAGCAATGTGGGGTTGGGAAAGACCCACCTGGTACATGCCATCGGGCTGGAAGTGAAGAACAATTTCCCCGAGAAGACCGTGCTGTATGTTACAGTGGATCAGTTTACCAATCAGTTTATTGATGCGGTAAAGAACAACTCCCAGAACGACTTTGTCCATTTTTACCAGATGATCGATGTGCTGATTATTGATGATATCCAGTTCCTCAGCGGAAAAGAGCGCACCCAGGACATCTTCTTTAACATTTTCAACCATCTGCACCAGAACAACAAGCAGATTGTGCTCACCTCCGATAAACCACCGGTGGAGATGCAGGGGATCAAACCAAGGCTCCTGTCCAGGTTTAAATGGGGATTATCAGCCGATCTGCAGGTGCCTGATCTGGAAACCCGTATTGCCATCGTGGAAAAAAAGCTCTATCAGGATGGCATTGAGATCCCGCAGGAAGTGGTCGAATACCTGGCGTACAGCATTTCCACCAACGTCAGGGAGCTGGAAGGTGCGCTTATCTCCATTATTGCCCAGCTGTCGCTGAACCGGAAAACCATCACCCTGGACCTGGCCCGGCAGATGATCGACAAGTTTGTGAAGAACACCACCCGTGAGATCTCCATCGATTATATCCAGAAAGTGATCTGCGACTATTTCAACCTGCCTGTGGAGCTGATGGTTTCCAAAACCCGGAAACGGGAGATTGTGCAGGCACGGCAGCTGGCCATGTATTTCAGCAAGAAACTCACCAAGGCTTCTCTGGCCACCATCGGACTCCATTGCGGCAACAAGGATCACGCAACGGTGCTGCATGCCTGTCGCACCGTCAACAACCTGCAGGATACCGACAAACAGTTCAAGACCTATATCGACGAGCTGGAAAAGAAGATTAAGCTTTGATGCAGGGTGTTACACCAATCCCCTTTCTGATGCTCCCATGAAAAGAATCCTGATGGTATGTCTGGGGAATATCTGCCGTTCACCCATGGCAGAGGGGATCCTGAAAAAGCGGATTGCAGCATCGGGCATTCAGGCGTTAGTGGATTCAGCCGGAACCTCGGCATGGCACCAGGGTGAAGCTCCGGATGAGCGGGCCATTGAAATCTGCCTGAAATACGGCACCGACATCCGGAAGCAACGCTCCCGCCCTTTCACCCGCGACGATTTCAGCCGGTTCGACATGATCCTTGCCATGGACCGTGAAAACCGTCGGAATGTGCTGGCGCTGGCACGAACCCCTGAGGAGCGCAGCAAGGTATCGCTGATTATGGAGCTGGTGCACCCGGGAAGGGAGGTTGAGGTGCCGGATCCCTGGTACGGCAATGGCGACGGTTTCGAACGGGTGTACCGGATGCTCGACGAAGCTGCCGGCTGTCTGGTGGCAGAGATCGGGCAGCAAAAATAATATGACCATGAACCAAAGCAGGTTACAGCCCGACAGACTGCGTACCGAAGAGGCGCACCGCCGCATTGCCGCGTACATCCACCGAACCCCGCTCCTCTCATCCCGCAACATCAACCAACTGCTGGGCGCTGAGCTCTGGTTCAAATGCGAGAACTTCCAGAAGGCTGGTGCCTTCAAGTCGAGAGGTGCCTGCAACGCCGTATTTTCGCTCTCCGAAAAAGAAGCATCCCGCGGTGTGTGCACCCATTCCTCCGGGAACCATGCCCAGGCACTGGCACGGGCTGCTGGCCTCAGAAGCATCAGTGCCCATATTGTAATGCCTTCCAATGCCCCGGCCGTAAAGGTGAACGCTGTGAAGCACTACGGAGGGATCATCACTTTCTGTGAGCCCACCCTGGAAGCCCGGGAATCCATGCTGTCCGGAATCCGTGAAACGACCGGTGCTGTAGAGATTCATCCGTACAACCATCCTGACGTGATTTACGGGCAGTCGACCTGCGCCAAAGAGGTATTTGAAGATTTGGATGTTCAGCCCGATATCATCATCACCCCGGTGGGCGGAGGGGGCCTGCTTACCGGTACCTGCCTTTCTACCCGGATCTGGGCCCCGGGCACCCTTGTGATGGCCGCTGAGCCTGAAGGTGCCGACGATGCCTTCAGATCATTTACCTCTGGGGTGCTGGTACCTTCTGAAAATCCCAAAACCATTGCCGACGGTCTTCTTACGTCGCTGGGATCACTCACCTGGCCTGTGATCCGTGATGAGGTGGCTGCCATTCACACCGTACCGGACGAACTGATCGTACAGGCCATGAAACTGCTGATGGAACGGATGAAGCTGGTGGTGGAACCTTCTGCTGCCGTAACCCTGGCTGCACTGCTGAAAATGCATCAAAACCCTGAGGGTAATCCTTTCAGGGGGAAAAAGGTGGTCCTGGTATTGTCGGGCGGCAATGTGGATGTGAGTCGTTTACCTTTTTAAAAACTGTTTGGTATGCAAAAGACACTCTATCTGGTTCCCGTGGGTATTGGTCAGGATTCTGCAGGACAGGCGGAAGGCTGGCCACTCGCCCACCACCTCCTGGAGCAGGCAGGTGTGGTGTTTGCTGAATCGGCCCGCAGCGCACGCAGGTCGATGCGCCGCGCCGGCTATCAGGGGGATCTTGACGGTAAAATCTGGCTGGAAATCCACAGGGATCTGCAGGTCAAAGAGATTTTTGAGGCACTGCAATCCATCACCGCCGATGCCCATGGGGTCATCCTTTCGGAAGCCGGGATGCCCTGTATTGCCGATCCGGGAAGCGATGTGGTGGCACTTGCCCATCAGTTGGGTATCCGTGTAATCCCGGTGCCGGGACCCTCATCGGTGTTCCTGGCGCTGGCGGCTTCAGGCCTCAACGGACAACAATTTGTGTTTCACGGATATGTACCCGTAAAACCTGCCGACAGAACCCGCAGGTTGAAGGATCTTGCCGCGGCAGCCCTCCAGACCGGTTACACCCAGATTGTGATGGAGACCCCATACAGGAATAAAGCCATGATCGACAGTATGTTACAGGTATTTCCAAACGACCTGAGGCTTTGTATCGCTGCAGGGATTACTTCCCCGGATGAAAGCATTAAAACGATGCCGGTATCAGAATGGAAGAAACGCAGCTATAATCCGGGAAAAGTTCCGGCCCTGTTTCTCTTCGGGCGGTAAAAATGGGGCAGTTACATCCGCTCGGGGAGTGAAATCCCCAGCAATCCCATTCCGTTTCGCAGCATGGTGCCTGTTGCCTGTGCCATAGCCAGCCTTCTGTGGATTATATCCGGGGATGGGGCCCCCAGTACAGAATGTTTGTGGTAAAACTGGTTGAACTCCCTTGCCACTTCGTAACAGAAACCGGCTACCAGTGAGGGATTCAGCATTTTAGCTGCCTCTTCAAGTACCGATGGCCACCGGTGGAGCACCCTGAGCAGGCTACGCTCCTCCCCTTCCAGCTGCTCTTGGGTCAATACTTCAGCTGTAACCGAAAATCCGGTCTCCTCCCCTTTTTTCAGCAGGGATGCGATCCTGGCATGGGTATACTGGATGAAAGGGCCTGTATTTCCATCGAAATCAATGGATTCATCGGGGTTGAAAAGCATATTTTTCTTAGGATCCACCTTCAGGATAAAATACTTCAGGGCACCCTGGCCTATCATTTCGAACATCCAGCCCAGATCAGCCAGCTCCTCTTCTGCCCATTTACCCAGCTCTGCAGCCACCCTTGCGGCAGTTTGTTTCATCTCCTCCAGCAGATCATCGGCATCCACCACAGTCCCTTCCCGTGATTTCATACGTCCACCAGGCAGCTCAACCATACCATAGGATATATGGTGAATCTTGCTGTGGCAGCCGAATCCGAGGTTTTTCAACACCTTTTCGAGCACACTGAAATGGTAGTCCTGTTCATTACCCACCACATAATACATCCGTTCCGGATTGAATTCCCGGTCGCGGAGAATGGCTGTACCGAGGTCCTGGGTAATGTACACCGAGGTGCCATCAGACCGTAGCAGCAGCTTCTCATCCAGCCCTTCCGGGGTAAGATCAGCCCACACCGATCCGTCGGCTTTCCGGAGCAGCCTTCCTTCGTTTACAGCTGCCTGAACGATCTCCTTGCCAAGAAGATAGGTATCGGACTCATAGTAGGTTTTATCGAAACGGATCCCGAGCCTCTTGTAGGTCACCTCAAACCCTTCGTACACCCAGCCGTTCATCTGGTGCCATAATTTCTTTACTTCGGGCTCATTCTCTTCCCACAGGCGGAGCAACGACCGGGCCTCTTCCATGAGGCGGCTTCTTCGTTCCGCTTCCTCCCTGGTCATCCCTGAGGCTTCCAGCTCTGCAATCTCGCGCTTGTAGGCCTTGTCGAATGCCACATAGGCATCGCCCACAAAGCGGTCACCCTTAATTCCTGCCAGTTCAGGTGTAAGTCCCCCGGAGAATTTCATCCAACCCAGCATACTTTTGCAGATATGGATCCCACGGTCGTTCACCAGGTTCACCTTCAGTACCCGGTTACCCGTTGCCTCCAGCAATGCAGCGATGGAGTACCCCAGCAGGTTATTCCGGATATGCCCGAGATGCAGCGGTTTGTTGGTATTGGGGGAAGAGAATTCCACCAGCACGGGCGGAGTTTCGGGATCAGGCGCCCTGAATCCGAATTTTTCATCAGAAAGAAGGCTCCCGAGAAATTCTGACCACACCTGGTCTTTCAGGGTGATGTTCAGATACCCGTTGACCGTTTCCGTTGATTCTACCATACCAAGGTGCTCCGTAAGCCAGGAGCCGATCTCCTGTCCCGTGGCAAACGGATTTTTTCGTGAAATCTTCAACAACGGGAAAAGGACCAGGGTAAAGTCCCCTCTGAAGTGAGCCGAGGTCTCCTGAATCTGAATGATATCAGCGTCGGGAAGGGTTTGGTAATGATGGGCCACTGCCTCCCGGGCTGCCTGTTTTAAACGCTCTGTGATCATAGCCTGAACCTGATTATCGGGCAAAAGTAAGAAAAAGTGCCGGAGGGCGGTTTGGGGTATTCGGTAAATCCTTATATCTTTGCCGTTCCTATCAATATTAAATCCAACCAAAATATAAAAAACGATGGAAATCAAGAAAAAAAACGTGATTATCATAGGCGCCGCGGGCCGCGATTTTCACAATTTTAACACGTACTTCCGCGATAATGAGGAGTTTAACGTAGTGGCTTTTACCGCTGCCCAGATTCCTGATATCTATGATCGCCGTTATCCTGCTGCCCTTGCCGGAAAACTGTATCCGCAGGGAATTCCTATTTATGCTGAAGCAGAACTTGATAAGCTGATCAGGGAACTGAAAGTTGATACCTGCGTTTTCGCCTATTCCGACGTTACCTACAAGCATGTGATGGGCATGAGCGCAAGGGTAAATGCTGCCGGTGCCAATTTCAGCCTGCTTGGACCGAAGGAAACGCAGATTAAAAGTACCAAACCTGTGGTTGCCGTGGGTGCAATACGTACCGGATGTGGCAAGAGCCAGACCTCACGCCGGGTGATTGAAATCCTGATGGAACAGGGCCTGAAGGTGGTGGCCATACGCCATCCGATGCCTTATGGCGACCTGGTAGCCCAGAAAGTGCAAAGGTTCGCCACCGTCGAAGACCTGGCAAAACACAAATGCACCATCGAAGAAATGGAAGAGTATGAACCACACGTGGTTCGCGGAAATGTGATCTATGCCGGTGTGGATTATGAAGCCATCGTGCGCGAAGCAGAAAAAGAAGCTGATGTGATCCTCTGGGATGGCGGTAACAACGACTTTGCCTTCTACAAACCTGACCTGATGATTACAGTGGTGGATCCCCACCGTCCGGGTCACGAACTGAACTATTATCCCGGTGAAGTCACCCTCCGCCTTGCTGATGTGGTGGTAATCAATAAGATGGACAGCGCATCTCCGGAAGGAATCCAGATTGTCAGGGAGAGTATCAACAAGGTGAATCCCAACGCCATTGTAATTGACGGAGCTTCACCCCTTACCGTTGATAAACCTGAACTCATCAAAGGCAAGAATGTACTGGTGGTGGAAGACGGCCCAACCCTCACCCACGGTGAGATGAAGATCGGTGCCGGTGTAGTGGCTGCCCTCAGGCATGGTGCAGCTTCCCTCGTGGATCCCAGACCCTATACCGTTGGCAAACTCAGCGAAACTTTCCGCATCTATCCCAATATTGGTACCCTGCTCCCTGCAATGGGTTACGGCGAAGAACAGGTACGCGACCTGGAAGCCACCATCAACAGGGTGGAATGCGACAGTGTGGTGATTGCCACCCCCATCGACCTGAACCGCCTGGTGAAAATCAACAAACCCACCGCCAAGGTCGACTATGAACTGCAGGAGATTGGAAAACCCGACCTGAAAGATGTAATCTCAGACTTTATCAGGAAACACAACCTCAAATAATCTGAAAAACCCGGCTGTTATCACAAGCCGGGTTTTTTTTTATTACTTATCAACAATGCCTGTCCCGACAAACCTTATGCTTTATTTTTGTCAGATACAATTCCGCTGTTCAAAATGCCTATTTACAGAACTTTAAAACCTACAGGAAATGAAGAAAAAAAGCCTGGTATCCATCCACGATTTCTCAAAAGAAGAACAATGAGAATCCTCGAGCTGGCCGGAGAATTTGAAAAAACACCCAATTCATCAATTTTGGAGGGACAGGTGATCGCATCCCTCTTCTTTGAACCCTCCACCAGAACAAGGCTCAGCTTTGAGACCGCAGTCCAGCGAATGGGCGGAAGAGTGATCGGGTTTGCCGATGCAAATATCTCCAGCACATCAAAAGGGGAATCACTCATGGACAGCATCAAAACCGTAGCCCTCTATTCCGACCTGATTGTCATGCGTCATCCGGTGGAAGGGTCTGCCAGATTCGCCAGCGAAGTGAGTGATGTGCCGGTGATCAATGCCGGCGACGGCGCCAACCAGCACCCTACCCAATGCCTGCTGGATATGTATTCGATCCTCAAAACCCAGGGGAAGCTCGATGACCTCCACGTGGCTTTCGTGGGAGACCTCAAATATGGCAGAACGGTTCATTCCCTTACCATTGCCCTTACCAATTTCAACTGTACCTTCCATCTGGTCTCTCCCGAAGAGCTGAAACTCCCCAGTTCCGTAAAACAGCACATCAAGGATAAAAACCTGAAGTATTACCAGTATACCGATCTGATGGAAGCAATTCCCAAGGTTGATATCCTCTATATGACACGCATTCAGAAAGAAAGATTTTCTGACCCTGTGGATTACGAGAAAGTAAAGAACGCATACATCCTCACCCGTCAGATGCTTGGCAATACAAAGCCCAACCTCCGGATCCTGCACCCTATGCCGCGGGTGAATGAGATTGAGGAACAGATCGATACCGACCCCAGGGCTTACTACTTCCAGCAGGCACTGAATGGTGTGTACGTAAGGCAGGCACTCCTTGCCTACCTTCTCGGACTGAAATCATAGTGTAAACATCTATCCAAAAAACACTTGTAATGGAAAACATCAAGATTAAGGAATTGAAAGTATCGGCCATTGAAAATGGTACGGTAATCGACCATATTGCTCATGGCAAAGTGCTTCAGGTGGTAAAGATTCTGGGGCTGGAGGATTTCGAGGATCAGATTTATCTGGGTGCCAACCTTGAAAGCAAGAAATACGGGAAAAAGGGAATTATCAAGATTTCCAACCATTTCTTTGAGGAGAGCGATATCAACCGGATTGCCCTGATTTCGCCATCCGCCACCATTATCGAGATCAAAGACTTCGTGATTGTGAAGAAATTCAATGTGCAGGTTCCTTCGCTGGTGCAGGGTATTGTAAAATGTATCAATCCGAAGTGTGTCACTAACCAGCAGAAAGTTGAAACCCGCTTTGAGGTTTTTACTATTGAAAACCGCATGCGGCTGAAATGCCACTACTGTGAGAAATTCACCAATCAGGAGAATTTCGACTTTAATTAATCCTGATAAACCAACTGATTTAAAGGCTACTGGCAATGTCAGATATCGCAGCCCGTTTGAAGGAAATCAGGGAAACACTGCCTGACCATGTGCGCCTGGTGGCTGTATCAAAAACACGGTCAGTAGCCGAAATCCTTGAAGCCTGGCAAGCCGGTCAGAAGGTATTTGGCGAAAACAAAGCCCAGGAACTCACGGCAAAGGCTCCCCTGCTGCCGCAGGATATCGAGTGGCATTTTATCGGCCACCTGCAGCGGAACAAGGTACGCAGCATTATGCCGTATGTACATATGATCCACAGCATCGATTCGCACAGGCTGCTGAAGGAAGTGGCCGGGGAAGCGGAACGTGCAGGCCGCAGGATCAAATGCCTCCTTCAGTTTTATATTGCTTCTGAAGAGACCAAATTCGGGCTTTCGGAGGATGAAGCAGCAGAAATATGCCGCGACAGGGAACTGATCCATCATCCTGCGGTATGCATCGCCGGAGTAATGGGAATGGCCTCCCTCACCGACGATCAGCAAGTGATCCATAAGGAGTTTGCTACCCTCCGGACCATCTTCCGGAACCTGAAAGAGGTGTACTATTCTGATAACCCTGAATTCACAGAGATATCCATGGGGATGTCCGATGACTATCCGGTGGCTATTGCGGAAGGATCCTCTCTTATCCGGCTGGGGACCGCTGTTTTTGGTTCCAGAAACCCCTGATGTTTACCCTTGGTTGATTTCCAGTCCCTTCACCCTGATATCATGGTATATAAGGGAAAACGTCTACCTTTGTTTCAAGTTTAAATCAAGGAAGAACCTGTTGCAATGAAAGAAACCCTGCTTATCCTTTCCATGGCCGGCTCCCTCGGATTGTTCCTTTTTGGAATGAAACTGATGAGTGAAGGGATCCTCAAGCTTGCAGGATCCGGATTACGTAATGTACTGACCAACCTTACCTCAGGCCGGTTGAAGGGGGTTCTGCTGGGGCTGGTGAGTACCGGAATCCTGCAGTCATCATCGGCCATCACCATCATGACGGTTGGATTTGTAAATGCAGGAATCATTTCCCTCCCCGCTTCCATCAGCATCATACTGGGCGCCAACATCGGTACAACCGTAACAGGCTGGCTGGTGTCGCTTCTTGGCTTCCAGCTCCAGATGGGCACCCTTTCACTGGTGATTATCGCTTTTGCCATACCATTGAATTTTCTTGGAAAAGGTGCGATGCGGAACTGGTCTGAGTTTCTCATCGGTTTTGCGCTCCTCTTTATCGGCCTCCAGCTGCTGCGGGAAACCCTGCCCGATATTCAGAATAATCCGGAGATGCTCGGATGGTTTTCCTCCATTGCCTTTGAATACCGGTTTTCAGCTTTGATTTTTCTTGGCATCGGTACACTTCTTACAATGGTGTTCCAATCGTCGAGCGCCATCATGTCGCTTACCCTTGTTTTGTCCGCGGGCAGCCTGATTCCCTTTACGGATGCAGCTGCCATGATCATCGGACTGAATATCGGCACCACCTTTTCAGCCAATCTTGCAGCCCTGGTGGCAAACCATGATGCCCGTACGGCAGCCCGAACCCACTTTCTGTTCAACCTGTTCGGTGCCATCTGGGTCTTCCCCCTGCTCCCTTTCCTTGTGCAACTTATCGACTGGATCATGCTCCGGGCGGGAGCCAATTCGCCGGTTACCAGCCCCTCAGCCGCCCCGGTGGGCCTGGCCCTTTTCCATACCTTTTTTAATATGAGCAACGTGCTGCTGCAGGTCTGGTTCATCCCTTATCTTCAGAAAGCGGGTGAATTTCTTGTGTTTAAAAGGAAAAGAAAGCACAGGGATTATGGCCTTACCCTTATCCATGCAGGAATGATTTCCACAGCCGAGTTATCGATTGTACAGGCCCGGCGGGAGATGAAAAAGATGTTCGATCTCTCTGTAAGTACCCTGGCCGACAGCACACAACTCCTCATAGAAATGGATCATCCGGAGTCGGAAAGGATCATGCGCCGGGTAAAACAGAATGAGGCAACCTCTGATCTCAAAGAAAAAAGGATCAACGAATTCCTCACCAGGCTATCTGAAGGTAACCTCAGCCATCGGGCCAACCTCGAAATCAAAAAAATGGTGAAACTGGCCGATGAGCTGGAAACCATTATCGACTACTGTCTGAGCATCACCAACACCATAGACCGGAAAAATCAGGAACGGATCTGGTTTACCCAGGAGCTTCGGGATCAGTTGCTGGCTTTGCTCCAGAGGGATCATATGCTGCTCACACTGGTTTCCGAAGTGTATGCCGGAACCCTTATGCTCGACAAGGCAAAAGCCAGGGCACTCGCCCTTGAATCCGAAATCAATGCCCTCAGGGCAGGCTACAGAAACGAACAGTTGCAGATCTCCGGAGAAAAAGAGTATTCGTATCAGGCAGGTATCACATTCCTCACCCTCATTGGGCAGGCTGAAAAGATCGGTGATCACAGCATCAACATACTAGAAGAACTTGAAACCACCTGACATTAAGGTAACAATATGGTAACCTGAAGTTGACGGTTCAATAGCAGAGGTTCAGCAATGACCCGGAATGGTTTGTGTATTCCAGCCTGTCGCACAATGAAATACAATCACCGTCATTGCCCTGGGCAGCACCAGCAGTTTGTTTTATCATTATGAGATCGGAAAGAAGGGGGTGCGAGGTAATAATTTGTTAACATTGCAACGGATAATCTATTCTACTTTTGCGCCATAAAAATTCAATCTGATGCAAACTGAAATGATCTATCTGATTATGGTAGGGATACTTTTTACCCTTGCCGTCGCTGATCTGATTGTTGGGGTATCCAACGATGCGATCAATTTTCTGAACAGCGCTATTGGATCCCGTGCTGCCCGTTTCAGAACGGTGATGATCGTAGCGATGATCGGAATCATTGTGGGTGCTGCCTTTTCCTCAGGGATGATGGAGGTGAGCCGTAAAGGGATCTTTAATCCGCAGTTCTTCTACTTCAGAGACCTTATGATCATTTTCGTCTCGGTGATCATTGTGGACGTAATTCTGCTGGATACCTTCAACTCCTTCGGATTGCCAACCTCAACCACCGTTTCCATGGTGTTCGAGCTTCTGGGAGGTGCTGTAGCGGTTGCCTTCGCCTATTATCTGAGAGGTAATCTCATTAACCTCAACGGTAGTCTGGTGGTGGGAAGTGTAAACGATTACATCAACAATAAAAAGGCCTTTGAGATCATCATGAGCATCCTGCTGTCCATTGTGATGGCCTTTACCTTTGGAGCGCTGATACAGTACATTTTCAGGATCATTTTTACCTTTAACTACAAAAAAGTACTCCCCTATTTTGGTGGCATCTTCAGTGGGATCGCCTTTACAGCCATCATCTATTTCATGCTGATTAAGGGTGCAAAGGATGCTTCCTTCATGACCGAGGGGGTGAAATCCTTTATCCATGATAACTCACGGATTATCATCATTATCAATCTGATTTCCTGGACGGTGATTTTTCAATTGTTGTATTTCGTGATAAAGGAATGGATTCTCAGGATCGTGGTGCTGGCAGGAACTTTTGCGCTGGCTATGGCCTTTGCAGGCAATGACCTGGTGAACTTTATCGGCGTATCCATTGCCGGGTTGAACGCCTATTCAGCCTTTTCGGCCAGTGGCGGGGTCAATCCATCTGCCTTCACCATGGAATCCCTGCTAAACTCGATGACTACCGAAGGGTGGCTGCTGGTAACTGCAGGTATCATCATGGCCATTTCACTCTGGACCTCCAAAAAAGCAAAGAAAGTTATCAGTACGACCATTGATCTTACAAGGCAAAATGAAGGGGAAGAGCAATTCAGCTCCAATTATCTGGCCCGCACGATCGTAAGGGTTGGCCGTCATTTTGGCGAAACTTCAGGAAAAATAGTCCCACAGGCAATTAAAGAGGCTGTCAACAAACGATTCGAAAAGGTACACACCACCAAAGATGAAGCGCCGCTGGCCTTTGATCTGATCCGGGCTTCGGTAATTCTGGTGGTATCCAGTGCCCTTATTGCTTTTGGAACATCCAATAAACTTCCACTCTCTACAACCTATGTTACATTCATGACTGCCATGGGCGCCTCCTTCGCAGACAGATCCTGGAGTCGTGAGAGTGCAGTATACAGGATCAGCGGGGTCCTGAATGTAATCGGCGGATGGTTTATTACTGCCTTTGCAGCCTTCTGTGGCACATTTATCCTGGCTACTGTAATATTCTATCTGGGAACATGGTCGGCATTTGTATTCTTCCCCCTGGCCATCTATACTTTCATCAGATCCAATATTCTTCACAGAAGAAAACTTACAAAAGCTGCCCAGGAAAAGTCTATGGATACCGTTACAACTTTATCATCCAATGCATTAAAAGCAAATTGTGTTTCAACAATTCAGCAGTATATTTCGGAAATAGACGGGATGTACAAACAAACCCTTGAAGCATTGTTTGCCGAAAAACGAAAGGTGTTGCTGGATAGCAGGAAAGCTTCAAAGGATACCAGAAGAAGAACACAGGAACTGAAACTGCAGCTCCCTGAAATACTGAAAAAGCTTGATGCAGAGGCCGTTCCCGGAAGCTATAATTATGTACAGATTGTGGAAAATCTGAATGAACTTGCCTATACTTTCAACTCTATCACCAAGTATGCTTTTGATCACGTGGACAACAACCACAAAGAGCTCATTCCAGACCAGATCGCAGATCTCAGTGAGTTGATCAGGAGAAAGGATAATCTGGTGGGCAATCTGCTCCTGGGACTTGAAAATCCGGATGATGATTACATGGAACTGATGAATCAGGAAAATAAAAAGATGATCCATTATATGGATGAGTGCATCCTCAGGCAGATCAAAAGGGTAAAGAACGGCACCTCAGGTAAGAAGACCAGTATACTCTTCATGAACCTCATTTCAGAAACCAAGAACCTGGTCTCCTTTGAGATGAACCTCCTCAGGGCACATCACCAGTTCATGCAAAAGGACTGATGATCGGAATAAAAAAAAGAAGAGGCTGCCTCCCGTGAGACAGCCTCTTTCGTTTAGCATACTGAAGCAGATCAGATCTTTTCCACTACTTCCAGGTCAAAAACCAGCGGTGAATACGGCCTTATGACCGGTGGATATCCATCGGCACCATACCCGAGGGAAGATGGGATAATAATCCTTGCGCGTTCACCCACTTTCATCATCTTCAACGCCTGATGCCATCCCTTGATCACATCGCTTTTGTCGATGATTACCTCCATGGGTTCCCCTTTCTGACGCGATGAATCAAATACCCCCATGTCGAGGTAGAAACCTGTATAGTGCACCATTACTTTGTCGCCGCTTTTCAGTTTAGCCCCGGTACCTTCCTGCTGGCGCACAAAGTACATCCCGCCTGCAACGGGCTTTTCGGTGATTTTATTCCGTTTCACGAACTGGCCGATGCTGTATCCTTCGAATTCCTTCATTCCGGCAGAAACCTTTACGATTTCGATATCGAGGATCACGGGCTGATACGGTTTTACCATCCCCTGCCTGAAACCACGCTTCCCGAATGCATTGGGTGATGTGAGCACAAGCCTTCCTTTTCCCCCTTCGCGCAATTCACGCAGCGCACTGTTCCAGTTGAAAGGGATCTGGTTGTCGTCTTCAATCCTGAAGTCGATCGGATCCATCGAAGCCTCCCAGAAAGTGTCACCTTCGAGGGAGGTCCCGATGATTTTCACGCTCAGGATGGCTGTGTCGTTTACGGCAGGTCCCTTGCCATCAGCCGATTTCAGAAAATGTACCCCCGGAAGCAATTCGTTGAACCCGGTGAGATTGGCGGTTTTATAGGCTTCGAACGTGGCTGTCTCCGCCTTCATCAGGCTGTCCTCTTCCGCAGCAATCATCTCCGAAGTAAGGATCTCCTTCATCACAATGTCTGCATAGATAAACGCAGCACTGTCGAGGCCAAACTCAAAACCGAAGTACTGTTTGAGCGAATCGGCCGATAAAATAAAGGTTGCACTGTCACCGGCACACATCATACCCAGCGCTTCGTACAGATCCCCCTTGTAACGCGATGAATCCATCACCTGGCGTTCGTATTCCATGAAGTCATCGGAGAAGACCGTGTCTTCGGCATACACCTTCATTTTAAAGCTGATGATGTCGCCGGGTTTCGCCTGTGCATCACAATCCGATTTCACGTGAAACTTATAGTATAACCCGTTGTCGGTTTTCTTGTAACCGGGAAATTTACCCTGGCACGACCAGAATCCACCGGCCAGCATCAATAATGCGATAATACTCGCTACACCTGCTCTTGTCATTTTCATGTTCATTTGTTTTATAAAGATTCAGATTTGATAATCTCCAGTACTTCAATATCATAAATCAGGGTGGCACCTTTGGGAATGCGCCCCTGTTCACCCGAAAAACCGTATGCCAGATGTGAGGGAATGATGGCACGTGCTTTCGCTCCTTTGTTCATTTTGCCAAGCAGCTCATGCAATCCGCTGATGGCTTCCCCCTTCTCCAGAATCAGTTCGGAAACCGCTCCTTCTGCGGAAGATTCGAGCTGCACCCCATTGATCAGGCTGACAGCATAGGTGAATTTTACCAGATCCCCGGTACGGGCTGCTGCACCTTTTCCTGGTCTGTACACCGTATAGCGCAATCCTGTTGGGCTAACTGTCAACTCCAGGTCATGTCTTTTAATATACTGATTTATAATTTTTTCTTCTCTTTCATTTAAAGCTTTGTTGGCATCTTCCAGTTCCTGTTGCAGGGTCTCAGCATCTGCTGTATCCCCGCTTGCAGAAGGGTTGATCACGGGCTGGCGACAGGAAGTTAGAAACACCACAACCACCAGATAACTGCCCAGGAGGATCCTTTTACCGGTAGATTTCATCTCGCTCCAGTTCTGTTTTATACTCAGGAAGCAGGGATTCAAAAAGCTCCACGGCTTGTTTGAGCGAACCGTTGAATGAACCTCCGGCAGCATTCCGGTGCCCTCCCCCGTTGAAATGACGCCTGGCAAACTCGTTCACGGAGAAAGTCCCCTTTGACCTGAAGGAGATCTTCACTTCGCCGTCGCGGATGGAGAAGAATGCCGCCAGAATGATCCCTTTGATCGACAGGGCAAAATTCACAATCCCTTCGGTGTCACCCACCTGACTTCTGTTTTTCTCCAGTTCATCCTTGTCGAGGGCAATAAAGGCAGTACGGAAGTCATGCAGAACCTGCATCTTGTGCAGGGCGTACCCCAGCAGGCGAATCCGGCCTTCGGTATTATTGTCGTACACCAGCTTATGCACCCGGTCGGGGACCACCCCGTTGTGTATCAGCTTGCCGGTTACCTCGTAGGTTTTTGGTGAATTGCAGTTGAAGCTGAAAGACCCTGTATCGGTCATAATACCGGTATATAAAGCTTCTGCAACAGGACGATCCATATGCTTATCCCAGCCCAGTGCTTCGAAAATATGGCAGATCAGCTCGGAGGTAGAAGAGACCGTCACATCTGAGAATACCAGGTTGAATTCTGATTCTTCAGGATCGATATGGTGATCGATCAGTACCCGTTTTCCGGTAAACCCGGTAAAATGGATGGCCATTTTTCCGGTTCTGGATAGCGACGAAAGGTCAACACCGATAAGGACCTCTGTTTCTGCAAGCTCCTTCAGAAAGGCTTCTGGCTGCTCCGAAAGGTACCTGATGGTATCTGAGGAGGAGAGCCAGCGGTAATAAGCAGGAAATCTTCCGGGAAGCCATACAGAAGCCTCCTTTCCCAGCCTGTGCAGCATCAGCTTCAGTGCAAGCGCTGATCCTACGGCATCCCCGTCCGGATTTTCATGCGAAACAATCATCAACCGTGTATGGGCGGTTAACAATTTTTCGAGTGCCTTGCAATTGGATTTCAAGATTTTGGTATTTTTATCCTTTGGTTGTTCGGGATTGAACAATCAGAAATTAAGGTTGTTCTGATGCAGGGGCGAAGATAACACAATTTTTAATCCCAGATGAGTATCTACATTCGTACATTCAATACCTAATCACCTCATGGCCCGTAACATTACGCTAACCATTATCAAGCCTTTCGCCGTTCAGAACGGATACACCGGAGGAATTCTCGGGAAAATCAATGAAGCAGGTTTTCGCATCGTGGCCATGAAGTATCTTCAGATGACCCCAAAGCAGGCCGGTCAGTTCTACGCAGTGCACAAAGCAATGCCCTTCTACGACAGCCTGGTTTCCTTTATGTCGTCCGGCCCTGTGGTAGCTGCCATCCTTGAAAAGGAGAATGGGTTTTATTTGAAGCACACTACCAAGAAGAGC
>ERZ795055.1279-NODE-1279-length-20585-cov-4.811008_pt1 | contig 20585 bp, 5 predicted proteins | sample MGYA00375139_ERZ795055 | MGnify/ENA primary metagenome ERZ795055 (study PRJEB30184, sample SAMN05720283) | anaerobic digester metagenome | isolation source: active sludge of municipal wastewater-treating anaerobic digesters | place: USA | collected 2015-01-23 ... | reverse complement strand
GCAGATCACGAAGTTCTCCGTCTATATCATCTGTTACCTCAGCAAGCGGGGTTGCTATGCCATTGAGTAATCCGTTGAAGGTATGCAGATCTGTGGTGCCAACGAACAGGGGTATGGTCGAAACCGAATTGGTGTCCATTTGGGTGGCGGCCTTCAGTGCTGCCAGAGAGCTGAAGTTTATATAGGCCGTGGTATAGTACCCGTACAGATTGGTGGAGGAGTAGAAGTTATTGTAATTCGACCTTACCACAGAGGTTCCTTCATAAAGGGTTGGATAAAAATTACACTCCACGATGTTGTTCAGTACCGAGATCTGACTGGAGGTACCGGTAGGATTGATCCCCCGGGTAGCGGTGCTGCTGGTGCCATTTACATACACGGAATTATGGTAAATCCTCTGGTAGGATGAATACTGGATCCTGATCCCGAAAGTGTTACTCGTACCACTGGTAATGCTGACGAAATTATTGGCAATCAGCCCCTGGGTGGCAACAGTGGTGGTGCAGTTTTCAAAATTGATGGCATTGGTATTGAAACCGTTCGACATCACGATCTTATTTTTAAGCACCTTCAGATCAGCACCACCATACAGGTAATGGATCCCCTCTTTCTGACCGGTTGAGCTCACAGCAGAGGTAATGGTATTGCCTGTTGATGTCATCTGATCCACAAACTCCCCACGGATACCGGTGTAATCGAATCCTTCAATCACATTCCCGGTGGCAGTGATGTTATTTACTTTCGCTGCCGTGGATCCCCCTTTGGCGTATATGCCATAAGAGCCACCACTGATATAGTTGCCGATGAACTGGTTGCTGTGGCACAAGGCTCCGTTCAGCCTGATGACAGCCAGATCCTCGGTAGTCCCTGGATTTCCGGTAAGATGGCAACCCTGGACCAGATTGTTCTGTGCGCCATTGGTGATCAGTAAAGCGGTTCCAAAGGTAGTGCTGCCGGGTGACCATTTGAGATTTTTCAGGATGATGTGCATTGCCCCGTCGAGCTTCATGATGTAGTTGGAAGCCGTATTCAGTGCTGTGTGCTGAAGGATCACCGACGTGCTGTCGTTGTTGGCAGCCTTGAAGGTGACGGTATTGGTAGCTGAGCTGCCGCTGATCCAGGGAAGGATATACTGTCCCGTATACGTGCCAGGCGCCACATTGAAAGTAACAGGTGCACTGATACCGCATTGGGTGAGCGCAATGATTGCAGCATTGATATCAGCAAAATCGGGGTTGGTACCTCCCACAGTGTAGGTGCCGGCCAGGAGGTTCGCACAGGCCATAAAACTGATTTTTGAAGAGTCGTTGCCGGTATTCAGGTCTGGTTGCCCGTTGGGGTTGTCAGTCCAGGCAATGATATCATGAACTCCCTGTGCAAGATTAATGGTACCAAGGGTTATCACCGAAGAGGATGAGTCTTTGAGCAGAGAACCGGTCCAGGCATACGGGGTTTGTAATACGCCGTCCAGTCTCCAGTTCACCGTTGCAGAAAGCAGTGTATCGGTACCATAATTCTTCACTTGTGCGGTAACAGCAAAAGAAGTATTTGCCACCACACCGCCTGTGGGATACACAATCTGCCCTACCCCGGCATCAAGGGTAAGGGAACTCACCCCCAGAATCTCGATCTTCATGTTGGGTCTGTTGCTGCTGGTACTGTATGCGCTGGTGGTAGCACAAATCCCTGATGCATCCGAATTGTAATACACACACGAAACAAAAGGAGTGGCGGTATAATAGGTAGAAGCATTGTTGGTATAGGATGAATTGTTGAAGCATACTTCCACCACCAGGTTATCAGTCCCATTCCATACAAACGGGGTCTGGAAAGTGTGGGTGTTCCATCCTGCCACATCGGTATAGGAAGGTACACTGTATACCTGCGTGAGGTTTGGAACAAAGGTGGTTGTAGCAGCAGTCAGCGTGGTATGCCCCATCTTGATATAGAAGTTCTGGAGGGCGGTACCCTGGACCGTGGCTACATCAAAGGCCAGAGATCCGATGGCGCCTCCGGGAGCACCCAGCGCCAGGAGCTCAGATGCCAGAATGATAAACTGGTGCTTTGCCCCATAATACCAGTTGCCATAAGGTGCAGGATAGTTGGTGTTTGCATTGGCGGTAGTGCCGGTTCCCAAAGTAAACGTACCGCCTGTGCTGAACTTGCAGTAGAAGTGGTAGGTAGCTGAATTGGCAACATTGTGCGCTGCTGAACCGTCAACAGCCTCCACGTAATAATGGATGTTTTTCCCAAAACCGAAAAACGGGATAAAAGCCTGGAAGGTATCATTGGTAAGTCGGGTCATCCCCAGGGTTACCGGGCTCCCGGTATTCACCCAGTATTTGACATACGCTGTATCTATCAGTGACTGATCCGTAATAACGGCTTTCACAAGATAGGGTCCGGTGGAATATACCGTATCCTGCACAATGGGAGGAATCATGGTGAGGATGGGAGGGTTCAGCTCGGAGAATGCGCCGACCACCCGGATATTATCGAGAAACCAGGCATAATTGTCGGGCATTACGCTGCCAGGCTGGGCGTCGCGGAGCACAAACCTGATCTTCACCTGGGCAGCATTGCCGACAAGGAGGGAAATGTCGAATGTTTCGCTCTTCCACCAGGCATTGGATGGCACCGCATAGGATCCTGCAGCCCAATCATTGGCATAAGCCGCTGCGGTGAACTTATCCCCCTGGGTACCAAACTGACTGATTCCCTGATATTGGGCAGCCGTAAGACGGGTCCATGTGACTCCGTTGTTGTTTGATACTTCGATATAACCCTCATCAAAAAACTCAATCTTGCAGATTTGATCAAAATAGAGCATTACGAATGAGTTGCCTGTGGTTGAAAACGCCTGGGTCGTCATAACCACGCTGTCGCCCGCCAGGGCAATGCGCATCGAGTCGCTTCGAACTCCCTGGCTGAAAAGGGCTGAACTCGATCCCGAAGTTCCGGTTCCCGTCAATACCACACTGTCAGGCAGCGAGTTGGTCTCGAAATTCTCGGAATAAATCAAGGTCTGTGCCTGGGTGATTCCCATAAGGAACATCATACCGATCAAAAGTAGTATAGTTCTCATATCAGATGATTTAATGGATTATCAATTCAGATTTTTTGCAGACTACTAAATTAGATAATTTATCCGCACATCAGATAAAATAAAAAAAGAAAAAAAAAGAAAAAACCTCCGGTTATCTCCCTCGCCATGCAGGGGGATAACCGGAGTGATTTGACATACAAACAGATACTACCTGCCTACAACCATTTTTCTGGTAAGGCGCTGGCCGCCAAACTCGATGTAGTAGTAATACACTCCTGATGGCATCGTGGAAAGATCAACCTCCACAGAATGGCTTCCCGATGGTTTGGTGCCTCTTTGCAACAACAGATGCTGGCCAACGAGGTTCATCAGACCAAAAGTAACATCACCTCCTGTGGGAATTACATAGCCAATTGTAGTTGAGAGGGTTGCAGGATTCGGAACATTCTGCATCAGCACAATACCATCTGCCATCACATCATCAATCCCGATACAGGTTCTGCCGATATAGCTCTGGTATGCCTTGTTGTTGGTGATGATGAAATCGCCGGTAAGGTTGGTCTCGGCACACAGCTGCTGGGCACCGATTTTTGGCGGGAACTGGGTTTGCAGAATGTAATCCACCTGGGCATTCGGTGCCAGGGTGCCCGTCCAGGTATCTGTCATCTGAGGTCCACCATTGAAGAAGGTATATTTAACCGGTATGCTCGTCTGGGAGTTCTGCCCAAAATTCTGAATCCTTACAATCACATCCTTCATGTACCAGGGGTGGGTGACCGGATCGTAGAAGCAGATTTCACCGATGGAATCGGGCAGAGGTGCTACAATCTGCACAACGCCCACATCATGATATGCCGGCAGGGCATTGAAGCTCTTGCAAAGCTCATCGTTTGAAGCAAATGCATCCCCCGGGAGCATGGTGGCTGCACAAAGCTGGTAGGTGGAAGATGGAGCTGTAATGGGAATTACAAAGGTGTATGCAGCAGTTGCCTGATAGGCAAGGGTCCCCGTCCAGGTCTCGCTGCTCACAGATACACCATTGATTTTCAACTGCAGCGGAATCATTACCTGGGTGTTGGTGCCGAAGTTTTTGATCAAAACTTCCACATTGATCTGGCTGCCGGCTGCTGTGTCGTTCAGGGGATAGGTGATGGCCGATATCCCGACATCGTTTGGTACCACAGGCAAAGCCAGGTTGAAGTTGTCAATGGCCCATCCGTTGGAAGTACCCGAAGCGGTTGAATAGAACCTGAACCTGAACTGCACCGTGTCGTTCCCGTTGAAGGTGCCAGGTGAAAGCTTGTAGGCGGAATACATCCACCCCGAGTTCACCTGGCTGAAATAGTGCACCCCTCCTACCTGCATATTGTACCAGTTGGTGCCGCTTGCATCCCCTACAAATCCCAGATTGGCCCATCCGGCACTCCCATTCACCTTGTACTGTAACTGCCCGTAGTCACCTGATGCCATGGCAAGCCAGTGGTAGAAACTGATGGTAACCGTGTCGGTTACACCCAATCCGGTGAAGTCGAATACCGGGGTATAGATGTATTCATCGGCATTATTGGAATAGTCCCCTGTAAGATTGGTAACCCAGGCTTTAGTACCGGAATAGGCCGAATTGATGATGTTGGCAGACGGGGTTCCCAGTTGCCAGTCGGGTGTGAGGTCAGGTTTGTAGAAATTATTTGGGCCTTCAAAGTTGTCGAAATAAGGCACCGTTGTGTAATACTGGGCATATACGGATTTGCATACCTGATCGTTGAACAGCGATGTGTCGCAGGCCAGGGTCGTATAGGCACAGATGGTATTGTAGCCCATGGTGGCCACAAAAGGAGGCATCTGGATGCTGTCGGTAGCACCCGGAGCAAGGGACGAAGTGATATTGACCGTGACCGGGGTTCCGTTGTTCACCTTGTAGGCTAACGATAACGTATTGGCAGCAATAGCCTGTGATCCGAAATTGGTGAATTTCACCCACACCGGCAGTGAAGCACCCGCCTGGGTCATTCCGGCGGGTTGCAGAATTGCAATCGCACCGGCATCGCAGGGGGCCTGAGGAGCAATGGTGATGGCATAGTCTTCCGTTTCGCCATAGGTATAGGTGCCGCAGGGGGTAACCAGCGTGGCATTGGTGGTTTGGTTCAGCACAACCCGCATATAGGTATTCCCCATTATGGCGTTTGCAGGTACAGTAACCTGGGCTGTAATCGTATTGGAAGAGGAAGTGGCATTACTGAATACCATTTCATTCACCGGGTCAAACACACCGTTGCGGTCGAAATCGATCCAGGCTTTTGCCCAGCAACTCTGCGAGGTGGAGGATCCGGGAGCAAAGGAGGATGTAATGGTCATGTTGTAATTAACCCCCGGAGAGAGCATCGTGGCAGGAACCGTACTGATGAAATTGGTATACATCGCACCGGTGGGGGCTGAGGTATTATTGAGGGTATTGAGGGATACATTGGTGATCTCCTGGTTCAGCGCACTGGTAGCAGAGGATATACAATAATTGGGCAGCAGGTTGGTAACCGATTTGGAAGTGGTATCGTTCTGATGGGTCGTATCACAGGTTATCCCTGGCCAGGCCTTGATGGTGTAGGTGGTACCCGGAACAGAGAGATTTGCCTTGGTGGTGAAGGTGTAATCGACAAACCCGTTGACTGCCAGCGCAGCACTTACAGTCTCGGTTACTACCGGCAGGTTATCAACCTGAAAACTGACCGGGAAATTGCTCTGTGCCGCAGATCCGTAATTCTGGATCCTCACCTTCACCGGCTCCTGGGTGCCAAGATTAACCATTGGCACGGGTTCAATCACCTGGCTCACCCCCAGATCACAGGAAGGCTGAGCAGAAAGGGACACTACAAGGGGCACCCGGGTACTGGCACATCCTGCCGTTCCCTTTGAATAGTAGATGCGCCCGTTCCACATTCTTCCGGTATTTGCCAGCGCAAAAGGATATCCTCCCCCCTGCCCGAACATACAACTGAAATCAGGGAAGTTCTGAATCACTCCCTGTGTGACATTGCTATAATACATGGTACCAGTAACCACAGTAATGTAGATACCATAGGTTTGGTTTGGCTGAAGGGTCACCCCGCCCACCACGGCACGGGTTGCCACACCGGAACCCAGGCCATTAACTGTGCAGGATCCTACCTTTATCCAGCCGGTACTGTCATTGTTATGACCCACATAAGTACCTGACCGATAGTAAAGTTCGATCACATCCGCACCCCCTGCAATATTTACATCAAAACTGTCAAGGGTTATCGTTGTGGTGGGTGTTATGTCAAACATGTTCCCGTCAAAGCTGTTTCCGGAGGCAAGGGAGGTGAATGCTGACAAACCACCGGTAAAGGAATTGGTTCCGGCCTGCACCCAATAGGTAGTTGGATTGTATAACAACGGTGTGGTATAGGTAGGGCCTCCGGCAATGGGCGTTAATGCGGTCTGGGAGTCAAACCACAGGACGGAATCAGGACTTGTAGCGGTTAACGTGGTGCTTGTGGCATAGGGAATCGTGACGTTGGTAACCACTGGAGGAGCAGGAACCTGTTTCGAAATCAGCTGGGCATACGCAGTGTCGTTATACTTCACATTATCACCGGTCAGGTCAATCCAGGCCTTCACATTGAAGGTATCATCCACCAAAGTAACCGAAAAATCAGCCAGGGTACTGAAATGGACCAGAACTGAGTCGCCAGGCAGCAGCACCGGCGTGAAGCTCTGGGTTACAACCGGGGCAGTGGGTTTAATGCGGTAACCGATGGTGACAGCAGACGGAGCCGGACTGTTGATGGCGTTTACCCCAAGGTTCTTTACCCACATGCTGATCGTATCCAATCCCACATTACATCCATTGACCAATCCGACCAGCGAAACAGCCATGGCATCATAAAGGGGGATACCAAACAGGGTCTTGCAGGACTGATCGTTGAAAGCATTGCTGTCGTTGGCGAGCAGGGTCTTTGCACAGATCTGGTAGTTGCCGGCCGGGGAGATCATGGCCGGCATCGAGAAGCTCTTGGATCCTCCCGTCAGCAGGGTATCGTTGAAGGTGGCGATAACCGGAGTACCACCGTTGACCTGATATTGCACGTCAAAGGTGAACAGGGTGTCGGTACCGAAATTTGCCACCGTTACGGTAAAAGGATAGCTCTGGCCTTCACTGGTGGTACCCGAAGGGGTTGTGATGGCGGTTACCCCGGCATCCTTAGCCAGCAAGGCAACCTCATCGGCTCCGATGGTAGGAAGAAAAGGAGAACGTGTTTCTCCGTCAAAATCGTAGTTGATGGCTCCAACCGGAGTCCCTTTCCCGGATAGGTTGGTGTTGGAAAGGTGAAGGTCCGTAACGCTGGTGAAAGGAGGATCGATACTTACCGAGTTGGCATCCTTGCCACTGGCAGCCTGCAAAGCTGTGAGGGTCTGCACATCGGCGCCCCAGTAGGCAAGGTTGATCCCTGTGGCGTAAAAATCATTATTGTTGCTGGCCGTAACCTGCGCCGGGGTGCTGAAATAGGCCGCATACCCCCCTGCAGAATTATGGAAAATATTGTTTTTGTAAATCTGCCCCAGTGTATTTGAGGAAGTGCTGGCCTGATAAAGGGCCCTGCTGGCAACAGCTCCCGAACGGATACTCACCGAATTGTAATACGTCTCGGTGCCATTGCCATAGTAGGAATACAACCCATAGTTGGTACCCGTACCCCCTGAAATAATGATCATGTTATTCGCTACCAGGCCAAAACCATTGGGGTTCGCATTGTAACTTGCGTAGTTGCCGTAATAATCCCGTATTCCGTAACAGGCACTGGTCGAACTCCCGACAATATTCACATAGTTGCCGATAATCCGGTACATATTGTTGATGTAGTAGGCTGAAATGCCGTACGAGTAGGGCGCTGTACTGCTGATGACCCTGTTCCCGATAATCTGCACTGAATCAGCATAATACACATACATGGGGTAGTAATAGGATCCGGTGATTGTATTTCCTTGAATTACAGTGCCTTTCTCCCAGGAGGAGGTACTTACCCCATAGATATACATGGTATAATACCCTCCCGACATGTAGTTACTGAGGTAGGTATTGTAGTGATTCAGCGTATTGTAGTCGTAAATACAGCTTGATGTGGAGGCTGTTACCCCGGTGGTGGTGATATGACAGTTCTCAAACCGGTTGTACATAGCTCCGTTGATGAGTTCAATCGCCCTTCCGCTAGTGGCATCCAGCGCCTTGATGGTCAGCTTTTCAAAACGGAAGTAATCGGTACCGTTCAAACGGAGGGTCCAGTTGGAAGTGCTGGAAGCAGTAAACTGCAGGATCGCCAGCGTGCTGTCGGTGGCACCCCGGAATGTGACGGTGTTGATGGCATCTACGCCAGCCAGCTGTGGAATGGTCACCTGTTCAGTATAGGTGCCGGGCTGCACGTCAAAGACCACCGGTCCGCAGATCCCAGCAGCCATCAGTGCATTAACGGCACCGTTAAAGGTATTGAAATTGTACGTACCAGTGGCAGCCGGTCCGATGGTATAAGTACCACCCATACATGCATTGAAACAGGAAGTTGCACTGTCGTTTGCTGCTACCACATCTGCAATACCATTCGGCATACCGGTCCAGGATTTAATGCAATAGGTGCCACCGGCCAGACTGAGGGTATCCACAACAACCTGTTCGGTTGAATCCTTGAGGAGGGAACCTGTCCAGGCTATTGAATCCTGCAAAACTGAATTCAGGCTGTAATAGATCTTGGCGGATATCAGGGTATCGCTTCCGAAATTCTTCAGTGAAACCACCAAAGGTATAGGTGACCCTGAATTTACGGAGCCTGCAGGAGACAGTACCTGGGCGATACCGGCATCAACAGCCGGGGGAGGCCCAACCGCTACCAGTACCGGAACCCGGTCACTCTCGCAACCGGTGGCATTGCCTTCAAATACCTCTATTTCCCTGAAATTCGGGTTGGAGGTCTGTCCGGTACCGGTCATCTGGAATGTAGTAATCCTTAGTTTGGTTGTGGTAACCAGCGGAAATGGAACCACATTCTCGCATTGCATCGGAAGGTTGCTAAAGGTGTGAAAACTTACCCAGTTACCATTGTCCCATTTGTATAAAGTGGCACCCGTAAGGAAACGTGCCGTGGTATTGGCATGGTGGATTTTCATCCCATCAATGGTTTTCGCCACCGGCCATTCAAAATCGATATAGTTGGTATGGGGCACTGAAGAGGGGGGACTGGAAGTGGAAACCCATACCAGCTGGGTACCACAGGTTCCGAAGTTGAGGTCGTTAAAGGCACTGCAGGGCCCGGTGCTGCAATTGCTGGCAGATACCGTGGCAAGAGGTGCTATATTCACTCCGGGGGTGTATGGCCCCGACGACTGTACCGCTCCTGTGGAGGAGGCAACCCAGTATGTGGTGTTCGCAAACAGAGGGGGTGTAACATAGGTTGCCCCCTGCGACAATTCAAGTGTTGAGGTATCCTTTGCATACCACAGGATAGTGTCGGTGCTCAGGGCCGTTAAGGTAGCTGAAGTACCGAAAGGAATGGTGACTCCGGAGGCAACCGGTGGATTGGGGGTGAAAAATGCAATGAACTGATCCGAAAGGCTGTCGTTGTAAGGAACAGGATCTCCGGTAAGGGAAGTCCACACATCCAGTGCAAAGGTGTCGGTCACCAGGGGCGCCAGAACTTTCATATTTACGGTGGCCGTAAAGGTATACACAAGTGTATCCCCGGCATTGACAGGCGTTGAAATGCTTTCGCTGACAATGGTGGCACTGTTGTCGAATCTGAAATGGGCCGACAATCCTGAAGTGATGTTTGTGGATCCGGTATTGCGGATCATCACCGTTACAGCTTCAGTACTGTCCATCCTGCATCCTCCGGCAGGGGCCAGAATTTCAAGCATCGCCACATCAATGGCAGGCGGGTCAAACTCATCGGCACCCGGATCAGGATTGTTCGCATTTCGGGGCTGCCCGTCAAAATCATCCGACACATACGTAAGCGATGTGGCCAAGCCATTCAGGATCCCGTTGAAGGTGTGCAGGTCTGAGCTGGAATTGAAGTAGGGCTTGATGGCAAACGAGTTCAGGTCCCCGTTGCTGAAAGACTTCCAGGCAGCCAGATCCGGGTATCCCGCAGAAAGAAAAGCAGTACCCCCATCTTCTGCATAAAGATTGTTGTAATTGCTCATAAAAGCAGATGCCGTTACTCCTTCAAAATTAAGTACAACACCCCCGGTTACATGGTTTACAAAATTATTGTTCAGCATGACAACCCCCTGGGTGGACCCGGTTCCGTACAGCCGGAAAGATGCATTGGCGATGGTTGAACTTCCCCACAGATTCACACTGTTGAATACAAACCGCTGATTTGAACAACTGTAGGAAACCATACCAGCCGGGTACAGGCTGTTTGCAGCACTGATAGCGATTTTCACAGACACCATATTATTGGCAATCAAACCGGGATAAGCCGTATCTGAGACACACCCGGCCAGTTCAATACCAGGGGCCGATACTGCATTGTGAATCACAACGTTATTCTTTGTGATCAGGATACTGCTGTCGGAATTCTGAATATACATGCCTCTGAAGATATCCACCTGGTTCATAACTTCAATACTGTTGCCCTGAATCAAAGGGGCCGAATGCTGATCAAGGGCAATTCCGTTGATAATCTGCCCGGTAATGACGTTACCGGATATCTGGGTCCCGATCTCCCTGGCAGAGGCCACACCTTTCAACCAGAAAGCGTGTTCGCCATCCAGGATTCGGTTGTTACTGAACACACAGAAGTGGTTGGTGGAGCCACCTGAATACAGTACGGCACGGGCTGCATCAGAACTCTTTGCGGTATTTACAACCCCCTGAATAATGTTGTTTTCCAGTTTTATGCCGGATGAAGTACCACTGATCTCCACAACCCTTCCGTTGGTATTATTGAGTGCCTTGAGGGTCATTTTCCTGAAGGTCACAAAAGAGGCATCATCGAACTTCAGGGTGAAATTCGCAGCTGCCGATGTAGCATCGTATTGCAGCACCACAGAGGTACTGTCTGCATTAGCCGACTGGAATATCACGGGACTGGATGCGGTGGCACCGCTGATAAAAGGCACTGTAATCTGCTCGGTGTATGCACCCGGAGCCACATTAAAGGTAACAGGACCGCTGATACCACATTGATCCAGCGCAATCATAGCTGCCGAGAATGAGGCAAAATCAGGATTCGACCCCCCGATGGTATAGGTGCCGGTGAGCAGATTTGCACAAGCCATGAAAGAAATCTGGGAGGTGTCGTTTCCATAATTCATATCTGGTTGACCGTTGGGGTTGTCAGTCCAGATTTTTATCGTGTGAACACCCAGCGGGAGTGTCAGGGAGCCGAGTATGATATCCGGGGTAACCAGTCCCTGTGCAAGAGAGCCTGTCCAGGCATACGGCGTCTGCTGTACTCCGTCAAGGGTCCATTTAACCGTAGCTGAAGTCAGGGTATCCGATCCGAAATTGGTCACTTTGGCAATCACATTGAATGGAGTATTGGCGATCACCCCGCCGGTGGGGTTGACAATCTGGGATACTCCTGCATCATAGGTCAGGTTCGAAGGCGTCACAAAGGTCATCCGGATATTTGGCCTGCTACCGTTACCGTAGGTGATATTCGGGGGATTGGTGGCTGAACTCCATGTACATGCCATACCAGTGGCTGTGGTGTACTGCCATGGAACTGCCCCGGTGGGAGAACCCGGACGATACCAGTCCACCAGCACCATAAGGTTCTGCACTCCATTGTAAGAGAATGCGTTGGGATATGTGAGCACAAAATCTACCCATCCAGCCGCAAGGGGCAGGTTCTGGGTGGTATTCTCATACACCAGGGTTGCCCCTGCCAGCTCTGTGGTGAAGGTTCCAACAGCCGAATTTACAGTGGTAGCTGTTGTATGCTTCAGGTAGATCCTGTAAGTTGCGTTATTCAGGTTGTACCCCTGGGCATCTGTCTTATACCATGAAATTGTACTCAGGGCACCTGTATATCCGATCTCGGCAGGTGTAAACATGCTGATGTGGTTACTGTAAAGGTATGTGCTTGTTGCACTGCTGATATAGGTCGGGCCCACTGTGGATGACCCTGTGGTTCCGGTACCTATCGTCACTGTGCCCCCCGGACTGTATTTTGCATAAATCATCCGGGTACCGGTGGCAGGATCTGAGGCCATATTGTGAGCCGCACTGTTATCAATGGCTATCACCTTGTAATGGATGGTTCTTCCGAATCCGTAAAAGGGGATGCTGCACTGGAAGGTATCTGCCGCCACCAAAGCCATTCCGATGGTATCAATAATGCCGGTATTGACCGTATATGCCACATAAGCAGTATCAATTCCTGAAACATCGGTGATTTTTGCCTTGATCTGGTAGGGCGTTGTGGTGTACACTGTGTCCTGAGGAATGGGTGGTACCATGGTGATTACCGGGGGATTCAGCTCCGAAAAGGCCCCGATAATCCTGATGTTATCGATAAACCAGGCGTAATTATCACCAATGGTAAAGCCTGGTATCGCATCCCATAAAATAAAACGTATCTTCACATTGGCAGCATTCCCAACCAGCAATGAGATGTCAAAAGTTTCACTCTTCCACCAGGCGTTGGAGGGTACGGCCGCAGTGGTAGGCACCCAATCTAAATAGGACATCGAAGAGAATTTATTGCCCTGAGTCCCGAACTGGGCAGTCCCAAGGTATTGTGATCCCGTCAGGCGCGTCCATGTGGCTCCGTTGTCATTGGACACCTCGATATACCCTTCATCATTATACTCAATCTTGCAGATATGGTCAAAATAGAGCATGAGGAATGAATTACCCACAGTACTGAAAGCCGGGGTAGTCATCACCACAGAATCACCTGACACAACCATACGTAATGAGTCGCTCCGCAGCCCCTGTGAAAAGAGGGTATTGCTGTTCCCATAGGTACCGGTACCTGTAAAAGTCACACTATCAGGTACGGTATTGAACTCAAAATTCTCCGAAAACAACAGGGTCTGTCCGGTTGTTTGCAACACCGCGGCTATGACGACAACCAGGGTTAGTAAAACTGATCTCATATTGAAATGATTTGGTTAATTATATTTGATTGATTCTTATTTGATTGCAGATCCTCATAAGTACTATGTCTTTTTTACCTGATGATGAGTTTTGCGGTTCTCCTGACCGGTCCGCCCATCAGCTCAGCCCAATAGATACCAGGAGGTAAGTTCTCTGCTGTGATCTGCATCGATCCTGAACCTGTATCCATCCAGGAGGTACGGTAAAGTTCCCTGCCGTCAATCCCCAGAATGCGGACACCCTCAGGACGATACCCCCGGTTGGTAATAAAGAAACTGCCGGTATTGGGGTTTGGAAACAGGGTAAATCCGGCATCTGAAACCTGCTCTGTAATGCCGGTCTGGGTCACCTGGATGCTCTTCTTCAGGGTATCCCGGTGACATACATTGCCGGCAATCAGGGTAATTGTGTAGGTACCGGGCGCTGCAAACACGTGGGTGGGTGATGGCTGGGTTGAGGTCTTCCCATCGCCAAAATCCCACAGCCAGGTAAAAGGGCCTCCTGAGCTCTGGTCTGTGAATTCCACTTCCAGATAACCGGTTCCGGACTGGCTGGTGAATGCCGCAACCGGCTGTGTGGCAGTACCGTTGCACATAATGAAGTCCCAGATGCCACGGCCATAGGTTCCAAACCGGGCAGTCTTCAGTGACTCAACATAGTCCACCGACCACCAGGTCTGATCAGGGGCATACCCCTCCGACAGATCATACCACTTTTCTTCGCTGCTCACATATACAAACGGACCCAACTCGGTAGCGGCAAAAAGCAGCCCCTCTTCAGGAGTGCAGTCCAGCGCATAAACCAGGGTATTGGGGATCCCGTTGTTGATAGGTTTTACTACAGCTCCGAAATCGCTGATTTCGAATACCGGTGGGTTGCTGTAACCGCTGCCGCATACATACAGTTTCCCCTTCTCATTTGGGGAAGGAACGATGTCAGCTCCATAGAAGTAATGTCCGAAACTGAAATTGAAATTGTGTTTCAGCGTCCAGGTATCGCCGGAATTGGCAGAATGGTAGAGCCTCCCGTTGGTGGTAAGCACGTACCAGCAGTCTTTGTCGAGTGGGCTGGTCGCCAGGGCACAGATCTTCACGCTGCTGCTTCCGCCCGAAAAATCGAAAGGGAATTCATAGGTCACCATGGGTGCCCCGGGGCCCATGTAGGTCACCTGGATGATATGGGCTCCTCCATTGAAACCACCACCTCCGATCAAAACATTATTCTTGTCATAGGGGTCAATGATCATGGGTGGGATCCACAACGCATTCTCGAAGGTAAACTCCCACCAGGCGCGTGAGGTGGAATACAGTATATCATTATAATGCACCGTGAAACCGGGATAATTCATCCAGATGCTTAGCCCGCCATCGCCGGATACGATATGGCCGTAATCGCCCGACCACACCTGATCAAAGCTCCTGACTGCCCCGGGTGTGCTGTTCGACCGCTGATACCCCTGGTCCTGACTTCCGGCGTGAATAAAACTGGTATTGACCCGGCTGGTATATACAGAATAGTACTGACTGACATTCAGGTCAAGCATCGACAGGTTACTTACCGTTTGCATGCCATTGGTGGATTTGTATATACCCCCGTCGGTGCAGATGTACAATACTTCGGTTCCCCCGTTTCCGATAAAGGAACAGAAGCCGGGAAGGTCAGCATGAAGCCGGTTGGCCGGCTGTCCGTAATAATCGCCCCAGGCATTCACCAGGTACCAGTTGGTACCGGCAGTAGGACTCCGGAAGGCCTCCACTCCGCCATAATAGAGTAAATCTGGATCAGTGGCCGAAGAGGCAAAACTGTTGATCATGAACGGGGTTTCCTGTACATCTCCCCTCCATGTCCATGTGGATCCATCGTTCACCGACCTGTAACAGGTGCTGTTGTTTGAACCGGCATCCATCAAATAAAGGGTGACAGCTCCTCCCCGCTCATAACCGGTAAGTCGTGCCTGGTTCTGCGGGGATGCCTGCAGCGTGCCCTTCAGACTTAACTGACCCTGAATGAGTTCTGTAACTACTGAATCCTTAACCATAAATACCCTCCCGGATCCATACCGATCGGACCAGATATCGCATTTCCTGATGCTGCCCACCTGGCTCTCGGGGAAACTGGTAATCTCCTGGAATGATACCCCCAGATCTGTTGATTTCAGCAGCCTTACCACTGCGGAGCTGTTCCACCCCTGGGCAAGGGCATACAGGGTGTTCTGCCCGTCGTTGGCGGTAACCACCCGCCGCACATACCCCCAAGACGCAGTCTGGGTTCCGGTGGCAGCTGTCCAGGTATTGCAGGTATCATCAGAATAATACACTCCCGGGGTCGAACCCTGATTGGTGGCGATTACCACCCGCATCAGCCCGGCCTGTCTGAAAATCCGCAAGAAATGGATCCCCTTGAACTGTATATGATCGGTCATGACCTGCCACTGTGGCACTGAGGCAGCCGATGGGGTGCGCCAGATCTGTCCCCCGTCTGAAGCACAATACAACCATTGCCCAACCGTGTCAAGCTCTGCCAGCAGGATCCTCCCTGCCTGGTTACTGCTGCCCCGCTCCTGCCACATTCCCTGCACTACACCGGCAATGCTCACACTTCGGTCGCCCGTCAGCAACTGGTTGCCGCGGAACCCCCTGGAGCGCTTCAGCCTGTATTGCAGATCCATCATACGCCAGTTGGTACCGGGAGCCGCCTGATGCATATCCGCCATCCACTGCTCCCGTCGTTCATGATCGTTCATCCCTTCGTCGGTGGGACGGGGCATCATACCGGCAGAGTCACCGGTTTGGATAAATGCTCCGGAATTAAAAACCGATGGAACGATCATCAGGAGGACAATCCCCACTGTAAGTATCAGATATGCGATTTGTTCTCTCCGGAAAAATTTGGTACTGTCCATGGAATAAGGTAAATGTGACATTAGTGATGTAAAATGGTAACCCGCTCCACCATTTTGCGCCCGTTGACTTTGACCTCCATCAGATATATTCCGCTTTTCAGATGAAAGACAGGAATTCCATCGCGATAGAGCGTCTTCGCATCAGCATAGCGTTGACTGGCAACCAGATAGCCAGCCTGATGGTAGAGGTTCACTTCCACAGGTGCCTCTTCAGTATGGTAAATGGCTGCATAAATCCTGTCATCAGCCGGGTTGGGAAATATCAGGATGCCCTGCGGCGCCTTCTCCTGTGGCTGCAAACCACTGGTTGAAACCACCTCAAAGGTATGCGGATCGAGTATCCCCATGTAGGGGTGGTTCTCGCTGCGCCTGGAGGTATCGGCAGCATGAAGTGCATACCCAATGGTAACCCCGGCTGCGCTGTCGGGGATATATCCTATCCATACATGACCCGTATCCGGAGTCATCAGTACGCTGTGCCAGGGGCCTGTATTGTACCTGTAATATATCCGCGCAGAATCACTGTAAAGCATTGATCCACTGTATGAAATAAACTCTGCCTTCACCTCATAGGAGGACTTCTGCCCTACCTTTCCCCACATGGGCTGATGCCTGATATACAGCATCCCCCTGTCTGCAATTTCATGGGCCCGGCAATGCAGGGCATCAGTACTTGCCCAGGGCTTGCTGCTCAGGGCATAAATGCTCTGGACGGTGTATCCGGGCATGGCTCTTTCGTAGGCCGCTTTGGCAGAATCGTTCCAGGGAGTACCACTGGTAGTGACAACCGGCAGAAAAACAGTTTTATTCAGAATATAGGAATTGGTATAGGGCTGGCCGTTCGGGCTGTACACCCTGAATACTTTATACGGGTATCCGTAAGGAGAAGGTGTGCCGGCAAAAAAAGTGGCCAACGCTTCATAATCATTGAAACGGGGATCGTTCGAGGGTACCTGCCCCAGCAGGATTTTATCAGGGGCCAGAAACTTACCCCAGCAATCGATATGCTCAATGTAATCACCCAAAGGGTCATCAAGGGTATAGTATGAATCAACACCAAGATAATCGGCGAAATAGGCATTGATCTGAGCGGTTGTCAGGTTGGTGTTTTCGGTCAATACCAGTTTGGTGGAGGCTGCCCTGCCCGTACCATCCGACATGTAGTTGCCTCCCGTATGCGTCACATTCATGCCGTACATCTGCAACCCCAGGGCGGTGGCAACCCGGCCGGGAACATCATCGTCGTTGGGGCGGGGACGGTTATACGGAAAATCAACGATAGCCACCCTGTTGGCACTGTCGGCTATGAACCAGGGGCCATAATCCCTCGACCAATAGGAGTCGATGGTGCCATAGAGGAACAGGCAGTTGTTCAGGTTCACGCCATTTGCAGTATACTGGTTGCGTACGGTGGTTTCAACCGAGGCATTGGCAACCAGGGTATATACCTTTGCTATCTGCGACATCTGGGCAATGAGGTTGAAAGGTATGCCAAACTGTCCTGAATACGCCACAATGACCCCTTCGGTGGGCTCAAATTCGGCAATGCTGCGCACCTTGCCCCCCGGAGGAGGAGTGGCCGTAAAGCCCTTCCCGCTTTCAGGCAAGGCAAGCAACTCGTCAGGATGAACCATGTGCGTTCTTTGCTGAAACGTCTGCAGGTCTGCCTGTCCGAAAATGGTCAGGGTTTGCAGCACCAGAAATATCGGAATTAAAATCCTCATTATGAATTGATTAATGGCTTTGCAGGAAAAGTTCATCGCCGGATTATCAGTTAGATCAGCCAAAAGTACTATTTTTGAACTTTGTTATGAGAGGAATTCTGTTAACAGGAATGTAAATTCGGATAAAAAAACCATTCAAAATAGAAAACGCATATGAAATTACTTCTTCTGAGCAATTCGACCAATGCAGGTGAGTCGTACCTTGGGTGGCCAAGGCCCCATATCAGCACATTTCTTAAAGGTACAGGTGTCCGGAAGCTTTTGTTTGTGCCATACGCTGGTGTAGGTTTGACAGACCAGGGACTTGATGCCTCATTTGACCTTTACGAGAAAAGAGTGGCAGCCGTATTTGAGGAGCTTGGCTACGGGATTTACTCCATCCATCGCGAAGAAGACCCGGTGAGGGCAGTGGAAGAGGCCGAAGCCATTGCTGTGGGGGGTGGCAATACCTTTCATCTGGTATATATGATGCATAAAACCGGGACCATGCAGGCGATCCGCTGCCGTGCAATAGCCGGAGTTCCCTTCATCGGTTGGAGTGCCGGGTCAAATGTGGCATGCCCATCCCTGAGAACCACCAACGATATGCCCATCATCGAGCCCGAAAGCTTCCAGTGCATGAACCTGATTCCTTTCCAGATCAACCCTCATTACCTGGATGCAAATCCTGAAGGGCATGGCGGTGAAACCCGCGAACAGCGGATTGATGAATTCTGCAAAGTAAACCGTTCGATCTATGTGGCAGGGCTCCGCGAAGGTTGCTACTTCAGGATGGACAACGGGAAACTTGAACTTGGCGGCAAAAGGCCGCTCAGAATCTTCAGGTTCGGTGAAGCAGCCTACGAACTGGAACAGGGGAGCGATGTGAATTTCCTGATGCAGCCTTTACCCTAAAGCTTCTGCATTCGACCCGAAGCATCCGCCGGGATAACCCTCTTCCGTTCAGGATCATAATGGTAGTAAATCCTTGAAGGGTACTGGTATCCCTGGCTTACCGAAACCGGATCGTGTTTTTCGATGTACCTGTTCATCCACACATCAAACAGCCGCATGGCATGTTTTTGTCCGGATGAGCCCGCTAAACGGGGCATCAGCAATGGTTTCATGGCATAACGCCTGAAATAGTAGGTGACATTTCCGCTGATCTGGTGCTGTAAAAAGTATCCATCCACCACATCCATGATAGAATCGGAGGTGTAAAACAAATCCTGGCGGGCAGTTGCACTGTCCACCACCGATATCTCCACCCATGAATTGAGACTGACCAACCTCACCGGAATCATCTCTACATACTCCATTTCGTCAAAAACCTCTGACTCCCGTTCATACGAAGTCTGCTCCTCCAGCTCAAGCTGTACAATGTTAACAATGAGCTTCAGACCGGCCTGACTGAAAAAGGAATCAGACTCATAATAGCTGAAAACACGATAACCATACCCCTCCAGTTGCCGGGCAAATCCGGCATTGTAAAGCTCGAGCAGCGAATCCTCCATGGCAGCACCGGTAAAAACACAGGGCGTAATGACTGAATCCTCTTCCATCGTACAGGTTTTGTACAAATGGTTTGCTCCGATAAACCACACCGATGGTTTTTCGTTCATCGTTCCGGTTACAAAACGGCGGCCAAGGGATTGTTCCGTATAGCATGAACTCATCATAACAACTACAGCCAATAGTAAAATACCGGAAAGGATGACCGGGTGATTATTTCTCATAGGCCCTGTAGATTTTCTGTTACCATCCGATTATTGAACGAAACCAGGTTATTTTTAGTGCCCGGCTCTGCCAGTCATGCTCCATCAGCTGCGCAGTTTTTCCGCAAACGCCCTTCCATAGGCAAAAGCATCCCCGAGTTCCCTTTCTGTCGGGGTGAACTTCACAAACACACCCTCCCCGAACACTTCCAGTTTCAACTGCGCCAGAAAAGCAGGGATCATCTTTGACCCTTCGCCACTCCAGCCATACGAACCAAAAGCTCCGGCCAGTTTCCCCTTGTCACGGAGAGGGGTCATCATGGCAAAAAGGCGGTAAACGGGCATTAAAATATTCTGATTGATGGTTGGGCTCCCCACGATAACCCCGCTGCACCTGGTAAGGTACATATCCAGATCCCCGAGTGATGTGGTCTCAATGTCCACCACATCCACAGTAAAACCATTTCCCAGGCTTCTGATGCCCTCAGCAATCTTTTCTGCCAACAGGCCGGTTTTGTGATAGGCGGATACATAGGGAATAAAAACTGAATATTGCTGTGGTAATGTGAGATGATGTTCCGACATCTCTTTCGACATTTCCACCATCCGTTTCCAATGGCTTCTGAGGATCGGTCCATGCCCCGTACAAATGGCACTGATGCCGAGGGGCTCGATCTTCTCAATGGCCTTCAGCAAAAATTTACTAAAGGGTTTCAGAATCACATCGAAATAATAGACAAATGCATCGTCATAATTCCCAACTTCATCGTCATACATCCGTTCATCGCAATAGTGTGCCCCGAATGAATCACAGGTGAACAGAAGTTTGTCCTCTTCAAGATAAGTGTACATGGAATCGGGCCAGTGCAGATTGGGGGCAGCGATAAACCGCAGGGTCTTGTTGCCCAGATCCAAAGTGTCCCCATCCTTGACAATCAGATGTCTGAACTCCCCTTCAAACAAATCCGACAGGTACCGGATGGCATTGCCCGAACCTACCACGATGGCGTTCGGAGCGATGGAAAGAAGGTTCTTCAGGTTACCCGAGTGATCAGGTTCCGTATGGTTCAGAATGATGTATTCAATTTCAGCAGGATCG
>ERZ795055.1278-NODE-1278-length-20632-cov-9.684016_pt1 | contig 20632 bp, 16 predicted proteins | sample MGYA00375139_ERZ795055 | MGnify/ENA primary metagenome ERZ795055 (study PRJEB30184, sample SAMN05720283) | anaerobic digester metagenome | isolation source: active sludge of municipal wastewater-treating anaerobic digesters | place: USA | collected 2015-01-23 ... | reverse complement strand
TCTTCGTCCATGACGATCATACCGCCTGATCCCATCATTGACCCGACAGCCACCAGGTTGTCAAAGTCAATAGGTGTGTCAAGGTGCTTCTCGGTGAGGCATCCTCCCGATGGTCCCCCTGTCTGTACAGCTTTGAACCTCTTGCCGTTCTTGATGCCGCCGCCGATCTCGAAAATGATCTCGCGAAGCGTGGTACCCATTGGTACTTCGATGAGGCCTACGTTATTGATTTTGCCTGCAAGGGCGAATACCTTCGTTCCCTTTGATTTCTCGGTGCCGATTGATGAGAACCACTCCCAGCCCTTTGTGATGATCACCGGTACACTGGCGAACGTTTCGACGTTGTTGACGTTGGAGGGCTTGCCCATGAATCCGCTCTCTGCCGGGAACGGCGGTTTGTTGGTAGGCTCACCGCGCTGTCCCTCCATTGAATGGATGAGGGCAGTCTCCTCGCCGCAGACGAAAGCGCCGGCGCCGTAGCGGAGTTCGATGTCGAAGCTGAAGTCGCTTCCAAGTATATTATTCCCCAGAAGACCGTACTCGCGGGCCTGGCCAAGAGCGATCTTGAGACGCTGGATTGCAAGCGGGTACTCAGCCCTGATGTAGATGAGCCCTTTGGATGCTCCTATTGCATAACCGCATATGGCCATAGCTTCAAGCACGGAGTGGGGGTCACCTTCAAGTACTGAGCGGTCCATGAATGCACCGGGGTCTCCTTCGTCAGCGTTGCAGACAACATATTTCTGGTCAGCCTTGTTTTTTGATGCTATCTCCCACTTCAGTCCGGTGGGGAAGCCTGCGCCGCCGCGTCCGCGAAGGCCTGATTTCTTGATTATGTCGATGACGTCCGCAGTTGTATACTCTGATACGCATTTTGCGAGAGCTTCATAACCGTCACGGGCAATATACTCATCTACGTTCTCGGGATTAATGAACCCGCAGTTACGCAGGGCTATGCGGATCTGCTTCCGGTAGAATCCCATATGCTTCGAGTCGCTCACATGCTCCTTGCTCTTCGGATCGACATAGAGCAGACGTTGTACCGGTCTTCCCTTGATTACATGTTCAGCCACAATTACTGCGGCATCCTCAGGTTTTACCTGTACGTAAAAGGTATTGTCAGGCATTACCTTGACAACAGGTCCCTTTTCGCAGAAGCCGAAGCAACCGGTCATTATCACCTGTACCTCGCTGCCGAGGCCTTTTTCTTCAAGTTCCCTCTTCAGACTCTCAAGTATGAGACTGCTCTCTGAAGCGCGACAACCGGTCCCGCCGCAGACAAGAAGGTGCATTCTGTACTTTGACATTATTCTTATCCTCCCTGTAATTAGTCTATTTTTTCGTAGTTAACCGGTATTATACCTTCAACCAGTTCACCGTTCTTTATATACTTCTCAATGATCTCATCGGCTCTTTTTTTGTCGACGAAACCGTAAACGACAGGCTCCCTGCCCGGGAGCTGGACCTCCACGGTCGGCTCAGCGTAGCAGTAACCCATGCATCCGGTCTGGGTAACGACAGCGCCGATACCTCTCTTGTCAAGCTCATCAACGAAAAAGTCCATGATTGGCTTGGCGCCTGATGCGATACCGCAGGTTGCCATCGCTACCTTGACCAGTACGAGGCCTTCGGGATTGTCTCCCTTGACCCTCAGATCAAGCTTTACGCGTGCATCCTCACGTATCTTTTTTAAGTCTGCAAGTGATTTGAGTTTTTCCATTTCAAATTATATTTATCCGTATTGAATGTTGCCTGAATTAAAGCGCAAATCTATCCCTCATAAGTTACTAAATTCCTAATATTTGTCATATCCTGATTCATTATTTCTGACCTCCCTGACATTTTCACCTATGATCTCCCTGAGTGCCCTGACAATGGTCAGATCCGTGACTGCATCCTCCCCCAGTTCCTCCCTGATCTCACGGGTTGATATGCTCCATCCGGCACCCTCGCAGATATGACTGTAAATTATGTTAATACCCGGGTTTGAGAGGATCAGCAGTGCGATTGTCCCGCCTACGTCACCAAGCGGCGGTCTGTCTACATGACGGTACCCGAATGTGGCGACCACAGTAGTACCGCGCCCCGGCGCGGAATCGATTGTCATTCTGCCGCCGGCGAGACTTGCGTTCATCTGCAGCAGTGGCAGTCCCAGTCCCACCTTGCGGGTGGTCCGTGATGTGAAATATGGATCGGCAGCTCTGCGCCTGGTCTCCTCATCCATCCCCTTGCCGTCGTCGGCAATTGTAAGTGTCAGGGTATCGGTTGAAAGCGACTCGCTGAGGGAGACACTGATTTCTTTAGCCCCGGCCCTTACAGAGTTCTGTGCAATATCCATAATATGGAGTGCTATCTCCTTCATGGCCTGTGCAGTATTATATGCCTTCCCTGTCCGGATCTGAGGGCCAATGCGAGCTCGTCGAAGGAGGGGCGATCAAGCATATATTCAGTATACCTTCTGCCAATGTGTTCCGGAATATGTGCATCTGAATTGCGGATGACCGGATGGAGCAGATCGGGGGTCTGTCCCACAACCTCCACTGCATCAATATACAGATCCTCCGGGATGAACCCGAGCTGGCTGGTGATGCTCATCGACGGACGGTCAATGTGTGCCGGGATGAAGAGTCCCCCATGGCGGTGGGCTGCAGCTTCAACTTCATCAAGTGTGGCATTCAGGGCCGCCGGCAGGAAGTGGTTTATCTCACGGATAATGTTTTCATCTTTGTCAATCACCACCTGATCGCCAAAAATGTCAGCGTTGTGAGGCATGTGTCCGCAGTGATCATCAATCCATTGCTGGAAAGATACCCGCGCTGCCTCATCGGGTAGGATGACAAGTGAGTGAACATCTTCGGCGCTTGTCACTTCAACAGCTCTGAGAACGGTTATACCGGCTGCCTCGCCAAGGGTGACAGCCAGCTCACAGTGGAGCGTACTGTTGTGATCAGAGACTGCAATCATATCCAGTCCCTTTGCCAAAGCCCTTGCGATAATCTCACGAGGAGTCATCTCCAGCGAACCGCAAGGCGAAAGGAGGGAATGGATATGCAGATCAGCCCTGAACGGTCTCATTGTCAGTTGATTATTGAATACAGTTTTCCGGCGAGCTCAAATGTGGACAGTTCCGTTCCGAGCACGGGGACAGCCTCCTCATTGCTCTGTGTCATTGTATCCTCACCCGGCTTCTCACCGCAGGTGATTATCACGGCAGCCAGGTCCCTGAGTGATGCTATTGCCATGACGTTACGGTGGGTCTGGATTGTGATCCAGGCACTACCTGATTCAGCATGTCCCATCACATCACTCAACAGGTCGGATGCATATCCGCCTGTGACCTCCCTGCCGAGGCCTTCATGCCCGGAAAAGACTTTAAGTCCCAGTTTTTCAACGATATCAGTTACTTTCATTTTCTGCACCTTTTTTATTACAGTTCTTTTCAAAATTATTATCACCCCAGATCTTTCTCATTATTCCGGCTGATCTCTCCCGGTCCATCAGTTCCTTCTCCATATTTGACTCACGGATGAATACGCACTGGGAGATATCTCCGCGGTGACGTACGATATCCTCTGCCAGAGCCTGGCAGGAAGGCGCTCCGCATAGGCCGCAGTCGGTTCCCGGCAGCCAGCACATCAGCCGGCGTGACCGTTTCATCATCCTCATGGCCTGGTCACGGTCGCCGGAGAGCCTGTACATCGAACGGGGCTTTATCTCCTCGGTTATCCTTACCTTATTCATCAGATATTCTCTGTAAGCGTCGATGTCAGGGAACTCTCCGTCATCGGCAGTTTTTTTGCCCGGCTTCAGGTTTCGAGCTTTGTTGCGCAGTCTTTCCGCCACCAGGAAACGGTTTGATGAGAGGAGCACACCTCCGGCACATCCTTCGTCACATGCCCTGAGTTCGAGGTAATCAACTCCTGTGATCTCGTCGTTCTCAAGCTGCTCGAGGAACTCTGTTACGTTACTCATTCCGTCGATAGCAAGAGTACGGCCGTCAACGCAGGATGCCTCCCCGTTTGTCAGGCTCCAGACAAGAGTGTCAGGATCGACAGAATATGCATGGTCGTCGCTGTGAGGGAGCTCTCCCTTGTTTCTGAGGGTCCGGTTTATCTTGTTGTAGATGAAGTCCATGTTTATCACTCCGCTGATCGGGGTCGATTCTTCGCCGACAGGTGACTTCACAGCTGCAATCTTTGCAGCGCATGGAGTGACGTAGAAAACGCCGATCTCAGCGTTGTGCGCTCCCCTGTCACGCAGGACTCTCCTGCAGTAGAAGGCTGCCATTTCGAGGGGTGCCTTCACTGTTGCCAGGTTTCGCAGCAGGGCTGGAAAGCGAACCTGTATGAGCCGCACCACAGCAGGGCAGTATGTAGAGATGAGAGGGCGGGGGAGGGTCCGGACATTCATCAGGTCCTCTATTGCGGGCTTGAGTATCTCAGCTCCGTGTTCAACCTCGTATACCCACGTGAATCCGATGCTTTTTAATACCGCGCTGATCTCAGACATGGAGACTTCATGCCTGAACTGGCCGTGCAGTACTGCCGGCACGAGCGCCACCCTGTGCTTGTAGTCAAAAATGCGGCTGAAGTCGTCCTGCTCAATAATAATTGCATGCACCGGGCAACTCCGGAAACACTCTCCGCAGTCGACGCAGCGATCCTCGATCAGCCTGGCTTTTCCGTCACTGATGCGGAGTGCCCCGGTAGGACAGACCCTCATGCAGAGGGAACAACCGGTGCAGATATCTTCACGTATTGTAAGAGCGTGGTGAAAGAATCCTTTTTCCATATATTCAGACAGCTGCGCTGTTCAGGTTAATTGAAATTTCAAGTGTCGTACCTACTCCGGGTGCACTATTAATGACGAAGGAGTCTGCATTGGCGCTGATGTTGGGCAGGCCCATCCCTGCGCCGAATCCCATCTCACGTACTTCGGGAGATGCGGTTGAGAAGCCCTTCTGCATTGCCTGTTCGATATCAGCAATACCGGGACCGTTGTCAGTGAGTTTCATGAAGATATTGTCAGTGTCGAGCTCGACGTTTATAGTGCCATCCCAGGCATGTGCGACTATATTCACCTCTGCTTCATAGAGACAAACAACCACTCTCTTGATGACGGTGCTGTCAACGCCGAGCTGCTTCAGCATCTTTTTGACCTGGCTGGAGGCGTAACCGGCATGTGTGAAATCGCCTCCCGTTACCTTATATTCGAAGCTCATTGCCATATTTTGTCAGAAAAGGGGTTTCATTCCGGCCCTGTAGAGCTCTCCCGACGCCCTGAACATTGTTGAAGGGCATTTTATCAGGGTTATACCGAGCTCTTCAGCCAGGGTAATCATCTCAGTAGTGACCGACTTGTTCCTGACAAACAGGATGCAGTCAATGTCAGACATCTCGGCAGTCCGGATTGTCTGCAGGTTTGCAAGTCCGGTAATGAGCAGGAGGTTGTTGCAGTTCACCGTAAGCACATCGCTCATAAGGTCAGATGCAAAGGCGTGGGTAACTTCGCGGTTCAGCTTATCACTGCCGCAGACCAGTTCACCGTTTATAACCGAACATATCTCTTCAACTTTCATTTAACCGTCTTTCTGATATACTTATTAATAAATGACAGCACAAAGATACAATTTAAATGTGAAAATATTCACACTGTTACAAAAATAACACATGAATTATGAAAGTATTGTCAATTAACGCTCGAAGGATTGGTTATATTGCTATTTATCTGATATTTGCAAATTCAGATCCGGGTATCCATCCTGGCCTGATGTCGCTGGATACTATCCGCCACGCAACATCAAGAACAACCTGTGCATCCTCAACTATTCCGTCGAAGTTCATCTCAGGGTAGTAATTGTCAGCGGGCTTGTGGTATTTGTTTTTTATGTAATCCTTTTCCTGTGCGGCTGCCCACTCTTTGCCAAACTCCCTGCTGTCGCAGTTACCCCTTGCGAAGAGTGCTGGTACCCCGATTTTAGCAAAGGGAAAGTGATCGGAGCGGAAATACATGCCGGTCTCGGGATTGGGATCAGGCATCAGGTATCTCTCCTGGCGCAGTGCGGCGTCAGCGAGCAGGTCATCCAGTTCCGACTGTCCGTAACCGGTCACCATTATATCTTTCATTCTTCCGATGGGAAGGATCAGGTCATTGTTGAAGCAGGCAAGCAAATTACCGCTGCTGGCTGGTGGATTGGCAACAAACCAGGCAGAACCCAGCAGACCCTGCTCTTCTGCAGTGGGGAAGAAGAGGATCACTGACCTGCCGGGCCTCTCTTTCATTGAGGCGAATGCCTCTCCGATTTCAAGGGCCCAGGCCATTGACGTTCCGTTATCGACGGCACCGTTATATATTGAATCACCGTTCTCTGTCTCCCCGATACCGAAATGATCCCAGTGGGCTGAGATGACGATGCACTCCTCCGGCCGGGAGCTTCCGCGGAGGATGCCCGCAACATTGAGTGAGCTGTTTCTTACGTGGCTGTTTGTAAGCCGCAACGAGACGGACGCACCCATGTCGAAGCCGCTGTACCCTTTTTTGCATGCGTCATTACGGAGTTTCTCCACATCCTGTCCCAGTGTGGCGAACAGTTTTGAGGCAGCTTCTGCACTAAGCCATCCGGTGACCGGGCAGGGCTCAGGTTCGCCGTTGGCCGGCTCCCTGTACAATCCGGGTGAGATTGAACTTTGGCGAGGTATTGAATAATCATACCCGGCTCCGACAGTCTCGTGAATTATAAGAATTGCTGCGGCGCCCTGTCTGGCGGCCTCCTCGTACTTGTATGTCCACCGGCCGTAGTAAGTCATCTCCCTCCCCTTGAAGAGTGTGGATTCGCCCGTATAAAGTCCGGGATCGTTCACCAGAACAACCGCGCATTTCCCCTTCACATCAAGTCCGGAGAAGTCGTTCCACCCGTATTCCGGCGCCACTATCCCAAATCCACAAAAAACCATCGGGATATCATCGAGTTCGACGTACTGGCTCATTGAGGGGGATTCGACTGCAATATCATCAGGTGCTTCCAGTTCCAGTTTGTTCTTTCCGGCAGTAATAAGAGCCTTCCCGTCCATCCTTGTAGTGATCTCAACCATAGGCACTTCCTGGAACCAGCTTTCGCCAAAGGCGGGAGAGAACCCGATCCGCTCAAGCTCCTCTGCGAGGTAGTTGACTGTAATTGTCTCCCCGGGGGTGAAGGGCTTTCTTCCCATCATGCTGTCTGCCCCCAGGATGCGGGTGTACTCTCGCAGTTCACCGGAAGTTATAGTCTCCGATGCCTTTTCAAGGGTGCGATCCCCGGAGCATGAACCGGTTACAAGCATCACAGCGGTCAGGGCTGTTGCGGAAAAGGGAAGAATGATTCTTTTCATTTCACTGTTTTTTCTGCGACACACAGATTGATAATAACCTCCACCGCTTTTTCCATCGACTGCAGGGGAACATATTCAAAACGGCCGTGGTAGTTGTGCCCGCCTGTAAACAGGTTGGGGCAGGGGAGGCCCATGAATGACAGCCTGGCACCGTCAGTGCCGCCCCTGACAGGCTGGATCAAAGGTTCTATCCCGGCTTTGCGGTAGGCGTCAATTGCAGCTTCGATAATATGATAGTTGGCTTCGATGATTTCCTTCATATTGAAGTACTGGTCCTTCATTGCCAGGGTTATTTTTGCGCCGCTATGCCTCTTACGGATCTCATCCGCCACATCTTTGATCACTCTCTTCCTGTCAGCGAATTTTACAGGATCATGATCCCTGATAATATATTTCATCACTGTTTCCTCCACTGATCCCCTTAAATCGTACAGGTGATAAAATCCCTCGTAGCCGGCAGTATATTCAGGTCTCTCGTTCGGGGGAAGGAGGGAATCCAGTTTTCCTGCCAGCATGATTGAGTTGACCATTGTATCCTTTGCTGTTCCGGGATGGACGCTGCGTCCCTTGATCTCAACCGTTGCAGCTGCCGCATTGAAGTTCTCGTATTCAAGTTCCCCGATGCCGCCTCCGTCAAGAGTATAGGCATAATCGGCTCCGAATCTCCTCACATCGAAATTGTCAGCACCTCTCCCTATCTCCTCATCCGGGGTAAAGGCGATCCTTACCTTTCCGTGTCTGAGCGATGGATCGGCAATCAGGCACTCACATGCAGTGACAATCTCGGCCATCCCGGCTTTGTCATCTGCCCCCAGAAGGGTGGAGCCGTCTGAAGTGATGAGTGTCTGCCCAGTGTACCTGGCCAGTTCCGGAAAATCAGAAGGTGAGAGGATGATGTTGCGCTCGGCATTCAGTATTATATCCTTTCCGTCATAATTCCTGTGCACAAGAGGATTGACATTGGCGGAGGGTGCTTCCGGACTTGTATCCATATGGGCTATAAAGCCGATCACAGGTCCGGATTCGCCGGTGTTCGAAGGCAATGTGGCCATTACATATCCGTTACCGTCAAGCGTCACCTCTGTCAGTCCGATCTTTACAAGCTCATCAGCCAGCCGCTCTGCGAAAAGCATCTGTGCAACTGAGGAAGGGGAGGAGGTGTTTGCATCGTCAGGCCTTGTGTCGGTCCGGACATACCCCAGGAACCTGTTTAAAAGATTTTGCATCCGCTATTCTTTAGTTCAGCAGCTAAATTTAACCATTATTATGAAAGTAGCAGCAGCATTTGGGCTGCAGTTGCAGACTGTCACCGCAGGATGAGGTTTCCGAGCAGGACTCTTCCGCTTTTCCAGTAAGCCCTGAAATAGGGGTCGTCAGAAAGGTAGACAACCGTTCCCTTACCGATAGTCTCCGAGGCAATCACTCCTGTGTTTTTGATTTTCTGCAGGTACTTGTATCCGGCAAAGCCAGCAACGGGCTTATCATCAGTAATGTAGCCTATATTGGCTCCTTTTTCAAGGAATGGAAGACCCTCGTTCCGTTTCATGACGAACCACTCCTTGCCCATTCCGAAGGCAAAAGGGTGTGTATCATCGAGATGCACTCTGAAGATGGCTCCTGATGATCTGCCGGTTGCTGAAATGCGGCGCTGGTCTTCGTATCGTTGAAGCATTGTGGTGTCAGCGAAGGTTGGTTTTACAGTTTTCTTCTCCTCCGCTTCCTTTGCTTCCCATGCTTTCCCCAGTGCGGTTGTCTTTTCAGCCCTGAAGAGGGCTATCGCTGAGTCCATTGCCACTACCCGTCCTCCGCCGCTGACATAGGCCATTATCTTATCCTTTGCTTCAGTTAGTGACCCTCCCGGGAGGATCAGCACTTCATACTCCGAAAGGTCTGCGTTCCTGAGGCCTGAGACATCAATAACAGTCACAGGGTATTCAAGTTCTCTTTCGAGGTAGAACCAAATCTCTCCAAAAGTCTGGGAGGTGCCCTCGCCACCGACAAGGGCTATCTTCGGGCCCTTTCGTGCCGGTGAATAGTCGGATCCGAGGTCCTTGCCAGTTGTAACCATCCCGGTCTTCAGAGCAACGGGTTTTACGCCGCTGGCGTCTGCTGCAGCACGCACCTTTTCATCAAACCGGAGTTCTTTGCTGTTATCTCCCCTGGTAACGATCACCGAGCCTCTGTTGAAAGTGATTCCTTCTGCGGTGAAAGGATGAAGGGTGAATCTAACCTGCAGATCAGACCTGAACAGCATTGCCATGAATTTCAGTTCGCTGAATCCGGTCATCGATGCGGCCCAGGCGTATGCAATGGAGGTGTCAGCCGGTGCTGCCGCTTTTGCTTCTGCTCCTGGCGCCGGGGACTTCCCTGGGGCCCCATTCGTATCAGCAGCGGCTATTCTCTCTTCAGTTGCATAGGCTTCGAGATTGTAGACATAAGGCAGCGCCCAGGCAGTCAGGTCATAGCTGACCGAGTCAGCGGACCAGGAGTCGGGCTCGAACAGTACCTGCATCAGCCTGCTCTGTGGCTGGTATGCGCTGATGATGATGTCATTCTGTTCAACAGTAACACTTCCTTTTGTATCACGCCTGTAATCATAGGCTGGGATTTTCTTCCCGGTGACACCCGGGTTGTCGTATCGTATCTGGTTACTTTCCAGAAGCTCTTTGAGTGATTTGAGCGAAGCGGCATCTGATGTCCCCTTGATAATGATCGTCCTGTATTTGAATTCCGGTTTGGTGGCAGAGTTGCCAAAGAATTCGTAAAAGTTACTGAGAAGTTTTTCGCGGTTCTCAGCAGCGGTGGCAACAACCGCCATAGAGGCAAGGAAGTGACCTTCCACCCGGTGCTTCAGCGTCAGTGTGTCCTGCACCTCCCTGGCAAGTGAGAGTCCTGCCTGTGCTCCGCCTCCCTGCTCAAAAGTGAAGCCCATTGCCCCGTTGAAGAGAGGCCATGTATCACCGAAACTGGGGCATAAGAGATCGAAGTTGTCCTTCGTGTAGTAGAGTCGGAACCTGGCATCAAACAATTCTGAGCTCTTCTTTCCTGTCAGGGCGTGAAACTCACGTTGCCAGGGAGTGATGACCTGGTGCCATGGCTCTGCTCCGGGCGGGAAGAAATAAGTGCTGCCTGAACCCATCTCGTGGAAGTCGGCATGCACATGAGGCATATAGCTGTTATACAGTTTCATGCGCGCCTGCGTCTCCTTCTGCACGTGCCAGCTCCAGTCGCGGTTAAGGTCAAAAAGGTAGTGATTGAGCCTGGCGGAAGGCCAGCCCTGGTTATGCTCCCAGGCATCGGGATTGTTGTTCGGGGGCCATCCCTGGGCCCTCATGTATCTCGACGTGAAGAGATCACGCCCATCGGGATTCTGGCAAGGGTCAATGATTATGATCATATTCCTGAGCCACTCCTCAGATCCTTTCCACGACTGTGTCACAAGTGTGTGCAGCACCTTCATCGAGGCTTCGGCACCGGCGGGCTCTGATCCATGAACACTGTATGCCAGCCAGACAACAGGCAGCGGCTCTGTCTCCGCCTTTCCTTCGGCGAACCCGGCTCGCTGCAGGTTGGATTTTCTTATTTCGTCAAGTTTCGCCAGGTTTTCCGGCGAGGATATAATGCAAACACTCAATGGTCTCCCTTCCCAGGTCTCTCCGTACTGAAAGTATTCAGCATTGGGAGAGGCTTCTGCCACATGTTTCAGGTAAGCGGTCAGGGTATGCTGCAGTGTGAACTGTTCACCTGGATGATAACCGAGGAACTCTTGCGGTGTCATCAGTTCCTGTGATGACAGGCCCAGTGATAGGACAGCAGCCATTGCTGCCGTAATCAGAGATCTCTTCATTGAAAAAGGATTTGAATGTAAATATATTTTAAATATCATCACGCAGTCAGGGCTTCCGGCATGTTATTGGAGCAGGAAAGGCATTGGTCAGACGTGGAACAGGCGGCCGAGGCTCCGGCCTCTTTTCAGCCTGTAATGAATGAAAATGAAGAACATCGCTATAATCACAAGCGAGGCTGCAGTAACCACTGACCATTGGGGATTGAAGGAGCCGGTGCGGTTGCGGTCGATAAGACATTCCATTATCACGAAGAAGATCGCAAGTGCGACAAGGATTGATGCAAGCAGGTTAAGTCCCTTGTAACGGGAAAGGGAGTTAAGGAATAGCACTGCTGCCGTCAGAAGTGCTGCTGCCACTGTAAGAGGAGAAGCGAGGTTTCGGAACCAGCCGCTGTGGCCTGTGAGGATATCTGTCAGCCAGAGGAAAACCAGGGTTGCAGCCATGGCAACAGTAATGACAAGGTAAGGCCTGCGTCTGAGGAGGTAAATTGCGGATATGAAAACAATCAGGTATCCCAGGGCAGTAGTAGTCATCAGAGACCAGCTCATTCCCCTGCCGAAAACAGTATCAATTGCAAGCGTGATAATCACACCGGAAACCAGCAGCAGCATTGTTATCTCATAAAGGTGCCTGGTGTTCTGAATTCTTGAGAGCCTGAACAGGTCGGCGGCTGAGATCGCCCTTTTGTTCCGGATGTCTGACGGCTGACAGAGGGGGCATTTGTCATTCCCCTCACCTAAGTCAACCCCGCAGTTCTTACATAGTGCCATGATCTGTTAATTGTTCTGATTGCGAATTTTGACCGGCAACCCTTCGGAGGTCAGTCGCCTGACGAACCCTCTTTCAAGGTCAGTATTGCCTGTAAGTGATCCGAATGTGATTATTGTATCACTGCCGAGTGTAATCAGTCCGGCTGTGATCTTGATTGCCCTGTGAGGCGGGGGAGGTGTGACTGACATGGCCTGCATCAATTCAGCTGCAGGTCCGGTTGGCGACACCCTGCCCATGTTTGTGATTGTTGTAGTGAACTGACTGGGACCGAACCTGTTATATACTACCCGTAAAACAGGGCTTTTGATGAAGAGAGGGATTATGCGGATGAGGGGATTCTTCTCCTGTGATACGTTCCTGCTGATGACCTGCCTGATTCTTTTCTCGTCAGTCATCATCAGCATTGTCAGTTTCACCTCGCGCAATATTTCCTCGAAGCTGTAGGTCCCCATTCTGACATCTATAGCCGGCATGGCGAAGAGAGAGAAGTTGCGGAGGGTGGTTGCCTCGTACCGCCTGCGTAGGTCGAAGGGCACCTGAACTCTTATGTGGGGTGATCCTTTCCCGATTGAAGTCCGTAACTCCTGCAGCACGAAGAGGAGGGTGGCGGCCAGGTACTCGGTAATAGTACTGCCTGCATTCTTTGACATGGAGGCCAGTCTTTCTGCCGGTACTTCAAACTCCGAAACCCTGAACCTTGGTGCTTCCCTCAGTCTGAAGGGCAGATGCCATGCACCCGGCATTACTTCGGGATGAGGCATCCCCTTCCCGTAGTGCCTGGAAAAAAGATCCTCGGTACTGCCAGGTTTCGGCCCTTCCTTCACCTCGGGAAAAGGTATATCGGTGATTCCAGCCAGATGATAGAAGTAATAGTTAAGCAGTGTCTTAAGAAAAAAAATGGCTCCGCCGCCGTCGGTGAGGATATGGAAGAACTCAACAGATATTGTGTTGCCCCGGACAAGTATTCTGTAAACAAGTTCACCCTTCATCGTGCGGGGAAAGGGCTGACACCTGGGACCGCTGTCCGGCAGTACCCTGGGAGGTTTGCCGTTATACTCGAGGTAGTACCAGAAAAAACCCTTGCAAAGCTCCACACTGAAGAACGGGAATAGCTTCGAGGCTTCATCTGAGGCTTTCGTCAGTGCGGGAAGGCTGACAGGCGAGGTCATAATGACAGTAATGCGAAACACTCCCGTCAGCTCAGAGCCGGTGATGGCAGGGTAGATCTTCGCAGCGTTGTCAAGCTTCATCCAATCTACCACAGGAGAGTTTTCCCCGTTCATCCCTGTTTTTCTTTTTTCGACCCAAAGATAAGAATATATGAATGCCCTTGTCAAATGTGTTGCTTGGCAGTTTCCTTCCGCTTCAGCTTTTAAGTTTATTATATTTGTTGCTTAACAGACCACTCTAATTGATATTCCCATACCATGAAAAAGTCACAGATTTTATTGCAGGCTGCGTTGTTGTTCCTTATAACTACCTCAGCCATGGGCCAGAGGCCTGGCATGTCAGACAGGCAGCCGGGACTGATCAGATGGATTGATGACAGCCATATGCTGCTCCGGACAATTGGCGATGACGGGAAGCCGGTTATTTCGGATTATAACTGCAAAACAGGTAAATCTGTGGTTGTCACCGATTACGTCAGTGACATGGAGAAGCTTCGCGGCTTACTTCCCGAAGGGGTTCAACCGGGACCTGATATGATCATTGCATCGGACATGCAGTCGGTTGTCATCTCCCGTGACGGAGACCTGTGGTATTATTCATCCGCTAACCGCGAGGGGAAGAAGCTTACTGACGACAAGGGCAAGGAGATGAACGCCAGGTTTGCACCCGGCGACAGGAAGCTGGCATACACGAAGGACAAGGATCTTTATGTTTATGACCTTGATGCAGGAAAGGAGACCAGGCTCACCTTCGATGCAACGGACAAGATTTACAATGGCTGGGCTTCCTGGGTATATATGGAGGAGATACTGGGAAGGGGAACGAGGTATGCAGCCTTCTGGTGGTCACCCGATGCCGGGAAAATTGCCTATCTGCATACTGATGACAATCCTGTGCCACTTTATTATCTCAATGCGCTTGAGGACAGTGACGGAGTTCACGGCAGGCTCGAGATCACGCCTTATCCCAAGCCCGGAGATCCCAACCCGGTTGTCAGGATGGGTGTCGTTGATCTTTCAACCGGCAAAACAACATGGGTAAAGACTGATGAAAAAACTGATCAGTACATTGCATGGCCCTCATGGACTCCTGACAGCCGGAAGCTGATGGTGCAGGTCCTTAATCGTGACCAGAATGACATGCGGTTTATACTTGCAGATGTGTCGACAGGCGACTTCACCGAGGCATACCGTGAGACCAGGCCCACCTGGGTTGACTTCTTTGAGGATATTCAGATTATGACAGACGGGAGCGGGTTTATCGTAAGGAGCTACATGGATGACTGGTACAATCTCTATTACTACGGTTGGGACGGTAATCTGATATCAAAGATCACTGACTTCGACTGGAAAGTGACCGGAATCGTCAGGGTGGACGAAGCGCGAAAGGAGGTTTATTTCTCAGGCACCGGTCCTGATCCCCTGGGCAGCCACCTTTACAGGGTGAGGCTTGACGGCACGAAGTTATTGCAGGTCACATCTGGCGAGGGCTCCCATTCGGCTTCAGTCTCACCGGGCGGATCGTATTTTCTTGACACATGGAGCAGCATCAACAACCCGGGAGGAATGGATCTCATTGACCGCAAAGGAAAGATTGTCAGGAATATCCACCATGAAGAGGCCATCACGTTTGACCCGGCAAAGCACCAGAAGTACGAGATTGTGAAAATCAAGACTTCGGATGGACTGTTTGATATGCCGGCAATGATTACTTATCCCGTTAATTTTGACCGTTCGAAGAAATACCCGGTTGTTTTTACAATCTACGGCGGACCTGATGCAGGAAGCATCCGGAACCGCTGGCAGAGTCCGCAGGCCAGATGGTACGCTGAGAACGGTATTGTAACGATCAATGTTGACCACCGCGGCTCGGGCACCTTCGGGAAGAAGGGACTGGATTATGTCCACAGGTGCCTTGGCAAATGGGAGATTTCCGACTATGCAGATGCCGTGAAGTGGCTTCAACAGCAACCATGGGCTGATGCAGCAAGGATGGGTATTACAGGAGGATCGTACGGCGGTTACGTTACCTGCATGGCCCTGACAGCCGGTGCGGATTACTGGACCCATGGCATTGCCGATTATTCGGTTACCGACTGGCAGCTGTATGACAATGTCTACACTGAACGATTTATGGACACTCCCGAATCCAACCCCGAAGGTTACAAAACGGGCTCCGCCATAACTCACGCCGCATCACTAAAGGGAAAACTGCTGATCCGTCACGGTGACATGGATGATAACGTTCACCTGCAGAACACAATCTGGCTGGTGACAACTCTTCAGGATCTCAACAAACCGTTTGAGATGATGATCTATCCGGGTGAGCGTCACGGATGGGGCGGTCCCAAGCGCGTCTTCATGACCAATGAGACCAACACTTTCTGGATGAAACACTTCTTTGGCAGTGATACAGAATAAAAAGTAATTTATGGCACCCGGTATACACATGAAGAGGCTCGCAGAGGTGCGTGCCCTGATGAAGCGTAAGAAGCTTGATGCTCTTGTTGTTCCTTCGTCTGACCCCCACCTGGGCGAGTATGTGCCGGATCACTGGAGGATTATCAGGTGGCTCACCGGTTTCACAGGCTCAGCAGGGACGGTTGTAATCACCAGGTCCTTCGCCGGGTTATGGACTGACAGCAGATATTTCATCCAGGCTGAGGAACAGCTTGCAGGATCAGGATTTGAACTGGTTAAACTTAAGATTCCCCATACTCCGGAACATATCGACTGGCTCAGGGAGAAGTCGCGTAAAGACTGGAAGATCGGGGTAGACGGCAGACTCATCTCTGTCTTGCAGATGAGGCTCCTCAAGGCTGCCATGGCCACTGCCGGTGCCAGGGTGGATTTCAGGTCTGACCTTATCACCCCGGTCTGGAAGGACAGACCGGCACTCCCCTCCGCAGAGGCCTATGAGCTGGATATAAAATATGCCGGCCTCTCAAGGAAGGAAAAGCTGGCGCAGGTAAGGCAGTCGATGCACGGATTGAAGGCAGAATATCAGCTTCTTGCATCCGTCGACGACATAATGTGGCTGCTGAATATCAGGGGCGGTGATGTAAAATACTGCCCTTTGCTGCTTTCGTATGCAATTGTCGGACAAGACCAGGTGATCCTCCATGCTGACGAGGACAAGATACCTGGAGCACTCAGGGCGTCACTTGACAGGGATGGTGTGGTTCTGCTGCCCTATAACACGGTGACTTCAGTGCTCAGCCACCTGGAGGAGGGTACATCCCTTATGCTATCACCCGGAACAACTCCTGCATCACTCTACAGGTCCCTTGACAGGAAGATCAGAGTTATTGAGGATCTGAGCGTCCCCACCCGGATGAAAGCAGTCAAGAACGATACTGAACTGAAGAATCTTCGTGATGTGATGGTTCAGGACGGCGTGGTGCTTACACGATTTTTCCACTGGCTCGAGAATGATCTGAATGCAGGTCAGGTTTCTGAGATCTCTGCGGCTGCAGTAATAGACACAATGCGCAGTGAACAGGGGGGATGCACGGGGCCGTCATTCAGTACAATAGCCGCTTTCAATGCACACGCCGCATTGCCGCATTATGTTCCGGACCAGTCGACTGACGTGAAACTTGGAAAGAAGGGGATATTCCTGCTTGATTCCGGCGGGCAGTATTACGGTGGGACTACCGACATCACAAGGACCGTTGCACTGGGTAAGCCTGATGCTCAGATGAAGAAGGACTTCACACTGGCTCTCAGGGGTACGATTGACCTCGCCATGGCCCGCTTCCCCCGAGGAACAAAAGGATACCAGCTCGACATACTGGCACGAAAACCGCTGTGGGATAACCTGATGAATTACGGTCACGGGACAGGTCACGGTGTGGGCAGCTTCCTTAATGTGCATGAGGGGCCCCAGGCAATTGGCACCGGGGCTACGGGTGATCTCAAGACCAGCATCGAACCGGGTATGGTTATTTCCGACGAGCCTGCCTTCTACAGGCCCGGGAAGTACGGGTTCAGGACTGAAAACCTGCTGGTATGCCGCGAAGAATCGGAGACCGAATACGGCAGCTTTCTCTCCTTCGAGACGGTAACTCTGTGCTATATAGACCAGTCGCTTATTGATATCTCCCTCCTGGATGATCAGGAGCTGGAATGGCTGAATGAATATCACAGGAGGGTATACGGTTCACTGAGCAAACACCTCGATTCGCCATTGAGAAGCTGGCTCAGGGAAAAGACTGAGCCGATGACCAGAGGCGTTAAAAGTAAAATCAGATAGTTGATAGCAGATATGAGAACCGGAATTTTGTTTTTAGGGCTTGCAGTACTATTGGCGGCAGGCTGTGCGGAAAAGAGTATGACACTTGAGGAGCGGCTGGCCACCCTGCCGGCTGACACACTCTTCAGGATTGAGGCAGACTCGGTTTTCAGCGAGGCATGGGAGATAAGGCTCCGGCAGCCAGTGGATCACAGGAATCCCGACGGGCCGCAGTTCACCCAGCAGGTGTTTCTCTATTTCAGAGGGGCTGACGAACCCGTTGTTGTTGAGACGGAGGGTTATGGCGCCAGGGGAGGAAGGAACGAGCTGGCTTCAGTTATGCAGGCCAACCTGATCAGGATTGAGCACAGGTATTTCGAGGAGTCGACACCAGACTCTGCCGGTTGGGAGTATCTCACCACCTGGCAGGCTGCAACGGATCATCACAGGATAATTGAACTTTTCAAGCCGGTCTTCAGCGGTAAATGGGCTACCACCGGCATCAGCAAGGGGGGCCAGACTGTTATGTTCCACAGGTACTATTACCCTGATGATGTGGATGCAAGCGTTCCCTATGTGGCTCCGCTTAACTTCGGGCCTGAGGATGAGAGGATGAAGCCATTTCTCGATAATGTGGGTACATCAGAATGCCGCCAGAGGGTCTTCCTATTCCAGAAGATGGCGCTTGAAAAGTATGATAAGCTCTATCCCATTTTCCTTAAGTTTGCTGAGGAGAGAGGATGGACCTTCACAAGGGTGGGAGGGCCTGAGACAGCCTATGAGATGACGGTACTTGAATATGAGTTCGCCTTCTGGCAGTGGGGAACCGTGCCATGTGACTCCATTCCGCTTGAGGGTGATGATGAAAAGGTGTTCCGTCACCTGGCTGCAGTAGGTGATCCGCGCTATTTTGCCGACCAGGGGCTTGCCTATTTTGAACCCTTCTTCTACCAGGCGATGACTGAGATCGGTTATTACGGCTATGATTTCAACAAATTCGGGGAGCTTCTGAAACATGCCCGCAACGGCGAAAAGCCGGAGTTTATATTCTCGGCACCGGCAGGGCCTGTATACGCATATGATTATGATTTCGGCCGCAAGGTGGATGAGTTCATAAAAAATGATGCGGAGAATTTTATCTTTCTCTATGGCGAAAATGACCCATGGTCGGCCTCTGCAGCGGATCCCGGAGACAATGACAGGTGTCTTAAGGTTGTCAGAAAGGATGGTTCTCACCGTACACGGATCATGAATCTGTCCGATGACCAGAAGGAGGCAGTTCTTACCCGGCTGGAGGAGTGGCTGGAACAGCCTGCGGTAAGGTGACCCGGCATTTAAATACTTCTCCTCAAAGAGTCATTTTCAAATATTTAAATTAATTTGGAATTGTTAAAATTATTTAAATACATTTGCATTAGCTAAATTGTTGCTGCATGCGGATTATTTATGTCCGTCTAAGTGGCAATATGCTGATTTAAAATACTTTATTAACAGTTTAATTAATTTTTAAAATGAACATTTTTGTAGCCAAGCTGAGCTCTGTAACCAAAGCAGAAGACCTTCAGGAACTTTTCAGCAAATTTGGAGAGGTAATCTCCGCAAAAGTTATTATGGACCGTGAGACCGGCTTTTCAAAGCGTTATGGTTTCGTAGAGATGGCTGATGACCGTGCCGGTTATGAAGCTATTGAAAAACTCAACAACTCAGAGCTCGACGGCAGTCAGATTATCGTTAAGAGGTCTGAGCCCAAGGCAGAGAAGAAGCCTTTCCGTCCCCGTCGTGATTTCCGTGACAGGGATCGTGAACAGAGATACTAGGAAACAAAACAGAAGAGGCTGTCCCATGAGGGCAGCTTTTTTTTTGGCATATAAGCAAGGATGAGAAATCCTGCTCTCATTCAATGGCAGAGACAACCTCAAAAAAAATCCGGAAGATTTCATTTTACAGGTTAAAATATCTATAATTTCGCCCTAACTAATTCATTCCATTATATTAAACCTCGTCAACAAATTCTCCTAACTATTTAACTATGAAAAACTTTATTCTTACCCTGACCGGTGGTAACAGGAAGAGGCTGCTTCTTTTCCTGCTGATACTCCTTCTTCCGGTAACAATTTTTGCGTCAGATGGTTCGGTGCCCAAAATAGGACCGATACGCGTTGAATTTATCATTTTCGGCCTGATCCTGCTGGGGGTGGCGCTTTTCCACAAGCAGACATTCTGGGTCGCAATAACAGGTCTTACCGTTCTGCTGATCTTCAAGTTCGCATTTGATCCGGCCTTCAGGCTGGGTGAACACATGTTCGGTAACACACCGTTTCTGGAACAGATAATGGATAAAGATCTGCGACAGGGAGAGTGGGGGATAATACTGAACCTTCTGGGGTTGCTTCTTGGCTTTGCGGTACTGTCAAAGATTTTTGAAGAATCAAAGGTGCCTGATTTGCTCCCCAGATATCTGCCGAACGATTGGAAGGGCCCCTTCCTCCTGTTAATCTTCATCTTTATTCTATCCTCATTTCTCGATAATATAGCCGCGGCTCTCATAGGAGGGACAATAGCCCTGGTTGTATTCAAAAACAAGGTTCACATTGGTTATATTGCCGCTATTGTAGCTGCAAGCAATGCAGGCGGCAGCGGAAGTGTAGTGGGTGATACCACCACCACAATGATGTGGATTGACGGTGTCGCTGCGGTTAATGTTTTACATGCCTATGTGGCGGCCTTTGTCGCCCTGCTGTTCTTCGCATGGTTCGCCTCTCATCAGCAGGACAGGTATCAGAGGATACAGAAGGACGCAAATACAAATGTCAGGATTGACTGGCTCAAGATAGTAAGTGTCATACTCATCCTTGCAGGTGCAATAATCTCCAATATCCTTTATGACATGCCTGCTCTGGGAGTATGGATAGCAATTGTTATTAGTGTCATCCTGAGACCTGTTCCATGGAAGGAGGTCCCTGGTGCACTCAAGGGAACAATTTTTCTTTTATGTCTCGTGATGTGTGCCTCTATGATGCCGGTTGAAGAACTTCCTGATGCCTCATGGGTTACTGCACTTGCACTCGGTGCCCTTTCAGCCGTGTTTGATAATATACCACTTACGAAGCTGTGTCTTGATCAGGGACACTATGACTGGGGTATGCTGGCTTATGCCGTAGGTTTCGGAGGCTCGATGATCTGGTTCGGATCATCTGCCGGTGTCGCCATCACAAACAAGTTTCACGAGGCCCGGAATGTAGT